>Ga0105106_10001347_pt1 | contig 17674 bp, 13 predicted proteins | sample PPLLaktember2015_5_FD_79109 | JGI IMG/M metagenome (GOLD analysis project Ga0105106, IMG submission 79109) | Freshwater sediment microbial communities from Prairie Pothole Lake near Jamestown, North Dakota, USA - PPLs Lake P8 Core (1) Depth... | ecosystem: Environmental > Aquatic > Freshwater >...
GAGGCTTAGAACTTATCCGCAAATAGGAGCTACCTTTCTCCAGGCAATGATGGCGCATGCGAGACAGATCAGTGCAAAATAGCTCTCATTGGTCTTCTCATAGCGCACGAGCAACTTACGGAACCGATTGAGCCAGGAGAAACATACTTCAACGACCCAGCGGCGAGCTTTTCGCCCGTCGGTCATTTTCTCCAGCTTCTCTTCGCCACGAGAACGCACATGAGGAACGAAACCTCGCTCCTCCATGGCGCTGCGAGCCTTTGCGCTGTCATAGGCCTTGTCAGCGCAAAGATGCTGAAGATTCTCGGGAGTTGATTCTGGTCTTGTGATCACGATACCGTCCATCACATTTTCAACCTGGGTGACATCGTGACGGTTGGCTCCGGTGAGTACCACTGCGAGTGGAACGCCTGAGCCATCCACAAGGAGGTGACGTTTGGTTCCTTTTTTTTCCCCGATCCGTAGGATTGCGTCCTACAGTGTCCTGGGCCAGGGGAGCCTTGACCATGGAGCCGTCAACACTCAGCCAGCTCCATTCAATTCCCTTGAGCTCATCGTACTCGGCGAGCCCTGCTTTCCACAGGTCCAGGAAGAAGCCGGCAAACAACCACTCGCGGAAGTACGCATGCACGGAACTTGGGCTGCCAAAGCGCTCTTTGGGCAATGCCTTCCATTGACAACCCGTTCGCAGCACATAGAGGATACCTGCGAAGACCTGTCGAGGATCCAGGGGCTTGCGTCCAGCGCCGGGTTTCCTTTGGTAGGTCTTGTTGGGATCCCTCTTGGGACGGGGAACCAAAGGAGCGACGCGCTCCCAAAGAGCATCGGAGACCTCCCAGGATTGAATTTGGCTCATTGCTCACCTCCATGAGTTGAATGCGGAGGTAGCATGCGTCATGAGATGAGCGATGTCCAGCGTTTTCTTAATCAAAACAAAGAGCTCCACAATACTGCACAAACGATGGAGCTATTCACGGATAAGTTCTAAATGGAAGATAAGCTTCAGATAGCCCTTCGGGCGCATCTGGTGCATCTGGGCGCAAACCCATCTCCAGTCATGGTGGGCACAGAGGGACGTGCCCACCCTACAAACCATCGCCGGTATTGGAACAGTGGGGTGGGCAAGGGTTCGTCGTGCCCACCGAAGCAGGGTGACGAATTTCGCTCACAGGTACCAGGCATTTGAAGAGCCGAGGCCAATGGATCGGATTTCCAATTCAAACCTGAAACTTTAAACTTGAAACTTGAGACTTGAGACTTGAAACCGTTCAGATCAGGAGCGCCATTCATGAGATTCGAGCAGGGTCCCATTCGCCCTCCCAGTGAAGCTGGAAGCCTGTTGCTTCGATTCACCCGCAACTGCCCGTGGAATCGCTGCACGTTCTGCCCCGTTTACAAGGGCCAGTCCTTCAGTCGCCGGTCTCTCGAAGAAATCAAGCGGGATATCGACGCCGTAGCAGAGATCCTGGAAGAGACGGCCTCGCTCTCCCGCTCGATGGGATACGACGGGCAGCTGACCAGGCAGGTCGCGAGCGCCGTCCTGAGCGACCCATCGCGAACCGAGCAGTTCCGGCATGTGGTCCTGTGGGCACTGGGAGGAAAGGGAACCGTTTTCATCCAGGATGCCAACAGCCTCGTTCTGGAAACGGCCGTCCTGGTGGAAGCCCTCCGTCATCTCACGCAGTGCATTCCGGGAGTCCAGCGGATCACCTCATACGCCCGAAGCAGCACTCTGGCCCGAAAGTCCCTGGAGGACCTGAAAGCCATACGGGAGGCGGGACTCGACCGCATCCACATCGGCCTCGAAAGCGGTTCGGACACGGTGCTCGCCTTCGTTCAGAAGGGAGCCACCGCGGCTCAGCACATCGAAGCCGGCCGCCGCGTCATTGAGGCCGGGATGACCCTTTCGGAATACGTCATGCCCGGATTGGGCGGAAAAACGTGGTGGAGGGAGCATGCTGTCGAGACCGCCCGGGTCCTGAATGAGATAGACCCGCACTTCATCCGGCTGAGGAGCCTGCGGATCCCACCTCATGTTCCTCTGCATGCCGATCTGGAAGCGGGGCATTTCATCCCCCTGTCCGATGACGAAATGGTGCAGGAAATCAGACTTTTCCTGGAAAACCTCCACCCGACTCGAAGCGTCCTGACATCGGACCACATCATGAATCTGCTCCAAGAGGTCGAAGGGCGGTTCCCGGAGGACAAACCGGCCATGCTGGCCGTCATTGACCGCTACCTCGAGCTTCCGGAGGACGAGCGCCTTCTGTTTCGGCTGGGACGGCGGGGCGGTGCTCTCCAGTCGATGGAGGATCTCAAGGATCCCGGCATCCGGAAAAAGCTGGAACGGGCGCGTGCGGAACTCCAGGCTGCAACGGGTCAGGGCATCGAAGCCATCATCACCCAACTGGGCGACCGCTATATCTAGTGCTGGCGAGCCGAAAGCTCTTCTATACTCGTTTAGGCTGAGATTCTTCTTTTTTTGAACTCACGCAAAGACGCAGGGAGCGCAGAGAAACCTCAAGGCTATGAACCTCTGCGTTCTCAGCGGCTCTGCGTGACAATGAAAAAAACTGTCCTTCACGAGTATAATTTTCGGTGGGCACGAAGATACGTGCCCACCAAAACCGGTCAGGAGCTTTCACCGAATATGGCTAGATGATCCCCTTGGCCTTCATCTCCTCCAGCTGCACAGCGCCCAGCCCGAGCTTGAGATTGTAGACGTGCTCATTGTCGCCGCCCACCGGACGACAAATCCACTTGATGCGCGGAGGAGACTCGGTCATCTTCCACGCCTGGTTGGCCACGACCATTTCCTTGTAATAAGGATCGTTGATCGCCTCGAAAGACTGCCTCGCCCACCAGTTCTCGGCCTTGAAGGTCTCCATGGGGGCCGAAATCCGGCCGGGAACCACAATCCCTTCGCCGATGTTCTTGTTGTAGTCCATGACGGCATCATAGATCTCGTCATAGGTGTGGGTCAGCGTCCACTTCTCGATTTCCTTGTACATGACCTTCATGTTGGCGATGTCGAGCCGGTCGAAAATCGTCGGGAACTGCTCCCGCAGGTCAGGGCGGTTGAGGATCGTGCAGAGAGCCTTCCAGTTGATGTCGGAGAACCCCGAAAGGAAAGCATACCCGTCCTTGCACTTGAAGTAGGTGTACGGAAAAACGCCCACATCATAGTTGCCGACCCGTGGAATGGTCTCCTGCCTGTCCTGGTAATAGGTCAGCCCGTAATTGATGCAGCGGCCCAAGGCTTCTCCCGAAGATACGTCGATGAACTGGCCTTTCTGGCTCTTGGTCCGGTAATGCAGGGCCGCCATGATGGAGACCGCAGCCCAGGCGCCGCCGGCATACCAGCCCATCCAGTTGCCCTGTTTGGTCGGCACTTCCGAAGCCTTGGGATTATCGGGATCTTCCGGCGGTTCGCCCGTCACCGACGAGACGCCCGAATAGACCTGGTTCACGACATCGACATCGGCCTTGCCGCATCCGGCCTTGGGTCCGAACTGTCCATAGGTGTAGAGCGCACAGTAGATGAGCCCGGGGTTTTCGACGCTTAGCTGCCGATAACCGATTCCCCACTCATCCATTAAACCGGGAAGACAGGTTTCCACCAGCACGTCCGACCGCTTGGCCAGTTTTCTGAGAATCTCCCTTCCCTCGGGCTTCTCCAGATTGAGGGTCACATGAAACTTGTTGCGGCCCTCATTGAGGTAGCCGAGACCGGTTTCCATGTGCATATAACCCCAGGGCGTGTAGGTTCTCGCCGGATCTCCCTCGGGGGGCTCCACACGGATGACCTCCGCCCCCAGCTCGCCCAGGACTGAAGTCGCGAAGGACCCGGCCATATTGGCCACGCTGCAGTCCAGAACCGTGATGTGATCCAAAGCCTCAGGCTTATGTCGGTTTTTAGCCGGATCATCCAATTCCTTGATCCAATCACCCCAGCTCATTTCTTTATCGTGATGCGACATGAATCTTCCTCCCTAAATATCGCGATTCTTCTTCTCGGAATCTGAGCGCCTTGACGCTGTCACTGCTGCAATCCAAGTCAGGCGGGCATCATCCCTTTAAAGGGGCCGGTCACCGCGCCCTCCCGCCGGGGGTCACACCCATCAGGCCAGGATCACTCCCCGCTTGCCATCCCAGCCCTCAGGAGGCCTTCTTCCGGGAGGGGTATCCACCCACTTGCCAATGATGTTGCGCTCCTTCAAGCCTTTGATCCTGTCCGTTTTCATTCCGAGGAAACGCTTGAGTACGTATTCATTGTCGAACCCGACCGGCTTGCCGACCCACTTGATGCGGCCCGGCGTCTCGGAAAGCTTGGGCACGATGCCCTCCTCCACGACCTCTCCGTAAATGGGGTCATGGACGGTATAGGTGAAGTTCCGCTTGATGAGATGCTCATCGTGGAAATGATCCTTGCCGTTGCACACCTTGTGGGCGCCGAAGCCATGCTGACACGCCAGCTGGTCGATCTCCGAATAGGTCTTGCCGGCCGCCCACTGGCGGATGACATCCAGAAGGGCCAGGGCATTCTCTTCCTGCAACCGGTCCAGGTGATTGGCAAAACGCGGATCATCGATCAGCTCGGGCTTGCCCATGGCCTGGCAAAGTCCTGCGTATTGAGCCTGCGTGGCTGCCCCGATCCCCACCATCTCGTCTTTGCACGGGAAGACGTCCGACGGGCAAATGGACACGTCGCGGTTGCCGTAGCGCTCACGCTGCTTGCCTGTGAAATGCTGGTAGAGCCACGTCCAATCCATGACCCGGATGAGATTCTCCGCCTGGGAGTATTCGATGTACTGCCCTATGCCGGTTTTGTCGCGGTAGGCCAGGGCACCCAGGACCCCGGCAGCCCCCATGAGTCCACCGAAATAGTCGGCCAGCCAGATCCCCGATTTCAGGGGGAGCTTGTCCGGAAATCCCGTGATCCACGCCATGCCCGACTCGGACTGGGCAATGGCATCGTAGGAGGGCCTCTCCAGGTACGGACCCCATTGGCCGAAACCGTTCAAGGCAATGTAGATGATGCCGGGATTCACCTCTTTGAGCTGTCGATATCCGATTCCCCACTTGTCCATGGTTCCGGCCCGGAGATTCTCGACCACGACGTCGGACCGTTTCACCAGGTCCCGGAACACTTCCTTGCCTTCGGGCACGCGCACGTCGATGGCCAGATGGTACTTGTTTCGAGCTTCCTTAAGCCAGCCCAGAGCGCATCCCCGAAAGAACTTGGCGAACGGCGTCAGGGATCGCATGGTATCGCCGGCACCAGGCAGCTCCACCTTGAATACGGTGGCGCCAAGCTCCGACAGGTAGCTGGGGAGCGACGGACCCAGAATGAGGGTGCACAGCTCGACAACCTTGATGTCCGCCAGCGCTTCCGGCTTCTCAAAGGTCTTGGCCGGATCCAAAAGAGCTTCTGCCCACTTGAAATATTCTTCCCTTGCCATCTAACTTCTCCTTCATTTGAGATTCCCTTGTCGGGACTTGTCTGACGTGCCCTGGCTGACCATTGGCCGAAATGGAGGCCTGGAAGGTGCTGCTCAGAACCTTGCATCAAAGAATCCAGGGGGCTTTGGCGCAGCGGTCCGCAAGCGGGGACATCCCCCCAAAGCCGTTGACTTGAGTGTTGGCACGGGCTAATCCCGCCCCGGGCGGATTGCCCGTGGTCGAGGGATCCCGCATGGGCAAAGCTTCGCTCAGCCCATGGCACCCTCCTGCCCGGAGCACAATGACCTCGAATCAACAGGATTGAAAGCCGCCCCTCCCGGCGTTCACAGGCCATGCAGGGGGGCAAGCCCTGGCCATCAAGGCATGAAGGGCCTTTCGGCTTTTTCAGAGTCCAGGAGGCATCCCCCGATTCCCAATTGTTCCGCCAATCTCAAGCCCTGTTGAACAACGCGGGCGGAACCCGGCCCGGCACAAATCCCGGAGGCCCCTTCGGCCCCCCCTGGGGATCGCTCCCCGGACCTGTTCCACCCACGTCACGACAGCACCTCGATGAATCAGTGATGATCATGAGCATAGAAGGGCCACTTGTGGAAGAACCACTCGTTCCACAGCAGCGGGATGATCCACCAGAAGTTCCAGATCAGGGACTCGCCATGGACATACCTCTCGGCGAGTCCATGTTCCATGTGATGGTTGCCCAGCCCCCAGTGACCCCAATTGAGGTGGTAAAAGATGTAGTAGTTGATGACGCAAAGCACCAGGACGCCCACCGTGCGAAACCAGAAGGAGCCCCAAGAGTCCACATCGGCCATGGGCACCATGTCATCGAAGTAATGATGCCAGGCAAGAAACGGGATGAGCGTGAAGCCGGCGATCTCAGCCGCGTGGTACCAGAGGAAACGCGTCGGGTTCCCGGCATCGCCAGCGGGAAGCGCCTTGATGAGCTCATCCATGTTGATCCAGGACGGTGCGATCTTGACGCAGATGAGTGCCAGGATGTAGCCCGCGATGACGTTCAGGATAAAAGAGATCAGACCTTTGGCGGGCTGCGGCAGTTTGATGAGAGTCCACGGTTTCATACGCCAGACATTGGGCGTCATGAAGAGGACGATGATCATCCACTCCCACCAGCCGAACACCCAATGGACGTGCTTGATGCCGGAGATCCCTTCCCACCAGGGCATCGCCAGTCCGAAGGATTTGCCGAACACAGCGCCATAAATCATGCCCCAGAAAGGGACAATCAGTACAGTGTAGAAAAAGAGAGTCAGGGTACTGGTCCAGCCGATTTCCGCGAGACCGGCCTGAGGCTGCGGCAGGTCACTGGGACGGATGGGCCATTTGCCGAACAGGATGGTGATAAACGGATAGGAATAGAAACCGATGAGAACGTAGGTGACAACCGCCCTTTCGGCGAAACGAGCGCTTGGATTCACCAGTGCGTCGTAAGTCAGGGTTTTGGCAACCCCTTCGGGCATGAGCGTCTTTCCGGCCTGTGCCAGCATTTCGAGATTGGACTGGCTGAGGAAATTGAAGCCCAAACCCAATACTCGATAGAAAACCACATGGATCACAAACCATACCAGAATCAGGTTGACGATGGTCTCAACAATCCCCCGTGCGGGCTGAGACATGTTCTGAAACGGCCAGTCGCCCAGAAACATGTGCTGCCACAAACCCACAAGAATCATCATGGCGAGATACATGACGAACGGGTAGGGGAAGGTCGCCACTGGTCCCCGCGGATCACTGAAGATGTACCAAAGAATCCAGGCAATAACGGTAAAAGTGATGAGAGAAATGATACCGGTCAGAGGTTGCCCCCATCGGGGCCTAAGTTGCCCTGCCATATTGCGCTCCTTGTTGTCCGAAACCCACACCCTCGCTCAAGATAGACAGAGATCACGAACTCATGCATTGCATCACTGCTTTAGTCCCCACCCCCTTTCCAATGCCGGTTACGAACAGTCAACGGCCTCTCCTCTGGAGAGAGTCGCTGTTCGGAAGTCAGAGAATCCCAAAAACCCTCGAAAGAACATCCATCAGCTCCATCATCGGTCCCGCTCGTCGGGTGAAAACTTAGTGCAGCGCGACACAAGAAAGTGTCCGAAAGCCTTGTTCGTCATCCCCGCGAAAGCGGGGATCCAGCTTTCCAGAAAAAAGCTCTGGATTCCCGCGTTCGCGGGAATGACATGCATGCACAATGAACACCTTAATGTGTGTGCCTGTACTTAGGTGCTGCAAAGCTGCGCTGCCTCTGAATGAAAAGGCTCTGCAGCTACATACACCTCTCCCCTGGCAGGAAAAACGCCCCCTGACCCACCCAGGGTCCGCCAGAACCCGGTTCATGAGCATTGATGGAGATGATGAGTGAGCTACCCGTGACCAGGATTGATCGGCAAGCGGCAGCAGGGAGGAGGAGAGTTCGACAAACGAGAGCATGGGAATCTCCACAGGAGCTATCATTCCGCTCTTTGCCGGGCGGATATTTACTACCGCACAAGTCTCGATTGGGTCAAGAAAATATTGTTTGACATGGTATAACTTGCTGAATTAAGACTCCTGGCAAGGGTCGAGCCCGGCACAATGGCTTCGGCGGTGGGTCCGGAGTCTGGAGGCTTTGCCGCTTCGCCGGGAAGTGCTGATCTCGGATGAATGCCTTTGGGAGCTCTCGCGGCTCGAACCCGATGTGAATGTGCCGGAGATGCTTCGATCCAACGATCTCCGATTTCATCGCCGCTTTGGGAAGCCGTCAAGTGAGCATCAACGAGGAAGTTTGAGGAGGTGGAAGACCATGGGACAGAAGATGCTGTCTGAGTCCGCTGTCGAACGAATCGAGAAGGAAAACAGCGAGTGGCTGGCAGAGTATCAGAAGGCTCTCCAGAAGGTGCCCGAGCGGCTGGAGCGGTTCTCGACCGTTTCAGATATGGAAATCAAGCCGCTCTACACTCCTGCGGATATCAAGGACAAGGACTACCATGAGGATATCGGCCTCCCCGGCTTCTATCCTTTTACCCGGGGCGTGCAGAGCACCATGTACCGGGCTCGCCTTTGGACTATGCGCATGTTTGCGGGACTCGGGAGCGCCGACGATACCAACAAGCGATTCCACTACCTCATCGAGCACGGTGAAACCGGCCTGTCCACGGCCTTCGACTTTCCGACTCTCATGGGCTACGACACCGACTCTCCTCTGGCGCGCGGCGAGTGCGGCAAATGCGGCGTGGCCATCGACACCATGGATGACATGCAGCGGCTGTTTGCTAATATCAACCTCGAGCAGGTCACCACCTCCATGACCATCAACCCGCCAGCCTCCATCATCTGGGCCATGTACATCGCCAATGCGGAAAACGAAGGCTACCAGAGGAAAAAGCTCGGGGGTACCATTCAAAATGACTGCCTCAAGGAATTCATCGCCCAGAAAACCTTGATGCTGCCTCCGGACCCGAGCCTGCGGCTGGTGGTGGACACGATCGAGTTCGGAACCCGTGAGGTTCCCCGCTGGAACACGGTGAGCATCAGCGGCTACCACATTCGGGAAGCCGGAGCCACGGCGGTCCAGGAGCTTGCTTTCACCATCTACGACGGCATCGCCTATGTCGAGGAGTCCATGAAGCGGGGCCTCGACGTCGACGATTTCGCCGGCCGGCTTTCCTTCTTCTGGAACTCCCACATCGACTTCTTCGAGGAGATTGCCAAGATGCGCGCCTCCCGCCGGATCTGGGCCCGCCTCATGAAGGACCGCTTCAAGGCCAAAAACCCACGCTCCATGCTGCTCCGATTCCATACGCAGACAGCCGGCTGCTCGCTTACCGCCCAGGAGCCTTACAACAACGTCATCCGGACCACGACCGAGGCACTGGCCGCCATTCTGGGAGGCACCCAGTCGCTCCACACCAACTCCCTGGACGAAGTCTACATGATCCCGAGCGAAGAGGCCGTCCTCATCGCCCTGCGCACCCAGCAGGTTCTGGCCGAAGAGACCGGCGTCTGCAACGTCATCGATCCGCTGGCCGGATCTTATTTCGTGGAGGCCCTGACGGACCGCATGGAGGAGGAAGCCCTCGAGTACATCCGGAAGCTGGATGAGCTGGGCGGCATGGTGGCAGCCATCGAGCGGGATTATCCCCAGATGGAGATCGCCGATGCGGCCTATCATTATCAGCAGCAGATCGAGAAGGGCGACAAGGTGATCATCGGCGTCAACAAGTACCCGTCCGAGCGCCCCGAGCTCGAATTCATCCTGAAGATCGATGAAGAGACCGAGCGGCGCCAGATCGAGCGCATCAGCGACTACAAGGCCAAACGCGACAAGGTCGCCTTCCAGAAGGCCATGGACGAGCTGCGAAGACGCTGCGAAGGACCGCCATCCTGGGAGAACAACGTGATGCCTGCACTCATCGACGCGGTTCGAGCCGGAGCCACCGAGCAGGAATGCTGCGACCTCTACCGCGAGGTCTTCGGCACTTACACAGATCCCGGCACGTTCTAATTGGCCGTATGGGTTGATGTGTGGAATGCACTGAGGATATACTAACAGCTGTATTGAGGGAGGACATGTTTCCATGAGTCAAGATCGGAAGCTTCGCATATTGGTGGCCAAGCCTGGGCTGGATGGACATGATCGTGGGGCACGAGTCATCGCCAGGGCTTTTCGGGATGCGGGATTCGAGGTAGTCTACACCGGCTGTCACCAGACCCCCGAGCAGATTGTGAGCACGGCCATTCAGGAAGACGTGGACCTCATCGGGCTCAGCATCCTCTCCGGCGCGCACACCTACTCCTTTCCCCGTATCATGGAGCTCCTCAAGGAGCATCGGGCCCAAGACATCCAGGTCATCGGCGGCGGGATCTTCCCACTGGAAGACATCCCCAAGCTCAAGTCCGTGGGCATTAAAGAGATTTTTGAACCCGGAGCCAAACTCCAGGATATCGTCGACTGGATTCGGAGCAATATCACTCCCCGCACCGGAATGGCTGCATAGAAGGGGAACTCATGAGCGTTGTGGAACAGATCCTCAAAGGCGATGTGCGTGCCACGGCTCGTCTCCTGCGTGACATCGACGACCAGATGCCCAACACGCACGAAATCCTTCGCGAGCTCTACCCTCACACCGGCAAAGCCCATGTCATCGGCTTCACCGGCTCACCCGGCGTCGGCAAGAGCTCTCTCGTGGACCAGCTGGCTATCTGCTGCCGCAAAGACGACCTGACGGTCGGCATCCTCGCCGTGGATCCCACGAGCCCTTTCACCGGTGGGGCCATTCTCGGTGACCGCATCCGCATGCAGCGCCATTTTCTCGATGGCGGCGTGTTCATTCGAAGCCTGGCGACCCGGGGCCATTTCGGCGGCCTCACGAGATCCACCAACGACATGATCAATGTGCTCGACGCCATGGGTAAGGACGTGATCCTGGTTGAAACCGTGGGGGTGGGCCAGGATGAAGTGGAAGTCGCCAACAGCGCCCACACGACGGTTCTGATCACTATTCCGGGGATGGGCGACGATGTGCAGGCCATCAAGGCCGGCATCATGGAAATCGGCTGTATCTTCGTGGTGAACAAGGCGGACCGGGAAGGCTCACGAAAGACCGTCCGGGAGCTCATGAATCTCGTGGAGCTCGGGCTGCGCCGGCGCGACAGCGATGGATGGGAGCCCCTCATCATCGAAACCGAGGCCATCAAGGGCCGTGGGATCGATGAGCTCTACCAGGCTATTCAGAAACACCGCGAGTATCTTGCCGCCAACGACCGCGGTCAGATGGACGACGTTCTCCACAAGCGTGCCCGCAGCCAGCTGATCGAAGTGCTCAAGGATGAAGCCCTGCGCACCTTGCTTCGCCGACTCGAGTCCCGAGGGATCTCGCTCGAGAGTCTCATCGAACAGATCAAGTCCCGCGAAAAAGACCCTTACACACTCGTCCAGGACGTCCTGGCCAACGAGCTCCGCGACTTCACCTGCTGAGTCACCCCAGCAGTCCGCGGCCCCGAGCCGCGGACTCCAGCACCTCCAGGACCACCTCACATCAGAGGTACCGCATCAATCGAGATTTCATTGCAGGGTGGGCAAAAGCGGTAGCGCTGCCCACCGAAAAACGCAGCTTCACGACCCACGGCGGGCAACCTGGAACCCTTGCCCACCCTACATTGGAAGGCCATCCGGCTTCATTTCTCGTTGCAGTCCTTAAGTACACGCGCAAACATTAGAGTTTCCAATAGCGACTGCGGGGCTCCGCAGCACGTCATTCCGGCGGTTTTCAAGCCGGAATCCAGGCAGATCAGAGAAAACCTGGATCCCGGCTGAAGCTTGTCCCGGCAGGATCTAAGCCGGGAGACTGCCGGGATGACGTTTGCGAATTCGAGCCCTTAATTGCGTGGACGTGTCCTAAGGAAGCCGACATCTCAACACTTCATAGGCCTCGGTAATCTTGATGAAATCCTCGTGATCCCCTCCGCGGTCGGGATGCGCCCGCTTGGCGATCCTGCGATAGTGCCTGGCCAGATCATCCTGGCTCATGGATTTCAGATCCTCGCGAGCTATTCCCAGAATCGTGAGAGCCTCGTCCTGGTGCAGCGATCTTCCAGCCATGGCAGCTTGCGCATAAGCTTTTCGCCTGTTCACGAATTCCTTGTAGAATGATGGATCCAGGCGCGGTGACCCAAAGTCGCTGTCGAAATACAGAACGACGTACTTCTGGAGATAACGGTGCAACGAATCCGCCTCGTGCTCCCGGACACCCGTGAAGAACCTTCGGTCACGGTTGAGCTGGCAGATTTCGTCCACATAGCAAGCATCCAGTTTCTCAGGATCCAATCCTATGGGATGGTGCTTCAGGAGGTGTCCCTGAAAGTAGCTTTGCAGATTGAAGGCTGCGTACAAATAGGTCTTCAGTTCATGGGACCTCAGGTGAGTCTCCATTCCTTCGATCACATGCTCCACTTCATCCCGGCTGCGGTGGAACAGCACCTTCAGGAATTTCCAGGGGCGGGCATCCAGTCCTCCATTGTCGATGCGTCCAAACCTCAGGAAATGCAGCCGACGTTTATCGAAACCATGAAGCTCCAGGTGGTGCTCCGACAACTCGGCATCCGACACGGAAGCCTGGCGGGCTCGCATTTCAGCAGACTGCCGATGTGAAAACATTTCGACCACACGGCGGATGTCGTGGCGCAGAAAGGGCAGGAATACATCCTCGAGCTCTTCAGCGTGGTATTCCACCCCCTTCGCCTCGAGGATTTCCTCCAGTTCGGGGCTGAAGTAATACCCCTTTCCACCCGGATAGATGATGAATCGCGCGGGGTCATCCCCCAGATCCATCAGATCCCTGGAAACCCAGGACCCGTTTTCGAGGATGGATTCCTTCAGGACATACCGCATTCCAGCGGGTTGACGCATGCGTCGAAGATACAAGGCAACCGGCTCCTTCCCTTGGGTGTTTGAAGCATTTTAACCCGGATAGGGGCAGAGAACAGGTGGTGAGCACGGGAGCTCGAATAAAAAAACCCGGGGGATTGCTCCCCCGGGCTGCAACACTCAAGAACGATCCCGACCCGCGGCCGGGACCCTCAAGCAGGCACTAGAAAGACCACTGCAGCCTGGCGCCAATCTCGAAGACATCGTCCTCGTCGATCGCGCTGCTGTAAGCATCGTCGGTGATCAGATAGGCCCCCACGACATCCAGCATCAGGCCGTCAACCACCTTCTGGGTGAGATTCAGGTTGAACTCATGACCGATGGTCGTGTCGAGGTTGACATTCAGGAAACCATTGGCATTAAAACCACGGACTTCGGAGATCACGTCCTCGGCCGTTGAAAAGTACCAGTAGCCGAAGCCCAACTTGGTGTCGGGCAGCACCTGCCACGCGGCGCCGAGATTGACCGTCCACAGGTTGGTGGGGAACCCATAGCCCCTCCACTGCAGGTCATCATGGGAAGGAGCCGTATTGTCGAAGATACCGCCACCGATGATTTCCGAGAAGTACTTGGAGGTCGCCAGCGGATAGGTGAACGTGTCGACGTCGACATTGGGCCTGCGTCCACTGAATGCGGACTCGACTTCTTCAGGACCCGAGGTGTAGAAGCCAGCCAGGCTGAAGGTCCAGGGTCCACAATAGTAGCTACCACCGGCATCGACCATCCAACCCGTGTAATCGGAGGTCACCGTATCGATGGCCCTGCCATCCTCATCATAGCGCTTGAAATCCACGCTACCCAAGTTCTTCACGAAGGTCAGGTAGGCGCTCCACACATCCGTTTTGTATTTGCCCGTAACCCCCAGATCGATCAGGTTGTTTTGGCCTCCCTTGACGAAAGCCGCAGGTCTCAGGGAATTCGGGGCCAGGAGAGCCCTTCTGAAGTAGTTGGTGGGGCCATCGATCTCGCTGTCGATGGTCCTCTGGATGACGCCCACAACAGGAGTGTTCAGCGTTTGAGGGTCAGCACTTACAGCGGTGCCATTGCCATACTGCCAGAAACCTATGGCCGAAAGGAACCAGGGTTTGCAAGGGTAATCGACGTGCACAAAGTACTGATCAATATCAAGCTCGCTATTGAAAGTGTTAGGCTCCTGTGCCTTGATGAAACCCAGGCCGACCTTGGTCCCACCCCCCGCCACGGTCGAGCTGAGGTAGGCGGCAGTGAAATCGTCGTCGATGACCCAGGAATCGAAAAACACAAGCCCCTGGGTACCGGCCTTCAAATTCAGCGGGAGGAGCCCGTTGGGGATATTGAAGTCAACGTAGGCGTTCTTGACTTCGATGTCCTTGCCGTCAGCGCCCACGCGGCCCGTCGTGTTCGGACCGCCCGCCACGACGTCGCCAACTTCAAACTTGGTAACCAGCTTGAGGTTTTCACTGGCGGCGAAGGTGAGATAGAGCCTCATACGATAGTCCCAGCGGAGGCTATCGCCGCCATCCAATCCGCTGAAATTGCTCTGGTTGAAGACTCTCGTACGAATCACGCCGCCATAGCTGAAGTCGATCTTCGTCGCCGCCATAGCGGGAGCCGCAACGGCGATCGCCACAAACACAATGAAACCAACCACGAGAAACTTTTTCATCTCTGTCCTCCTCAACAGCTAACCAACTCTCTCTTTGTAAAACGCCCCATTGCCCCAATGACTTCAATCACTCTCGAACATCACCCCCTTCCATCCTGGTCCATAAGGTTAACATTTCGCCCCTCATACCTCATGGATGCCGTCTACAGCAGAAGGAATTGATCTGTCAATGAAAAAAAACGAAAATTGTAATTATCCCGTCAGTTGCTGTATCGGCAGCCCACCCCGGTGTACCCAAGACCAAATTGGCCCATGCCCTCAAGAAGATGAGCACAATTAAAGAGGGCCTTTCGCGCCAGGGTACCGCACATCGCCTGGCAGACCCCCGGCGGACCTCCCTTGATGGCTCTCTCTCCATGACTTTTAACGTGACTTTTAACGTTTCCAAAGATGTAACAATCCGCTATTGTTGAAAACAAGTGGATTCGCGGGGCAGTGAGCTTGCTCGCCTGCCCCACAAGAGGGCACTTCAGCCCTTGAGGCAAGCACAGAGGAGCTTCACAAACCATGAAAACATTCAGGCTTTTTGCAGCGTTTTGCGCCGTGCAGGCTTTCTTTTTCATTTCCCTGCCTTCCCGCGCCCTTCCGGCGCCCAGCAACACGGTCAAGAAGGTCGCCGTATTGCCCTTCAGCATGCACACACCAAGCCAGCTTTCCTACCTCCAGGACGGAATCCGGGACATGCTGGCTTCAAGGCTCGCTCAGCAAGGACAGGTTCAAGTCTTTGACAAAAGCGTCGTCAACCAGACCCTGTCCGGCATCAAGTCGGACATCGCCCTCAACGACGCCCTCCGCGTCGGCAAGACCCTGGGCGCTGACTACGTCCTCTTCGGGAGCGTGACTTCCCTCGGTCAGGCCGTCAGCATCGACGCAAAGATGGCCGCCGTTTCCGGGGACAGGGAGCCCCTCAACCTGTTCGCTCAGACGCAGACCCTTGACGAGGTCATACCCAAAGTCAACCTTTTCTCTCAAGAGATCAATCAGAAGATCTTCGGAAGAGCCCCTGAGCAGGGGCTGGCCTCCTCCAGTGACGATGGATCCACCACCAGAAACCCTGAGCTTCTGCTCCCGAATGATATGACGAGCAGTGATCGAATCTCCTATCTCAACCCCAATTTTCTTGAAATCACCCCCGACGCGGCGCTTCGAAAGCCTGGCCTTTGGACAAGCCAGAGCTTCAAAGGGGGGATTCTTGGAATGGATCTGGGGGACGTGAACGGAGACAGGAAGATAGATGTCGTCACCGTGACTTCCGACAAGGTGTGGGTCCACCAGCGGGAAGCCAACGGATTGCGCCTTCTGGCCACTTACTCCGGTGACCTGATGGACAACTTCGTCTGGGTATCGGTGACCGACACTGACAGCGATGGCGTCGGCGAGATCTTTGTCACCAATATGCGCAGGGCCAACAGCAGCAGCCCGCAAATGAGCGAAAGCATCCAAGGCGACCTCGGCTTTACTGAGGGACTATCTTCCTTCGGGTTGACCCTGGTCAACAATAAGCTTCAACGCACGAGCAACAGGCTGCCTCACTTCCTCAACGGGGTCGAGTTTCCGGACCGGGGCAAGGTTCTCCTGGGGCAGAAGAAGGGAGCACACGGCGACCGTCCCTTCGATTCGGAGATCGTCGAAATCCGGATGAGCGGGAACGCCCTGGTCACTGGTGCTCCGGTAAACCTTTCCACGCGATGCAACGTGTTCAATTTTGCCAGAGCGGATCTCAACAATGACCGCAGCGAAGAAACCATCCTCATCGACTCTGAGAACTCCCTGGTCGTTCTGAGCTCATCCGGAGAGCAGATCTGGAAGAGCAACAAGGTGTTTTCGGCCACGACCAACTCTTTCGAAGGCAGGGTGGAGGACCGCAGGTACAATCTGGTCGAGATGTACTCCATTCCATCCCCCATCGTTGTCACGGACATCAACAAGGACGGTATCGTCGAAATCGTCCTGAACCGGAACCTCGACTCCATGGGTCGATTCATGCCCAATGCCATGCAGTATTTTGATCGAGGTGAGATCATCTCCCTTTCTTGGGACAATATGGGATTGATCGAGAACTGGAAGACCCGTGAAATCGAAGGAATGGTCACCAGCATCCGGGTGGGGGATCTCGACAACAGCGGGACGCCGGAGCTGGTGGCGAGTATGGTTCATGCCAAGGATTTCCTCAAGCTCGGGGACTCCAAGAGCACGATTTTCAGCTATGACCTGAAAGTTTCCCAGACTCCCCGGACGGCAGCCAAGAAACCCTGATGATTGAGAAGCAAATTTCTCGCGGGGTTTGACCACACTTCATGAAGCCCTAAAAGAAAGCCCCCGCGGCCTGGTTTGGCCGCGGGGGCTTTTGAATGCGCTCGCTCTTCGCGTCAGTTCTTTGATACTGCCCTAATAAAGGCAGGATCCGCTAAAGCTCATATTCGCCGTCCATATCCAGAATGTACTCGCGGTCCCGCTCGCCGGTCTTGACCGTGAACTTCCCGCCGCCTTTGATCGTTTTCAGCTTACCCATGCCCTTGTATATTTTCCAGGTTCCATTCGTCAGTTTGGTCGCCTGATCACGAGTTCCCTCATAGACACTGCAGATGGAACCCTCTTCGAAGTTCGTGATGGCATAGCCCTTCATGGACCCGGCGCCCCGGGCGCGGTCGTGGAAGGTGACACTGCGCCTCGACACGAACGGACCGGCGATCCCGACCTGGTATTCGATAGGCTCCCCTTCCATCTCCACCAGCATTAGAGAATGGTCAAACTCGTCGTGCACGTAGAGCATTTCGCGGCGCGTTACCATCAATCGATAGGTTGCCTTACGCTTCATAGAATCCTCCTTCTTTTTCCCGTCAACGCCCAGCCCATGTGATCCCGCAATGAGTCGCGTGCTCCAGACCGCACGCAGTGCGGGCAGGAACACGATTATGACTTTTAGCACACAAATCCCAAGGACAATAAGAAAAAAGCTGAACAAGTTTACTGAGAAAGGGTTTGAAGGGGGTTGGCGATTGAGCTTGACACAGGGCCACCCACTTGGTTAACCTCTTTTGGCCTCATCAGTTAACCAACTGATGGACGGTCAATGTCCGGCTGACCATCTGAACACTGCAAGGGGATCTCGCGATGTCACTCTTCATGCTGAACCGAATGGCTCATAC
>Ga0105106_10001348_pt1 | contig 17667 bp, 15 predicted proteins | sample PPLLaktember2015_5_FD_79109 | JGI IMG/M metagenome (GOLD analysis project Ga0105106, IMG submission 79109) | Freshwater sediment microbial communities from Prairie Pothole Lake near Jamestown, North Dakota, USA - PPLs Lake P8 Core (1) Depth... | ecosystem: Environmental > Aquatic > Freshwater >...
GGCGATTTGCAGCCCGCTTTTCCAAAGGGGATGGGTACGTCAGGTCACAGGAGCTTGTGGCGCATTTCCGCTTTCGGTGTTGGTGGGCACGAAAAGACTTGCCCACCCTGCGAAACCATCTCCGCCTTGGACGCAGGATGGGCACTGCAGCAGCTGTAGGGTGGGCACGGGTTCATCGTGCCCACCAGAACCGGCCGGTGATCCGCCGGAGGGGGACTAGAAAAACCTCTCCTGCAGGCCGTACGGGTCCTTGAACTCGAGCTTTGGATCGAATCTCAGCTTCTTCTCGCCCCGCTGGTCCACGTATTTCATGATCTCCAGGTCCACCTTGAGGGGCACGTCGACGCCGACCTTGGCCAGGGCCTGGCGCAGGTAGGCCTCTGCGCGGGACCCGAAGGCAATGGAATCCCCCAGGATCCGCAACCCCTCAGCGGGATTGTGGAAACCGACCGAGTTCTCGGCGCCCATGAAGAGCGACCGGTAGAAGGCCTCTTCATAGAATTCCTTGGCCTTGGCGTAGAGCTCCGGATCGATCGTCTTGCCTTCCGCCTGGGTCTTGTGGGTGAGCTCGAAGAGCTTCGCCACCGCCGCGCACTGGTAGCCGGCGCGAATCATGATGGACATCGTCCGGTCCTGGATGGAAAAGACGCGCTCCTGAAGCCATTGGGGACTTTCGGCATGGCACTGTTTGCACGCCTTCATGTCGGCCTGAACCGGGCTCATGACGCGGTGGTCCGACACCTTGTGCACCCCGACGATGGTGTAGGGCATGTGGCAGTCGGCGCAGGAGGCGCCGGCCTTGAAGTGGGTGCTGCTGTTCGTCCAGAATTCATACTCCGGGTGACGGATGAAAGCCATTTTGAAGCCGGTGACGTTCTGCTTCCACTCCAGGACGGTCTCATCCTTGCGGATCTGCTGGATGATGTCCTCAATGGCGATGGAGCCGAACTTGCTGTTCTGCCAGGGAAAGTACAGCCCCACGGACTTGTTCTCCTTGTCCTTGGGGATGTTGTACGTCACATGGCACTGAGCGCAGATGGCCGATCGCATCTCCTGCCGGGTCAGTTTGGCGGGGTCGACCCCCATGGCCGAAAAGGCTTGAAGCAATGTGAATCCCCGCGAAATCTTGAGGCTCATGTCCTTGTTGTCGTGGCAGTCGATGCAGGCAACCCCCAGTTCCCGGTTCTTCTCGGGGATCTTGCCGAGCACTTCCTTGAAGGGCTTCCGGTAGTAGTCGACCCCCATCTCCTTCTGAAGGCCGGGAGCGTACGGCGTCTTGCAGCTGAGGCAGACTCCGCCGGCGCCAAGTCGCGAGGCGTCGATTTCGAGCTGGTCCCGGATCATGTAAGCGTGCCCCCGGGGCTCGTTGTACTCGACCCCGAACCCCCACCCGTTGAAGAGCAGCGCCATGTAGGGGAACTGGGAGAGCTTGTCCACCGTGAGCGCACCGCTGTCCATGCCGGTCTTGTACTTGCTCCGCCGCGCCGACACGGGCTCCTCGGTCTTCTTCCAGAGCTCGTACTGCTCGGGCCAGGCCCGCCCCCAGATCGCCGGATCGATTTCCCCGTCGGGTATCGTCACCACCTGTTGGGGCTGCGGCTTGGTCGGTTCGCAGCCGGCGACGACTGCCGCAAGGCCCAGCCACAGGCAAATCGCCATGATGTGCTTCACTCGCTCTGTCATCCTCCCCCCTCCTCGTGTGTACGGTTGGATCGGGTTGAAGCTCAATTCGTCAAACGTACGCCGGCCAGCTGATGCTGCAGGAACCGGTGGCAGTCCCAGCAGTTGCGCTCCTGGTTGATCACGGCCACCCGCTCGGCATGGCAGCGGATGCAGTTGCTCTGCACGAACCGCTTGCCGCGATCGGAGATCGTGATGATTTCGGGCGTTTGACCGGAATAATAGACTGCGACGTCTTTGAGACCGTCGATGGATTTCCAGACGTAGTAAACCGGCAGGTTTTCATGGGGCAGGTGACAGTCGACGCAGCGGATGGTGCGGTGGGCGCCGACATTGAACCAGGCCTCGTACTGAGATTGCATGACGTGGCAAGAGGAGCAGAAGAGGGGGCTCTCGGTCTTGGCCATCATCTGAGGCGGCCCGAATGAGACGAACAACCCGACACCACCGGCCAGCACGGCCAGCAGCACCAGGAGCTTCCAATTGGCCTTGGACAAAAGACTCATGGGATGGCAACCTCGCTGATCGGATTTCAGCCACGGGGCTTCAACGGGCGGCTGCCCATGCTGAAGCGAAGACCCCGCCATCGTTCAATATCGATGAGGAAGGCACGATCGCTGAAAGCCGCCTCACGTTTCCTCGGTACCCGATCATGCACGACTGCACCTCCCCGGACGATCGACGAGGGCACTTAATTTCGGAGAGTGGAGACCAGAACTCCTTCGCAGCAGGTCGAGCGAGAACATTACAAAATTGTCGATTTCATCCTTATGGGGATTCATACCCTGCGTCAAGTTGATTTTTGGCGGCTGGAGCCATTTCCTTTTCCTGCTCCGGAATCCCTTCCATTTTCCCCAGTTCCATCCCCACTGGACCAGCCAATGGCTCAGTTCTCTGATATGTGCAGTTCTTTCAGACCTTCTTGGTAGCGGAGCATGCCGGCGAGCCCGCTTGTGAACGGCTTTAAGGCTTGACATAGGGCTCTCTATGATCCATCCGTATAAGATGTGGAGTTGGGATGGAGCGGCCATGACTGTTGATTCTAAAATGCTCGACATCATTCGAAAAATCGGAGAAGTCACCCCTCCTCCCGTCCGGCTGAGCAAGTTGTTCAGAAGTCCTGAGCAGGATTTCATTTCCTTCTCGCTTCCCACCGCGGACACGAGCTTTCTCGCGCTGGTCTTCGACCTGCTGGCGCAGTCCTCAGCCAACATCCGGTATTTGTCCCAGCACCATGGGGGTGAAGGAGACCTGAGGGTCCAAATGTGCGTGGACAGCGTCCACGGTGCCGTTGCCCTGAAGGCTTTTCAAAGAGAGGAAGTCGTTCGGGGCGTCGTTGACATTCAGCACTGCTCCGGTGTGGTCATTCTCTCCCTTTACCCTTTTGGCGGACAGCCGCACATAGCCCAGCGCATTCTTGAAACATTGCGTGCCGAGGGGATTGAAATACTCGGAGCCGGGGCCGCAACGTCCGTTTTCTCGTGCGTGATTTTCAGCAGGAACGTGGAAATGGCTGTCTCCAAGCTGAAGCGCGCTTTTGTGCTCCCCTGACGTGATCTTGCAGCCCAAGAGCTTTGCTGCGAGCTGCTGCCTGGAATGAACACGGTGGGAACCGTCGTGGAACGCCTTGAAATATTTCCTCTGAAACTCACGGAATCCCTCGCTCTGGTCTCCATTCTCGGGATTCCAAAGCAGTCCGGTTTTGCCCAGGTCCTTTTCGGGTATCTGTATCGCCAGGGAGTCACCACCTCCTTCCTTGCGGAAACAACGGGCCAGGGAGCTTGCCGGGATCTGGTTTTTGCGGTGAGCGAGGAACAGCTGGAAGAGATCCAGGGGGATCTGGAATCGTTGCGGGTGGCGCTCCAGGCCGAAACGGTGAAAGTGGAAAGGCCGGTGGCTCTCGTTCGAATTCTGGGCCCTCACTTCGATATCCGCCCCGGCGTCGCCGGATACCTGTTCGGCCGAATGGCGAAGGAAGGAATTGGGGCTCTCGCCAGCTCCACAACCATCACCACCACCCTCCTTGTTGTGCCCCAAGCGCAGGCCGAGCAATTGATGCGGCTTCTCAAATCGGTCTTCGTCGTGCCAGGAAGGAAATAGGGGAAAGTGGTCACCGCTCATCGGGGGTTTTGGGGACAGGAGCTCTCCGCGAGCTGAATCGACCGGGAGACCTGATCGACCTTTGCCCTCAGCATGCTCCACCCTTCGAGAACCGATTCCTGCTCCCCTCCTGCCAACGCCTGATCAAACATGGATACCGCAAGGCTCAAATCATCCATGGCTTCTCTCGCCTTGGAGGCGATGCCCTTCAGGGTCTTTTCGATGCTGAGCAAACGAGTGCCCTGGAGCCTGATTTCGGTGAGGTCCTTGAAGTAGCCGACCGTGGCGATCTCCTGCCCACCTTCGTGAATCAGCGTCGCCGAGAGCAAGATGGGCGTCAGAGTCTTTTCCTTCGTGAGTGCCTGGGCTTCGTAATTGATGAGAAGTCCCGGCCCTCCATATTCCTCGCTGTAGATCTGCTTTTTGATCCTGCGGGCCTCGCCCTCGGGGTAAAGCTGCGTAACATGAAGCTGTGAAAGCGCCTCCTCGCGTGTGTAGCCGTAAATGCGGGAGGCACCGTCATTGAATACCAGGATGTTGCCCTTGCGATCGTTGGCAATGATGCCGTCCATGGAGGTGAGGATCAACTTGTGCTCGAAGTCATGGCGCTTCTGGATCTCATCGATGGCATCCTTGAGCCTGGCGCGCGTCCATATCTTTTCTTTGGCGCGTCTGAGGGCCACATCCAGAGCCCGCCGACTCAGAGATCTCGAGACACAATCCGAGGCGCCGAGCTCCAGGGCCTCCAGGGAGCCCTGCGTATCGTGCTGCCCAACGATCACGATGACTTCCAGGTCCGGATCGATTTCCTTCAGGTGTCGCAGGACTTCGATGTTGTCCTTGTCGGGCGCGCTGACATCCAGGATTGCCAGTGAGGGGCGGATGGCTTCGATGAGATCGAGAGCCTCAAATCCGTTCTCCACCACACGGGGCTGGAAATCGCACCCTTCGGGAGAGGCTTCAAACCATTCCAGGACCTCGGCTTCCGAATCGATGATCAAGGCTGAATGCATGTCTCGTTCTCTCCAGACTTCGATGGGCCTAAGAGCGTGTCGAAAAAGTGCACTCCGCAACGTCACCCCCGCAAAGGTGGGGGTCCAGATTCCTCATGAAGTCTGGATTCCCGCCTTCGCGGGAATGACGAACTATCTCCCCTTCAGACTTCTTGGAGACCCTCTAAAGTTGCGCGATCTTTGTCAACAGCGACGGGGTGGAGGCATTGCCGGCTCATTGAGCTTCAGGACTGTCTGCCGCCGATGGTCGCACGCGCCTTGATGGTATGCGAACCGTAAAGGTGGAGCCTCTTCGGGGCTCCGAGCGGACATGGATCGACCCGCCATGGTCGGAGATGATACGCTGGGTGATCGCAAGTCCAAGGCCTGTCCCGCGTGCTCCCTTGCTGGAAAAGAATGGATTGAAGATCTTTTCGAGCATGTCCGAGGTCATGCCTTTTCCATTGTCGGTGACTTCAAGGCAGATACTGCCGTCGTCGACCATGGAAGTCTTCACCCTCACCTCACCCTCTTCGACATTTTCGGGGAAGGCTTCCAGAGCGTTGGTCACCAGGTTCAAAATGCAGGTGTGCAGACCTTCGCTGTCAGCCGCTATGCATGGAAGCTCCAAGTCCAGCTCCGCTTCAACGCGGATGCCGCGGCTTTCGGCTTGCGCCCCCAACGAGACGCAAACCTCCTGGACCAACTGGTTGATGGAAACGATCTGCTGTATTCCAGGATCCCTGCGCGCATAGCTCAGCATGTCCAGGCTGAATTTCGAAATGCGGTCGATGTTCCGGTGAACCATCTGCCAGCCTTTGCTCACCCCTTCAAAGTCTCTCCTCGTCAGCGCCCTGGTCAGCACAAAGGCACCCAGTTTCATGCCGTGGAGAATGTTTTTCACACCATGGGCCACTTCCGCCATGGCCACTCCGAGGGCGGCCATCCGCGTCTTTTCGAGCAATTCCTGCTGGAGCTGCTTGATTTCTGTGAGATCTTTGAAATAGCCGACCGTGGCCACCTCGGTGTCGCCTTCGCTGATCACCCTGGCAGAAAGCAGGATGGGGACCGGGGTGCCGTCTTTTCGGAGGACCTGGGTGTCGAAGTTGATGAGACGGTCGGGTCCGCCGTATTCCGGGCTTCGGATTCTCTTTTTCACCTCCTGGGCTCCGCCCGGAGGATACAGATCAGCGACGTTGAGCTTGCAGAGGGCTTCCTCACGCCTATAGCCGCAGATCCTTGATGCCCCCTCATTGAAGATGATGATGTTTCCCTGGGGATCGTTGGCGATGATCCCGTCCATGGAGGTTTGAATCAGCTTGTGCTCGAAATCGTGACGCCTCTGAATTTCCACTGTGGCGTCTTTGAGCATGCACTCGAGGTTTTCCGTGTATTCCCTGAGCTTGCCGCGCATCCAGATCTTCTGCCCGGCACGCCACAGGGCCACACCGAGGGCCTTATCGCTGATGGGCTTGTTGATGAAATCCGATGCTTCCAGCTGAAGGGCCCTGATGGCCAGTTCCATTTCACCATGTCCGGTGATGACGATGACTTCCACGTCCGGGTTGAGCTCCTTGAGTCTGCGCAGCACCTCGATACCGTCCAGTCCGGGCATTTTGATATCGGTCAGGACAACCTCGGGCCGGACCTGCTCAAACGTTGCCAGGCCCCTGATCCCATCTTCAGCCACGAAGATCTCATAGCCGTCAACTTCGAGCGAAAGTCTGAGGAGCTCCCTTGCGCTCTCCTCGTCATCGATGATCAAGATCCTTCGAATCATGGCTCGCAACCTCAAGAGCCCACGGTACCGGGATTGCACCGTCGGCCGGCAGCATCAGGTGTGCTCGACCGCAGGCCACAAGGATTCCTCTCTTGCGACCGGGAAACGAAGGGCAAAGGTCGTCCCCATACCCTCCTGGCTCTTCACTTCCATCTCCCCCCCCACGTCCTTCACGATTCCGTAGCTTATGGACAGCCCCAGGCCTGTTCCCTTTCCAACCTCCTTGGTCGTGAAGAAAGGCTCGAAAATGCGCTCCCTGATGGACTCGGGGATTCCAGTGCCCGTATCGGAAAAGGTTGCAACCACGTCATTTCCCTCACGGTACGCTCGAACCGTCAGTCGGGACTCCAAAGCCATTCCGCCGCTTTGCTCCCGCTTCTCCTCGATGGCATCCCGTGCGTTCATGACCAGATTGAGAAACACCTGCTCAAGCCGGTTGCACACCCCATGGACCGGAGGAAGATCCGGGCTGATCTCGAGCTCCACCTGGATGTCCCTGAGCTTGAGCTGCTGGCCCAGAACCGTGAAGACACCGCGGATCGGTTCCTCGATATTCAGCAGCCCCATCTCGTCGGATTCAGATTTTCGCCCGAATTCGCGCAGGTGGTTGATAATGCTCGATGCCCGCTCCACCTGATGAACCAGTTCCCTGGAGACCCGAGCCAGGGTGTCTTCGGGGATCGGTCGTTTTCGCGTGAGCATCTTCAGGAAGTACTCGCACCCCACACGAATGGCGTTGAGGGGCTGATTCAGCTCGTGGGCCATGCCGGCTGACATCTCCCCGAGCGTCGCCATTTTGCCGGCCTGGATGAGCTGCGCTTCAACCTGGATCCGATGCGTGATGTCAGCAATGTTGGCAATGATCACATCCTTGCCGATGTGCAGCCTTGGGCAGGAGTGGATATTCACGTAGAGGGGGCTGCCGTCTTTTCGATGATGCCTGACTTTGGGGAGGAAGATGCAGCTCTTGGCGGCCAGTGACCTTATCCTCTCCGCATCCTTGGTCTCACCCAGTTCCAGAAACGACATCCTCAGGAGCTCTTCACGGCTGTAGCCGTAGGTTTCCACGGTGCGGATGTTCGCGTCCAGAATCTGGAAGGAATCCAGGTCCAGGACCAAAATGGGGTTGGGATCGTTTTCAAAGAGCGAGCGGTATTTCTCCTCAGAAGCCCTGAGCTCCTGTTCGGAAGCTTTGAGGCGCTGGGTCATCTGGTTGAAGGAGCGGGCGAGAGTGCCGATCTCGTCCCTCGATCTGATGGAGATGGGTGATTCCAGATCTCCGGCGGTGACCCGTTCCATTCCCTCCAGGAGCCCCATGAGCGGTCGGCTGATCAAGCGATTGATGAGCAGAGCGATGATGCAGGCGATGCCGCAGATGGCCCCTACGGTAAACAGGATCGTCTTCCGCTCGCTATCCTCGATCGTACGATCGATTTCACGGAGCTCCACGTCGATGTCCAGAACGCCCAGCACCTTCTTGTCTTCTCGATGCTCGTGGCAGGGGGCCGTGTAGCAGTCGGGCTCATTGTAGATCGGGTTGATCATTCCCAGGACGCGATATCCGCGGGAGGACCGAAAGGTTCTGGAACGGGCGGACGTGGTGATCCTCTCGAAGGGTTCCTCCTTTGCGTGGCAGGCATAGCACTGCTCCGCCGACTTATCCAGCATGGTCCCCATTTCGTCCCTGTCCGAGGAGTAGATGATCTCCCCAAGCGCGTTGAAGATCCGCACCTTTTCGATGCCCTCCTGAGCCCCGATGGTGTCGATGGCCTTGTGAAGCCGTTGCGGCTGGTATTCAAGCATGTCGTAGCGCAGGCTTCGCCTGATGACCTCGCTCGTGAGATGCACGTTGCGAAGCATTTCCTGGAGGAGTCGCTCCCGCTGGGACTGGAGATTCACGTACGAAAAAAAACCCATCACCAGAACGGCCACAACTCCCACGGAAGCGATCAGCTTGAATCCGATGCTTCGATACCACACCCCTGTTCCTCCCGAGAATAAAGGTGGAAAAGGCGGCAAAGGCAGCAATATTCTTTCTTGGAGAACCTTGTTCGAGCTAGCGAGTGTCTTTCAGCAGGATCTGGACGTTCTTGATGAGATCTTCGGGATCGACGGGTTTTTCCATGAAGATATCGGCGTGGATCCAATCGAGGTCCTGGTCAACGGATCGGGAGTAGCCCTTTTCCACAGGGGGCCGTGCAGAAACGATGAGGATGGGAATGCCCCAGACACCTTCTTTCTGCTTGATTCTGCTGGCAAAACGGAGGCCGTCGTCCATGGTCGCCATCATGATATCCAGAATGAGCAGATTCGGGCGTTGTTCCTCCACGAGTTGACCGGCGGTGACGGTGTCCTGTGCTGTCAGGACATGGTAATCGTAATCCGTGAGGATCTCCTGCAGGGCTTCACAGATCTCGGGGTCATCGTCGACAATCAAAATGGTCTTCTTATCCGGCATGGCTTTTTCCTCCATTTCCTTTCCCGGACCAATCCGGAGGTTGAATGTGAGGTCTTCAAAGACCCAATCATGGGCCAGCAGCCCCGCTTTGGAGCTGATTCTTGAACGCCGGTCAGGATTTGATCTGTCAAGCTTTATTTTGAGTTTACTATAAAACCGAAGACGAAAAAATCGCAAATGCGAAATGGAAGCCAGCGATTGCAGGGTCAGTGAAAATCAAGCACTTCTCTCGCTGTATGCTGCACTTCGAAACCGGGTGATGATGACTGGATCCAGGCGAGCCGCCGCGTTGATGAGGCAATTTCAGACTTCGGGCTTCAGATGTTTTGAAATGGAGATGCTGAAGGTGGTGCCCTTTTCGCCGGGTGGCTCCAGCCAGACCTTTCCGCCGTGGCGTTCGGCAATTTCCTTCACCGTTGCCAGACCCAGACCGGTGCCTTCGATGCCCCTGGCGGTCTGATCCCGATGAAAGAGCTGAAACAGCACTGCCTGATCTTCCACCTTCAGGCCGACGCCGTCATCCCCCACCGACATCACGTGGTGATCCGGCTCCTCGCGGCAGCTGATCCGGATCTCGTGGAGGTCGCTCCCGCCGTATTTCAGGGCATTGTCCACCAGATTGCGAAGAACTCGAAGCAGAGAAAGCCGGTCCGCCACCAGGGTCGGAAAAGTCTCGTCCTCGCTCCAGGCCACGCCTCGCCGCGTCAGGGCCCCCGAAAACTCGATGCGGATGGCTTCGGTGAGCTCCTTCACGGGGATGGCTTCGAACCGCAGCTGCGATTCCTTGGCCATGACATAGGCATTGATGCGGTCCACCAGACGGACCACCTGCTCGGCCGCCTTGACGATCTGATCACAGACCGTCCGCCCCCGATCGTCCAGAAGCTCCCCGTAATTTTTGTGCAGAAGGCTGGTCAAACCATGGATCCCAATGGCGGGGCTCTTGAGATCGTGGGAAATGGAGTAGGCGAAAAACTCGATGGATTCCTTCTGCAGCTTGAGCTCCTTCACCTTCCGCTGCAGGTCGTCGTAGAGCCTCGCGTTGTTGACGGCCACGGCAATCTGGTTGCCGATGGAGATGAGCAGGTCGATCTGGGCCGAATCGAATTCTATGGCGCGGTTGGTGGCCAGGTTCATGACCCCGAGGACCCTGTCCATGGCGATGAGGGGCACGCAGACGATGACCTCGAAGCCTTTGCTGAGCAGGAGCTCGGACCTGGCCTTGTCACCCAGCTCGGACACATGTTGGGCAATGAAGGAGCGGGTTCGGGCGGCTTTTCCCGAAAAGCCCTCACCCATCTTCAGCCGCTCCAGCCCGACGGAATCCACGCCGATGCAGGCTCCGAGCACCAGATTCTCCTCCGAGTCGTCCACCAGGTAGATCCGGCCCGCTTCCATCTCAAAGAATTCCAGGACCTTGGCGAGTGCACCTTCCAGGATCTCCTGGATTCCCCTGGTGGTCGTGAGGAAACTGCTCATGTCGAGCAGAACGGACAGTGCCCGATTCCGCTCGCGGAGCTGGGGCTCGCTGACTTTTACGGAGACATAGGTCTTTTCAATGGGCTGCGGCATGCTCGACGGTGGCCAGGTTAGGGTTGATGATGGCATCGATGTCCTGCATCATCTTCGATCGATGGTGATGGTAGGCGGCATCGTTGGCCATGATCATGTCCAGCTGCCGCGTGTGCATCAAAAGATAGCCCAGCATCCTGAGGCGTGCTTTCATGAACTCTTCATCAAAGCCTTCCATGCGGGCGAACACCCCGTCATCCTTGACCTCGACCCGGAATCCGTACTCCTCGAGGAGGCTCGCCACGAACTGGGCGCGCCTGAGCCGCCGTTGGTAGTCCGCTGCCCCGCCCTTGAACTGGAAGCTGATGTAGTTCTCATGGGCCCGATCTCCCACCAGGGTCTCCACCGTCGAAAAATGAAAGCCGAATCGAGAGCTGAGACTGCAGAAGTTCTTGGAAATCATGAAATAGTTTCGGTTGGTGTAGTGCGACGGCATGGAGGGATCCAGCGCCGGGTTGGCGCTCGCCTCCAGCAGCACGGCCATGAATCCCCTGGCGTCCATCGGGGGGGGCCCTTCCCAGGGAACGGCGTTGATGCCCTCCCAGAGCGCCAGCACCGGGATGGAGACGATGTTGTCCAGAAGCACGAACTTCCCCGGCACATCCTCCTTGAACCCGTCATCCAGGTTGATGAACCACCACTGCATGGGCACATCGCAATACAGCTGCTTGCTCGCCCTCTCGGAGAAGTGATGGTCCTTGCCGAAGCTGAACATCTCCTGGACCGACTTCTCGTGACAGAAACGGGTGATGTCGTGCATGGTGCGGCAGTTCCGGGGCCGGAATTCCGTCGAATCCGGGTCCAGCAGGTACAGGGGCACGATGTGCTGGATCACCTCCCTCAAAACCTCGTGGACCGGGCTGCCCTCCATGAGATTCTTTTTGGGAGCCTCCTGGCCCAGGAGCGATTCGATGCGCCCGCGGTAGATCCTGAGTCCGTCGGCATCCACCGTGACTTCCTGGTCGGTCTCCAGGGCGGCGGTCGCCCCGGCCACCCCGAAAAGCGCCGGAACCCCGAATTCCCGGGCCACATTGGCCAGATGCCCGGCCACGCTGCCCTGCTCGGTGACCACGGCGGCAGCACGGTTCAGGAGGGCTGCCCACCGCGGCAGGGCCTGGGCCGTGACCAGGACGGCGCCCTTCGGAAACTGCAGAGCATCGCTGTTCTTGCGCAAGACAAAAGCGGGGGCGCAGGCCACCCCCGCACTGGCCGTTTCCCCGCCTTCCAGCAGGAGAGACTCCCGCCCCGCTGCATCATGTGACCGGCCATAGGCCTTCTCGGCCACCTCCGTCTGCTTCAGTGGACGGCACTGGAGAACGTAAATCTCTCCTTCGCCATCGATGGCCCACTCCACATCCTGAGGCGTTCCGTAATAATCCTCGAGCTGCAGAGCGATCCGAGCCAGCTCAATGGCCTCCTCATCCCGAATCGACGGGAGCTCGCGGCCTTCCCCCGTCAGGTCCAGGCGGCACACGCCTTCGTCCTGATAGCAGACGAACTTGTAATCCTTGACCTTGATATCCTTGTGGACGACGGACAGAGGCTCCCGGCGCGAAATGATGAAGGTGTCGGGAGCCACGCTGCCGTCCACCACCGATTTGGGCAGTCCCCACACCGCGTTGATGATGACGGAGTCGTCCCGGATATTGAGGGGATTCCTGGAATAGATCACTCCGCCGGCCACGGCGTTGACCATCACCATGCACCCGACGCACATGGAGATGTCCTCGTCCAGGATGCCCCGGCTGTGGCGGTAGGCAACGGCCTGCAGGCTGTATTTGCTGGCCACGATGTCCTTGTACGCATCGATGAGGTAATCGGGGCTCACGTTGAGCTCGGAGCGGTATTGCCCGGCAAAGGATGTGTCGGCGGCATCCTCGCCGAGGGCACTGCTCCGCACGGAAACCCGGACTTCCTTTTCCCCCGCCTCCTCTTCCAGCGCGCGGTAGGCGTCCAGGATCTCCCGCTCGAGGTCCTCCGGGACCCTGGATCGGATGATCAACTGCTGGATGTCGGCGCTCAAGGCATAATACTGATCCAGCTCGTCGGCCTCGGACGCCTGGAGCCTCCGATCTATCTCGTTCTGGAGCTCGTTGGCCTCAAAGAAGCGCTGATAGCCTGCGGAGGTGACCACAAACCCTCCGGGGACCTTCAGTTTGAGCCGATTCTTCACCTCCCCGATGTTGGCCATCTTGCTCCCCACCAGGTCCGCCTTGTCCTTGTCGATTTCGGCGAAGGGCAGCACCAGCCGATCCCCTCGGGGGATGGTGCGCTTGGAGAGAACGCCGTTGATCTGATCCTGAATGTCCCGGAAACGATCGAACAGATTCTGGTACCTTTCGGGGGCCAGCTCATCCAGGTGCTTGATGATCCGGAAGACGTTGACTCCGACGGCCGTGCTGTTGGCGCGAACGAAGGACATGCTGAAGGGGCGGCTGCCTCTCAGGGCCGTCTCCATCTCCGACATGATCTCGAGGGCTTTGTTGTTGGCGTTCAGCAGGAGTTTGAAGCTGTGATAGCGAGCCTTGAAAGCCGTCCGGAGCGCTTCGGCATCCACGGCCTCATGGCCTTCACTTCGCTTCCAGAAGGCAATCTTTCGGAAAACTTCGCCAAGCCTGGGCATGACCTCATCCCCCGTGGCCCAGCTACGGCCACCCGGCTCGAGAAGACCTTCGAAGCTACCTTGCGAGCTCTCTCAAAGTCTTCTTCTTGTAGGCATCTTGGAGCTTATAGAGCAGTTCGTCGATGTCCATGGGCTTCATGAGATAGTCGAAGGCGCCCAGCTCCATGCCCTGCATGGCAGCCTCCATGTTGGCATGCCCGGTCAGCATGATCACTTCCACATCGGGACTGGTGCTCTTGATCTGCCTCAGGGCCTCCATGCCATCCATGCCGGGCATCTTCACATCCAGCACCACGATGTCGACGGGCTTCTCTTTCAGTACCCGAATGGCATCCAGTGCGCTGGTGACCCCCGTGACATCGAGCTTTCGCTTGGTAAGCCGCTTGACCAGAGTCTCCAGGAACTCCTCTTCGTCATCCACAAGAAGGACGCTGAATGCTTCCACTCCTTCAACCTCCCGACCGTAAGAATACCGTCGCCTTTTTAAAAGCTTCGAGGAACGTGCGGTTCGCAGTCCCCAAACGCCGATCCCCTCAAACGGACCCTGCTCCCCCCGCTTCTCAGCATTCGCCGGAAATCAGGGAGCTTGCCTGTAGGATAGCACAGTCCCCACGCAAACCCAAGGTTCATTGTGTGGGCTCCCGCAAGGTCGCGGAGGGCTGATCAAAGGGCTGTGGGCGGTTGCGACCGGCAGGCGCTGACGAAAGGGAGGCGGGATTCCCGCGATCTAAGTACATCTCTACAGAATTGAAGACCGGTTGCGTCGTCATTCCCGCGTGTCCCTGGCGGGAATCCAGAGGTCTCCAAATCCCTGGATCCCCGCCAGAATCATGCGGGGATGACGTGCTTATTCAATGGGCACTTTGTTCTGTGGATGTGGCTAAGGGCGGCCCCCCTCAAGGCGATCGGGGTAGGTCTTCGCCAGGACTTCACGAACCATGGTCTTGAGACGATCCGTATTCTCACTTTTTTCCAGGAAGGCCGCCGTTGGGACGGATATGGACGGCCCACCATCTTCCGGCGAGAAACTGTGAATGATAACGGGCAATTCGGGTCTAAGCTGGCCCAGCTTCCTGAGGAGCCCCACCTCCGCCACGTAGGGGATTTCGAGATCCAGGATCAACAGGTCCACCGTCGCCACATGATAGAGGAACCCGAGGACCTCCCGCCCATCCCTGGCTGTTTCAACCCGATAGCCTTCACCGGACAATTCGCGCCGCAGCAGTTCACGAACATGCCGGTTTCGATCGGTCAAAAGGATGGAAAAAGACGACTCCATGAGGTTCCCGTGAAATCCTGATCCATCATGCCGTCGAGAAGGCGGCAGACCCAGGGATCGGAGATGGACGGCCGTCTGGATGGCATGTTGATCGCACGTCGTCCCCGCATGTTTTTGGCGGGGATCCAGGCCTCTGAGCGGCTCTGGATTCCCGCCAGGGACATGCGGAAGGGACGATTGATGCGGTCACTCAATCGGGTCGAGGTGTGTTAGGCCGTCACTTTGACCAGGTAAATCGAACAGGGGCTGTATTTCACCACCTGGGATGCCACGCTTCCCAGCTTGAAACGGGTGGAGGCGCTGAGACCCCGGCTGCCCATAACGATGAGGTCGATTTTTTCATTCTCCGAGAATTCAATGATGGCGTCGGGCACGGAAACCGAGGTCAGGATGGTCTTCGAGCAGCTGGCTGTCACGCCCTCTTTGAACAGCAGCTCGCAGGCCTCCTTGACCGCATCCTCGCACACCCTGGTATAGCCTTCCATATGCCGCTCCCTGCGGGAGGGCGAGATCTCATGACCCTCCATGCCGCTGATGTAAGGAACCACGCTGATCACCAGCACCTCGGCCCCCTTGAGCTTCGCGAAATCCACCGCTGTCTTCACTGCTTCCATCGAATGCGTCGAGCCGTCAACCGGTACCAATATTTTCATCTCTTCCTCCTAGATTTCTTTTCTCACTTTGGCCTTCTTCATGCTCAGCCCTATTCCCTCGAACATGTAGAAAATCGCGTATCCCCACCACATGGTGTAGGCCACGTAGAAGGAGAGCAGCGCGATGACGATTCCCGCCTTGTCGCCGATGTTCTGGGCTTCGATGCCGAAGAAATTGTAGGCGGGCTCGACTCCCCTTTTCAGCACCTGGTTGACCATGTTGGCTTCTTCCATCTTTTTGGCCTTCTGGAGCTCTTTCATGCCCTTGGTGAGGACCCCGTGCCAGAGTCTCAAGACCTCTCTGGCATCCATCCCGTGCCGTGCCGATACTTCCCCCTCATCGTTTCTGAACATGGCGTCGGAGTCCTTCAACAGGCTGGAGAGGAGTTTCCCGAGGTCGCCGCTCACCTTCAGGGTACCCTCCGAGACCCCCACCTGGGCACCGCCTGTGATGAACACCCTGACCGCTCTTTCGGCTTCTTCCGGATTGTCCATCTTGACGGCGAAATCGAAGGGTCTCCCCATGAACGCCTCGTTGCTCTTGACAATGGCCGGAATGAAGTAGGAGGAACCCTTGGACAGCTTGTTGAACAGGTTGTCGGAATACACCAGGCCGTTCTTGCCGTCTCCGAAGATCGGTGCGAAGATAATTAGGAGTACTCCGGCGAATGAAATGGCCAGTATCAATCCTATAATGAACGGTTGCTTATGTCTGATGAGCATGATTACCCCTCCTCTCGCAGAGCGCCGACATTGCCGAAGAATTTTGCAAAGATCCAGATACCGAAGATCGCGACGACAACCCAGAAGAGATAGTTCCCGACCGTCTCGATGCTGTTTACGACATTCTTGGGCATGTCAAGCACCTCGAGCTCAACGAGCTTCTTGGGCAGTGTGGCGGCGCGGTTGACGAAGCCGGCGAGGATCGACATGGCGTAAAAACCGCGGATGTGGATTCCCTTCACCACCTTGGTGGTGAGGGCGCCGACCTGGATGCCCAGCAGCGAGCCGATGAGCATTCCCATGGCCAGGGTGTAGAACACGTACCCGTGGATGGCGTATTGCAAGATGGCGGCGAGGCCGGCCGTGAAGATGATCTGCAGGATGTCGGTGCCCACCGTCGTCATGGAGGAAACGCCGAAAATGTACACGAACATGGGGAAGGTGATGAACCCGCCGCCCACACCCATGATGGCGGCCATGATGCCGACCACGACGCCGCCCATGGCGATGATGACACCGGAGAGCTTCTTGCCGCCGGGCACGAAGTCTTCATCGAAAGTGATCATGGGCGGGATGTTCAAATTCTGCAGCTTGGTGGCCAGGGCGGGCGTTCCACCGGCTGGTCCGCCGTGTGCGTCGCCGCCTCCGGGTCCTCTGCTGGACTTGATGAAGTCGATGAGGGCGTAGAACCCCAGGAAGCCCAGCAGGATGGCGTACACGCCGCTGATGAACGCCTCGCTCAGAAGCGGATCTTTGTTGTAGAGGCCCTTGTTGATGGCCCCCCCGATGAAGGTACCGCCCGCCGAGCCGACCAGGAACGCCACGGCCAGCTTCACCGAAACGTTGCCGAGCTTCTTGTGGACCGTCGTGCCCATGATGGCCTTGGCGAAAATGTGGAACAGGTCGGTCCCGACGGCCAGGATGCCTTTGACACCCGCTGCCATGAGGGCCGGTGTGATGATGAAGCCGCCGCCCGCACCGATGCACCCCGTGATGAGCCCGGCCGCCAGGCCCACGGCTATGGACACTATGAAGATGGTCGTGGTGTAAAACGCCGGGGCGAAAGCCGTCTTGCCGCCCAGCATCGATGCCGCCTCCAGAAAGGAGACCGCGAAAATGGGCAGGGTCAGAACGAGCAGGATGAGAAGTTTCTTTCGATTCTTCACAATCGACATGGAGACTTCATAATCCCATCTCGCATGCATCACCGCTGATGCTTTTAGAAATTCATAAACCTTCCTCGGACCACTCATCGATAAGACCTCCTTTGATTGAACCATCCCTGATGAAGACCATGATCCATGAAACCGGATGCCAGTGCCCGGTTATTCAATGGCAAGGCCTGTGCCAGGGTGCACAAGGAGGATCTGTTGTTTTTAATGAATTGAAATAGCTAGATAAACTTCATTTGAAGAATTCCGGTGGGGATGCGGTGAAAACGATCTCCTGTCGATGGTTTTTACAAAGTGTAAAATCTCGCAATGACCATCATAGAATCGATGAGCTGCTCAGGAGATCGTTTTCGGGGCTCCGGGAGCTCAGGAGACAGGTGAAATCTGCAAGCACCCGTGCACTGGCAGACCATTCGATGGATGCCGCGGCAAGGTCAAGCCAGGCGCTCGACGCATCGATGACAGCCTGGTCGCTGCTTGCGGCCACGCATCCATCTATGGGGATCTCGGATTCTGGAACCGGAACGGCCCGGCTTTCGCCCCTGAGCCCATTCTGCCTCAGGCGCTTTCGGTACTGCTCGGCCAGATGACCGCTGTGACTCATGGGGGCATCGAACAGGAACAAAACCTCCCGA
>Ga0105106_10001349_pt1 | contig 17660 bp, 15 predicted proteins | sample PPLLaktember2015_5_FD_79109 | JGI IMG/M metagenome (GOLD analysis project Ga0105106, IMG submission 79109) | Freshwater sediment microbial communities from Prairie Pothole Lake near Jamestown, North Dakota, USA - PPLs Lake P8 Core (1) Depth... | ecosystem: Environmental > Aquatic > Freshwater >...
ACAGCTCGAACGTCGTACCCTTCCCTTCCCGGCTGTGCACATCAATGAAGCCGTGATGGTCCTGTACAGTACCCCACACCACCGAAAGCCCGAGGCCCGTTCCGCTTTGGCCCATAATCTTCCTTGTGTAGAAAGGCTCAAAAATCCTCGGCAGGTCCTGGGGGGAAATCCCCTTGCCCGTGTCGGAAACACTGAGCCTGACGTATTCACCTTCCACCACATCGCCGGTCCCTGCACCTTTGAGGCGCTTGTCGACATAGCAGTTCTCCGTACTGACCGTGATGCTCCCTGAAGCTTCAATGGCCTCGTACGCGTTGATGACCAGATTCATGATGGTCTTGGACAGATGGGCGGGCGAACCCATGATGTTGAGAAGCTGCGCGTCCTGCCGCCACTCGGTTCTGACGTCCGGCCGATCCAGCCTGAACCGCTCGAGAGCCGGGCTGTGGGAGAACTCGGTCACCAAATGGTTCAGGTTGACCACCTCGGTAGCCGCCATTCCCCTCCTCGAAAGCGTCAGCAAATCCTGCACAATGCTCGCCGCCCTCTCCCCGGATTTCTGAATGGTCAGAATCGCTTTGCGCAAAGGGTCCTCGGGCGCCAGCTTCATCAGAATCAGCTCGGGATAGCTCACGACCCCGGCCAGAATGTTGTTCAGGTCGTGGGCCACGCCCCCTGCGAGGGTGCCGATGGCTTCCATCTTCTGAGCGTGCATCAGCTGCTCGTTCAGCCTCTGCCTCTCTTTCTCTGCGAGCTTCTGATCCGTGATGTCCCGGCTCACCCCGACAAAACCCAGAACCCGCCCGGCGACGTCCAGAACCGGTGACTTGTAGGTGTCGAAAAAACGGCACTCACCGCCGGGCAACATCACCCGTTCCTCCGTTCGCAGCACCCGCCCGGTCGAGAGGACTTCGTCTCCACCACTGCACCATTCTCCGCGCGCATCTTCAGTCGACAAGTGTGCATCCGTCTTCCCCAGGACCGACTCCTTGCTTCTGCCCGCCAGTTCCTCGAAGGCTTTGTTGACGAAGAGGTTACGGCCTTCGTGGTCCCTGACGTAGATGGCATCCGGGATGGCCTCGATCAATGCGTTCAGCATCGCGTTGGCCTCCTGCATTCTCTCCTCAGAAAGCTTCCTCCTCTCAACTTCATTTGTGAGAGCTGTCCCGGTCGCTCTCAGATTGGCATGGCTCTGGCCCAACTGCCTCCCCAGCCGCTGCCGATGGACAAGACTCCAGGTCGCCATGAATGTCAGGGCAATCCCACCGACGCTGGCAATGGTCATGAGCAGCAGGACAAACCGGCCCTGTCCCTCCGCACCCGTAGCCTTGAGGATCTCCAAGAGCGGTGTCGAAATGCCGATGGTCCAGACATGCGTCCCGAATCTGACGGGTGTCCAGGAGGCAATCTCCCGTCCTTTTTCTGGGAGCCAGACGTACCAGCCGGTTCCCTCGCGGGCTTCCGTCACATCTCTGGTCATGGCCTCGAAATGCGAAGCACCCTGCTTCTCCTGCACGGAAAAGATCTCGGCCATGCTCTTGCCACGGTATATCTCAGGAAAATCGGAACTGAGATCGAAGACCACATGGTCCGGTGCATAGATCCATGCATCACCGTTTTCCAGCAGGCGGACCGGCTCGACAAAAATCTTGAGCACGCTCTGCTCAATGGTGCCAATATCCACACCCTGCTCGAGCTGATCCTCCACATAGGCAAGAGTGCTGCGCGACACAGCCCTTACGATCTCGAGCTGCGTTTCCTGGTATGCTTTGATGACCGCGTCTTCGAGCAAAGCCTTGGAACGTAGGCCCACAAACCATCCCAGCAGGATCACGATGATCACGACCAGTGGAAGCATGAGCTCCAGCGGATATCCGAGAATCCGGGAGCGTCCGTCACTCAGTGGGCGGGATTCTTCCGGGGCATGATTCAATGAAGACATAAGCGACCTCATTTGGGTGCACCCACAGTCGATGCCCAATGATGAGTACTGATCAATCTGTGGATCAGCAGGGATTGGACATAATGGGCTGCAAAGGCTTCTTCGGATGAACGCTCAAGACCGAAATCGACTGAGAATCTGATCAAACTCCAGACAGGTAAGGAACTCTTCAACGCAGAGCTGCGGTGTCCCAGAATGCAGCCCATCTGCAAAAGCAGCGATGACGTTGAACACCCGTCCAGAACAAGAGTTTTGTAACAATCCCTTTGCATGATCCTCTGGTGGTGCTCAATGTTCAGGCCCTAACGCGAACTTATTAGCACCCGGAAACCGCCAGTTCAAGGCACTTCGATCTCCATCCCCATTCGAGCTTGTCTTTTGTCTAATGTTGTGTGGTTGTTCATCCGAGTAAACCTCCCAAAGGCGGCTTTCGCCCTTCAGCCACTTCCAAGCTTCGAGTGCTCGCGCATCACAGGCATCGCTCCCTTTGCTCAACAGACCACGGCGATGCAGGCCATCTCCCCCGTGGTGCGAGCCACTCAAACCCTGACAATACTTTGCAGCAGGCTTTGCAGGAGCAGGGGGTTACGTCTGGTCCCCCCGAAGAATGTGAGGTTACAGGCATGAAGATTCAGTGTCCCAATTGCGGCGGCAAGGGTAATGTGAATGATGCAAGGGCTCCCAAGACCGGGACCACCGTGCGGTGTCCCCGATGCAGCGCACGATTTCAGGTCTCGGCGGAGTCTGTCTTACCGGATCCTTCCTCCGGCATCCATCCTCTGATGGATAAACCATCCTCTGAACCTCCCTTCCCCCCCTCACCATCACCCTTCTCGAGCATGGACCATGATGTGCCGAATTTAGCATCCCTTGAGACATGCTCCCTATGCAGAAAAGCAATTTCACGCTCACACATGATCCGTTTTGGAGATTCGTGGGTATGCGCTCAATGCAAGCCCAGCTACCTCCAAATGCTGCAGCAGGGCCTCACAAGACCAGGCGATATGCGCTTTGCCGGCTTCTGGATCAGGCTGGGGGCCAAGCTGGTCGATGGTGTCGTATTGTGGGTCTTCAGTTTCGCCCTCGGTTTTCTGGCATCACTGCCATTCGCGATAGCGGACGGTCCGGCAACCGTGGATCCATACCAGGGTGTGGCAGGAACCATCGCGATCATGCTGCTGCAAATCTCTGCTCCTGTGGCGTACACGGCCTTCTTCATCAGCAAATACAGGGCTACACCGGGAAAGATGGTCTGCGGACTCGTGATCACCACCGGAGATGGGGGGCACGTCAGCGCAGCAAGGGCAGTCGGACGCCATTTCGCCGAAGTCATCAGCAGTCTCATTCTGTTCATTGGATACCTGATGATCGCCTTCGATGAGGAGAGGCGCTCCCTCCACGACAGGATCTGCGATACCAGGGTGATCCACAAATGATCCGTCCAGTCCGTTCCGGCGTTATCGTGGCCTGCCCTCAATGTGGCGCCACTCTGCCCAACGATGTGATCACCGCCACCGTTCCCCTGCCCTGCCGGCACTGCAGCGCTGAGGTTCAGGTCGAAGCCTTTCCAGCGCTGGTGAAGCGGTGGACACCATCAGGCCAACCGGGCGAACCTCTGACGAACGACAGCCAGGCCAGCTGCTTCTACCACCCTGACAAGCTGGCCGTGGTGCCCTGCTCCAACTGTGGCCGTTTCCTGTGCTCCTTGTGCGACATCGAGCTGGCATCGGAAAGGTTGTGTCCTGCGTGTGTCGAGCAGGGAAGGCAGAGGGGGCGGCTGGACCGGCTGGTGACCCAGCGAACACTCCACGATCAGGTTGCCCTTTCATTGGCCTTCATTCCCCTTCTGTTCTTCTGGATTACGCTCGTTACGGCTCCCACGGCCATTTATCTGGCCGTCCGAAACTGGAATTCCCCGTCCAGCATTCTTCCCAGGACCAAGGTCCGTTTCGTGCTCGCCATCTTGATCGGTGCGCTTCAGATTCTAGGCTGGACTGCCTTCCTGGCCCACAGCTTGACTTGATGTAAGAGGTGATTGGACATGCGTTACACTCGAATCCCGGGAAAGAAAGGCGGCCTGTATCGCCGCTGCACCCTCTGGATGGGTGACGACCACCTGCTGGCCGTTGAATCCACTGGCTACACCGAGCAGTACCGCCGCCTCTACTACAAGGACATGCAGGCTGTCATCATTCGGGAGACCTCACGCAAAAGGGACCTGGGCCTCCTGTTCGCCTCCTTTGCCTTTCTGGCTGCCCTCCCAGCCCTGATTCATCTCGACCCCCTCGAATCTCCCCTCTCCCTGGCTGGAATCCTGACTTCGGCAGCATTTCTTAGCCTGCTGCTGGTCAATCTGTACAAAGGTCCAACGTGTACCTGCAGTATTCAGATGCCGGTTGCCGTCCACGGGCTGCCCTCGTTGAGGCGGCGAAAGAATGTCGAGTTGTTCCTGAGCCTTCTGAAACCGAGGGTGGAGAAGCTTCAAGGTAAACTCTCCAGGGATGAGCTCCGAGCGGGACTCTACCGGCTCACCGTTTCGAGCCCCCAGGTATCGCCGATGTCTCCGATTTTTGGAGGGCTGGAAGGCTCTCAGCCTCGGGTGTTCTCCAGCCGGATTCACGGACTTGCCTTCGGGTTTCTCTTATTGGATGCAGCTCTGACGTGGCTCAGCATTCATCACAACAACCTGTTGTTGACGATGCTCAACACCCTCGTCGGAATGGCTCTCTTCGCACTGCTCATCACGGGCGCGGCTCGCCAGAAGAGGTCCAGCCTTCCGGCGGCAGTCAAGACACTGCTTTGGTCCGGAATCATGGTATTCCTTTCCTATAACCTGATTTACTGGGTCTTTATCTACGCGATCTTCATTCTCGGCAACCAGGTCGAGGTATTCCGAGACCAGTGGTCACTCTTTTCGGCAGTGGCCGAGCTCAATCCCGTTGACCATCCCACGCTCACCAAGGTCATGATGGGGTACACCATCACGGCCTTCATCATTGGTCTTTCAGCACTGCTGGCTTTGGCCATGGACCGATGGCCCAGAAAGACCTCGGGGGCGGAATTGACCATGAGGACTTCAGAGGGACTCCAATGAGGGAAAAGCCCATGACGCTCATCACCTATCTCCGTTGCTTCAATCACGCCCGCCGGGAGGCAACGGCCTTCTGCACTGAGTGCCGGCGAGCCTTCTGTCGTGAGTGCATCACCGAGCACGAGGGACGGGTTGTGTGTACTCCCTGCCTTGCCTCCCTCACCGGCGACCACAAGAGGGAATCCGGACGGTTGGGTCTTCTCCTGGAGGGCAGCGTGTGTATCTTGAGCTCTTTTGTGCTGTGGGCGTTATTCTACCACCTGGGGACTGCCCTCCAACGCATCCCCACACAGCTTCATGAGACCTTTGCCTGGTAGGACAACCCTCTTCCTGTCATGAAACCAAAACAGCCACGGAGAGCGGAAAAAGGAGCGATAGCCCTTCTGGACGATGCAGCTCAGCTGCTGCGCTTCACTCCCGCCCTCACATGGCTGAGTTACCTCGTCGGGACTCTTCCCTTCATCCTCAGCTTCCTGTTTTTCTGCGGCGACATGAGCACCAGCGCCACCGCAACGGACCACCAGATGCAGGCCTCACTCGGACTCGCCATCCTCTACCTCTGGATGAAATGCTGGCAGACGGTGTACTCATCCTGGCTTCACGATCAGCTGGCAGGACAGCCCGCTCCAAGCTGGTCTGTGCGACGCATCGCCCGACTGGTGATGGTCCAGCTGGCCGTCACCCCCTGGAAGATCATCGCCCTTCCCCTCGCGCTTCTGATCACCCTGCCCTTTGGCTGGTGCTATGCCTTTTTCCACAATGCGACCTGCACTGCTTCGGGCACCCAGGATCTCAGGGAGAGTGTTCGTGGTGCGTGGCGCCTTTCAACCCTCTGGCCCAAACAGAACCACCAGTTGATCTTCATTCTCTCCCTCTTTTCCATCTTCGTATTCGCAAACCTTTCCGTCTTCGTGTATGTGCTCCCCGAAGCAATCCGGCAGATCTTCGGAGTGGATTCCAACCTTTCCCGAAGCAGCTTTTTGTTAAAGAGCAGCGCATTCTGGCTGTCCATGGCGGCGCTCACCTATCTGTGCACGAACCCGTTGATCCTTGCCGCCTACGTTCTTCGTTGCCGCGACGGAGCAGCTCTCGAAACGGGTGACGACCTCTTCCTGGAACTGGGACAACTCGCCAAACCTTCCGCCCGATTGATTCTGCTTCTGGTCACTTTTTTCTCCATTGCCTTTGGAACGGCTGCGATCCCTGGAATGTGCGCCCAGGCCCAACCTCCGGCTGGGGGGCCCAACCTTTCAACCGCTCAGAAACTGCGGATCTCGCCGGAGCAGCTGAATGATTCCATCGAGGCGGTCATGAGGCACAGGGAGCTCACATGGAAACTGGGCAGGAAAGAGTCGAAACCGCTGGAGGGCGAGGAAGAAGGCTTCCTGTCACGCGCCTGGGATGCAATCATCGGATGGGCCGGCGATGGGTGGAAATGGATCCAGGCCAACGCTCTGAGAATTCTGGACTGGCTTGAAGGGTGGATACCTCGTTCCAGGGACAACGATCCGCAGCGTGCAACGACCGCTGAGAATGTGCAAGCCTGGCTCGGTTCTCTCATGGCATTGTTTCTGGTTTCGGCGTTTGTTCTCGTCAGACGCGGCTATGTCCTGCCCCGGCGAAATCGCATCCCCACCCGTTCGGAAGATCACACACCCGCACTGACCGATCCGGATCTGAACCGGGAAGACATCCTCGCCGATGAACTGCCCATCTCGCAGTGGATGGCTCTGGCCGGCGAATGCCTGACAAAGGGTGAGCTGCGACTCGGTTTACGCGCTCTCCATCTCGCGTCCATGACGCATCTGGCCGAAAGAGGCTTCCTCAGCATCACCCAATCCAAATCCAACCGTGAGTACACCACTGAACTCTCGCGACGGGCTCATGCTCTGCCCGGGCTGATCCGGGATTTTTCCGCCAATACCCTGATCGTCGAGAGAATCTGGTATGGCAGTCACTCCCTCGAGAAAGAGAGCTTCGAACGCTTTCTCAACAATCACAAGCGAATCATGACTGATGACTTTGATCAATAACCTCGCACGATTATTCCTGGCGACTCTCGTGGCTGCTTTCGTGTACGGGATGTTTGCTCTCTTTGCGCTGAGATTCGAAGAGGGCGAGATGTTCCCTCCCTATTCATCGCTGCGGAGCGACCCCCTGGGGGCCAAAGGACTCTATCAGGCACTGGAAAGGCTTCCAGGCCTCACTGTTGAACGCCACTACCATGCTCTGGACAAGACGAGCATCAAAGGAGACTCCACCCTGCTCTACCTCGGGCTTCCCTCAGGCTTTCTCAACCGGCCCCAGAACCCCGTCATAGACCAGTTGGAGGATCTGACCTCCAAAGGGGGAAGGATCGTGATTTCTTTCAGACCGGTCAACGAAGCCTCTGGCTGTGAAGCGGAATCGAGGAAACACGCATGCGCAAGCCTGCCGGTGGATGAGACCAACCCCTCCGAAACCGGCAAGGATTCGGACGACTCAACGGGCGACCGCGACGGCTCAGCAACCCCTGGTGATCGATGGGCGATTCGCCCGTTGAGCGACACCCGTTCAGGCAGTCAAGAACGTCCAGTCTGGTCTGCCAGCCTCCAAAAACCTGCCGAGGACCTCCCCAGCAGCATACCTGTCCGCAGCCGGCTCCGGTTTGAGGTCTTGGATGGAGACTGGAAGACTCTCTATTCCGTGGACGAGCAGCCGGTCATCGTCGAGCGCACCATGGGGCACGGCAGCCTGGTTCTCGTTGCGGACAGCTTCCTTTTGAGCAATGAAGCCATGCGAGGAGAACGCTCTCCGGGACTTCTGCTCTGGTTGTTCGGTCCCAATGGAAGGCTGGTGTTCGACGAGCTCCATTTCGGAGTGAGGGATCAAATAGGTTTTATGGACCTTGTGCGCAAGCACCGCTTGACGGGCTTTCTCATTGCCCTGCTGGTCCTTGGAGGTCTCTTCGTATGGAAGAACGCCGTGCCTTTCCTGCCGGCCACTCAGCCCCACCCCGTTTCACCGGCTGGCTCCGCCCACATCGGCCGAGACCTGGCCGGCAGACTCACACATCTCCTCAGGAGAAACATTTCGCCGGGGCAACTCATCCGAGTCTGTTTCGACGAATGGGACAGGGCCGTCGGACAACATGACCGTGGGCTGAAGGGAATGAGACGGGAGCTCATGACGATCGTCGACGCACAGCAGGACGGCTCCGACAGGATCATGGAGCCAACCGCAGTCTACAACAGGATCTCAAAAATACTGTCAGAGGGGAAAACCTCATGAATACAGAGACAGATCGGCTCCAACTTCTCATTGAAGCCGTGAGGCAGGAGGTGGCCAAGGTCATCATAGGCCAGGAAAGGGTGATCGATTTCGCCCTGGTCGCCATATTGACCGGACATCACGCCCTGCTGGAGGGAGCGCCTGGTGTGGGTAAGACCTTGCTGGCTCGAACCCTCGCCCATGTCCTCGGCGGGCAATTCATGCGCATCCAGTTCACCCCCGACCTCATGCCGGCAGACATCACCGGAACGCACATCTTCAACATGAAAGTGAACGAGTTTGCCCTGGCACGCGGCCCTGTCTTCACCCATTTCCTGCTTGCCGACGAAATCAATCGAGCCCCTGCGAAAACGCAGTCCGCTCTTCTTCAAGCCATGCAGGAGAGGGCCGTGACCATCGACCGAAAGACCTACGCGCTCCCGCAGAGCTTCACGGTATTCGCAACCCAGAACCCCGTGGAATTCGAAGGGACCTACCCGCTTCCAGAAGCTCAGAAAGACCGTTTCATGCTCAAGATCACCATGAGCGGTCCCACCCGCGATGAAGAACTGACCATGGCTCAGCGCATGCTGGGTCCCAGCGCACCGGAACAGGTGCTGGCGACAGGCCTGGTCCGACAGGTCATCCCGGCCGAAGAATTCCTGGATCTGAGAAAGTCCCTGCAACAGATCACCATCCGGGATGAGCTCATCGGCTACATACTGGACATTGTCAGGTCCACAAGGGAGCATCACGCCATTCTGCTGGGCGCCGGACCCCGAGCAACCCAGGCACTGCTTCTGTCGGCACGTGCCCATGCGGCTCTGTGCGGACGCGATTTCGTGACCCCGGACGATGTGAAGACACTCTGTACAGCCGTCCTCGAACACCGGCTCATCCTCCGCCCCGAGTATGAGATCCAGGGACTCTCCACGAGCGAAGTGGTGGAAGCACTGATGCGGGAGGTTGTCGTTCCCCGATGATGGCGCCTCAGAGCAGACTTCTCTGGTTATTCGGCAGTACCATCCTGCCTGCAACCCTCGCGGTTGCAGTATATCCTGCCCTGAAGCTGGTGCTGTGGCTCGTGGGCAGCGGAGTTCTGGCACTTTGTATCTACGACGCTGTTTCGATCCCGTTGCGCCGGCACAGCATTGCGGTGGAGCTGCCCGACCAGATCAGCCTGACGCGTAAACAGGAAACTCCATTGACCCTCCAGGTACGACCGCTTGATGGTCTCGTGGGGAGCATCCAGCTTGCCCTCGAGCTTCCCGTCGGTATCGTCTCGACTCAGCGTGTGCTCTCCATCGCCCTCTTGACGCCTGAATCGGACGTGCTTGTCGAGTGGCCCATCACCGGGCTGACTCGGGGAGAATATCGATCAATCTCTTGCCACTACCGAACCTCCTCCAGGCTCGGCCTCTGGGCCGTGCGCAAGAGACTGGATGCTGCAACCAACCTGCGCGTCTATCCCGACCTCGAAAACCACTCCCGGAGCTCAGACCTGCTGCTGCACTCCCTGAACAGGGAGGGGCGCCAGGCTCAGCGTCAGCTCGGACAAGGCCGTGAATTCGAGAAGGTGCGGGAGTATGTCTCGGGTGACAGCATGAGCGACGTTCACTGGAAGCAGACAGCCAGGCGCGGTCGTCTCGTGACGAAAGAATTCCAGATTGAACGAGCCCATGACATCTATATCGTCATAGACGCCTCCCGACTCAGCTCTGCCTCAATCGAGCCCGGCGGCGGGAAAGATGAATGCGCAGGGGAAATTGTGCTCGAGACTTACATCTCAGCCGCGATGACCCTGGGAACCGTTGCGTTGAGGCAGGGCGATCGCTTCGGTCTTGTCTCCTTCGGCAACGAAGTCATCGATTTCGTGCGCGCAAGGGCGGGGCTGGCCCATTTTCGAATGTGTCGAGACGCGCTCATGCGCCTTCAGCCGCACGCCGCCGTGAATCCCGATTTCGAGGAGCTGGCAGGATTTCTGGTGCAGCACGTCAGACGCCGGGCCCTGCTTCTCTTCCTGACCAGCCTCGATGATCCAGCCCTCGCGGAGTCCTTTGAGCGAAGCATGGGACCCGTCGGCCATCGGCATCTGGTCCTGGTCGCCATGGTGAACCGCCATGGTTCCAGGCCGCTGTTTTCCTCTGCCGAAGCCACCGGTGTCGAGGACATCTACAGAAGTCTGGCGGAGCACATCACCTGGCAGGATCTGAGGCAGCTCGAGGTCGTCCTGAGGCGCCGCGGCATTGGATTCAGTGCCGTCAGCCGTGAGGACCTCGGTCCCCGGATGATCTCCCGATATCTCAGCGTCAAGCAGAGGCAAGCCCTGTGATCGTTGATCTTGAAAAGTTCATAGGCAATCAGAGGCAAGTCTGGAAGGAGCTCGAGGAGGTCCTGGGCAGAATCGAGCGCAATCCTTCAACCAGGCTTGATCTCGATCAGATCAAGCGGTTGCACCTGCTCTATGGGATCACCTCAGCGGATCTGGCAAGGCTCCAGGGGTTTGCCGCTGAATCGGAGCTCAAGCTCTACCTTGAGGCTCTGGTGTCCAAAGGTTTCTGCGAAATACACGATCACCGCTCCACACTGCAGCGGTTCAACCCGGTTCGCTGGGCCACGCGGTCATTCCCACAGGCCTTCCGGGCTCGCGCGGGAGCTTTCTGGATTGCGTCTGCTGTCATGCTGTTCGGGTGCTTCTTCGGTGTGCTGATGCTCTCCATCGACCCCGAGGCGAAAGAAGCCCTCATGCCTTTCGAACAGCTGCTTGGCGATCCGTCGGAACGTGTGGCCAGGGAGGAGCTCAAAGGCAATCCCGATCTTGGGGCGAACAAGCCGGTATTCTCAAGCACGCTGATGACCCACAACATTCGGGTCAGTATTCTCTGTATGGCCATGGGTGTCACCCTGGGAATGGGAACGCTCATACTCCTCTTTTACAATGGCGTCCTGTTGGGTGCGGTGGCCATGGATTACATCCATGCCGGCCAGACCAGCTTCCTCCTCGGATGGCTGCTGCCGCACGGTGTGATCGAAATCCCGGCAATTCTGGTCGCGGGCCAGGCCGGCCTCCTGCTGGGCTCAACGCTGATGGGTGGGCAGGACTGCCTTACCCTGAGTCACAGGCTGCGCCGCATCGTGCCCGATTTGACCACCCTGATGGGCGGAGTCGCCCTGATGCTGGTGTGGGCGGGGATCGTCGAGGCCTTCTTCTCTCAATACCATGAACCTGTTCTTCCGTACGCTCTGAAGATTGCCTTTGGAGCGTTGGAGCTCACCGCCCTGACACTCTTCCTCAGCCGAAGTGGCTCCATGGATTCCGCTTCAGAAGGGAGATCGGCACGTGCTTCCTAGTCATGGCAAGAGTGTTTTGATCCGCACCCCAGAAGGAATAGCATTCCGACTGACGCTGGCCGGGCCCGTCAGCCGATTCATGGCCTGGCTCCTCGACACCTTCTGCGTTCTCGCTGCAGTGACCGTGATCGCGCCGATCTTTCAGCTCATATCGGTTTTCAGCGAATCGTACGGGATCGCTCTGCAGGTGTTGCTGTCATTCATCATTTCCATGGGTTACGGTATCTGTCTGGAATGGTTCTGGAGGGGTCAAACACTGGGTAAGAGACTCCTGGGGCTGCGCGTCATGGATGAACAAGGCTTACACCTCAGGGTCAGCCAAATCATCGTCCGTAATCTCCTGCGCGCTGTGGACGGCCTGCCGCTCTTCTATCTCGTCGGCGGGCTGGCTTCAGCCATCAGTCTCAAGGGACAACGACTGGGAGACCTTGCAGCGAGCACCATCGTCGTCAGGATCGGAGAGCTCGCGATCCCCAACCTCGAATCGCTGGAGGCCGACAAGTACAATTCATTGCGGGAGCAGCCCTACCTGGCTGCTCGGCTGCGCAAAAAAGTTTCCATGGATGAAGCGTCCCTCGTGCTGCGCTCTCTTCTGAGAAGAGACGAACTGAAACTCGAGTCGCGGGCAGAGCTCTACGGGAAGCTGGCCGAGCATTTCAAATCCCTGGTACCTTTCCCACAGGAATGCCTGGAGGGTCTGGCGGACGAACGCTATCTTCGCAACCTGGCGGACGTGCTGTTTCGGTCTCGCTCTGCACGACGGCCCTGAAGACTTAAGGCGCAAGCCACGCGTGCATTTCCAAAGAAGAAGGCAGCCCTCTTCCCCGCCGGGCAGCGGGCGGGATTGATGATCGGGACGCGCGGTCCTCAATCACTTGAAGATGTATTGGCAGGCGTGGAGAAGCCCCGGATTCACCTCGACGTGGGAGGGTCGCTCACAATCTTGATCCGGATCTTGCGAGTTCTGGGACCGTCGAACTCACAAAGGAAGATGCGCTCCCAGGTGCCCAGTATGAGGCGTCCGTTGTCGATGATGATATGGACGCTTCCTCCAACGAGAATGGACTTGATATGGGCTGCTGCATTCCCCTCCGAATGCTTGTAGTTGCTTTTCCAGGGCACCAGGCGGTCCAGGGTGCTCAGGAAATCATCCATGACAGCGGGATCCGCCCCCTCGTTGACAGTGATTCCGGCAGTGGTGTGCGGGATATAGATGAAGCACAAACCACTTCTGACCTCGCTCTCCTGGATCTTTCGAGCCACCAGGTCCGTAACATCCACCATGACTGCATGATCCGGCGTGTTCACCTGCACCGTTTCCAGCATTCGATCCCCCTCCCCTTAAAAGTTAGATCAAGGCATGCCACATCGGTGAGTCGAATACAAGGAGGACATCATTTGAGAAGGATGAGGCCCGAGTCGGTTTCCTGGTAAGGTTGAGAATCCTCCTCCAATTCCTCACGGGTTTTGAAATCATCCGGCCAGTATTTCCGCAAGGACAGATAAACCAGTTGCTGCAGCAGCGGGTTCTCTCCGAGCGACGAAGCTTTATCAATGTGCTGAGCCACGGTCCAAGATGACCGTGCCAGCGTTTCCTGCCTGGAAAGCTTCAGCCAGAGGGCCATTTCCTCGAAAAGCCGCTTGAGCTGTTCTCTGCGTGCACCGGTCCAGAGTCGCTCGATAGTCGACCTGATGCTCGCCTCCGCCTGCTCCATCTTCAATTCCTGAGGAATCACCAGAACCGAGCTCTCCAGATCCCTGATCCGCTGCGACAGAGGTGTGATCTCCTCCCGGCTGAATACCAGGTACTCCGCGGGTATGAGGTTGAAAAGCGGTTCGACATCGAAAGACAGCACTTCGGCCTGGGGATTCTCGATGGGAGCCATGAGCTCATGAACATAGGGCGGCCTATCAGGTTCAAGGAAGGTGCGGAACAACTGGTCAGCCAGGCGAGCCTCGGCTGTGACTGGAAGTGCCCCAGCCCATTCGGTCATCTCCCTGAAGAGCAGGGCCGCATGCCGGACAGGGATTTCACAAAGGGGAAAAGCGAAGAGACTACTCACGTTCTGAAGGTACTCCCGGTAGAGCTTGGGGGAGGTGTCGCTGCTCCTGATGGACAACCGGCTCAGGCTGTTCTCGAAATACGATGAAATTCCAAGAGCCTGCGTGGCTGCCGACGTGGAAAGCAGGGCGGTCAGGAACACATAGCCCGATGACCCCACCGCCATGTGGGCTGTCGATGCTCGTGCCTCAGGAGGCACCAGGATCACGCGCTCTGCAGGCGTTTCGCGAGGGCCGACCTCATACCCACGCTGAGCGAAACGGTAGGCCGCCTGCCTGACCGCTTTGGCCAGCCGCTTTTCATCGACCTTGCCCTGCAATGCCACAAAGACCCTGAGGCCGACTTCGCTCGGATGGCGACTCAACTTCTGGAGCAGGGCTGTGATCATGCTCTCACGCCCATCAAGGGATCTCTTGAGAGAATCCAGCCAGTTGGTGAAACTCTCCCCATTGGGGGTTTGCACCGCCAGTCGATCGAGGATCAGCTGCAGTTCAATGTTCTCGTCGGGAGTTAGTGTCACATCAGGGGACTTCGGGGTTTTGGTCGTCTGTTTCCTGGTCATGGGCGGTCCACAAATTGTCAGAGGGCATGAATGGAATAACCACGGAAGCGAACGATGAAAGCAGGGTAGAGCCTCAGGTCGAGACTCCAGGTTCACCTTCGGGAGCCTCGAAACGGTCTGCCCGTGGCCCTTGGAAGCATGACAGACCCGCACGAGGGGCAAAAAAAGAAAGCCCCTCCATCACACGCCGGGCATGATGCGAGGGGCTTGAAGACGAACGACTAAGCCCTATTCTTCAGCTTCTTCATCATGCGGTTCCATAACCAGCGAATCCGCCACCAGCTCCCACAAATACTTCACTTCCACGTCCATGAAGTCGTACTCCTTGCGGAGGCTCTTCATGATCTGGTCGCGGCAGTTGTGGCAGGGGGCTATGAGCAGTTTCGCACCGGTGTCCTTGATTTGTTTGGCCTTGGTGCGACCATAGAAAATGCGCTCTTCCACATAGGGTGAAGCCCAAGCACCCCCGCCGGCACCACAGCAGTAATTGTTGGCCCGGTTCGGGTACATTTCCACGAAGTTCTCACAGCACTGCTGGGCGACCCAGCGCGGCTCCTCATAGTAGCCGTGGCCAAAGGTGCGCTCGCTCTTCCGCGCATAGTTGCAGGGATCGTGATAGGTGGTGAGCTCATGGTGGATGGATTTGTCCACCTTGATCCGGCCTTCGTCAAGGTACTTCTTCATCAGGTCATGAATGCTGACGAACTTGATACCCTCATCGGCAAACCATTTTTGCAGACCAAGCCTGGTCGCATAGTAGGCGTGCCCTCATTCGGGCAACACAAGGTACTCGCACTCGAGCTCCTTGTAATGCTTGACGATCCGCCCCACAATTTCCTTCATGGAGGCATCGTCACCGGTGAACAATCCCCAGTTGACCCCTTCCCAGTTTTCCGAGGTCGTGGTCCATGATTCCTTGGCAGCGTAAAGGATTCGCCACCAGAACATCATGTCTTCAGGCTCGCCGAACGGCTCCTTGGAATTGATGGTGAAAAGGTACCTGGCACCCTTCTTGTCCACGGGCACCTCAAAACCGGGAAGCTCTTCGGCCAACTCGGCGCTCATGTCCTCAAGGAGAAAAAGGAAGTCGTCCTTGGGGATGCCTACATTGTTTCCGGTCTTCAGGCACATGGCGACGCCCTTGTGGAGGACGCCGGGCACCTTGTCTCTTTCCCTCATTCCGCGAGCAGACCGGAGCATGGCCAGCAGGTCGATGTTCATGGGGCAGGCATGCTCGCAGCGTCCGCACAGGGTGCAGACCCAAGGGAATCTCGAATCAATCAATTCCTGTTCCAATCCCAGAACGACCAGGCGCACAGCTTTCCGGACATCCAGCCCGTCTACCCCCGTAACCGGGCAGCCTCCGGCGCACGTGCCGCAGGTCAGGCACAGATCGGCGTACTGGGTCGCCAACTTGCGCCTTTCGCGCTTCGACAACAACATTGGCTCCATAAATTCTCTCCCCTAAAGTGTTTCGCGGTTCAGGATTTCGTGCCTCGTATAACATACCCCCAGAAGCATTCAAAGGTTTTTTTGTCCAGATCGAAGACCGTATCGTTCACTTTGCACACGTCGGAAAATGTCCTCGTACCATAATGTACATACCCAGCTCGTGGCCGCCCGGATACCAACGGCGAGCCACTCCAGGATCAATACTCGTTCGGCAACTGAGCGAGCTTCTGCAGGCTGAAGACCGGGCCGTCTTTGCAGACATACTCCGTGCCGATATTGCACCGGCCGCAAATCCCGATGCCGCACTTCATCCGCATCTCGAGGCTCGAGATGATCCGGTCCGGGGGAAAACCCAGCTCCGTCAGGACGGGAAGCGTGAACTTGATCATGATGGGCGGCCCGCAGATGATGGCATAAGCGTTCTCGGAGCTCGGAGCCTTCTGCTTGGTCACTGTGGGGACAAAACCGATGTTGTATTTCCAGGCCGGATCATCGGTTCCGTCGACGGTGATGTGCATCTGAATGTCGTCACGCCGCTCCCAGGCTGCCAGCTCGTCCTTGTAAAGAAGCAGTCCCGGAGATCTCGCCCCGTAAACCACGCTGATGTCGCCAAAGCGAGGCCGATTGGCCGGATCCAGCATGTAGACAATGGATGACCGGAGCGTTGTGAATGCAAATCCACCCCCGATGATCACCACATTCTTCCCTTCCAGCAGCTCCCAGGGGTACCAGTTCCCCATCGGACCACGCACCCCCATGATCTCTCCGGCGCACATGTTGTGAAGATGACTGCTGACCTTTCCCACCTTGTTGACGGTGAACTTGAGAAAGCCCTTTTCCGTTGGAGACGAGGCGATCCCAATGGGAATCTCCCCCAGGCCGGCCACCGAAAGCTCTGCAAACTGGCCAGGGTTGTAGTTGAATCTGGCTTCATCCTCCGGATTCAAGAACACGAGCTTGAACGTCTTCAGATTCCGATCTTCCGTTTCCGTCACAACGGATTCAATTCGCACGGGGTAGGGCAAATAGGGATTTTCCACTTCATTCCTCCATGGGCCAGAGGCCGCAATGGCCCCGAGACCGCGCCAGCCCGCCAGCCCTTCGCCGGCGAAGCCCGCGCTCAGCATATGCAACTGGCGGACATCAACTGGGCCACCTGGCGGATGTCAATGTTCACGGGGCAGTGTTGAACGCACCGTCCGCAACCGACGCAGGCCACTCCCTGATGGTACTTGTCCTGATAGTACTTGAGCTTGTGCATGAACCGCTGGCGAACCCGCTGAAGCTTCTGGGACCGCGGATTGTGTCCGGAGCCGTGGTGCGTGAACAATGGAAACATGCACGAATCCCACAACCGAAGCCGATCTCCCTTGTCGCCGCACACTTCATCCTGAATGTCGAAACACCAGCAGGTGGGACACAGAAAGGTGCAGGTCCCGCAATTGATGCAGGCGAATTGGACCTCGTCCCAGAATGAAGCATTGAAAAGCTCCAAGGAATTCTGACCGGCAATGGCGTCCACGCTGAAGAGCTTTCCCAGGCCCTGCTCGGCGCTCTTCTGCAGATCCTCAGCCTTCTTTTTCGCCTCCGCCGGAGCCGAGCTCGTGAGCCCCGCCTCGGCCAGCAGCCTGTGTCCTTTCTCGGTAACGGGTCGGGCCATGTAGCCATCTCCCACGTCTACCAGCAGGACGTCCAAACCAGCCTCATCGAAAGGTCCCGTCCCCACCGTCGTGCAGAAGCAGGTGCCGCACGGTTCATTGCAGGCCAGCCCAACCAGGGTCGTGGACTCCCTGCGCTTGACCCACCACGGGTCCTTGAACTCCTCGGTGACGAAATTTGTGTCGTCCAACTGGAAAGCCCGGGCATCGCAAGGTCGAATCCCTAAAACCACACGGGGCGAATAGTCCTGAGGCGCTTCCTTCAGGATTCCCGCCTCCGGGTCGTCCTTGGC
>Ga0105106_10001350_pt1 | contig 17656 bp, 14 predicted proteins | sample PPLLaktember2015_5_FD_79109 | JGI IMG/M metagenome (GOLD analysis project Ga0105106, IMG submission 79109) | Freshwater sediment microbial communities from Prairie Pothole Lake near Jamestown, North Dakota, USA - PPLs Lake P8 Core (1) Depth... | ecosystem: Environmental > Aquatic > Freshwater >...
CGTGCCTGCTGGCGCCGCGATGGCGATTGGGTTGGTGCCGAGGCGAGGCTCCGTTCCGAAGGTTGGCACCACGGAGGGCGTCGGGGTGCCGGTCGTGGCAACGGCGATCAGGCCTTCGTCGGCGGCCATGGCTGCATACGCTCCGGCGGCGCCGAAGTGGCCGGAGTTGCGTACGGCGACGACGGCGACGCCATGCGCGCGGCACTTCTCGATCGCGCGCGTCATCGCCATCGTCGCCGGCACGTGTCCCAGCCCGCCGCCGCCGTCGAGGAGCGCGGTCGTCGGCGTCTCGTCGACCGTCGTCACGGCCGCGCGCACGTCGAGCCGGCCCGCGGCGCGCCAGCGCGCGTAGGTCGGGAGCATTGCGCAGCCGTGCGTGTCGATGCCGCGCAGATCGGCGTAGAGCATGCGCGACACCGTCACGGCGACGTTCGCTTCGGTCATGCCCCAGGCGCGCAGAATCGCGCCGGCCTGGGCCGCCAGGTCGGCCTCCGCCACGACGCGAGGGCGCCACCACCCGTAGACGGGAAACGGGACGATCTTGGCGGCGGCCACGGTGCACGCCCAGCGCCAGCCGGAGGCTCGCGCGGTCGTTCTGAACTTGTCGATGCTGCCCGGCATCCGGCTACGACTCGCCGCGCTCACGGCGCCACTGCCTCAGCCGCGTGCGTAACGGGAACGCGCGCGCGCGAGCCCAGGCCACGGCCAGCCCCAGCGCGCCCGGCCGCGAGAGCACCTGGCCTGCGCTCGACTCCAGTTCGGATCTCGTTTCGGGAAACCTCGCCCGGAGCCAGTCGTTGGCGACCAGATCGAACGACAACGTCACGCGCTCCGACGCCCCGGCGTTGACCAGCGTGTGCACGCGCGTGGTGTCGAAGTAGTGCAGCACGCCGACCTCGAGGCGATGGCGATCCGCGTGCCCGGCGTTCATCGTCGCGAACCGATCGAACGTCTCGGCCGAGAGGGGCGACCGGTCGCCTCGTATCTCCTCCACGTTCCGGTAGTCCGTCGTGACGAGGAAGGCCTCGTCATCGGAGACCATCGGGATCTGGAATCGAACGACGCCCGGTCCCTTCCACTGATCGGTGTGCCACGCATAGGCGCTTGCCGGGGCTCGGCGCAGCAGCCGCCACGAGATCTTCTCGCACTCGAAACTGTCGAAGAGCGCGCGCAAGTGCGGCAGTCTGTCGAGCAGCCCCGTGCACGGGTGGTTTTCATAGCGGTATCGAGTGGCTGGGTGCAGGTCCCGGTACCGAGGCAGCGACAGCGCGTGGCCGAACGCGCCGCGGCTCCAGTCCCAACGCGCGATCGCCCGACGGGCGTCGGCGACCAGCGCCTCGCGATCGACGTCGACCGTGTAGCGATGCACGAGGGTCGTCACGCCAGCCCCCTTCGAATCACGCCTGGCGCGATGCGCGCCATCAACCATCGCGGCAGCCATCCACGGCGGTAGGCCTCGAGACCGAGTCCAGACAAGCGTTGTCCCACACCCGGATGGTCGGCCGCACGTCGCACACGGTCGTGCCGCGCCATCGCTTCGCGCTCGGCGAGCGCGACCGCCGTCATTCCTTCCGCAACGGCTCTGTCGAGCAGCGTCCTGACGAGACCGCCCACGACATCCTCAATCATGCCGCCGATGCGCTTCGGAGGAACGCCGGCGAATTCCAGCGTGCCGCCCAGGACGCCTCCGCAATTGGTCACGAAATCAGGGAGGCAGTGCACGCCGCGTACCTCGAGGGTGGCAAGGGCGTCCGGGCTCACGGGGTTGTTGGCGCCCGCGCAGATCGCCCAGGCCCGCACGTTCCCGACGTTGCCGGCATGAATGCTCTGAAACCGCGCGCAGGGGCAGAGCAGATCGACAGGCAGCTCGAGCAGCGAGCCTCGGTTCATGGCGCCAGGACACGTCTCGACGAAGCGGCCCCCGGCAGCAGCAGCCAGCGTCAGCAGACGATCCACGTCGAGGCCGGCCGGATCGTACAGCGCGCCGTGGCTCGTGGACACCGCCACGACCAGGGCGCCCCGCTGACGGAGCAGCACCGCGAGGACCGACCCGACCTTGCCGAATCCCTCGATGGCCACGCGGGCGCCAGCGAGCGGCCGCCCCGAGCGTTCGAAAAGCGCCGCCGCTGAGGCAAGCACCGACCCGGCCGTGTAGTCGCCCGACCGGTTGCCGCGCCACTCACGACGGCCGATGTTCGCGCCGACCGACTGCATCATCGCGCGGATCTCGTCGGCGGTCGTGCCGAGGTCCGCGTCCGGGATGTAGCGCCGGGCGCGAAGGAGCGGCTCGGCCGCCCGGGCGAATCCGGTCAGGAGCCGCTGCCGCTCGACAGGCGGCGCGTCGGGATCGCCGCGAATCCCCGCCTTGGCGCCACCCTGCGGCAGGCCGAGCAGGCCGTACTTCAGTGTCATCGACCGCGCCGCGGCCTGGATCTCCTCCTCGCCGAGATCGAGAACGAGGCGCAGGCCTCCCCGAGCGCGGCCGGCGACAACGGAGTCGATCGCGATGAGGCCGAGGGTTTCGGAGCCAGCCCGGACGGTGTGGACAAGCACGGGAGCCTGAAAAGGAGCGTACCCCAGGCGAAGGATTCGCCGCCCGCACCCCGTCTAACGAATTGACATGGCTGGCACGTGGGACATCGACGAGCCCGGAAGCGACCGCAAGCTGGTCGCCAGCCTGTTGAATGGCGAAGAAGTCGCGTTTCAGACCTTCTTCGTCACCTACTTCCAGCGTCTCTTCAGATTCGCGCTCCGGCGCGTGAACGACGAAGCCTCCGCCGAGGACATCGCACAGGCCACCCTCGTGCGAGCGATCAAGAAGCTCGCGACCTGGCGGGGCGAGGCGGCGCTCTTCACCTGGCTCTGCACGCTCTGCCGCCACGAGGTCGCCGCGTACTGGGAGCGCACCAGCCGGCGGCCCATGCTGAAGTCGGCGGACGACGATCCGCAAGTACGTGCCGAGCTCGAATCGCTTGCCGCCGCGGTCGAGCTTCCCGACGCGCGCCTCGAACGGCGCGAACTGTCCGATCTCGTGCAGTTGACGCTCGACTACCTGCCCGGACGCTACGGCGACGTGCTCGAGTGGAAGTACCTCGAAGGCCTCAGCACTGCGGAAATCGCCGCGCGCCTCGACTCCACGCCGAAGGCGGCCGAGTCGCTGCTGTCCCGCGCGCGCGAGGCGTTTCGAGGCGGGTTCGTGACCGTGGCACGGTCCGAGCGCTGAAACGACGAAAGGAACGGGTAATTCCATGACCCTGACAACTTCTCTGAAACTCGCTGGATACCAGGTCGCCATCGCGCTGGCCGCGTGTGCGTGCGGATCGTCTCCCACCGACCCCTCCGGCGCGGCCCTCTCGCGGACAATCGAAACGTCGTCGTACGTCTTCCGTTTCTCTGAGGGCGATTCGGTGAACACCGAGTGGCAGGAGACGTATCACGCGTGGGCGATCAGGGAGCTCGATGTGCATCCTTCGCAGCGGATTACCTACAACAAGTACTTGAGCCGTGAACACATGGGCGAGATCTATGGTGTCTCCAACACCAATGGCATCGCCGACCCGGTCGCGTTCGCGATTCACACGCTGTGGCCCATCGACAACCACGAGGTGATTCACCTCTACTCGTCTGCCTTCGGCCGCGCGGTCGCGCTGTTCAGCGAAGGCCTGGCCGTCGCTCACCAGACGAACCCGGCAGCGGGGGACTTCACCCCCAAGTGGAGCGGCACGCCCGTGCACACGCTCGCCCGTCAGTTCAGAGACACCGGCCGGCTGGTGGCGATAGGCGACCTAATCACGTCGAACGGCTTCCGCCGCTTCGACAGCAACGTGACATACCCAGAGGCCGGGTCATTCGTTCGGTACCTGATCGATCGCTTCGGACTGCCGTCAATGAAACAACTCTTCGCGGCCGGCACCCCGAACGATTCGGCAATTCAGGTGCGCGACGCGTTTCAGTCGATCTTCGGCTTGTCGATCGACGATGCGGAGCGCGACTGGCTGGCCATGCTGGATGCTCGCTGAGCGTCGAAGGAGAGCGTCGTGACTGAGAAGACTTCAGCACTGTCGCCGCGCGACGACGAGCAGACCATCGAGCGTCTGCTCCGCGCGGCCGGGCCGCGGGCGACGGCCGACGAACTGCGACAGGCCAGAGTCCGCGCGATTGTCCACGACGCCTGGCGGGGAGAACTGCACCGCCGCGCGCGCCGCCAGTGGTTGTGGATCGGCGGAGTGGGACTGGCTGCCGCGGCGGCCGTCCTGCTCACGGCTGTCCTGCCATGGCGACCCCCGACGCCCGCTACCCCGGTCGTCGTGGCGCGATTCGTGTCGGCGTCGGGTCCGCTGGCGCTCGAAAGCACCGTGCTCATGGCTGGTACTCGCCTCGAGACCGGGGAAACGACTCGCGCGACGTTCTCGCTCGAGGCAGGCGGAGAGCTCCGTCTCGACGTGAATACCGCGGTGCTCCTGCAGGGCGACCGCCGCCTGACCCTCCAGCGCGGCGCGCTGTACTTCGACTCGCGGGACCCGGCGATCGATCGGCCGCTCGTGATCGACACGCCGCTGGGCCTCGTGCGCGACGTCGGCACCCGGTTCGAGGTTCGCCTCTCCGGCCAGGACGTCATCGTGCGGGTTCGGGACGGCGTCGTCGCACTCGAACGCGGGCAGGATCAGCGAACGGCGGGCGCCGGCACGGAGCTCCACGCTCGCGCGGACGGCCGGGTCGAACAGCAGCCATTCAGTGCGGCTGACACCGCGTGGGACTGGACCGTGATTGCCGGACCGCCCTTCAAGGTTGAAGGCGCGCGTCTCGACGCGTTCCTCGCATGGGCGTCGCGCGAGGGTGGCCTTGCGATCGAGTTCGCGGATCGGGACCTTCAGCGCCGGATGGCCGGCACGATCCTCCATGGGTCCGTCGAGGGACTCACGGTCGCCGAGGCGCTGTCCGTCGTACTGCCGACGTGCGGGTTGCGCCACGCGGCGTCACCTGGCCGCATTTTCATCACGCGACCTGATCCGTCGGGAGGGACCCAGTGAACCGGTTTGTCGCGCTGGCGGCGGCCGCGGCCCTCTTGATCGGCGGATCGCTGGCGCAGGCGCAGCAACCAGGCCCGTCGCGCTATGCGGGCCGGCGCCTCGTCGACGCCTTGAAGGACCTGCAGACCCGCAACTTGAACATCGTCTTCAGCTCGGAACTGGTCAAACCCGAACTTCGGATCGCGAGCGAGCCGAAATCCACGACGCCGCGGAGGATTCTCGACGAGATTCTGGCGCCGCACGGCCTCGAGGTTCGTTCGGGACCGGGCCGGACGTTGCTCGTGGTCCGGAGCCGGCGTCCCCCGATCAGGGGCCCCGCGCCGCGGCCGCCGGCGGCCACCGGTGCCATCCAGGGTCGGGTGATCGACGCGCGCACCGGCATCGTGCTGCCTGGCGTGTCCGTGTCCATTCAAGGCACCGCGTGGCGGACGACGACGAGTGAGGAAGGGGGTTTCAGACTGGACGGCCTGCCCGCCGAGCCCCAGGCGCTGTTCGTGTCCATGGTGGGCTACGCCGTTGCGAGACCGATGGTCGACGTGCAGCCGGGCGGTGTGACCGAGCTGACGGTGCCGCTGGCCGACGGCACGGGAAGCTACACGGAGGACGTCACGGTCACGGCCGACCAGTTCCGTGCGACTGGCGTCGCGACGCCGTCGCATCAGATCCTGACCAACGCCGATCTGCAGGATCTCCGGGGCGTCATTGCCGACGATCCGTTTCGAGCCGTGCAGGCCCTGCCCGGCGTGGCCACGGGCGACGATTTCCGCAGCGAGTTCTCGGTGCGTGGCAGCGACTTCCGGCACATGGGCCTGTCCATCGACGGAATCAGTACGCGCTGGCCGGTCCACTTCGTGCGCGGGCGCGACGACACGGGGTCGGTGGCGATCCTGAACGGCGATGTCATCGATCGCGCCGAGCTCAGCGCGGGGCCGTACCCGCAGACGCGTCCGGGGATCACAGGCGCCTGGGTCGGCTTCGACCTCCGCGAAGGCTCCCGGGTGAAGACCAACGGCCACCTTTCCGTCAGCGGATCGACGTCGTCGCTCGTGCTCGATGGACCGATCGGAACCGCCGGGCGCGGCTCCTGGCTCGTCGCCGCGCGCCAGAGCTACTTGCAGTGGCTGATGAAGCAGATCGGCGGCGACGGCGCTACGTTGTTCGGCTTCACGGACGCGCAGGCCAGGATTGTCTTCGACGTCACTGAACGCCAGCAGGTCCACTTCACGTTCATCGGAGGCCGCGCGAGGCTCGAGCAGAACGAGCGGAATCCCGGCCCAAACTCGATCGGCCTCGGCCGCAGTCGCATCTCGTTGTCGGCACTCGGCTGGCGCTCCACGTTCCCACGCGCGGTACTGACACAGCGTCTGGCGGTGCTCACCGGCGACTTCACCAACGATGGCCGCTTCGATCAGCGGCTCGGTAGTGGCGACGGCCTGGAACTGTCGTACATGGGCGACCTGATCTGGAGTCCCAATTCAGCCTGGTCCGCCAGAGCCGGCGCGTACGTCCGTCGTCAACGGGAGTCGCAGGAGTTCCGGCAGTACGGCTTCGCCGTTCCGAACGCCGCGACCGCTGTTCGACTCATCGAGTCGTCCTCCGGATCGGTCCGTAGCCTCTCGGCGCATGGCGGTGTGACGTGGAGGCCTTCCGCGGCGCTCATGGTCGACGCAGGGCTCGCCGTGTCGAAGGCAACGCGACCGGACCAGACTGCCCTGTCGCCGTGGGCGATCGCGGCGTGGACGCTGGCGCGCGGCTACAGCCTTCGCGCCGGCGTGAGCCAAGCGAGGCAAGCTCCCGATCTCTCCCAGATGGACGGACCGTCGGCATCCGCGAATCCGCGATACGAGCGCGCGACGAACGTGGATATCGGCGTGGAACGGCGCATGTCGTCAGCCGTGCGCTGGTCACTGACCGTCTATCACCGGCGCGAGGACGACGTCTTCCGGCAGGACGGCGCTGAAGCACGCGTGCTGGACGGGCTGCTCGTGCCCGCCGCGCCGATCGCTATCTGGCAGAATGCCCTGAAGGGCTCCTCGCGCGGCATCGAGCTGCTCGTTCAACGCCGCGCCGCGGCCGGCCTCACCGGGTGGATCGGCTACAACTACGGCGGCGCACGCTACACGGACACCCGCACCGGCGAGTCCTTCTGGGCGGATTTCGATCAGCGTCATGCGCTGAACGTGTACGGTCACTACCGGCTCTCGCCGAAGACCAGTCTCAGCGGCAAGATTCGGATCGGCAGCAACTTCCCACTGCCTGGGTACCTCGAAGAGCGGGATGATCAACTGTTCGTCACTGAGCGCCGCAACACGCTGCGACTGCCCCGATACGCCCGAGTGGACGTCCGCGCCAACCACACCTTCAGCTACACGAAGCGACGCCTGACGCTCTTCGCCGAGGTCGTGAACCTCCTCGGCCACACCAACTACGGTCCAACCGACGGCTTCGTGCGGCCGTCCGGCGAGGCCTCGGGCTTCGTCGAGAAGCTCTTTCCATTCCTGCCGTCCGCGGGATTCCTGTTCGAGTTCTGACGCGCGCGGAAGATACCTATTGCGCACCGCACAGTAGCATGCTACTGTGTGACACACATTAGGCGGGCCCACGCGACCGCACCCTTCACGCGTGCCGGGCCCGCAGGAGATCCTCGTCATGCGTCTCGGCCGCGCCGTTCCTCTGCTCTGCCTCGTTTCCGCGCTCGCAGCGGCTCCCCTCCTGGCCCGTCAAGCGGCGCCCGCCGCCGCGACGCAGGACGTTGCCTCCGTCATCGACCGGACGTTCTCTGCGTGGAACGTCCCGGGCGCATCGGTGGCCGTCGTGAAGGACGGGCAGGTGCTGCTCACCAAAGGCTACGGCGTCCGCGAAATCGGCAAGCCCGGTCGGGTGGACGATCAGACAATCTTCTACACGGCTTCGGTGACGAAGACCTTCACCGTCACGGCGATCGGCATGCTCGGAGACGAGGGTCGGCTTCGCATCGATGAACCGGTCGCGAAGTACCTGCCGGCGTTCTCGGCGGCGAACACCGAGCCGCTGCGGCAAGCCACGCTCCGCGATCTGATCTCGCATCGCACCGGACTGCCGAGAGCCGACCTGCTCATGTTCTCCGGCCTCTCCGAAGACGAAGTGCTGGCGCGTGTGACCAGGATCACACCAGTCGCGCCACTGCGGTCGCGCTTCACGTACCAGAACCAGATGTACCTGGGTCTCGGCCAGATCATCAGCCGGCTCAGCGGCAAGTCGTGGCAGGAATTCATCGAGACCCGCCTCCTTGCGCCTCTCGGCATGGCCGGCAGCAACGCCGCGGGACTCGGCCATCCTCCGTCCGGTGCCCCAGGCGCCGTGCCGCACGCACTGTCGGGCAACAGCGTGGCACCAGTTGAGTACGTGCCGCGAGCGCCGTATGGCGCCGGCGGCGTCAACACATCCGCGCGCGACCTCGGCAGGTGGCTGCAATTCGAACTCGGCGACGGCACCTGGAATGGCACGAAGCTCGTCGCGCCGCAGGTGCTCCAGGCGATGCAGCTGCCGAACACCATCGTCCAGCCGACGATTTGGACGCCTCGCTCGACCTTCATGCTCTATGGGCTGGGCTGGTTCCTGAGCGACGACCTCGGCCGCAAGGTGGTGCAGCACGGCGGCAACGGCGAAGGTTGGACGGCGCTCGTCTGGATGCTGCCGCAGGAGAAGCTGGGCGTCGCGGTCCTCACCAACATGCACAACACCCTGATGCCCTGGGCGATTGCGCACGCCGTGGCCGACACGGTGGCGCCTGGGCCAGTTCCCGCACGCGATTGGACCGCGCATTTCCTCAGCGCCGAGCGCGCGCGCGACACGGCTGCGGCGAAACAGCGGCCGCAACCTGGCGCGGGCAAGCTCGATCCGGGCCGCTGGGTCGGCACATGGACAAGTCCCATCTACGGCGACGTGCTGATTGGTGCCGGCAGCGACGGGCTCGAGCTGAGCTACGGGCCCAATCTGCGTGCGACCATCGGCCCGCTGGGCGACGATGCGGTGGCCACGTGGCGGCGCTCGGATATCCTTGCCGTCGTCGGTCCATCCATGCTCAGGCAGGCCACGCGCGACGGCGTGGCGCGCCTGCAGCTCGTTCTAGGGGGAGACACGCTTGAGTTCACGCGATCTCGGTGAGTGGACGTCGCAGCTCCGCCGCGGCGTGCTCGAGCTCTGCATCCTGCAGGTCCTTCGGCAGGGCGCCAGCTACGGCTACGAGATCGTCACGACGCTCGATGCCCTCGGCCCGCTGGCGGCCGGAGAGAACACCGTTTATCCCCTCTTGCGACGACTCAAGGTCGACGGCGTGCTCGAGACGTTCATGCAGGACAGCCCCGCGGGCCCTCCGCGTCAGTACTACCGGCTCACGGCAGCGGGCCGGCAGCGGCTCTCGGCACTGGAAAAGGAATGGAGCGCAATGGTGAAGGCCGTGGATCGGTGCATGCAGAAGGGAGGCGCGTCGTGAGCCTGGAGCATCCGCTCGCTGAGCGCTATCTGTCGCGCCTCGACGAACAACTGAAGGACCTCGCTCCCGCCGAACGCCGCGAGGTCGTCGACGAGATCCGCAACCACATCGCGGACGCGACGCGGGCGGGCAAGCCGCTCGACTCCGTACTGCAGGCGCTCGGATCGGCTGACGAGCTCGCCCGCGGCTACGCCGTGGAACTGTTGCTCCATCCGCGTGCGCCTTCCTCCACCGGGAAGCAGCGCACCGAACGGTTCCTCGCACTCACCGGACTCGTGGTCGTCGGAAGCATCCCGACGCTCGTAATCGTCGTGGTGCTCGCCTCGGTCGGAGTCAGTTTTTTCGGCTCGGGCCTCGTTGTGTTCGCTGCTGGCATTCTGGCATCGGTCGGCTGGCTGCCGAACGAGGTGCGGATGGACGTCGCCCCCATCTGGGCCATCCTCCTCGGACCGCTCTTGGTGGCGGGCGGTGCGTTGAGTCTTGCGGCGCTGGTCTGGTACGTCCGATTCCTCGCGCGCGTCGTCCGCCGCGTGCTGCCCGCGCCGGCACGGTAAGCCCGCGGATCGACCGGCGGGCAGACCTTTGCATCCCGGCGAGGCCGAGCTTCGTATAGGGATCTCATGATTCGAGCAGCAACCCTCGCAGCGTTCGTGATGTTCGTAGCCGGACAGGGCGGTCAGAACGCCGCATCGACGAGCGCGGCAGCCAAGGCCCTGGCCAGCATTCAAGGCACCTGGGTCGTGTCCACCATCAACGGCCAGGCGCTGGCCGACAGCGGCACCGAGATGACGCTCACCGTCACGGGCGACAAATACGCCCAGTCGGTGAACGGGGAAGTGAACGAGCGCGGAACCCTCAAGCTGGATCCGAGCAAGAAGCCAATGACCCTCGACCTCAACATCGTCGAGGGCAACGACGGCGGCAAGCTTCAACTTGGCGTCATCGAGATCACCGGAGACACACTCACCGGTAAGTTGGGCGTGCCGGGCGAGCCGACGCGGCCCACCAGCATGGCCCCCGAAGAGGGTTACTTCCTCGTCGTCGCGGTGCGGAAGAAGTAGCTCGCCCCTCGCCACCGGGCGGTAGACACCCCAGGCGCCGGGCGCCTGGAACCTGCCGACGCCCCAGGCCGTCTCATGGCTTGTCTCCCCTAAATTGATTATGGGAGACAAGCCGTTCGCTCCCGAACAGGAGACTGCGCCATGGGCCCGCTGCGTCATTCGCTTCACGTCCGGCACATCGTCTCGATCACGATCGTGGCCGCGGCCATCGGCCTGTCAGCTGTGGCAGCCGGCCTGGCCGGTTGGCTCCCGGAGACTCGGACCAATCAGGCTCCCGACACGGCGGCCGCCCTTCGCGACATCGAGAGCCTCATCACGCGGGCGATCAAAGCCAACGTCACGCCTGGCCTCGGCGTCGCCATCGTTCGCGACTCGCACATCGTGTACGTGAAGGGATTCGGCGTCACCGACCAGCAAAGCCGCCGGGCGGTGAACTCCGACACGCAGTTCTACATCGCTTCCACGTCCAAGACGTTTACGGCGCTGGCAGGCGCCATCCTCGCCGAGCGCAAGGCCATCGACCTCGACTGGCCGCTCAGCCGGGCGCTGCCAGGCGTGGTCATGCATCCGAAGGTCTCAGCCGACGACATCACGCTGCGCGAACTGCTCACGCACGGACACGGCATTTCGCCCAACGGCCCGATTCCGTTTCGAACCGCGTATTCGGGCGAGTTCACGAACGATCTTCTTCTGGACCTTCTGAGGGTCCATGGTCCAGCGCCGGGCGGCAAGACGTTCGCCTACAGCAACTTCGGATACAACCTCTTCGGCCTCGTCCTCGACCATCACTTCAAGCAGGGATGGAAGCAGGTGCTGCACGAGGAGATCTTCGAACCGCTCGAGATGGCCAGCACGACGGCGTTGAGGTCGAAGACCGATCCGGCGCGCCTGGCTCAGCCGCATGAACTTGGCCCCGATGGCCCGGAACTGGTCGCCTATGCGAAACAGGATGCGAACATGCAGGCAGCGGGCGGTCACATCACGACGGCCAGCGACTTGGCGCGGTACCTTGTTGCCGAGATGAACGGCGGTCGCGTGGCGGGCCACCAGGTCCTTCCCGAAGCGGCGATTCGCGAGACGCATCGCCAGCAGATCGGACAGGACCGCAACTACGGGTCCTTTCGGAGATTCGGCGCGGGCCTGGGCTGGGATCTCGCGACCTACGACGGCAACACGGTCCTCCAGCGCTTTGGCGGATTCCAGGGCTTCCATTCACACCTGTCGTTCATGCCCGAACCCAGGATCGGCGTGGTCGTACTGGCCAATGGCGGTGGCGCGAGCAGCGGCGTCGCCGACCTCATCTCGACCTACGCATACGACCGGCTGCTGAACAAGCCGACCAGCGATCTTGAAGCCCGGTGGAAGGACTTCATTTCGGCGATCGATCGAGGCCGAGCCGCCATCGTGCAGGACCGCGCGACACGCCGCGCCCGGCCGCAGACCACGCCTCTCCCGCTGCAGGCCTATGCCGGCACGTACGTCAGCCCGATCCTGGGCAGGATGGAGTGGACACTGGTCGACGGGACGCTCCGGGCGCGCATGGGCATCGCCGAGTGCGGCGTGGAGATCTACAACGGCGCTCTGCACCAGCTCAGGGTCACGTTGACCGGCAGCGGCAGCGTCGTGACATTCGAGGTGCCGCCAGGCGCCACTCAGCCGACCGGACTTCGTTTCATGAACGAGCCGTTCACGCGCGAGCGACAGCCAGGCGATTGAGGGCCACCGCTCACTCGACTTCGATCTTCACGGGGCGGCCGCGCCAGTAGGCGAACACGCCGTCCGGCAGAAGCCACTCGACCACCGCTTCGTCGGCCACGATCATTCCGGCGTGCTCGGCAAACCGGAGGCTCCGTGCCTGCCACGGCCGTGCTACCGGCGGATTCGTGCCGTCGTCATAGAACCGTTCTGGCGTGAACACGGCAACGTTCATGCCTTCCTCGTTGAACCTGAACTCGAGCGACACTGTCGTCCCGCCGCCGGTCAGGGTCGCCAGGGCACGGGTGTCGTCGATGGCCGTCCACGTCACGCCCTGGCTCGGCAGCAGGGCCGTTGGAAACCACGCGGCCTCGCCGAGGTAGCGCTGCAGCGCGCCGGACGCCAGCGTGGGCGTGCCTTGCGAGTCGACAACGGAGATGAGACCGAAGACCGCGCCCTGCATTCGGCCGGACCCATCCAGGTAGGCATCGCGCACGAGCACCGGCATCCCGGGCATCATCGCGATCCGCGCGTCCCATACGAAACCGGGAGCGGCGGGCACGTAGTCCTGCACGGCCGTGAACGGCCGCCAGTTGTCGCGCCCTGGCTTGCCCATGTTGAACTCGCCCGCCCACGTGATCCGCGCACGCCGGACGATAGGTTGGCCCGGCCTCAGCACCTTTCGAAAGTAGCGAACGACAGGAGCGGGCAGTTCCGCCAGCTCCGTTTCGGAGTAGGTGGCCGATTGAGCCGACCGCTCGGCGAGGAGTCGGTCCACGAGCTGACTCGTCTCCGACCGCCATCCCCGACCGCCCAGCCAGACCGCCGCGACGGCCAACAAGAGCATCACCACGAGCGCGATGAGCACGGCCTTCAGCCACATGCCGCGATGGAGAGCAAGGCTCTCGCCAAGTGACGACGTTCACACTGCCGGGAACGACGGGTGACGGGTCGGACCGCCGTTGGAAAAATTCCGCGACGGGGCCGCAACTCTCCTTGCGGTCCAGGTGGCGGAACGAACAGCAGCTCGAGAGCGGCGGTTGCGGGCTATCGTCCTGATACGATGGCTTTCTCAATTTGATTGAGAGGCCAAAATGCGCGCAACCGACCTGGATCTGAGGGAGTTGCTGCAGTTCGATCCCAAGGGGGGCGTGATCCGTTTCGCCGGCGAGCGAGTCCTGCTCCTGGACGCAGTCGCCCTGGGCCTGCTTCGCCGAGAGTTGATCGACACGCTCGGCACCTCGGCAGCCCGCGCCGTCCTGACTCGGTTTGGCTACGCGCACGGCTGGCGCACGGCCGAGAGTCTTCGGAGCGGATTCCCTTGGGACAACGAGGATGAGTGGAGGAAGGCGGGCGGGCGTCTGCACACGCTGCAGGGGCTCGTCGTGGTGGAAGCGGCGGTCCACGACCCTGCGATGGGACCCAAACCGTTCGTGGAGTCGATTTGGCACGACTCGTATGAGGCTGAGCAGCACCTCCTGCATTTCGGGCGATCGGAAGAAGCAGTCTGCTGGACGTTGACCGGCTTTGCCAGCGGCTACTTATCCTGCGCGCACGGCCGTGACATCTACTCTCGCGAAGAGCGATGCCGGGGCAAGGGCGACGCCGTGTGTCACCTCGTTGCGCGTCCACTCGAGGAATGGGGCGACGCGATCTCGCCCTACCTTCCCTTCTATCGGCAGGCATGCCTCGACGCCACGCTGACGCACATGACCGAGGAGTTGAAGCGCACGGAGCAGCGGCTGCGGGCGCGCCGGCACGAGCTTGGACCAGAGATCAGGGCGGCGTCCCCGTCAGGTCTCGTCGTGCAGAGCGAGGCGATGACACGCACGCTCGACCTCGCTCGTCGCGTGGCTCAGGTGGACACCACGGTGCTGCTCACGGGTGAGAGCGGCGTTGGCAAGGAACGGGTCGCGCGCTTCATCCACGAGGAGTCCACGCGTACCGGTGGCCCGTTCGTGGCGATCAACTGCGGTGCCGTGCCCGAGAGCCTTCTCGAGTCCGAGCTCTTCGGCCATGCGAAGGGCTCGTTCACGGGCGCGAACCAGGATCGGCCAGGACTCTTCGAGGCCGCGAACGGGGGCACGCTCCTTCTCGACGAGATCGGCGAGGTGCCGCCGCTCATGCAGGTGAAGCTGCTGCGTGTGCTCCAGGAGCGCGAAGTGCGGCGTGTTGGGGAGAATCGGAACCGGCCGGTCAACGTGCGGGTGCTGGCCGCCACCAACCGCGATCTCCTTGCCGACGTGCACGCCGCGCGTTTCCGGCAGGACCTGTACTATCGCCTCAGGGTGGTCGAAATCCGTGTGCCGCCGCCGCGCGAGCGCCGCGAAGACATTCTGCCGCTTGCCCGCACCTTTCTTGCGCAGTCCTCGGAACGGACCGGGCGCAAGGTCACCGGGTTCACGCCGGCTGCGGCGAACCATCTGATCCGCTACAGATGGCCCGGCAACGTGCGCGAGCTGGAGAACGCCGTCGAACGGGCCGTGGTGCTCGCGACGAAGACCCGCGTGGATGCGGACGACCTGCCCCAGGAGGTGGGTTTGGCGCTCTCGGAGGCATTCGCCTCGGACGACGTCCGGCCGCTTTCGGACGTCGAACGCGACTACATCCTGTCCGTGCTTCGCGTCGTCGGCGGCAATCGCGCGAAGGCCGCGGAGAAGCTGGGAATCGGCATCGCCACGCTGTACCGCAAGTTGAAGGAGTACGGAAAGACAGCGCAGCCGTAGGAAGATGCCGCCAACCGCGAGGTACGCGACAATGGCCGAGCCGATGCGCAAGATTGGCCTCACGGCGGTCGGCGTGATGCTGGCGCTTTCGGGTGCTCGGGCGCAGCAGACGCCGGTATTCCGCGGCGGCGTGGACCTCGTGACAGTCGATGTGGTCGTGCTGGATACGTCGGGCGGGCTGGTTCGCGGCCTGACGGCCGGCGATTTCACCGTGCTCGCGGCCGGCACACCGCGTCGTCTGGTGTCGGTCGAGTACGTGCGAGCCGTCGGCGACCCTTCCCCCGCGCCAACTCCGTCGCGGCGTACCAACGCCGCCATCCCGACGCCCGGTCCGACGTCGAACGTGCGCTCCGGCCCGGCTGGCCGAACGATCATCTTCGCCGTGGACGTCGAAGAGATTCGCGCCGGCGAAGGCCGCGCGGCGATGAAGAGCATCGCCGACCACGTCGATCGGCTTGGACCGGACGATCGCGTCGGGCTCGTGTCGTTGCCGTACGGCACGCCGCTTGTCGAGGTCACGACGAATCGTGCGCTCGTTGTCGAGGCCGCGGGTCGGATCGCTGGTGCATCGACTCGTGGCCGCGGAGCGCTGATGAGCTATGGCGAGGCAGCCGGAGTCGCGCGCCGGGACACTCAGGCGCTGCTGGCGTACTGGGAACGCGTCGGCGGGACCACGCAGGTTCTTGATCCGGAGGTCATCTGTGATCCGCCGCGACGGCGACCCTTCGAAGAGCCGACGTCGGTGTTGCCGAGCTGTGCCGCCGCGGCCGATCGCGTGCTGGACGCCTACAGGCGGCACACGCGGGCGATCTTGGACATGCTTGGGGGCCTGGCGGATGCCATGGCGCCCATCGAGGGTCCAAAGGCGCTGGTCCTGGTGTCCGAGGGCCTGTTCGGCGACGTGGAAACCGCGGGAGATCTCGATCGCTTTGCGCGCATCGCGGAGCGCACGCGGGTCTCGCTGTACGCCCTGCACCTTCACACCCCACTCATGGAAGCTGCCGCGGCTGGCCCCAGCGTGCGATCGCGCCTTCTCGACGATCGCGTCGGCTTCGACGGCATGGCGGACGTCGCGTACGCGGCACGCGGCACCGCGCTGCGCGTGACGGGCAGCGCAGCAGGCGCGCTGGCGCAGATCGATCGGGAACTCGAAGGCTACTACCTGCTTTCGTTCGAGCGAGAGCCCACAGATCGGGACGGGGCGCACGTCGGGATTGAGGTCCGAGTGAACCGGGCAGGCCTGGACGTCAGGGCCCGACGAGAGTTCACGCCTCGCGCCACTCCGCCAGCCACCCCGGCGCCCGCCACGCCGAAGGACGCCCGTGCAGCCATCGGCGACCTGCTGAGTTGGCCGGTCGCCATCAGAGAATTGCGCATCGACTTGGACACGTTCGTGCAGCCAGTCCCCGAGAGCGCGAGCGACGCCCGAGTGCTCGTCGTGTCCGAACTGACGCACGCGGGCCGACCACTCAATGCCCTGGGATACGAGATCCGCGACGAGCGGCAACGGGTTGTCGCCGACACTCTCGATGCACCGCCCAGCCTGAGACCGATCGACGATCGGCGCTCACTTTACATCGTCGCGCAGCCACTCGAGCCTGGGCGATATCGACTGAAGCTCGGGGTCACCGACGAGGACGGCCGGCGCGGAAGCCTCGAACACGCGTTCGAGGTGGCCCGCTGGACACCAGGTCAACTTCGAGTGAGCGATCTCATCCTGGGCGAGGTGGCGAGCGGCACGTTTCGGCCGACCGCGAACGCCACCGCCATCGCGTCCCGCCTCGGCGCGCGGATTGAGGTGCACGCAGATGCGCCATCGGCATTCGCCGACCTGGCCGTCGAACTCATCGTCGAGCGCAGAGGTGGGTCTGGCATGGTCCGACTGACGCCTGTGCTGGCCGCATCGAACGACTCGCGCAATATGGTGGCGGCCACGGTCGCGCTCGACGTCCTCGATTACCCGCAGGGACAATATGACGTCACGGTGATTCTCCGATCGTCTGCGGGCGAGGTTGCGCGTCGAGCAAGATCGTTCACGAGGTAAGGGATTCTCTTTCTGCGAGGAGCGCTATGGCAGGCATGCACGAGATCGACTACCGGATCATCGGCGAGGACATGCAGTACGTGGAGATCGAGCTCGACCCGAACGAGGCGACGGTCGCCGAAGCGGGCGGCATGATGTACATGGACGACGGGATCGAGATGGAGACCGTCTTCGGCGACGGGGCGCAGAAGCAGAGCGGCTTCCTGGGCGCGCTCATGGGCGCGGGCAAGCGGCTGCTCACCGGCGAATCGCTGTTCATGACGGTCTTCCTCAACAAGAGCCACCAGAAGCGCCGCGTCGCCTTCGGTGCGCCGTATCCCGGGCGCATCGTCGCCGTGCACCTCGCGGAGATTGGCGGAGAGCTCATCGCGCAGAAGGACTCGTTCCTTGCCGCCGCCAAGGGCGTGAGCATCGGGATCGCGTTCCAGCGCAAGCTCGGCGTCGGCCTGTTCGGCGGCGAGGGGTTCATCATGCAGCGCCTCCAGGGCGACGGCTGGGCGTTCGTGCACGCCGGCGGCATGCTTCAGGAGCGCACCCTGGCTGCCGGCGAGCTCGTCCGGGTCGATACAGGCTGCATCGTCGCGCTGCAGCCGTCGGTGAGCTACGACATCGAGTACGTCGGCAAG
>Ga0105106_10001353_pt1 | contig 17618 bp, 16 predicted proteins | sample PPLLaktember2015_5_FD_79109 | JGI IMG/M metagenome (GOLD analysis project Ga0105106, IMG submission 79109) | Freshwater sediment microbial communities from Prairie Pothole Lake near Jamestown, North Dakota, USA - PPLs Lake P8 Core (1) Depth... | ecosystem: Environmental > Aquatic > Freshwater >...
CATGCCGCGTGCGATGATCGAAACCTTATGCACGGGGTCTGCCTCTGCCAGGGCGTTCATCACCACGGCGTGCCCGGCTTCATGATAAGCTACGATGCGCTTCTCTTCGACGCTGATCAGGCGGCTTTTGCGCTCTGGGCCGGCGATGACGCGCTCGATGGCTTCTTCCATTTCCGGCTGTCCGATGGATTTCTTATTGCGCCGGGCAGCCAGGATGGCGGCTTCGTTGACCAAATTTTCAAGGTCGGCGCCCACAAAACCAGGTGTGGAGCGCGCCAGCACACCCAGTTCCACATCGGGAGCCAGGGGCTTGCCTTTGACATGCACGCTCAAGATGGCCTCGCGCCCGCGCATATCGGGGCGGTCGAGCACCACGCGGCGGTCAAAACGGCCCGGGCGCAGCAGAGCAGGGTCTAGGATATCGGGGCGGTTGGTAGCGGCGACGATGATGACATTGGTATCGGTATCGAAGCCGTCCATCTCCACCAACATTTGGTTGAGGGTCTGCTCACGCTCGTCGTGGCTGCCGCCTAAGCCGGCGCCGCGCTGGCGGCCCACGGCGTCGATCTCATCTACGAAGACAATGCAGGGCGAGTGGCGCTTGGCCTGGTCGAACAAATCGCGCACGCGGCTGGCGCCTACACCCACAAACATTTCCACGAATTCGGAACCAGAGATGGAGAAGAACGGCACGCCCGCCTCGCCGGAAACCGCTTTGGCGAGCAAGGTTTTACCGGTGCCGGGCGGGCCTACCAGGAGCACGCCCTTGGGGATGCGCGCCCCCAGCGAGATGAATTTTTCGGGCTCACGCAGGAATTCCACCACTTCTTGCAGCTCTTCTTTGGCTTCTTCAACCCCGGCGACATCATCAAAGGTCACAGTGGGTTGGTCGCCGGTGAACATGCGGGCGCGCGATTTGCCAAAGGACAGCGCAGCATTGTTGCTGCCCTGGGCCTGGCGAAAAACGAACCAGAACACGCCAGCCAGGATGATGAAAGGCAGGATATAACCCAGGGCTGTGGCGATCCCCAGCCAGGCGCTGGGTGGTTTGATCTCCACTTTGACGCGGTCGGGATTTAGTTGTTCGGGGGTCACACCCAAGGCGATCAGTTGCTCAACCAGGGTCGCATTCGTTTCCTTATGAGACGTCCGCTCGGTCCCATCCGCATATACTACGCGCAAACGGTTATCGTCCTCGATGAGGCGCTCTACAATGCCTTTCTGAATATCGGCAGCTACGTTATTGATCGGTAGAACTTCCTGAGCACTGGCCTGCTGCTGAAAATTATAGACAACCATCACGATGATCGCAACAAAGAGCAGCAGGTAGATAATTGAAGAACGGTTACGGGTCGGATTCACTTATACCTCCACGGTTTAAACAATCCATACGGATTCAGGTTGATTATACCAACCTATAGTCCCTGCTGGTAGTCGAGAATCTACAATTTTTGGAATTTCTAACGCCGCATTAACAATATGACTTGTATAGTTGGCGGGGAAATGATCGAAAAAAGGGTTGTCGGCGGCAACGCCGCCGACAACCCTTTTTCCAGCTACTGAATACGCTATTAGGTCGTACAGAAAATCAGGCGCTTAATCGATATCGCGGCCCCAGATCAGCCCTTCGATCTGGCGGATGAGGCGGCGGATGAAGGAGCGCACGCGCGCCCAGGCCCGGTAGCTGACCGGACGCCGGCGCCGGTGCGGCACATGGAATGGCGCGCTCCATTGGGCAACGGCAGCTCCCCAGGTCAGCCCGGCTCCAAAGCCCACGAACACCACCTTATCGCCGGGCTTGAGACGCCCTTCGCGGGCGGCTTCGCAGGTTGCGATCGGGATAGACGCCGTGGAGGTGTTGCCGTAGGACTCGACGTTTACTACCACGCGCTCGATGGGGATCTCCAAGCCGCGCGCTGCGGCTTCGATAATGCGGCGGTTGGCCTGGTGAGGGATGATCAGGTTGATGTCTTCGATGGTCAGCTTGGCAAGCGCCACGGCCTCCTGGGTGGCTTGCGCCATCACCCGGGTGGCAAAGCGGAAGACTTCTCGCCCATTCATCGTGATATAGTGCAGGCCCTCCGCGACGGTTGCAGCAGTGGTGGGGATGCGGCTGCCGCCAGCCGGCAAGGCCAGCAGGTCGCCGCCAGAGCCATCTGAGCGCATCACCGCCGAGAGCAACCCGCCAGGTTCTGGATTGGCTTGCAGCACAAAGGCCCCGGCGCCATCGCCAAACAGGATGCAGGTATTGCGATCTTTCCAATTGACCAGGCGTGAGAGGGTTTCAGATCCGATCACCAGGGCGTTTTTTGCCGAACCGGAGCGGATGGCCTGGGTTGCCATATTCAATGCGAAGATGAAACCGGTGCAGGCTGCCGATAAGTCGAAGGCCCCGGCTTTGGCGGCGCCGATGCGATCTTGTACCAGGCAGGCTGTGGCGGGAAAAATGTGCTCTGGCGATGAAGTGGATACAATGATCAATTCCAAATCACCGGGAGGCAGGCTTGCCATTTCCAGAGCCTTGAGAGCGGCATCCGTTGCCAGGGAGGCGGTGGTCTCATGGTCGGCGGCAATGTGCCGCTCGCGGATTCCGGTGCGAGAGATGATCCACTCATCGGTGGTTTCCACCATCTGCGAGAGATCCAGGTTATTCAATACTTTGTCCGGAACCGCCATCCCCCACCCGGTGATATGGGCAAATCGGGCCATACGCGCTACTCCAATAGGGCAGATTACGAATACTTGCTGAGGATAATGGTGGCGTTGTGCCCGCCAAAACCGAAGGAATTCGACATGACATGGGTGACATCCGCGCTGCGGGCGTGGTTGGGGATGTAATCCAGGTCACACTCGGGGTCCGGGGTTTCATAGTTGATGGTGGGGGGCAGCGTGCCGGTCTGCAATACCTGGGCGGAAATGACGGCTTCCAATGCGCCAGAAGCGCCCAGCAGATGACCGGTCATTGACTTCGTGGATGAGATGGGCAGTCTATAAGCCTGCTCGCCAAACACGGTTTTTATAGCAGCCGTTTCGCTTTTATCGTTGAGCGGAGTGCTGGTGCCGTGGGCGTTGATGTAATCGATCGCCGTCAGGTCCAACCCGGCGTCTTGCAGCGCCAGGTGCATGCAGCGTGCAGCCCCGGATCCGTTCTCGGCAGGGGCGGAGATGTGGTAAGCGTCATTGGTGCTGCCGTAGCCGCTCATCTCCGCCAGTATGTATGCCCGGCGCGCCTGAGCGTGTTCCAGCGATTCGAGCATAAGCACGGCAGCGCCTTCGCCCATCACAAAGCCATCCCGGTGCAGGTCGAAAGGCCGTGAGGCGCGTTCGGGTTCGTCATTGCGTGTGGAAAGTGCAGTCATCACCCCCAGCCCTGCCATAGCAATCGGCACGATGGAGGCCTCGCTGCCGCCTGCCAGGATCACGTCAGCTTGCCCGCGGCGGATCATCTCCGTTGCCTCGCCCACCGCGTTGGTGCCCGTGGCGCAGGCGGTCGCCACCGCCATGTTCGGTCCGCGCACCCCCAAGGAGATGGCAATTAAGCCGGCGGCGCTATCGGGGATCATCATCGGCACCAGGAAAGGGCTGACGCGCGCCGGACCGCGTTCCAACATCACCTGCATCTGCTCGTAGAGAGTGCCCAGCCCGCCGATGCCGGTGCCGATCACCACGCCGATGCGGTCGCGGTTGGCGTCGTCGATCTCCAACCTGGAAGATTGGTGCGCCTGCTCGCAGGCTGCCAGGGCAAACTGGGCAAAGCGGTCCATGCGGCGCGCCTCGCGGCTACCGAATAACGCGGCTCCATCGAAATCTTTTACCTCTGCGGCGATCTGGCTCTTGTATTCGCTGGGATCGTAATGGGTGATCCGCCGGACGCCCGAACGCCCGGCAGTAATATTGCTCCACATGCTTGGCACATCATTGCCCACCGGGCTGATGCATCCCAGACCGGTGATGACGACCCGTTTGCGCATAAAAAACTCCTTGGCGAAAAGATCGGTGTGCGGTAAAGCGCCGGGCGTGCGCCCGGCTTTGGCAGTTATAACACCTGTTTCGAATTTTCGAGGCGGGTTGATTGTAACAGATATCTTGTCGGAAATGTCGGGTTTGAAATAACGTATTCCCGTGTCAGGGAAGCCCGAATACCGTCTATCTTCCTGGGCCCCACGCTCTGCGTGGAGGGCTGTTCACTCGTTGCGCCCGCGCCCGGAAACTGTCAACGGCTGGAGGGCAGGCTGCCCGCCGTCTCCTGCGCCTGGCGCACGTGCAGGCGGTCGTGCCCGACGACGATCTCCATCAGTTCGTGCAGGCGGGTCGGGCCGAAGATGGTGTGGCGGGCGGAGCGCTGCCACTCTTGCGGCTCCAGCTTTTCGAGCGATTTGATCAGGCGCTGGCGCGTGGCGGAGAAGCGCTGTAAGGCGCGCGCGCCATCCTGGTGAATGTAGCCGCGCTCTTGCGCCCAGCGGTCGGTGTCCTGTCCGGCGATGAAAGGGTTGTCCTCCTGCAGCACTTTGCGCAGGCGCGGCAGGTTGACCTCAGCCTCCACGTCCCGCAGATGGCATAAAATCTCCCCCAGGCTCCATTCCCCCGCCCGAGTACGGGCATTCCAGGCGTCCGCAGGCAAGCCGGTGGTGAAATGGTTGAGGGCTGCCGGTGTTGAGCGAAGGATGGCCAGGATGGCGGATGGCTGGTTCCACTGCGGCTCCAGCGTGGACTGTGTGGTGCGCTCCAGCCAGGGCAACAGATCGGGCAGCGCGCCGCCGCTCATGCGCCCATCCAGGGAGGCTGTGCTGTCGGCGCCCACCTGGTAAGCTGCTAATCCGAGCTCCGCCGCACAGCGCATATCATTGAGCGGGTCGTTGCCGACCATCACCACCGGCCCATCAGGCCAGCCCAGGCGCGCTAACAGCTCTGCCAGGAAGGCCGGATTGGGTTTGGCAAAGTGGAAGCTCTCACCCGAGGGGATCACGGCGAAGGGGATCTCCTGGGGAGGTAAACCGGCCCATTCCAGACGCTGCTCGATGGCGGTCATCGGGAAGAGCGGGTTGGTGGCAATGGCGATCTGGTAGCCTTTATGCAAGGCCTCTTTCACCACCTCGACTGCCCCCGGCAGGAGACCGGTGAGCGCCTTCAAAGTCGGGAAGACGTTGGCGTAGAAGTCATCGATAGCAGGGCGCAAGGCTTCGGGGGGCAGACCCAGCATGGGGTAAAAGACCGCCCCGAATACATCCAGCAAGGTGCAATCGGGCTGCTGGCTTTTCACCATCTGGCGCGTGCCCGCCAGCAGGGCGTGCTGCACCAGGGCCGGGTCGGCGAAATCTGCCAGATGCTGCGAAAGGGCTCCCACGTAAGCCGGCAAGAAGCGATCCACCGGGTTGATCAGCAGGGTATCGTCCAGGTCGAAGAGCAGGGTGGTCGTCAGGGCTTATCTCCGCTGAATAAATCGCTCTGGTTGAAAGCTGGCGGTAATGGATGGCATTCGCCGCAGCCGATGTGGGCGTCAAAGCCGGAACGCCCGGTTTTTTCGCAGTGGGTGCTCACCTGCACTTCCTGGCGCAGAAAGGGGAACGGCCTCCCCAGGCGTGCTTCCAGGTTCAGATGCACGCAGGCGTTCGCCAGCAGGATTTCGGGCACCGGGCAGGTGGAACACAGCACCGGTCGCCAGGGCTGCGGCGGTGAGGCTGCCTGTAAAAGGCGGCATTCCTCGCGCGTGCGGCCGCGGTAATAATCTCCGTAAAAATAGCGGCACTCCTTGCCGGCAGGCGTTCGCATGGGCAGCCTGGTCAGACGCGGGTCACATACGCGCCGGTGCGCGTGTCCACGCGGATGACATCCCCCTCATTCACAAAATTGGGCACCGAGACTTGCAGCCCCGTCTCGGTGGTAACTTTTTTGGTCACGCCGGTAGCTGTGTCGCCGCGCACGGCAACATCTGCCTGGGTAACCAGCAATTCAACGGAAGTGGGCAGCTCGATGTCGATCGGCTCGCCCTGGTAGAAGGTCAGCTTGACCTCCAGGCCTTCCTTGAGGTAATTAGCGCTATCGCCCAAAACCTCCCCGGAGATAGCAGGCTGCTCGTAGGTCTCCAGGTCCATGAAATGGTAAAAAGAACCGTCATTATACAGGAATTGTACATTGTGGAAATCCAGGCGCACATCCTGCACGCGCTCTCCGGATTGAAAAGATTTTTCCAAGGTGGTCCAGGTGCGCAGGTTCACCGCCTTGATGCGGATGGTGGCGTTGCCGCGCCCGGGTTTGTGGTGACTGTATTCCAGCACCTTGAACAGGGAGCCATCCAGCTCGAAGGTGACCCCTTTGCGTAAATCATTGACATCGATCATTGAAAATTGCCTCAAACAGGTACGAATAGGTATTGGATAGGTCAGCCTGCTTTGGAATCACCCGTCACAAGCCGCATCCGATTATAGCCCAGCGAGGGAGGCGTGGCAAGGGAGGCGCAAGAAATCTACTAATACTTTAATGGTTGTGGTAAACTAAAGCCAACCCCAAATGGGAAGTTCACGATGTATGTTGTGGTGAAATCCCTGCGCGGGAGGGCGCAATGATCAAAAAGGACCGCCGAGTCATCTATATTGAAGATGATCAGGAAATGATCGACCTGGTGCGACTGATTCTCAGCCGCAAAGGTTATGAGGTGATTGGCGCCAACAGCGGTCGGGAGGGGTTGGACCTGATCCGCAAAATCATCCCCGATCTGATCTTGCTGGACCTGATGATGCCAGAAATGGACGGGTGGGAGGTGTACCAGCAGGTTAAAGCCGATGAATCCACGCGCGCCATCCCGGTCATCGTCATCACTGCCAAAGCGCAAAGCATCGATAAAGTCCTGGGTCTGCACATCGCCAAGGTGGAAGATTACATCGCCAAGCCTTTCAGCCCGCAAGACTTGCTCGATAGCGTGGCTAAAGTGCTTGCCGATTAGGTTTATCCCTCATCGGAGTATGATGAGCGGCGCATATGAAATTTGTATTGATCCATAACCTGGCCCGCCCTGCTCTGAAACCCGTACTGGCCCGCAACTGCGCCAGTTTTTTTTGTCGTTTGCGCGGATTGACCTTTCGCCGGGCGCTGCCTGGAGGCCAGGCCTTGCTGCTGGCGCAAAAAAAGGATAGCCGCCTGGATGCCTCCATTCATATGTTGGCAGTCTTCATGGAACTGGCAGTGGTTTGGATCGATACGAATAAATTCGTGGTAGACTCCTGCCTGGCGCGCCCGTGGCATCCGTATTATGCGCCCAAGAGTGCGGCGCGGTACGTGTTGGAAATGGAAGCGGCGCGCCTGGATGATTTTCTGGTAGGAGAGCAAGTCAGCTTTGAAGAAGTTCTTGTGGATTAACCTTTTCCTGGTCCTGGCTCTGGTGGGCAGCAATCTGCCTGCCTGGGCGCAAGAAGAGCAGCCGTGGGGTCCATTCTACGTGGTGCAAGCGGGTGATACGCTGGGTGATATTGCCAGCCGTTTCAGTGTATCCTTGCAGGCGCTGATGGATGCTAACCAGATTGCAAATGCGAACCTGGTTTCTGAAGGTCAGCGCCTGGTAATCCCCGGGTTGGAGGGCATCCAAGGAGAGCTCACCACCAGCAGTGTGGCCTTTGGCGAGCACCTGCGCAGCTTGAGCCGGCGCTACCAGGTGCCGGTGGAGGCGCTGGCGCGCCTGAACCACCTGACCAGTCCTTTCGAGCTGTTTGCCGGTTCCAATTTGATCATCCCGCAAAACGGGGACAGCCCAGTGGGGGCAGGGCGGGCCCTCCTAGAGCCAGGCCAATCGCTGCTGGAGCTGGCGGTATTGAAGAATACCAACCCCTGGCGCCTGGTCCAATCCAATGCCCTGGAGAATAGCTGGAGCACAGTTGCTGGGGATGTGTTGCTGCTGCCAGCGGGCGAGGCCGGTCCGGGGGCGCTGCCTGGCGAGATCCAGGCGGTTGAGATCGCCCCGCTGCCTTTCCGCCAGGGCCGCACTGGCGAAATTCGCATTGCGGCGCCTGCCAGTTTGACGCTCAGCGGCGATCTGATGGGGCGCGCCCTCAATTTTTTCCCGGACGGTTCAGGCAGTTATATCGCCATGCACGGGGTGCATGCCATGTCCGAGCCGGGATTATACACGCTCACGTTGCGAGGCAAGCTGGCTGATGGCGCGCCTTTCGCTTTTGCCCAGCAGGTGGGCTTGCGCGCCGTTGATTACCCTCAAGACCGGCCGCTCACCGTCGATCCGGCGACGATCGATCCCGCGGTGACACGCCCTGAAGATGCGCAGTGGACCGCGCTCGCCCAGCCGGCAACCCCGCAGCGCCTGTGGCAGGGAGCTTTCCGTTTACCCTCGCCTCTCTCGGCCGAATACTGCCTGGAGAGCGGCGACTGCTGGACCTCGCGTTTTGGCAACCGTCGTTCTTACAACGGCAGTCCTTATAACTTTTTCCACACCGGGCTGGATATTGCTGGGGGGACAGGCACGGAAATTTATGCTCCGGCAGATGGAGTGGTGGTCTTTGCAGGCCCGCTGACTGTGCGCGGCAATGCCACGATGATCGATCACGGTTGGGGTGTTTACACCGGCTACATGCACCAGTCGGAGCTGCGGGTGAAGGCTGGCGATACGGTGAAGGCAGGACAGATGATTGGACTGGTGGGAGCTACGGGGCGGGTCGAAGGTCCGCACCTGCATTGGGAAGTTTGGGTAGGGGGAGTGCAAGTAGACCCCCTGGATTGGCTCAGGCAGGTTTATCCCTGAAATCAGGCGCCGCTCATTCCAAATTTTCGGCTTGTTCTTCGTCGCTGCCCCAGTGGCTGTCGTCTTCCGGCTGTTCGAACAATCCCGCCCGGTACTCCTCCATCACTTGTTGGGCGCTCTCCAGCAGGTTGGACGGCACCAGGATTTCCACTTCCCCCAAAGGTCCAACGCTTAAGCCATAGGCTTTTCCGGCGCCTTCGCGCGAGAGCAGCACCGGGATACCCTGGGCTTCCAATAGACCGCCGAAGATCTCGGCTTGCAGATCACCCGCCACTCTTAACAACGAGGCCCATTTTATTTCTTCCATCATCACTCCTGGATGCCTCTCAGGAACGTCCCTGCGCTCAGTTGCACCCTTCCAAGGGCCAATCCTGGAGAACCTGAAAATAGGGTTCTTTGGGATTTTCCGGGGTTGAGGACATCCTCCCGTCACCACGGCGACTCCCAACGATCCGAAAATAGTCCATACCTGATTGGATAGAGTATAATATAGAGTACTTACACAGTTCAGATGAAAAGCCTGATGGTCAAATTTCGCATAGGAGCAACCATCTGAATTGCATTATAGCGCTATACATTGGAGAAGAAAAGCGTACTTCGAGGTTTGAACATCTATGGTTATGGCAATACAGACGCTACGTGAAGATTACTGGGACAATTTCGAGCTGCAACAAGAAGATATCGAATTCCTTTACAATCACCTTTTAGAAACTGAAACCCCCCTGACACCTCAGGAATTGGTAGAAGTCCTGGTGCGGGAACGCATCCGCAATGAGAAGCTCGCCATCGAGAAACAGCGCAGCTCTGGCGGCGATATTTTTATGCCCAAAGAGCATTACACGATCTCTCAGCGATTGGTTTTTCCTGCCCAGGCCTGGCGCAGCGGGCAGGTGCAGGCAGTGCGACCGGGTCGAAATCCGGAACTTGAGCCATTTGAGGTGATCAAGGTGGCTTTCGACGATGGAGATTTGCGCGAGTACGCCTCCGGCCTGGCCGATCACATCTTGAACCAGCCGCCTCAAATCGTAGATGATGACGAATCGCTCGACCCGCGTGCGGTACTCCAGGATTATAGCGATTTATTGGTTGAGAATCTGGAACAGGGCTTGCAAGCCAATACCGATTTTGTGCGCATCGCCGGGCGCTGGTTCCCGCGTGCCCTGTTGGTCGATATCAATATCGGGCATTTGAACCTGGCTGAGGCGGTCTTAGATATGAGTGGGGGCGGACCCTTGCCTACCCCGGCTCTCCTAGAACAAATCGAGCTGACAGCCAATGCCAATCCAAAGCTGCTGGAATTCTCCCTTGACCTGGCGCTGCAAGAAGATGAGCGCTTCGATGAAGTTGGAGCTGCAGGACAGGTGCTGTGGTTCTTGCGCCGGTTGGAGCCAGCCGAGGTGCTTGAGCCCCCGCTGTACCTGCGCTACCCGGGAATGGATTACGACCGCCAGGCGCTCACCAATGATATGCTGGCCCTGGAGCAGGAATTGGATGATGAGCTCTCCCCGCTGAGTGGAAAGGTTGAGCCGGCGGATGAAGTGCAGGTGCGCCTGATCTACCCGCACTGGCGTTCCGGCACTCTGCCGCTCTCTGCCGGTCTGCGCAATTTGTTTCCCACAGCCTACGAGGCGCCGCGCATCCGCTTTACCCTGGTAGATGGGCAATCCGGAGAGCAATTCCCGGCCTGGGTCGTGCGCTCGAAACGTTATGTATATGGATTGAAAGATTGGTACGTTGAACATGGATTACAGCCAGGCAGCATCCTGCGCGTGAAACGCGGCGATAAGCCTGGTGAAGTGATCCTCTACAGCGGCGCTCGCCGCACCAGCCGAGAGTGGTTTCGCACTGTGCTGGTAGGATCGGATGGCGGGATTGTATTTGCCATGCTGAAGCAAAGCGTGCAAACCAATTTCGATGAGCGCATGGCAATCGCCATCCCGGATGTTGAAGCCATGGACCGGGTATGGGCCCAGATGAACAAAGAGCGCCCGCCGTTCGAGAAGGTTGTGGTCAATATGGTGCGCGAGCTTGCCAAGCTCAACCCTCAGGGGCATGTCCATGCCAGCGAGTTGTACGCGGCTTTGAACGTTGTGCGGCGCTGCCCGCCCGGTCCCATGCTGGCTTTGTTGGCTTCGCGTTCGTGGTTCATCCATGTGGGCGATCTACACTTCCGGTTGAATGATTCAGAGCGCATCTCGTGAGCTGGCAGTACCCTGGGAGGGCAAGTTGACCGAAGTAAAACGCACCAGTCTGGTCAAACCGACATTGCAGACCTGCTATCATATTGATTTTGCCTGGTGGAGTAAGAACGACCGCGACTGGCGTGTATACTTGCGGAGCAACCTGTGCCCAGAACACCAGAAAGCCTTTGAAGAGGTTGATATTGCCGAACAGGTCGATTGGGTCGATCCCAATACGGCTGAAGTACAGCAAGTGGATGGACTGCAGCATATCTTGATCATGCATTGCGCCCGAGAGCCGGGGTTCATCCCCGAGCATTCCGCCCTGGTGGACGCGGTATTTCGTGTATTCCTGGCGAACGGAAATACACCGATGACTGCGGCTGAACTAGGCGCCCGCCTGGGCCGTGACCCGCAAACGATTCTGCGAACTTTGAGTGGCTTGAGAGTTTACAAAGGTTTGCGCCCATGTATGGATTGAGGCGAGCGTAGATTGCCCCCGTAGCTCAACGGACAGAGCACCTGCCTTCTAAGCAGTAGGTTGTGGGTTCGAATCCCGCCGGGGGCGCCATCGATTGTGGTGTCGTGGATGGGGAGATCGAATAGGTTTCTAATGGATATGGCGTCTGGGTGAGCTTAGCCCACCCAAACACCCCATATCCCCTTCAGTTGCGCAAGTTCTAGTATCGTTAGCCAAAGGAGATTTTATGAATATGGAGCGAAGTGGATTGGTAGAATTTCGGGGCCAGGCTGTCACTGTGGTAGGCCCCGATATTGTCATTGGTCAGCCAGCCCCAGAATTCAGCGCTTCTGACCAAAATTTTGCTTCGGTCAGCGCCTTGGAGAGCACAGCGGGCAAAGTGCGAATTATCGGTTCGTTGCCATCCCTTAGTACCTCGGTTTGCGATCGCGAAACGCGCCGTTTCAATCTCGAAGCTGCCGAACTGGGGGAAGATATCGCCATTTTGATGGTCAGCATGGACGTTCCCTATACATTGCGCAATTGGTGCGCGGCGGCGGGCGTGGACAGGGTGCTCACTCTCTCTGCCCACAAAAACACCGAATTTGCCGAGAAGTATGGTGTGTTACTTAAAGAGCCGCGAGTTCTACGCCGGGCGATTTTCGTAGTGGACCGCAGTGGCACGGTCGTTTATGCCGACTATATGGGGAAAATTGGCGATGAGCCAAAGTATGAAGAAGTTTTGGAAGCTGCTCGCAAAGCGCTTGCAGGTTAATTGTCCCCTGAGGTAATGGAGGCGCCGTTATGACTGGTATTGCCTTGAAGCCCGACCCACAAAAACCGGGAATTTATATCATCGAAGAGATTCAACCCCTCACCGATGCGCTCCATTTGCATGTGGCTGTGCGATCCCACGTCTGGCGGCCTCCGACGGATGTCTACGAGACCGAAGAGGCCATCCTGGTGCGGGTGGAGGTAGCTGGCATGCGCGACGCTGATTTCTCCATCATCCTGGATGGGCGTTACCTGTCGATTCGAGGTGTTCGCCCCGATGTCTCGGAGCGCCGTGCCTTCCACCAGATGGAGATCCGTTTTGGGGAGTTCAGCAGCGAGGTGGAACTGCCCGCGCCCGTTATGATCAAAGATATTCAAGCGGTGTACAGTAATGGCTTTTTGCGCATACTCCTGCCCAAAGCCCGACCGCAAAGAATCAATGTGGAAGAATAAAACCCGCTTTTCCGATCTTATGCTCCTATGCCTGCCTCTCGTTGGAATTCAGACTTGTTAGATTTCATCAATGCTTTTGACCCGGAAGATCAGACCCTGGAAGAGCTTTTCTTCCAACCGATTGTGCCTCATGTGGTACAGGAGGGAGAAGCCAGCCCACAGGGCGCCGCGGATGAGTCCGAAAACCAAATCCCTTCGGAGCTGCCCATTTTGCCATTGCGCGGCCTGGTAGTTTACCCGCAAACCGCCGTGCCGCTGACGATTGGTCAGCCGCGCTCGATACGCCTGGTGGATGATGTGGTGGCAGGGGAGACGCGCCTGATCGGCCTGTTGGCCTCGCGCGATCCGGACCTGGAGATTCCCGAACCGAAAGACCTGTACAGCGTCGGCACCGTTGCAATGGTGCACCGCCTGTTTCGCGCCCCCGATGGGACGATCCGCCTGGTGGTCCAGGGTCTAGTGCGCTTTCGCGTGGGTGAGTTCTTGCAGCTTGAGCCTTATCTGAGAGCGAAAATCGCGCTCATTCCAGAAAAGGTGGAAGAAGGCGCCGAGATCGAAGCGCTGGCGCGCAACGCCAGGGGCCAGTTCGAGCGCATTGCTGAGATGATCCCCTCCATCCCGCGCGAGCTGGTGGCCTCGGTGCTTTCTTTGGAAGACCCCTTGCAAACGGTTTACACGGTCGCCAATTTTCAGCGAATGGACTTAACGGACGCTCAGGAGATCATGGAGCTTGATTCGGCTTCGGAAAAGCTGCACAAGCTGGTGAGCCTCCTGGCTCGAGAAGTGGAGGTGCTGGAGATCGGGCAGAAGATTCAAAATGAAGCGCGTTCGGAAATCGAAAAAGTTCAGCGAGAATACTTCCTACGCGAGCAGCTCAAAGCGATCCAGAAGGAATTGGGGGAAAACAACGAGCAGGCAGCCGAGGTGGAGGAATTTCGGCTTAAGATCGAGGCAGCCAAAATGCCGGAGGAAGCCGAAAAGCAGGCGCGCCGCGAGCTGGATCGGTTATCCCGCCTGCCCACAGCCGCGGCTGAATATGGCGTGATCCGCACTTACCTGGATTGGCTGGTTTCGCTGCCCTGGTCAATTACCACTCCCGACGACCTGGATATCTCCCATGCCCGTCAGGTTTTGGATCAGGATCATTATGGCCTGGAAGATGTAAAAGAGCGCATCCTGGAATTTCTGGCAGTCCGCAAGCTGCGCCAGGAGCGCTCTGAGGAAATCTCGCGGCAGCCAGTGGATGACATCCGCCGAGTGCGGGAGGGTGTGATTTTGTGCTTTGTGGGTCCGCCCGGCGTAGGCAAGACTTCGCTGGGGCGATCGATTGCCCGCGCCCTGGGGCGCAAGTTCACCCGTATTTCGCTGGGAGGCATGCGCGACGAAGCCGAGATCCGTGGTCACCGGCGGACGTATATCGGCGCCTTGCCCGGGCGCATCTTGCAGGCTCTGCGTCGCGTGGAATCGCATAACCCGGTCTTTATGCTGGATGAAGTGGATAAACTGGTCTTCGATTTTCATGGCGACCCGGCATCAGCGCTGCTTGAAGTGCTCGACCCGGAACAGAATTCCGAGTTCCGTGACCATTACCTGGAAGTGGCCTTCGACCTTTCCCAGGTCATGTTTATCACCACGGCAAATTCATTGGAGCCCATTCCCGGCCCGCTGCGCGACCGCATGGAGATCATCCAGCTCTCTGGTTACACCGAGCGGGAGAAGGTGACCATCGCACAACAGTACCTGATTCCACGCCAGCTGCGCGAAAATGGGCTGCGGGATGGTGAGGTGATTTTCGGCGAGGCCGCCTTGCAGAAGATCATCCGCTCCTATACGCGCGAAGCCGGCGTCCGGAACCTGGAGCGCGAGATTGGCTCGGTATGCCGCAAAGTGGTCACCCAGATTGCAGAAGGAAGCGCTCAAACGGTGGAAGTCTCGCCAGAGAAGGTGCAGGAATACCTGGGGCGCCCGCAATTTTTTGGCACCGAAGAGATCACCAAGCGCACCTCCATCCCTGGAGTGGCGACAGGTCTGGCGTGGACTTTTGCCGGGGGTGATGTGCTTTTTGTCGAAGCCAGCAGCATGCCGGGGAGCAAGGGTTTCCAAATAACCGGGTCGTTGGGCAATGTAATGCAGGAATCAGCGCGGGCAGCGCTGTCTTATGTGCGCTCCCATTCGCAACCCTTAGGGCTTGACGAGAAATTCTTTGACAGCGTCGATATCCACCTGCACGTGCCGGCTGGCTCCACACCCAAAGACGGTCCATCTGCGGGGGTGACCATGGCAACTGCCCTGGTATCCCTGGTGTGCGGCTGCCCGGTGAAAGCCGATATCGGCATGACCGGCGAGATCACATTGCGCGGACAGGTGTTGCCGGTGGGCGGGATCAAGGAGAAAGTCCTGGCAGCGCATCGCAGCGGCTTGAAGACTGTGATTCTACCTGCCCGCAACGAGGCCGACCTGGAAGACCTGCCAGAAGAAGTGCGCCGGGATATCCATTTCATATTTGCCGAGAGTGTTGAAGATGTGCTCCAGGCCTCATTGGAGAATTTCCCGAGTGCCGGGAAATCCAAGAAACGCAAATCTGCGCGTGCGCCCAAAGTTGAGATGAACCATGCGTAAAGTGATGCTCATCGAGGATGACCCGACCATGCTCTCCCTCATCCGGACGCTCCTGGAAATCGAAGGTTTCCAGGTTACGCCTTTGAATGGGGATTTAAAGATTGAACGGATCCTGGATGCCTTGCGCAAAGAGAAACCCGATTTAATCCTTGTGGACGTTCATTTACGCCACACCAATGGGATTGATTTGCTGCGCGCCGTGCGCCAGGATTCGGAATTGAAATCCATGACCGTATTGATGTCCTCGGGTATGGAACTGGGCGTCCAATGTCGGGAGGCAGGCGCTGATGATTTCATTTTAAAGCCTTTCATGCCCGATGAACTGGTTCACAAAATTCGCTATACGACTAGAGAGGAACAATAATCCTCCACCGGCAGTGGGGAAATCGATTGGCTTCCTTGCGCCATTGGAATGATCTGGAAAATAACATGGGAAAGAAACGTGCTCGCGCCCAAATGCAGTGGCGCACCATGGATTTACATTTACACACACCTGCGTCAGCCGACTTTCAACAGCCGGAAGTGACCTATTTGGAGTTCTTGCAGCGCGCCGAGGCGCGCGGACTGGATATTATTGCCATCACTGACCACAATACAGTCGCTGGCTATCGCCGGATGCAAGAAGAAATCCAGCAGCTTGAGCTGTTGGAAAAATTAAACCGCTTTCTGCCCGAAGAACAGGCGCGCCTGAAAGAATACCGCCGCCTGACAGAAAAAATCCTGGTCCTGCCCGGCTTCGAATTCACCGCCACATTTGGGTTCCACATCCTGGGCATCTTTCACCCCGATAAGCCGGTGCGAGAAATTGAGCACCTGCTGTTGGATTTGCGCATCCCCACCGATCAGGTCGATGATGGCTCAGCCACCATCGGAGCTTCATCGGATGTGCTGACCGCATACCGCACCATCCACGAAGCCGGAGGCCTGGTCATTGCCGCCCATGCGAATTCAACCAATGGGGTGGCAATGCGCGGCTTTGCATTTGGAGGCCAGACCAAGATTGCTTATACCCAGGATGCACATCTGCATGCGTTGGAAGTGACCGATCTTGAGCTGCCGGGAAAACGCTCAACGGCTGCTTTCTTCAGCGGCACGAAACCAGAATACCCGCGGCGCATGCATTGCATCCAGGGCTCCGATGCACACCGCCTGACCCAGGACCCGTTTCGCAAGAAAAACCTGGGTGTGGGAGACCGCTCGACCGATGTCTACCTGCCGGATGTCAGCTTCGAAGCGCTGCTGGAGCTGTTCAATAGCAACGATTTTGCCCGCTCGCGCCCTCACCGCCGCCAGGAAGAACCAGCTTATGATTTCATCCAGGCCGCTCGAGAAGAGGGTTCGAACATTGTGCAAGACTTTCACGATGGGATGTCGGTGCGCGGCGGCAAGCTTTATGCCATCATCGCGGATATCTGCGCGTTTGCCAATGCCAATGGTGGAACGCTGTACATCGGCCTGGGCAAAGACCCGCGCAAACCTGTCGAGGGTGTACCGGACGCGGAAGTTTCGGTGAATCACCTAGAAAAAGAGATCGGTGAGCGTATCAGCCCGCCGCTGCAATGCAGTTTGGATGTACACGAAGTGGCAGGAAAAAAGATCATCCGGGTGCTCATCCCGCGCGGGATCGATCCGCCTTACGCCGTAGATGATAACAAGATCTATGTGCGCTCAGAAGCCGAGACCGGCCTGGCAGTGCGGGACGAAATCGTGGATTTGGTGCTGCGAGGCATCCAAAAACGCGCAGATGTGACCGGTACTGCTGAAACCTCCAAAGTGATCGTGCCAGAAGCTGCGCCTGCCATACAGCAGGAAGAACGAGCGAATAACGCCCCGCGCACCGGGGTCGAGGTGGTTTCAGTGGAGGAGCGCAATGGCGCACGCTATTTCACCGTGCGGGATTTACGCAATGGCAACGTGGTGAAAAACGTCACGCGCACTTCCGCACGCCGGCTGTGGCACTATGCCATCACGCGTTTCTCCCATTACCCCGCCGACTTATCTCAGGCCGGCATCCACTGGCAGGGCGACCTGGGTGTGGTGCATCGCTATAAGCAGGGCAAGAGCACGCATTTTGACTTGGTGGAGCGCACACCCGGCGGATACCGTTATTACTTCGGGGTAACCGATGACGGTATTCATGGCCCATGGGAGAGCCTGGTAGGTCCGGTGGAGGAGTGAGCCGGCTGTGCAACTGCGCGCATTCCGTTATCCTGAAGATTATCCAGCCGTCATTGAATTGTGGAATAATGCCGGGCCGGGTATTCACGTGCGCCGTTCCGATGAGCGGCAGGAAATTCTGAAGAAGCTGGAACGTGATCCGGATTTGTTCTTAATTGCGGAGGCGGATGGGCGGATCATCGGCAGCGTGCTGGGTGGCTTCGATGGGCGG
>Ga0105106_10001354_pt1 | contig 17590 bp, 15 predicted proteins | sample PPLLaktember2015_5_FD_79109 | JGI IMG/M metagenome (GOLD analysis project Ga0105106, IMG submission 79109) | Freshwater sediment microbial communities from Prairie Pothole Lake near Jamestown, North Dakota, USA - PPLs Lake P8 Core (1) Depth... | ecosystem: Environmental > Aquatic > Freshwater >...
CATACCTGGCCTTTAAGTTATCAGTTGCATCAACAATTACATCATAATCTTTCAGGATTTTCAGCGAGTTTGAGACATCTATCTTAAGGTTTATCCTTTCCGTCTCGATTAAATCATTGAGATGTTCCACCCTCTTTGTGGCTATAACCGACTTTAGCTTTCCTACATCCTCAGAGCCATAAAGAACCTGTCGCTGAAGGTTTGCCTCAGTTACCATGTCAAACTCGGCAATAGCCAGCCTGCCTGTACCTGCAGCCGCCAGGTACTGAAGCAAGGGGCAGCCCAGTCCTCCTGCCCCGATCACCAGCACTTTTGCCTGCTTAAGCTTCTCCTGGCCGGTGATACCAAGCTCCGGCAGCATTATCTGGCGGGCATAACGGCGAATTTCTCGGGGGGATAAAATTGATTCTGGCATCATCAAATATACAAAAAAGGCGTCAGGCATCAGGCATCAGGCGACAGGAAAAATGAAAAACCGGATTTCCTGACGCCCGACGCCCGACGCCCGACGCCAATTTCTGTCAAAAACATGCCGGTTGAAACAATTTTAACTACTTTTCACATAATAGTGGAGGCTGTTTTTAAGTTAACATAATGAAATAATAATATATTTACCCCCGAAACAAACTGAATCCCAGGAAGCCTGTGAAATTTGCAATCCTTGTTTTATTGCTGATGTGTCTTCATCTTTCGCCCGGAGCCAATGTTCCCGACGGCGGCAGCGAGCCTGTATCAACTGCCTCTGCAGGTGCCGGTATTGACAGGTTCTGCAGGGAGTTATACAATCATATCGAACGTGATAATTCAAAACCCGGCTATGCGGTTCTGCGGAAAGCTCTCACCGGGTTCTTCAATCTTGAAGCAGATGACAGGATTAAAAAGAACCTGCTGACAATAATCGACTTCTCGCTCTCTTCAAAACTCGACCGCATGTGGATTATCGATCTGAACAGGCAGGAGGTGGTCCATTCAGGCCTTTGTGCCCATGGCCGGAACAGCGGTGAAGAGTATGCATCCAGTTTTTCAAATACCCCTTCCTCATACAAAAGCAGCCTGGGATTTTATATTACGGGCGAAACCTACACCGGAAAGCACGGTTTGTCGCTGCTCCTCGACGGGGTTGAATCCGGAATAAACGACAAAGCAAGGGAAAGAGCTATCGTAATGCATGGCGCCGATTATGTGAGCAGGGATTTTATCAGCCGGAACGGCAGGCTTGGACGCAGCTTCGGATGCCCCTCAATACCCATGGAGGATCATGAGAAAATAATAAAAATGCTATCGGGACAATCGTGCCTGTTTATTCATTATCCCGATAACGGATACCTGCAGGGCTCCTCCCTGCTGGCCGATGAGACTGCTGCCGGCGGGATCTCACGGTTTCTTTATGAGTCGCTTACCGGTAATCTTTTTTCAATGTTCTGATAAGCTGCCTGTCGCGGTTGTAAATATCCTTCCAGAAATATGTTGTTCCGTCGTTGTCGGCCCAGACTGTAAAGTACACTATGTGTACCGGAACCGGGTTTTTCAGGATGATGGTACGGCTCCGGCCGTTATCGATCTCCTCATCAAGCCGGCCCGTGTTCCAGTCAGGATCATCCTTCAGCAGAAAGCGGGCAAGATCGCGGACATTGTCTATCCTGATGCATCCTGAGCTGAAAGGCCTGATGTTCTTGCTGAACTGCCAGTGCGACGGCGTATCGTGGATATAAACATCATACTGGTTGGGGAACATGAATTTTATCTGGCCAAGGGGATTCCCTTTGCCGGGTTCCTGCCTTATCATATAGGGGAACCTGTTTGCCGAAACCTGGTTCCAGTCGATCGTTGAAGGATCCACTACAGATCCGTCCCTTGCCAGTATCCTCATGTTCTTCTTCTGAAGATAACCTGAATCCCTGATGACGTCGGGAATCACATCCTGCTTCAGAATCTGGGGAGGAACAGTCCAGTCGGGATTTACGACAAGATATTTCATTACCGAACTGAATACAGGGGTGGGCCTCTTGCTGGTGCCCACAATGGCTTTTGAGGTGAATTGCTGTTCTCCGTTACCGAAAAACCTCAGGTTGTAGTCAGCGGCATTAACCATAATGTAATTTTCACCCAGATCGTCGCTCAACCATCTCCACCGTTCAAGGTTGGCTTTGATTGTGCTAATCCTTTCCGATACAGGGATATTCAACGCTTCCACAGTCGATTTGCCAGCCACTCCGTCGGCTTCAAGTCCGTTTCTCTGCTGGAAGACAACGACCTGGTCGTGCAGGGCCTGATCGAAGAATTCCTCGTCTTCCGGATCGAATCCGATTGGTCCCTGGGTTACGGCCAGCCTTTTCCTCAACGATGAAACATCAGGATGCCTCATACCCTTTTCAATCTTTGGCAGGCTGCTTGTGAAAGTTCCCCATCCACCTGCCGAATCTATCTGACGGTACCGGGCCAGGGACTTTTTGAGGTTCAAATATTCACGGTGCCCGGGAGTAAGGTTCCGGATCGCCAATGCTATATCTTTTGTATTCAGGGTGCTGTCAATATATTCGTCCCACCTTTCGCCGGTTATTCTTCTCACGGCTTTCCACTCCGGATCAATGGTGGCAGGGGAGGTCTTTCCCGTCGCCATATCCGAGGACAGACGAATAAAGGCATCGGTAAGAAGGCTTTCTATCCGGGAAATGTCATCATGAGATGGTTCCTGTGATGCTATTATCGTTTCAGCCATTTTTTCAATTTCAGTGAGATTGTAATCTTCAGGATCAAGCCCCTCTTCCGAAGAATTGTAAATGGCGCTTATCATTTGTATCAGCTTGTCGGTGTTGTCCCATCTGGGCGAAAAAAGGCCTTCCCCTTTTTCACGCAGGTAGGAAATGAACCCTGCGTTGAACGATACCGGGCCTGCAGACGGGTTTACCGGTTCATTCACCGATCCGGACGAAGCGGACGGATCTCCCGGGGAGTCAGCCGAAACCCTGCCGGGAGTTGAGCTGCCGAAATACAGGATCATTGCTGCTGCTGCCAGACCTGAAATAAGATGTGTTATCCTTGAAACTATCATGATTCCTTAAAACCATTATCCCGAAATGTAAAACAATTTACTTGCCATCATGTTCGGAAAGCCCCGTTTTATGATGAACTGAGTTTTAAGGAAGACAAAATGTTATTTTCGCTTGACAGCGGAGATCCTGCAACAAGAAGTATCCGCTCCCGGGGGGCCGAGCGTTAAGAAATAGCCCTGTGGGCTATTTTAGCGAAGGAGCCAGACTGCAGGGAAGGTTTGTGTTGGAGGGGCCATGGGTGGTAATTAGAGTGTGGTAGCGAGTGTGAGAGTGAGGATTGGAGGGCGGCCCGGCGCCCGGCGCCCGGCACCTGACGCCCTCCGCCTGACGCCTTTAATCGTTGAACGTAAATGCAAGCCCTATTTCGAACGGTTCGAGGTTAAATCCGTTTGGTCCTTTCAGATCCTGAAACCATGGTGTAAGATAGTATGTTCCGTATATCATGAAATTTTCATATCCTACTCTTGCGGTCACACCGCCCCTCAGCAGGTTAAGGTTGTATTCCCCGTTTGTCCTTGTCTTTTCACCGTCCTCATACACAAGCTTCGTCCATGAGTTTAGCCTTAATCCCCCTATGACCCCGCCGGCAATGTTTAGCCTGCTGTAGCCTGCAGGGATCTGGACTTCAAACATAAGGGGAATGTTAAGGTACAAGGTATTAAACTTCGATTTCTTTAAAGGCACCGTTTCAACAGGTATAAGTGCCGTTATGATATCGTCGCTGCCGACAGCTATACTGTTCATGCCTTCAAACCTGTAGATATTCCAGTTCACGCCTAAACCTGTTACGAGCCCTGTATGCCGGCTGAACCCGATGTTTACCTGCGAGAAATTAAGGTTAAAGCAGTTGGAACGGTTTGTATTAAGCTCCATATAGGCGATTTGTTCAGGAAGCGTCATTGATTCGGTGTGCAGGTAATTGTTAAAGCCAGCTTCAAGTCCTGCCCAGTGGCCCCTGAAATTCCTTCCTCCCCAGCTGCGTTCTTCATCCTCCCGGTCCTGATACCGGTTTCTGTCAGGGTAACTGTGGCGGATATTTTCAGAATACCGGTTCCTCTTCCCGCTCGCCTCCTCAAGGTCACGCAGTTCGTCAGCATAGTTTTCGATATCGAGCTTTTTCCCGTCGGGCGAATCCTGAATATTCAATCCCCTGTCGCCAACGCGTATAAGTACAAGCGAATCGTTTCCGTCCAGACGGAATAATTCGTTACCTATAATAACTGTTACGGTTTCGCTGGTGTCTGCAACGGCATGTTTCTTTTCTATCACGGTTATTTCGCGCGATTGCAGTGTAAACGACTGGCATGCCAGTGCAGCTGCACAAATTAAAATCATACTCTTTTTCATGGCTGTTTCCCTTTCTGTTTCTTTAATGCTGGGACGGATACATGAATTAAAAAGTTACAATGCCTTTTCCGGCTTTTTAACCGGGGCATTGAATTTCAGTAATCCTGATCTGAAGTTATATGATCTTGTATCGCCATTTTCATCAGTATTCTTCTGGAGGGCGATTTCCCATCCAAACAGCTTATTCAGTCCGGTAATTCCAGCCTGTGCCAGATCAAATGATTTCACAGGTCTGGTTCCGGCATTAGGGTCTTTCATGATCCTCTCATGGAAGAGCCGGGCCATGAACAGTTCCACATTGCTGCGGTTGTCCATCAGCGGCGGGATATAACCCGGTTCGTATACCCGGATAACACTGTTCTCAGCCATATGGGCCGTAAAAATGTCCTGCGGAACAGCAACCTTCAGATAGCCCGGTGATTCAACTCTCTGAATCAGGGTTGCTGAATCAGCCACTTCCTGATCGGCTGTTTCTGCCAGATAAACAATTTCAGCACCGGATGAATTCGGGGTGATTGATTTTCTCTCAGTTGGGTTTATATTCCTGTGGTCTTTACCAGGCTCTTCTTCTCTGGAGGCTAAAGCCTGGCGGACTTCAATAGTAACTGAATCAGGCATTAAATTCTGTGCAATTGCCTGCTTTCTGTTTTCAGGGTTTTGAGGGAGAAATCTGAAAATTGAGACAACAAGGGCAATGGTTGCTGCCGCGCTCAGACCAATCACAGAAAGTCTGAGTATCTTTTGCCCTGTTGTTAATTTCTTAACACTGTTTTTACGCGCAAAGCTTCCGGCCATCGGCTTGACCTTCAGCTTCTGAATAAGCTCAAAAATCTTTCTTCTCGCCTCGTCTTTGCTGATTATATCATCAAGTTCTGTTTTCTGTGCTGTGGTAAGATCGTTCTCAAGGCTTGCAATGCATAAATGTTCAAACTGTGATTCAGAAAGGGCCTCGGGTGATTGTTCAAGTCTTTTTTTTCCGCTGAAGGTCAAATCAGGAGGATTAAGGGAAACAACAGCCAGTCCATTCAGTTCCTCTTCAAGATCGGGATTCTCGCTGAGAAACAGCTTAAGTTCCCGGGTCTGCTGTTCGCTGAGATTGCCATCGAGCCAGTCGGTAAACCATATTTCATAGTTCGATCTGTCGGGCTTCATAATTAAATCACGGTTTCAATTTTTCCAATAAAATTCTTCAGGGCTACTCTCCCGCGGTAAATATTTATCTTGACCTGAGCCTCTGTAAGTCCTGTTATTTCGCCGATCTCCCTGTAGCTGTACCCTTCATAATCACGCAGTAAAACAAGCGATTTCTGATTTTCAGGAAGGCGCTCAAGGGCCAGATGAAGTATTTCATTAAGGTCGCTGTACCGCGACTCTGAAATGAAATCATAATCATCGGTATCCTCCAGGCTCGTCATTCTTGATTCCTTCCGGATAATATCGATCATTGTCCGGTAAGCGGTCGTAAACAGCCACGATTTTACAACCGGATATTCTATTTCGGTCACATTTCTCCACAATTTTTCATAGCTGTCCTGCACGATGTCATTTGCCCGCTCTGCATCCCGGAGGTTTGTCCGGATGAAGCGGTAAACGGAATCAGAATACTCTTCAACAGATCTGTTATATTCCCTTACTGTCATAAAACGAATTACAGGATAAAGACGGACGAATATGGAAATAGTTACAGATCCCACATAGTAATTATGTGGAAAAGTTGATAGATGTTGTGCCTGAGAAAGCCCTGCGTCCTGCGCCCTGCGCCACTGACGCTCCTTAGTCGGTCAGTGCCTTCGGCCTGCGCCTGTTTTAGTTGAACTGGTACACCTTCACCCAGTCGACCTCCATTGTCGTCATTCCGCTGATGGGTTTGTCGAGTCCGCCGGCCAGCAGCACATACATTGGTACCTGTGGTACATCGTGGGTCTGCCTGAAGATCTCTTCCCCGTTAATTTTCCAGACAAGCTTATCCTGAGTCCATTCCAGGGAATAGATGTAGAAATCGTTTGCATAGCGCGGTCCTATTGAGTTTTTTGAGAACCGGCCGGGATCAGCGACAAAATCTGTCCAGACTTTATTGTTCGAGGTCCGGCAGATATCAATATGAGGAGTGATTTTATCGGCAAGCATCCAGAAATTATTTCTGGCGGCAGGATTGCCCAGCTTGATCTTGGCTGAGAAGATTCCGTATTTCTGCCTGAAGCTCTTGCCCGAGTTTATAAGACCTGAGGTATAGCCGAACTCTTTGGTAGTAAATCCTGTAACAGGTGACCATACTTTCCCGGTAACCCTTTGGGGCTTTGTGTGGATCTTCAGAAGACTGTTACGGACCTCGAAATTATCTTTTTCGGTATAGGCATGAAGATCGTTCTCAACTGAATAATTGTCTTTAAGGAACTTGTCGCCCCAGTAAAAGTTGGTCAGCCATTTTTTTGTATCAACAGTATCTCCGGCAAAGTCATCAGCAAAGGTGAGCTCTTTTTTCTTAAGGACATCGAACTTGTCGGAATCCTTAATCTTGAAATACCAGACGATATCTTCGTTCTTTTTAAGCTTTTCATATTCCTGGATATCCCTGAATTCTTCGGTCTTTTCAAACCTTTTGGTATCGAGGAGATAGTTCTTTCTTTCCCTGAAGGCAGGTGTTGCCACATATTCCTTCAGCTCATTGTATCTTTTTAGCCGGGCCGAACCGTCAATATTCAGGAAGTTGGCATACTCCTTCGATGATTTGAAACTATAGTATTCCTTCAGTTCAAGGCTGTTTTTCTGGCGGTTGTAGTCCAGAAGTTTCTTGTACTCTTCAGTATCCTTGAATGTTATAGGCTTCATGTTCTGTTTGGCAAGAAAACCGGGGGTTTTGATGAAATTGCCGAGTTCCTCGAATTTCTCGACCGTTTTCGATTTTGTGATGCTTGAGGGAGCCTTGAGGTAAGCTTTTATTTCAGGATCTTTCTTCAGCGATTTGTATTCAAGAAGCTTTCTGTATTCATCAGAATCCTTGAATGTTATCGGTTTCATCTTTTGTCTCTGCCTGAAAGCATTCGATTTGATGAAACTCTCAAGCTCTTCAAAATCCCTTATCTTTTGTGATCCGTCGAGGTCCCTGAATCTCTTAAGCATTCCTCCTGAGATGGTTTTGAAATACAACAGGATATCCTTTGCCTTTTGCAGCGACTGGTACTCTTTTTCCTTTGTGAATTCTTCCGAATTCTTATACCGGAGGGATTCTATTTCCTTTCTTTTCTGAACAAATGATGATGAATTGACCAGGTCGTGGAGTTTTGTATATTTTGAAAGCAGGTCTGATTTAGTGAATGCCTGGAGCTTCTCGAACTCATCAATCAATGCTTTTTCAGCCTGTTCAATTTTAGATGTAGAGGGGATCAATCCAAGTAAAAGCCTGAGACTTGACATTGTAAAAAGGTTTTTAGCGATTGGTTAAAGATATATAAACTTGTATAATAACGTTGCGGTGTGCCAATTATTTGATATAAGCAGGAGAAATCCTGATTTGTTAGATTTTATTGAACAATGGATCAACCGTAAAGTTGTTCCACAAATATTAGCCAGGAACCGCAGAGCGGTTCCATCAATGCTAGCCAGGTATGTAAACAGGTGTTTTTGAACCGCGGAGTGGTTCCATATTTAACAACGGAGATACATATTGTATTACAACAAATAATATACCTGAAACGACAAATAGTTTCCCCAAAACAATATCTACTTTTATAAGGGAATAAGGTCCAGGAGACGAGGAAAGGGGTTTCCGGAACCGTCAGCTTCAGCTGACGGTAACCGAAGGTATAACCTGGGAATTACGCTTAAGAAGCTGGCGGTAATTTAATAGGTATCCTGGTAACTGTCACAGACCCGTTGAAGCTGAGGGTAACAGAATTTGTATAAAGGCAATTGTTACTGATCAGTTACCGTTGGCTTCAGCCAACGGCCGCGGGCTTCTCCTAACTCTAACGGGCTTTAGCCCAATAAAAAAATATACACCAGAATTTGCTTTTTTAAAATTCACATTTTATCTTTGACTGACCGTTTAATCAAAAACGGTTTTTCTTGTCGTAATGATTGAATAAACGTTTAGTCATAAAATGTCTCCGCGAACCTCCAGACAGAATGAAGAGATAAGGGAAGAGAAAACAGCCCTTATAATGGACACCGCCCTGATGCATTTCGCGAATGAAGGCTATTATGCCACTACGATCAACCATATCGCGAAACATGCCGGGATATCAAAAGGATTGATGTACAATTACTTCGACAGCAAGGAGGCGCTTCTGAAAGCCATAATGGGAAAGTCGATAGCGGAGGTTATGAACTTTTTCGATATCGACAGGGATGGATATCTTTCAGAACAGGAATTTGAATTCTTTGTCAGGAAAATCAATGTGATGCTTAAGGAAAAACGCTCCTTCTGGAGGCTCCTGTTCCAGCTTCTGATGCAGAATGAAGTCAGGGAACAGTTCCTTAAGTCATTTGCCGGAAGCAATTCGCCGGAACACTCCGGAGAGGCTCCTGACATTGAATTACCTGCATCCCGGATAATGGGGATGATAACCGATTACTTCCTCAGAAAAAAGGAAATCAGGGATGAAAGCTATGATCCTTTCCTTGATCTAAGAATGTTTCTTATTACCCTTAAGGGTTATGCAATAACAAGCATATATGCGGATGACAGCGAGGACGAGGACGATGAAAAGGCAATAAACCGAATTATAGAATTATTTAAATAGAGTATAATGAAAAGCACGATTTCAGCAATACTGTTTCTTATTGTGCATTTTCCCGGACTGAACACCATTTCCGCACAGCAGATCAGCGCCACCGATATAGTTAGGAAAACCGATGAGAAACTAAACGGGGAGATGACAGGCTATAGTGTAATGTCGATGACCATTATAAGACCGGCTTGGCAGAGAACCGTCGAATTCAGGGGGTGGTCGATGGGAGATGATTATGCACTTTCTTTAATTACTGCACCTGCCCGTGAAAAAGGACAGACTTTTCTGAAACGCAAAAATGAAATGTGGAGCTGGAATCCATCCATCAGCAGGCTGATAAAACTGCCGCCGTCAATGATGTCGCAGGGCTGGATGGGATCAGACTACACCAACGATGATATCCTCAGGGAATCGTCGGTGGTTGATGATTACACCCATACAATCGAAGGGGAGGAGGAGATATTCGGCAGGCAGTGCTACAAGGTCAAACTGCTTACGAAACCTGATGCCGAAGTTCTCTGGGGTCACCAATTGTGGTGGATCGACAAAAAGGAATTTATAGTCCTTAAAGCTGAATTGTTTGATGAGGACGGTATGCTTGTCAGGACAGAATATGGAAAGGAAATGAAGGTCCTCGACGGCAGGTTTCTCCCTACTCTTATTGAACTGATTCCTGCTGACAGCCCAGGGAATATGACAGTGCTGAAGATCATTGAGATGAAATTCAATGTCAAAATGGAAGAAAGCTTCTTCTCACAGCAGAATATGAAAACGATCAGGTGAAGTTCCTTGTTACTGGTTACTAGTTACTGGTTACTAGTTTACTGTCGGGGGCAACCAGCAACGAGCAACGAGCACCCAGCACCCAGCACCCAGCAACAATGTTCACAGAATATTAAATGCTTAAAGAAAAATGACCGATTCCCAGCTTGCATGGAAAAACCTCTGGCGCAACAGGAGAAGAACCCTTATAACGGCTGCCTCAGTATTCTTTGCAGTCTTTTTTGCCCTTGTCATGAGGTCATTTCAGCTTGGCACATATGACAGGATATTCAAGAATATAGTTGAATCCTATACCGGCTATCTACAGGTCCAGCACGCTGATTATTTTGACGAGCCGGCGATCGACAACAGCTTTGAATTTGATCAGCCCCTTGTCGATAAGCTGAAATCTGATCCCAACATAATCAGTGTTATACCCAGGCTTGAATCATTTGCCCTTGCTTCAGCAGAGAGCTTTACCCAGGGAGTGATGGTTCTTGGCATCGATCCCGAGGGTGAAGGGGAAGTCACAAATATCAGGAATCAGCTGGTGAAATACAGGCTTTCTCCCGAAGCAATAAAGGTACTTAAGGAGGATAATATCCCGCAACGATCAAAAAAGCTGCTTGATGTTTTTGAAAATGAATCATATTCAAGTGAGGGACGGCTTATTCTTGACCTTAGCATTGCGGAAGAAGATACAGTAATGGTCCTGCCCGTTTTACGCAAACATGCTTCATTCAGAAACGGGTATATCTCTTCCGGGGAAAAGGGGGGTGTTGTGATCGGCGACGGACTCTCGGAATATCTTAAAATCGGTATCGGCGACACTATTGTGCTGATGGGTCAGGGCTACCATGGTTCATCCGCTGCAGGCAAGTATGAAGTCAGGGGGATAGTCAGACTGCCGGCCCCGGATATTGATAACATCATCGTCTATCTTCCTGTTTCGGAGGCGCAGGAATTATTTGATGCCAGGGGGATGGTGACATCCGCGGTACTGAAACTTCATAGCAATGATGATAAGAATGTGAATCAGACGGGAAACAGGATCAGGAAGAAATTAAGGGAGCCTCTTACCGTTCGCACCTGGCATGAGCTGAATGCCCTGCTTATAAACCAGATGGAAGCAGATAACAGAAGCGGAATGATAATGATAGGCATTCTGTACCTGGTAATAGCATTTGGTGTTTTCGGCACCGTGCTTATGATGCTTGCTGAAAGGAAAAGGGAATTCGGAATGCTGGTTTCAATAGGTATGCAGAAAGGAAAGCTGGCAAAAATCATTTCGCTTGAGATGCTTCTGATAGGATTTCTTGGTCTGGCAGCCGGAGTTGCTGCATCGCTTCCCATTGTATTTTATGGTAATGCCCGGCCGATAAAGTTTACTGGTGAAATGGGTCAGATGTACAGCGATTACGGCTTTGACCCGGTAATGCCCACACTGCTCCCCGATACCTATTACCTGTGGCAATCGTTGGTGGTACTGATCATTCTGCTTATAGCGATATTTTTCAGCATACGTAAGATATTTAAAATTAATGTAATCAATGCCCTCAGGGCATAATCCGACATAGCAATGATACTTGAAATAGCCTGGAAAAATGTCTGGCGGAACAAGACAAGGAGCCTGATCGTCATTACAGCAGTGACGATAGGTGTATTTGCCGGTGTCTTTACTATTGCTGCAATGAACAGCTCTGTAGTCCAGCGGATCGACGCGGCCGTTAATGAAGAAATGTCGCACATTCAGGTAAATAACAAGGATTTCAGGAGCAGTTCCGATATCCGGAATGTCATCGATGATTATCCCGCGTTAAAATCAACCCTGGAATCTTTGCCGGGCGTGGTAAATACAACGGGCAGGATTATTATCAAGGGTATCGCCTCAACAGCCTCCAAGAGCACAGGTGTTGAAATTACGGGAATAAATATTGAAAAGGAAAAAGAAATATTCACTTTATATGAAAAGCTAATTCCGGGTACAGGAAGCTATTTCAGTTCTGAAACAAAGTTCAATACAGCATTCATCGGTGAGAAGCTGGCAAAGGAACTGAATATAATCAGGTACACTCTTACCGGGGATGCTTTATCCAAACTCGAATCGGACGGTGTTCCGGCAGAAGTAGTTGCAAAGCTCGGATCTGTCCGCGACCAGAAATTCCCGACCGATAAGAAATTCTCAAATTCGGTTGCCACACTTCTGACGCCTGCGGAGTTAAAAAACTTCAACCTGAAAATAAAGGAAGCAGCATGGTCGTACCGTGAGGGTTCAAAAGTCATCCTGACTTTCCTGGATATGGAAAACAATCAGACAGGTGCGGCTTTCAGGGTGTCCGGAATTTTCAGGACGAATAATGATATGTTTGAATCCCTTGCGGTTTTTGTTCCGGAAAATGAACTCAGGCAACTAACAGGAATGGAGGAAGGCACTTACCACAGAGCAATAGCCAGGCTTGAAAATGATGAACTTACAGATAATGTCACTCCAATGATCAGGGGATCACTGCCAGGATATGAGGTCCTCAGCTGGAAGGAGATTCAGCCCGATCTGGCAATGCTGGCCGATATGATGCAGGCGATATACGGCATCTTTATGGCGATTATTCTGGCAGCCCTGGCATTCGGTATTGTAAATACAATGCTTATGGCAGTACTTGAACGGACACGCGAAATCGGAATGCTGGCAGCGATCGGAATGAACCGGAGGAAAATCTTCTCAATGATTATGCTCGAGTCGGTGTTTCTTTCAATTGTTGGCGGAATAACGGGAATGGCAGTGAGCGGTGCCGTTATTGCAGCCACCGCAAAAAACGGGATCAACCTTATGAAATATTCCGAGGGAATGGAGGCTCTGGGTTATTCCGCCCATCTTTTCCCTACTATTGATGTTCAGTTCTTTATAACCACAACTATACTTATTGTACTGACAGGTATTCTTTCATCGGTCTATCCGGCACGTAAAGCCCTGAAACTCAATCCTGTCGAGGCAATCAGGGGAGAATAAACAATAAAACTCGTAAATCATGGCAGTAGTGCAGATAAATAATGTTTACAAAACCTATCACGACACCGAAGTTGAAGTGAAGGCCATCAATGGTGTGACCCTAAGCTTTAACAAGGGTGATTTTGCAGTGGTGGTAGGGCCATCCGGGTCTGGGAAGACCACACTTCTTAACCTGATCGGAGGTCTTGACCAGCCGACAGATGGGGAAATACTGATCGGGGGACATCGTCTATCGGAGCTGCGCCCGTCGGAGCTGATCGACTTCAGGAAAGATCACGTCGGTTTTGTTTTTCAGTCGTACAACCTTATTCCGGTACTGACTGCAGCAGAAAATGTGGGATTTATAATGAGCCTTCAGAAATGGCCTAAGGAAAAGAGAAAGGCGAGAACCGAAGAATTACTCGATTCCGTAGGTCTTGCCGACCGGCATAACAGCAGGCCGTCGCAGCTGTCGGGAGGTCAGCAGCAGCGGGTTGCAGTCGCAAGAGCCCTGGCAGCTCATCCTGAGTTCATACTTGCAGATGAGCCGACAGCAAATCTCGATTCCAAATCGGCAGAATCGCTTCTTGACATAATGGAAAAGCTTAATCGCGATGAAGAGATGACATTTATCTTCTCGACACATGATGTAAGGGTGATGAAAAGGGCAAGGAGAGTTATAACCCTTGAGGACGGAAAAGTAATTTCGGATGAAATAAGGTCATAAAAAAATGGAAAGATGTATTAGACCTTCGTGTCCCATTGTGCAACCTTCGTGTCCTTTGTGGTAAAAAAAATAATTCACCACGAAGGACACTAAGGATTTCACGAAGGACACAAAGGGAAAACCCAAACAAATAATAAGGTCGGTATGAAACGGATTTGCTTATCATTGCTCCTCATAATTCTAACCACCAGCCTCTTTTCACAGGAGAAAGTCAAACCAATAACCATTAGCGGCTACATTACCTCGATGCAAAGTGTGATGTTTGATTCTCTGTCGGGGCCGTTCCTGAATGAGAACCTTCTGCACAACAGATTGAATTTCAAGGGATATTTAGGTGATGAAGTAACTTTTGCAGCTGAGTTCAGGAACCGTCTCTTTACTGGCGACATGGTAAGGCTCGGAAGCTACTATTCCGGCATGATCGGCGCAGATGACGGGGTTGTTGATATGTCGTGGAACGTGCTCGACAAACAGTCGTTTCTCCTCAATACAACAGTCGACAGGCTGTGGCTCGATTTTCATTATGATAAATTCCAGGTTACTGTCGGACGTCAACGCATAAACTGGGGACAGACCTTTGTATGGAATCCCAATGACATTTTCAACGCCTATTCATTTTTCGACTTTGATTATGCCGAGCGGCCGGGAAGCGATGCCGTAAGGCTCCAGTTCTTTCCGTCATCATCATCTGCTGCCGAGCTTGCCGTCAAGGTCGACTCGGACAATGATGTGACAGCTGCCGGTCTCTGGCGGTTCAACAGATGGGGATATGATATCCAGTTCCTGGCAGGATATGTAAATGGCGAGGATATTGTTCTGGGAGCCGGATGGTCGGGCGCAATCGGCTCAGTTTCATTCAGGGGAGAGGCCTCATGGTTTGACCCTTATGAGGATTTCCCCGGAGATGAAAGCACTGTGCTGATTACGGCCGGACTCGACAGGATATTCAAGGATAACTCTATGGCCCAGGTTCAGTTTATGTACTGCAACAATCCAATTGAGCTGAATAATTTCAACAACTTTTATTCAGGCAGCCTTTCCTCAAAGGACCTTGCATTCTCACAGTTCTCGGCATTCGGCCAGTACAACTGGGCGGTTACTCCACTGCTTAACCTGTCGCTCTCGGCAATGTGGTTCCCAGACCTTGACGGATATTTTGCCGGACCTTCCATGGATTATTCACTTGCCGAAAATCTGGATTTTTCACTTTTATGGCAGCATTTCAATGCTGTAATGAGCGGGGAGAAATCACGGATCAACCTGGGTTTCCTGAGGCTGAAATACAGTTTCTGAAAAATATATACTTTTACCGCTTCAAAAACCTGACTTCATAATGGCACTGGTACATGAATTTGAGCGAAGCGGAAACTGGCTGTTCAAAAGAAGAAGCTGGCTCCCTGCAACATTTATAGTCATCGGAATAATAGTTTTATACCTGACGAACAGGCAGGCAATAATCTTCAATACGGCGGCGGAACTGATATTTCTTGGCGTTAGTCTCCTCGGAGAGGCTATAAGGATTTACACCGTGGGCTATGCTCCAAAGAACACGTCGGGGCGCAACACCGCAGCCGGACAGATTGCTGACGAACTTAATACAACGGGGATATATTCCCTGGTTCGCCATCCGCTGTATATAGGTAATTTCTTCATGTGGCTCGGACCTGTACTTTTTGTCAGAACATCAGTGTTTATTGTGTTCTTCGTGCTGATTTACTGGCTCTATTATGAAAGGATTATGTTTGCCGAAGAGCAGTTCCTGAGGAGGAAGTTTGGAGAAGCCTATGACAAATACTCAGAAATTGTCAGGGCGGTCCTTCCGCGTTTCAGGGGATTCGTAAAACCGGCTCTTCCCTTTTCAATTAAAAGCACTCTGAAGCGCGAGTACAACAGCTTTGTGAATATCTTCATAATATTCGTGCTACTCGACCTTTCCAGGAATTATTTCCTGTCAGAAAGAATTTACCTGACCCCGATGTGGATTTATATCGGCGTACCCGCAGGGCTTATCTGGATAATAATAAGGCTGATCTTTAAAAAGACCAGCCTCCTTAATGATGACGGCAGATAGCAATTTGCTCAGTCCCTGCTTCCGCCAGTGAATATCATGATGTAATAAAGCAGGGTTGCAAGCGATCCCAGAGCTGCAACCACATATGTGTATGCTGCCCATTTGAGTGCATCCTGTGCCTTGTCGTGGTTCATCGGTGAAGTGATCCCCCTGTTTGAAAGCCAGGCCAGTGCCCGCTGGCTTGCATTGATCTCGACAGGAAGGGTTACAAAGCTGAAAAGGGTTGTAAACCCGAACAGCACAATGCCGGCAAGTAAGAGGGCAGGGAATGTGTTTACAAGGATTATCCCGGCAAGAAGCACCCACTGCACCCATTTTGATGCAAAGCTTACGGGGGGAACCAGCTTTGACCTGAGTCCCAGCCAGGTATAAGCCGTTGAATGCTGAACGGCGTGCCCCGTTTCATGTGCGGCAACTGCAGCAGCGGCAACGCTCCTGCCGTTATATACATCCGGGCTCAGGTTTATTGTTTTCTTGTCAGGATTGTAATGATCGCTGAGCTGCCCCTGGACACTTTCCACCTTCACATCATAAATGCCGTTTTCGTGCAGCATTTTTTCAGCAATATCCTTTCCTGTATATCCTCCGTCGGTCGGAATTTTAGAATACTTTTTGAATTTTGATTTAAGCGTTGCACTCACGATCCAGCTGAGGATCATAAACGCAATAAAAATAAACCATATGTTCATATTTAAATGTTGTGCTTCCATCGATATTAAGTTTTAATGTTTTCTCACTATATTCCAAAAGTCCTGCCAAAACTGTTTCGGCCGGTGCTTAAGGTCATTTTGTCATACACGGCAAAAATAATCAATCTTTGTTGTAATAAACAGTTGAAATTGCCAATTGTTATCTTTGCATTATGTTAAGGGAATTGAACAGGATACTTGTGATCGTTTTTTCGCTTCCGGTCCATTTTTACAGGTATGCCATTTCTCCCCTGCTTCGTCCCTCCTGCCGTCATGTGCCCTCATGTTCGCAATATGCCCTCGATGCACTTAAAATTCACGGTCCCCTTAAAGGACCCCTTATGGCAATCGAAAGGATACTCCGTTGCAGGCCAGGCGGCACACATGGTTATGATCCCGTACCGCTCTTCAGATTCAAAAGATACGGGAAATTAATGCATTACAAGAATTGTAACCGCCTGAAACACTGATTTCAAAACCGCCCTGACGCTACGGTCAGGGTCTTCGCTTCGCTCCGACAAAACTGCAAAACTGCAAGACCGCAAGACCGCAAGACAACTAAAAGTTCAGCTCATCCTTCAGCTGCCTGTATCCTGCCCGGCTCACAGGGAGTTTGTCTCCCGACTGAAGGATGGCAACATGGGTATCCTTTCCGTATGGCTCGATACGCTTGATCTCAGCAACCCTTACTATATATGATCTGTGGATTCGGACAAAATCCTTTGTTGAAAGATTGTCCTCATAGAACTTCATGGTCTGCTGTTTCAGTGCTTTTCCGTTTGAATGGTGGATCATGACATAATCATCCTGGGCTTCCACATATTTAATATCCTCGACAGGTATCAGGTTGATTGCATTTCCCTTACGGACAACAACCCTGTTGACAGGAGCAGATTGTTCGGGTCTTTTTGAAAGCAGCTGGCTGGCCGGCTCCTTGTTACCTGCTCCCGTCCTTATCTTGTCGGCAGCTTTTCTGACTGCCTCGAGGAAGCGTCTTTTCTCGAATGGTTTCAGGAGGTAATCCACTGCATTAAGCTCAAATGCCCGTATTGCGAACTGATCATATGCAGTCGTAAAAATTATTTCAGGCTTTTCAGTCATGACCTCAACCAGCTCAATGCCTGTAAGCCTGGGCATCTGGATATCAAGGAACACCAGGTCGGGCTTGAGTGAGGAGATCGTTTTAAGTCCGGTAAAACCGTCAGCACATTCAGCAATGACTTCA
>Ga0105106_10001355_pt1 | contig 17585 bp, 14 predicted proteins | sample PPLLaktember2015_5_FD_79109 | JGI IMG/M metagenome (GOLD analysis project Ga0105106, IMG submission 79109) | Freshwater sediment microbial communities from Prairie Pothole Lake near Jamestown, North Dakota, USA - PPLs Lake P8 Core (1) Depth... | ecosystem: Environmental > Aquatic > Freshwater >...
GTCGGAAGTCGGAAGTCGGAAGTCGGAAAACTGAATTCCCGGACTTGAAACCTGAGACTCGAAGAACGAAACCAATTCCATGCAGGAACTGCTTCAGTATCTTTTTTCGGGGTTGACCAGCGGGGCCATCTATGCCGTGATCGCGCTGGGGTTCACCATGCTTTACAACGCCACGGGGCTGATCAATTTCGCCCAGGGCGAATTTGTGATGCTGGGGGCCTTGAGCCTCGTCTCCCTGTGGAAGGGGTTTGAGCTGCCACTGGCCGTAGCGTTTGCCGGGTCGGTGGCGGGAGTGGCGGCCGTCGGCATTCTCATGGAGCGGCTGGCCATTGGCAGCGTGCGCAAGCCTCACCCCATTGTCCTGGTCATCATCACCGTGGGGGCCTCGATCCTCTTTCGAGGGGTCGCCATGATGATCTGGGGCAAAGACGCTCACAGCGTGGGAACCTTCTCCAAGCACGCTCCCATAGAGATTGGCGGGGCCGTGCTCCTTCCCCAGAGTGTCTGGATCCTGGTCATCGTCCTGCTGGTGGTGGCCTGCCTGCAGTTCTTCTATCGCAAGACGCTGACGGGCAAGGCCATGGAGGCCTGCGCCATCAGCAAGAAAGCGGCGGCGCTCCTGGGGATCGGCACCGAGCGCATGACGCTCCTGGCCTTTGCCGTCAGCGCTGCCATGGGGGCGCTGGGAGGCATCCTGATTGCCCCCATCACCATGAGCAGCTACGACATGGGAACGATGCTCGGGCTCAAGGGCTTCTGCGCCGCCATGCTGGGTGGTCTGGGCACATCCTGGGGGGCGGTCCTGGGCGGCCTCCTGCTGGGAGTCCTGGAGGCCCTGGGTGTGGGCTTCGTTTCTTCGAGTCTCAAGGACGCCATCGCCTTCCTGCTGCTGCTCCTGATCCTTTACATGAGACCCAGCGGAATCCTGGGAAAGAGAGCTGTTCACCGTTTCTGATGCGCAGAAGAGACCGGGGCCGATTGGCTCTCGGGATGGACCCGCTCGCCTCATCGGGTCGGAAGAAGGCCTGCCTGGCATCCCCGGAGCAGGCACGCCCGATTGGGGCGCCAGGCAGCCTTTGCAGCTGCAGCTGCTGCCGCGACCAGAAACCAGAAACCAGAAACCAGAAACCAATATCCAACCGTCATCTGCAGGCAAAAGCGCCGACATGAAGAATCTCTGCCTCGGGGCAGCCGTTGTGGCGGCCGGGCTGCTCATCAGCAATCCCTATCATCTGCAGGTGCTGACGTTCATCGGCATCTACACGCTGCTGACTCTCGGGTTGAACATGCTCATGGGGTATGCGGGGCAGATTTCCCTGGGACATGCAGCCTTTTATGGGCTGGGGGCCTATTCCACGGGCATCCTGACGGTTCACTTCGGGTGGTCGCCCTGGCTGACCTTGCCGGCTTCGATTCTGCTGACGGCTGCTGTGGCTTATCTGGTGGCCCTCCCCATTCTGAAGCTCCATGGATACTATCTGGGCATGGGCACGCTGGGCTTTGGGATGATCGTCTTCATATTCTTTCGGGAATGGAGCCGATTCACGGGTGGAGACTCGGGGCTGGTTGGAATCCCTGCTCTCGCCCTGGGGCCTGTTGACCTGAGCTCCCGCACAGCCTACTTCTTCCTGGTCTGGGGAACGGTGCTCGCCGGTTTCGAGGTGTGCGGCCGGATCGTCAACTCGCGGGTTGGACGCGCTCTGCGGGCCATCCATGACAGCGAGCAGGCGGCGGCGGCCATGGGGATCGACACGAGCCGCATGAAGGTGCACGTGTTCGTTTTGAGCGCCGTCTTCGCCGCTGTTGCGGGCTTTCTTTACGCTCACATGATCAACTTCATCAGCCCCAACTCCTTCGATTTCATGACGTCGGTCCGCATGGTCACGATGGTCGTCATCGGTGGAATGGCCAGCATCTGGGGATCGGTCCTCGGAGCATCGGTGATCACTCTGCTCCCCCAATGGCTTCATGTCTTCATGGACTATGAAATGCTCGTCTACGGATTGATCCTCATGCTGATCATGATCTTCATCCCCCAGGGGCTCGTCCGGGGAATCACAGAGCTCTATGAGCGCTCCAGAACCAGGTGACACCGTGCCCCAATCCATCGTAGAGCTTCAATCCATATCAAAATCATTTGGGGGGATCCAGGCGCTCTATGACATCTCCTTCAAGGTTCGCCCCGGAGCCATTCACGCGATCATCGGCCCCAACGGAGCGGGGAAGACGACCCTGTTCAACATCATCACCGGATTGTACCGACCCGATGAAGGTCTTGTGCTTTTCGAGCAGAATCCTATTCACGGCCTGGCGATTCACCAGATCGTGCGGCTGGGGATCGCGCGGACTTTTCAGAACGTTGAGCTCTTTGCCAGCATGAGCGTGCTGGAGAACGTGCTGGTCGGTCACCATGCCCGCCTGCGCTCCGGTTTCTGGGGAGCCATTGGCCGGTGGCCCCGGGTGAGGCATGAGGAATCCCGTGCGGTGGAACATGCCGTGGAGCTGCTGCGATTCACCGGCCTCGAAGAGTTGGCCGATCAGAAGAGCTCCGATCTTCCGTTCGGCTGGCAGCGATTCCTTGAGATCGCACGGGCCCTTGCCTCGGATCCGAAGCTGTTGCTGCTGGACGAGCCGGCCTCGGGCTTGAATGCCGTCGAGACCAGCCAGCTCGGTGAGCTGCTCATGAAGATACGCGAGCGAGGGGTGACGCTCCTCCTGGTGGAGCACGACATGAGTCTGACCATGGGGATCTCGGACCACATCCTGGTGCTGCACCAGGGGAGGAGGCTTGCCGAAGGCACGCCCCGCGAGATCCAGTCCAACGATGCGGTCATCTGCGCCTATTTGGGGAAAGACTGATCCCTGCACGATCACCGGATTCCTCGTTTTTCAGCAAGGCTCGACATCTTCAGGGGGTCACCATGCTCCGGCTGCGCAATTTGAGATGTTATTACGGGAAAATCAGAGCCATCAACGGAGTGAGCCTCTCGGTGCGTGCCGGGGAGATCATCGCGCTCATCGGTGCCAACGGCGCCGGAAAGAGCACTCTCCTTCAGGCCTTGTGCGGCCTGATTCCCCGTTGGGAAGGAGAGATGCTCTTTGAGAGGGAATCCTTGAAAGGGCTCAAACCCCAGGATATCGTGAAGCGCGGCATGTGCCTGGTTCCTGAAGGGCGCCTCCTCTTCCCGCCCATGTCCGTTATCGAGAATCTGAGGCTTGGCGCCTATCTGCGATACAGGCGGGGTGAAAACGAAGCGGTCAGGGAGGATCTGGAGACGGTCATGGAGCTTTTCCCCATTTTGCGGGAAAGGGCCAGACAGCCCGCCGGCACCCTTTCGGGAGGTGAGCAGCAGATGGTTGCCATTGCCCGCGCCCTGATGGCACGCCCCCGACTTCTCCTCCTGGATGAGCCGACCATGGGTCTGGCCCCCTTCCTGGTGAAGATGATCCTGGATACCCTGGCTCAGCTCAAGGAAAGAGGGATCACGGTGCTTCTGGTGGAGCAGAACGCCAGGGCCGCCCTCCAGATTGCCGACAGGGGCTATGTTTTGGAGAACGGACGGATCGTGCTGGAAGGACCTGCCGAGGACCTGCTGGCCGACCAGGACGTGAAGCGCGCCTACCTGGGTCGTGACTACCGGGAGTTTTGTGAAGGGAGGGCCTAGTCGATGCCCATCAGGAATCCTGCTGTCGAGTGTCTCGATTTGGAGGAGCGGACTCAGCAACAGCTGGAGCGACTCCAGAGCACACTGAACCGCGCCTGCAAGAACGTCCCTTTTTACCGCAATCAGTTTGCGGAAAATCGGATCGATCCCCTGCAAATTGAGAATTTGTCGGACTTGACCCATGTTCCGTTCACTCACCGAAGCCACTTCAGTGAGCACTATCCCTATGGCCTGTTTGCCGTCCCCCTTCGCGACGTGGTCCGCATCCATACGGCTCAGGGCAGCTCCATCAATCCTGTGGTCAGCGGATACACCAAACAGGACCTCGCCGTCTGGCACGAAATGGTCGCAAGAGCGCTCGTTGCGGCCAGCGTCTCGGGCCTGGACATCCTCCAGATTCATCTGGACGTCGGGCTGACCAACTGGGGGCGTGAGTACAAGGACGGCGCCGAAGCCATCGAATCGAGTGTCATCCCGCTGACGATTCTGCCGCCCGAAAAACAGCTCATGATTTTGAAGGATTACCGGACTTCGGTTCTGGTCACCACGGGCTCGGCAGCAGCCGAGCTGGTGCATCTTCTGTTTCAGTCCAATCTGAACCCCAACGCCCTGGCACTGAAAACCCTGATCCTGGTGGGGGAGGCTCCGAATCGGGACATGGCGAGGCAGCTCGAAGAGCGACTGCACGTCCGAACGTGGTTTCACTACGGCCTGAGTGAGGTACCGGGTCCGGCTCTCGCCTTCGAATGCGATGAAAGGTCAGGACTGCATTTGAGTGAAGACCATTTCCTGGCCGAAGTGATCGACCCGGACAGTGGCGTTCCCGTCAAAGAAGGGGAAGTCGGCGAACTGGTCCTGACGACGCTCACCACACGAGCGTTTCCACTGATCCGGTACCGAACCGGGGACAAGGTTCGCCTCATGGATGGCTCCTGTGGATGTGGACGCACGTTCAGACGTATGGAATGGCTCAGGGAGCGCACGGATGAAGCCGTGGTGATCCGCGGCGTCAAGATACACCATCAGCAGGTGCGAACATTCCTTCACCGAATTCTCGGCCATGAACCCGAGAGATGCCGATTCCGCGTCCGTGAGACAAGAAGACGCGACTATCTCGAGGTGTGGCTTGGTGTGGATGATCTCATCTTTTCCGACGAGATCAAGGAGATGGAGCAGACATCCCTGCGATTGGGCTCCGAGCTCGCCACGGAACTGGGGGTCCCGGTTCGGATTCAGTTCAGGGAGCCCGGTTCCTTCAAACCAGAGCTCTCAACGGACCGAATCGAAGACCTGCGGGAGGATCATGGAGCGGCGTAGGCGGCCTTTTGGGGGATTACGTCCGCCACCAGGATGCCACCTCTGCTCCTGTGAAACTCACCATCAATGAATGAATCGATCAATTCAGGACAACGTCTGGCGGCAATAATTTGACGGGCCGGGTCATTCGACTCTTCTCTTGCATTGGCTCCTTTCACAGCCTGCCCGATCTGCTCCGAAGGGTCACTCACGCAGCTCTTCGATCAGCATATGGAAGGGATTCTCTTCTGGCACTCCTGCTCCAGTTACGGATAGGAGAATCGAGAACACAGATGCCATAAGTTTCCTTTTTCACGTGTCAAAAACTTATCGACTTGCCTGATTCTTTATGCTAGCGTTTTTTTGGGGCTAGCAGTACTGATCGCATTCTTCCAAACCTTAGGCTGCAATGAAGCCAGTTCCGAATCTCGATAGACAATTCGTGAAACCAGCGCCCAGGAATCATTGAGGGACGGCCGGTCAGGGTTGTCTATGGCTCGATTCAATGTTTGGTGTGTGATATCAACGGGCTGGGTTCCTCTTTTGCCGAATCCAGGCAGTCCTGCTGATCGTGCGCCGAGAACTGAGGGGGCGTGCGGAAGAGTGGATGTGCCATCTCGTGCTCGAGGGCCGGTTTGTGCCGTGTTATGTCACAGAATTGTAACGATATCGTCATGACATCCATAAACAATTTGATATTTGGTGCAGTCCTGCCGACTTAAGTGGATACCGAGCTGAGACAAGAATCAGAAGTGATTTTGGATGGTTGAAATTCTCTACTGAGGTACGTCCTCCGGGGGCCACTGACACACATGTCCATATGTTCTCCCAACGAGCAGGAAGTTCGGTGCAGAATTGCCCGAATTCGCGACCTTCCCTCCCTTTCGGGGTCGCTCCAAAGACTGGTCGAAATCATCCACGATGAGGTTGCCTCACCCGACGAACTGGAGAGTCTCATTCGATATGACCAGTCTCTTTCTGCGCGAATCCTTCGAGTGGCCAACTCCACTTATTACGGCATGAGGGGAAACGTGCCGACCCTGACCAAGGCAATGATCCTGATCGGGTTCGAGCAAGTCAAATCCCTGTGTCTTTGTGCCCTTCTGATGGACATGTGCTCCACGCAGGATTCCATTGAGCCGGAAGAGAGGGAGAGGCTCTGGAAGCACTCCTTCGCCACGGCTCGAGTGGCCAGTGAAATGGCTCGCACGAGACCATGGGTCAGCCCGGAAAAAGCCTACATCCTTGCCCTGTTTCATGATCTTGGCCGGGTTGCCATGGCCTTCTCCCTTCAAGACCATTACCGAGCCATCTGGGGTTTGTCGCGGAACGGGAAGATTCCCCTTTGGTACGCCGAGCTACAATATGGGCTGACGCACACGGTGGTGGGCAAGTGGCTGGCCACGCGATGGAATCTGCCCGAAGTGTTCCAGATGGTGATGGAATTTCACCATTTCCCTGAGAAAAGTCCCGCCTTCAAGGCTGAAGTCAAGCTCGTCGCCCTTGCCAACATCCTGGTCAACAGCAGAGAGAACCCCGAATTGCTCGATGATGAAATCACCTCTGTCTACCGCAAGGACCTGTTCATCCCGGAGACCGAATGGGAGGCGTGCCGCAAGAGGTTGCAGGACATTTGGGCTGAAGTGGATCAGCTGTGGACTTTGTTGAGATAACGGAGCCCCCATGGACGACACAATGAGCAAGGTTTTGCGAATAGGTTTCCTGAGCTCACAGGAGCGCGATGAGGAGTCGAATCGGTTCCTTGGCATGATCCAGAGGTTCGCCGAGCTGCTCACCTCCGGACGGGAGCAACCGGCGGCTGACCAGGTTTTCGACAGGCTGGTCCGAATCATCATAGAGGAAACGGATTTCGAAAACTGCTCCATCGTCCTGTGGGATCCCAAGGCAAGACATTTGAGCCTCAAAGCCGCTTACGGTCTGGATGACCTGCTGGGGGGTGGAAGCGCCAGGAGCCACAACCCGAATCTGTTTTTTGACCCCGACGAGGGGATTGCCGGTCGCGTCTATCGGATGCAATCCCCCTATTTCCTGGAAGACGGAATGAGCGAGCCGGTTCCTCCCAAAGCCGGCGCGACTGTGGCGCCAGTATCCCTGGTCTGCCTTCCCCTCTTCGACCTGGGTGTCATCAACATCAGTTCTGCACATCCCCGTCATTTTACCAGTCAGGCGCGACGAAACTGGGAATTGGTCAGCCGGATCATCAGTTTCCTGCTGAGCGGAGCTTTGGCACCCGCAGATCCTTGCGCCCCAAACGGTCTTGCGGGTCCCGACATCAAGAACGGCAAGTCTCACTCGAAGCCCGAGGCACTGGAGGCTCCGCAGGATCAGCCTTTGCCTGAACAGGCCATGGAGAGCACCCCACAGGGAATCTGTCTCCTGGACGCCGGTGGAGCCATCGTTCAGGTGAATCACAGCATCGAGCGTCGACATGGACTCAACGCCTCGCAGTTCAAGGGACGTTCCCCCGCGATTCTGTTTGCGAGCCCATTGGAGTTCGAGGCCCTTTTCAGGGAGGCTTCAGGCGCCCAGGCCCAGGAGCTGACCAATGTCTCCATGGTGGGCCGCGGTGGAGAAACCTATCAGGCGGACGTCAATCTTGTGCGGCTTTCCGGTGAATCGGGGACAACCAGCGGTTACCTCCTGGTCATCCATGACATGACCAAACGGAACTCCTTGGCGGACAAGCTCATCCAAACCGAGAAACTGGCGGCTTTGGGCATCATGGCAGGCGGCGTGGCTCACGACTTCAACAATCTGCTCATGGCCATTCTGGGGAACATCCAGCTGATGCTGCCCAGCATCAGCGACGATGAAATTCAGAGGCGGCTGCACAACATCGAGAAAGCGGTCCAGGACGGAGCGAGCACCGTGCGAAGGCTGCAGAAGTTCACCGAACGGACTAAAGAGTCCCTGGTGCCGCCTGCGGCCGTCGACGTGGGCGAGGCCGCCTCAGATGTGGTTGAGCTCACAAGACCGCGCTGGAAGAATGCCATGGAGCGATCGGGGCGGACGATTCGATTTCAGCTGGACCTGGCGCCAGCCTGCTTCGCATCCATCAGCGCATCCGATCTGAGAGAGGTCCTCACCAACCTCGTGTTCAACTCCGTCGAAGCCATGCCGGAAGGGGGAGTCATCACCCTGTCATGTAAACCTTTGGACGACCGGATCCTCCTGACGTTTTCAGACACGGGCATCGGCATGAGCAAGGAGGTTTCGGGGAAGATCTTCGACCCGTTTTACACAACCAAAGGCGTGGGCAATTCGGGCCTGGGGCTCAGTGTTTCTTGGAGCCTGATCGCACGGAGCGGCGGCGAGATCCAAGTCCGCAGCACACCCGGCCGGGGGACGTCCTTTGAGATCCATCTGCCGAAAGCGGCCACTCCCCCCAGAGTCGCCGAAATCTGCGAATCCAAATCGACGCCCGACTCCTTCCGGCTGCTGGTCATCGACGATGACGTGGAGATCCTCGAGATCCTGAGAGATATGCTGCGCTTGAAAGGCCACCGCGTCACCGCAACGGACAATGGAGAGGAAGCCCTTCAGCTATTGGAGTCGGAGGAATTCGACCTGGTGATGACGGATCTCGGGATGCCATCCGTGAGCGGGTGGGATATCGCGAAACGGGCCAAAGCCAGGGACCCGCTGCTTCCCGTCATTCTGATCACCGGCTGGGGTGCACAATACGAGGAGGATGATCTCACGAACAGTGGAGTGGACCACGTTCTGTCCAAACCTCTCAGCTGGGAGAGGCTTCTTGAGACCGTGACCGAACTGCTCTGCCCCTCGGCCGGTGAGCCATCACCGCCAAGATCCGTGCTTCAGGTCGTGTGAACGAGGGAGGTTCGCGGCTCTCGGAGTGCAGCCTGCAAACGGCTCGGGTAACGCACCCTCCCCTCTTGAACCGCAGCCACTGAACGTTTCTTGGACCGTCACACCGCAGCAGCCCTCTCCCACCATAGATTCTCCCAAATCCTGACCGCTTTCCTTCTTCTGCCGGTCTTGCCACATAGACATTTCGCACCGGGCCGAAGTGTGCTAAAAGGGCTGATCATATTCAGAAGCTCGTCGTCATCATTGTGGTATGGAGCATGGGAACACTCATGGAGAGCTCGGCCCTGAACCGCTACAAGGCATCCATTGATTACCTCTATGGCTTGCAGAAACATGGCATCAAGTTCGGTCTGAATTCAACGGAAAAGATCCTGGCACGGCTTGGAAACCCGGAACGGCGTCTTCGGTGCATTCATGTCGGCGGCACCAACGGCAAGGGATCCACGGCTGCCATGCTTTCGAGCATCTTCCAGCGCCAGGGATTCAGGGTTGGCCTCTACACTTCACCTCATCTCGTGAGGTTCACGGAGAGGTTCCGGGTCGACGAGAGGGAGGCGGCAGTCGATCGAATCCTCGACGTGTTCGAGCATGTCCGCTCAGTGCTCGACGATGGCGAGCCACCCACCTTCTTTGAGATGGTGACGGCCATGGCCTTCCAGTATTTCGTGGAGGAGCACGTGGATTGGGCCATCATCGAGGTCGGAATGGGAGGCAGGCTGGATGCCACCAATGTCATCCGCCCGGAGGCGTGCATCGTCACGAACGTATCCTATGACCATCAGGAGTTTCTGGGCAACAGCCTGGCGTCCATAGCACGAGAGAAAGCGGGGATCATCAAGGACGGAGTGCCGCTCATCACCGGCGCCAAGCAGCCGGTCGTGAGAGGCATCTTGAAAGCCACATGCTTCAGCCATGCCGCTCCACTCTATTGCCTCGGGTCCCAGTTCCGTGTGCGCCGCAACCCCGAGGGTTCGTTCCAATACCAGGGGATGAAGCAGCGATATCGATCGCTGGAACTGAACCTTAAAGGCAGTCACCAGTATCGGAACGCTGCTCTGGCCCTGGCTGCCCTCGAGGTTCTGGAGTCGCAGAACGCTCTGTCCCTCGACGCCCAGGCCATCAGGGAGGGCTTGCTTCGAGTGCGCTGGCCCGGAAGGCTCGAGGTTTTGCAGGAAAATCCGCTCATCATCCTGGATGGCGCGCACAACCCTCACGGTGCCGAGAGCCTGAGGGAAGCGCTTAAATCCTGCTTCGCCTTCGAGAAGCTGCACCTGGTGCTGGGCATCATGGCCGACAAGGATACGCGGGGGATTCTCAGGCGGCTGCTGCCCCTTGCGGAGACGGCCATCTTCACACAGCCCCGATATGCTCGGGCGGAACAGCCGGAGACGCTCAAACGGCTGGCTCGCCCTTTTGTTCAGAAGCATTATGTCATCCGCGATCCCGGCGCCGCCATTGCCGAGGCCAGGGCTATGGCGGCACCGAACGATGCCATCTGCATCACCGGCTCCCTGTATTTTGCCGGTGAGGTGAAAGAGCTCTTTGGAGAGCAAACCCTCGCCATATGATCAATGATAGGGGCATTGACGCCATGTTTCTCATCCGTTTAGCTCGCCTCCGGAATCTGCTCGTGACTTCAGCCTGCCTGAGCATGTTCCTCGGGTTGCATTCGGGCTTTCTCCCGGGGTACGCCCTGGCAGAGGAGGAATTCAAGGATCTCGTCGGAGCTGGAACCTTTGTCACCGAAGGGCGCGGAACCTGGACCATCGATGCCGACAAGCTGTCCTACGACCAGAATAGAAAGATGTACGAGGCCGAGGGCAACGTTCGAATCGTGTCGGGGAAGCGCCACATCGAGTCGGATTGGGCCGAGCTGGACACGGCCAAACGCGTTGTGGAGCTCAAAGGCAATGTGCTTTTGAAATACGGAAACGACTGGCTCCGTGGGGAGCACGTGATCTGGAATCTGGATGACGAGACGGGATGGGTTGACGGGGGTTTGACCTATTTCGCCACCAATCAGCTCTACGCACAGGGGGAGAACATCCAGAAGACCGGCGCCACCCAATACGAGCTCAAGGACGGCTTCGTCACGGGCTGCGATCCCCAGAGCGCGGACTGGAAGATTCGTTATGGAACCATGAAGGTCAACGTGGAAGGAACGGCATGGGCCACGCACACCTCCTTTTGGATTGGCGATGTGCCCGTGTTCTACCTGCCCATCGTGGCCGTTCCCCTGAACCGCAACAGGCAGTCGGGCTTCCTGCTTCCCTGGGGAGGATATTCCGAGCTGAACGGTCTGCAGGGAGAGATCCCGTTCTATTGGGCCATTCGCCAGGACATGGACGCGACGTTTTTCGCCCGCTACATGGAAGAGCGTGGGTTTATGGGCGGCGTCGAGTACCGGATCAACAATGAAAAATGGGGGGAAGGGATCTGGCTGTTCAATTACCTGGACGACCACGCCGTCCCGGCTCACCTTGCGGAACAGGAATACCCTTTCATTCGGAGCGATCGGTTCTGGCTGAGATCGAGGCATTCCTTTGAAATGCCTTGGGATATCGAAGGAAAACTGGACCTCGACTTTGTCAGCGACCGCAATTTCCTGCGGGAATTCGAGCATGGTTCGGCCTCAATCGATTACTCGGACAGGATTTTCCGGGAGCATTTCGGACGCGGCGTCATCAACGACGAGAACACGCTCGCCCGGGAATCCAGTCTGTACCTGGAAAAACGCATGGAATCCAGCCTCATCAGCATGGACACCCGATACTGGGATCAGCTGGACAAGGAAATTGACGAGCTCACTCTGCAACGCATTCCCGCTCTTGCCTACAATGTCATTCCCAGTTGGATCGAAGATTTTCCCGTGTATTACTCCTTCAACACCACCTACACGAATTATTGGAGACGAGAGGGAGACCGCGCCAATCGGCTGGAGGCGTCCCCCAGGCTCCACCTGCCCCTCCAGTTGAAGACTTTCCTCAATGTGGAGCCATCTGTCGGGGTGAGTGCGACTTCCTACTGGGTCGATTGGGAGGAAGATGTGCCCGATCAACCCAGCACCTCCCAGGGACGATTATTCTCTGACTTGCGACTCGAAATGAACAGTCGTCTGAACCGGGTTTACCAGGCGCAGGTCGGGTCTTACAGAGCCTTTCAGCATTCGATACGCCCCGAGCTCCTTTATGAATACGTCCCCGAGCCCATTGAAGGCGACGTTCCTCTGTTCGATCGCTTTGACGAGGACCCGTCCCGCCATGATATCCGTTATGGCTTCTCCACGTTCTTGACGGGCAAATCCGTCAAAACGGATGCTCAGGGCAACGAGAAGATCAGCTACAACGAGATAGCCCGGCTGCAGGTTCAGCACGGCTACAATTTCGAACGGGTTCCGATGAACGATCCCGACATCCGCCTGGAAAGCAGTCGAGAGAAAGGGGTCACTGACATCGGGTTCAGACTGGAGATGAAGCCCAAAAAATTCGTGACCCTCTCCTACGATGCCGAATTTTCACCGGATCGCGGCAACATCGAGCTCCACGACCTCTACATGCTTCTGAACAGCGGACTGGGGCACCGGTTGCGGGTGGACTATCAGTACCGAAGGGAATCTCTGGTCGACGAGATCATCGCCAGGACGAACATCAAGCTTTTCAGAAATTTCTACCTGCTCACCTACCACGACTACTCCATCGATCAGGACGACCTCTACGCCCATGGATACGGATTTCGGTATGACCACGGGTGCTGGGCCATCGGCGTGGCCTACGAAAATGAAGAGAAGGACCATCGGATTGCATTCACTGTCAATCTGCTGGGGCTTGGAACCTTTGGAGGAAGTCGGAGCTACGGCAATGGGGATGAAGGAGATCTCGACTGAGCCGTCGTGCTCGTTTCCATCCGTTGGCACAATGCCCTCAATTACTGTCTTGACATCATGGGGGGGTTCCCTTATACATTACGGGCTTTAGGTTTGACATAATCACTGTGGAGAACAACCCATGAAGACGAGCAGTGCCAAGTTCGAAGCGAATCAACGCAAGTGGATCATCGTGGACGCCGAAAACCAGGTTCTGGGGCGATTGGCCACGCAGATTGCCGTACGGTTGCGCGGCAAGCACCTGCCCAATTTCACGCCTCATGTGGACCTGGGCGATTTTGTGGTCGTCGTGAACGCGGACAAGGTGCGCCTGACGGGCAACAAGTGGGACCAGAAGGTCTATTACCGGCACACTGGTTACATGGGGGGAGTGAAAGAGACCTCCGCTCGCAAGCTCAACCAGGACAACCCTGAACGGATGATTCGGCTGGCTGTGTGGGGAATGTTGGCCAAGAACAGACTGGGACGGAAACTGATAAAGAAGTTGAAAGTGTACCGAGGAACCGAGCATCCGCACGAGGCTCAGCAACCCATGACGGTTAATTTCTAGGGGATATTCAAGCCTCTGACGGATGCACGAGGAGATTGAGTGGTGATGGCCGAACAGCGTTTCTACGGAACGGGAAAACGAAAAACAGCAGTAGCTCGTGTCTGGCTTCAACCCGGATCGGGAGTGATCACGATCAACAAACGGTCCCTGGATGAATACATCGACCGGCAGACCAGCAAAATGGTCATTGCCCAGCCCCTGGTCCTCACGGGCACATACGGCAAGATGGATGTCTTGGTCAATGTGTTCGGCGGCGGTGGATCCGGACAGGCAGGAGCCATTCGTCACGGGATTTCCAAGGCTTTGCTCGAGTTCAACCCGGAGTTTCGGGAAGTTCTGAAGCGGGCAGGTTTCATCACGCGCGATTCACGAATCAAGGAGAGAAAGAAGTACGGAAGGCGAAGTGCGCGTGCCCGGTTCCAGTATTCTAAACGCTGATTCGGCGCATGGTTCCATGGGTGCAGGAAAGATGGGAAACGAGCCCACCGCTGGAGAGAGGGCATCTGGACTTCCCGGAACAGCGCTTGGTCCTGGGTGGGTGATCATGCCGGTGGAAGATTTCGTCGGATGCGTCGCCACAAATCCACCGGGGGCCCTCATCTTTCCATAACCTCATCGATCAGCGACTCCGATCTTGAAGAGATAAAGGGCACTGCGCCTCGAGCGCTGTGCCCTTTTTGCCTTCGCAAGCCGTGAAGAGGGGAAGTATGGTTCGCGTCGCCATAGCAGGAGCGTCGGGATACACGGGGTTTGAGTTGATCCGGATCATGGGTCAGCACCCTGAGGTCGCACTCACAACCATCACCTCCAGAGCGCAAATGGGGCAAAGGCTCGACGATTTTTATCCTGCATTCAGGGGCCATTTCGAACTGGTCTTTCAGGAGCCCGATCCCGAAATCCTCACTCGGAACGCGGACCTCGTCTTCACCGCTCTTCCCCATCAGGCGGCTATGGACATGGTCCCCGCGCTGCTGGATCGTGGTGTGAAGGTCATCGATCTGAGCGCAGACTACCGCTTTCGCGACCCGGCTGTCTACGAAGCCTGGTATCAACCGCACAAGACTCCGGAGCTTTTGACCGAAGCCGTGTACGGCCTCCCCGAGCTTTACCGGGATGCCATCAGCCGCGCTCGACTGGTGGGAAATCCCGGCTGTTATCCCACCAGCATCATCCTGGCGGCGGCTCCGCTGCTGCATTACGGACTGGTGCGCCCGGAGACCGTCATCGCCGATTCCAAGTCAGGGGTCTCCGGAGCCGGTCGTGGGGCGTCTCTCGCCGTTCATTTCTGTGAGGTCAACGAAGGGTTCAAAGCCTACAAGGTGTGCGAGCATCGGCACACTCCCGAGATCGAGCAGGAGCTCGGCAGACTGGCCGGAAGGCCTGTGACCATCAATTTCACACCGCACCTGGTTCCCATGAGCCGCGGGATTCTGAGCACGGTTTATGCCTCCATCGAGTCCGGGGTCAGCCCCGAAAGGATCGACGAAGCATTTCGGAGCTTCTACACGGAGGCCCCTTTTGTGCGGCTCTGTAGACGAGGTGAATTCCCTTCCACTTTGCAGGTGAGGGGCAGCAATCACTGCGACCTCGGATGGCGGGTCGATCCCCGCACGCAGCGCGTCGTCGTCGTATCGGTCATCGACAATCTGACCCGGGGGGCTTCGGGGCAGGCTGTGTGCAATCTGAATCTCATGTGCGGACTGCCCGAGACGGCGGGACTCGCGGCGGCTCCCTGGCAACCCTAGCGACATCGATGGACCACCATGACCTTCAGCAGAAGCGAAACTTCAAGCTGGTCCTGGAGTATGACGGATCGGGATACCACGGGTGGCAGCGGCAGGAAGGGGTCCTCACCATCCAGGAGGTTCTGGAGTCCCGCATCGAAATCATGCTGGGAGGTCCCATTCGCGTCCGGGGTTCAGGGCGTACGGACGCAGGGGTTCACGCCAGGCGGCAGGTGGTCAATTTCTACGCGCGAACCCGTCTGAAGCCGCGAGAGATCCAGAGGGGACTGAACAGCCTGCTGCCCGCGGACATTGTCGTCCTTGAAGCGGAAGAAGTGGCGGATTCCTTTCACGCCCGGTTTTCCGCCAGCAGCAAGACCTACGAGTACCGGATCCTCAACCGGGAGACGCCGTCGGCCCTCGAACGGAACAGCGCCTGGCTCATTCGCCGGCGCCTCGAGGCTCGGCCTGTTCTGGAGTGTCTCCCCGGGTTGGTCGGAGTGCACGATTTTTCGGCCTTCATGGCCGCGGGATCATCGGTCAAGACAACTGAGCGAAGCATCTACCGGGCGGAGCTGAGTCTCCCCGATCCCGACCATTGGGTCTTTCTGTTCGAGGCCAATGGTTTCCTCAGGCACATGGTCAGGAACCTGGTGGGCACCCTGGTCGATGTGGGCAGGGGCAAGCTCAGCCCGGAGGGATTTGTCGAGATCATGGACAGCAAGGACCGGCGTCGTGCGGGGATGACGGCGCCGGCTCACGGTCTTTTCCTGGTGGACGTGAAATACGATTCCAACGACGAGCAGGGCTCAAATGGAGGGGTGGAGGATGAGACTCGCTGAAAGGGTGACACGCATTCAGCCGTCGGCAACACTGGCCATCAATGCCAAAGCGAAAGCGTTGAAGGCCAAGGGATCTCATATTGTCAACTTCGGGGTGGGCGAGCCCGATTTCGGCACTCCCGAGCACATTCAGGAAGCCGCCATCCGTGCCATGAGGGACGGCCACACGCGCTACACGGCCGTGGGTGGAATCGATGAGCTGAAAGACGCCGTTCGAGAGGTCATTCAAAACGATTACGGCCTGTCCTACGAACGCGAGGACGTGCTGGTGTCCTGCGGCGGCAAGCATGCGCTGTACAACCTTTTCCAGGCCCTGCTGGACCCCGGCGACGAGGTGATCATCCCCTCGCCCTTCTGGGTCTCCTACCCGGACATGGTCGTCCTCACGGGTGCGAAGCCGGTCATCGTCCCCTGCCCGGAAGAGGCCGGCTTCAAGCTCAGACCCGAAGACCTTCAGGCCGGCATCACGGAGCGCACCCGGCTCCTGATCCTGAACAGCCCATCGAACCCGACGGGGGCTCACTACAGCTCAGCCGAGCTCGCCGCCCTGGCGGAGGTTCTCATGCCCAGGGAGAATGTGCTCATCGTTTCGGACGACATTTACTATCGCATCTTGTTCAACGGCCAGCAGTGGGCCAATATCGCCATGGTGGAGCCCAGGCTTCGGCCTCGCACGTTCATCGTCAACGGGGTCAGCAAAACATACTGCATGACGGGATGGCGGATCGGGTACTTGCTGGGGGATGCCGCTGCCATCAAGGCGGCCACCAAGATCCAGAGCCAGTCCACGAGCAACCCCACCTCCATCGCTCAGTACGCCAGTGTGGCGGCACTTCGCGAGCATACGGGAACGGTCCGGGAAATGGTGAAGGTCTTCCAGGAGCGGTGCGGTTACGTGATGGGCCGGCTGGCAGAGCTGCCGGGGGTCACCTGCCCGAGGCCGGCCGGCGCGTTTTACGTCTTTCCCAACTTCAGCCATTACTACGGTCGCAAAGCTCGAGACCGCCCCATTCGAAGCTCGCTGGATCTCGCGGATTACCTCATGGAATCGGCTCATGTGGCGGTGGTGCCCGGAGGAGCCTTCGGGGAAGACCGCTGTCTGCGCTTCTCGTATGCCCTGTCCATGGACGATCTCAAGGAGGGATTCGATCGAGTCGCACGGGCGCTGGAAGCACTCGTTTGAGGGTGCAGCGGATCTCTCGCTCCAGCCGCGCTCTGAGACCATTCAGGAAGGGAAATAGCCGATGCTGCAGAAGATCAATCCGAGCACGAGGAGAAGCTGGTCCGATCTCCGGGATCATCATGCCCGCCTGAAGGATGTCTCCATGCGTGAGCTCTTCGCTCGCGATGCCCGACGGTTTGAGAAATTCTCCATTCGATTCAACGACATTCTGGTGGACTATTCGAAAAACAGGATCACTGAAGAGACCCTGAACCTGCTTCTGGCACTTGCCCGGGAGACGGCGGTGGGCGATGCCATCCAACGGATGTTCTCCGGCGATGGCATCAACGAGACCGAAGGCAGGGCGGTCCTCCACGTGGCCCTGAGAAACAGCGCGAGCTCCGCCCTTCATCTGGAGGGCCAGGATGTCCTGGCGGACGTCCGGAAGGTCCTGGAGAAGATGGAGGCATTCTCGAGCCGCATCCTTTCGGGAAGCTGGAAGGGATACACGGGAGAGAGAATCACGGACATCGTCAACATCGGCATCGGAGGCTCCGACCTCGGCCCGCTGATGGTGACGGAAGCGCTGCGTCCCTATTGGAAGGAGGGGA
>Ga0105106_10001356_pt1 | contig 17583 bp, 19 predicted proteins | sample PPLLaktember2015_5_FD_79109 | JGI IMG/M metagenome (GOLD analysis project Ga0105106, IMG submission 79109) | Freshwater sediment microbial communities from Prairie Pothole Lake near Jamestown, North Dakota, USA - PPLs Lake P8 Core (1) Depth... | ecosystem: Environmental > Aquatic > Freshwater >...
ATCAGTCGCTCGCCCATTCAAGCCACCACTACCGGCTTGCTGGCGCTGTGGATGACGGGGATGAGCGCTTTGGCAACCGCTCCAGCGGTGTGCATGGGCGGCGGCGGCAGAATCACCAGCACGCCATGCACGTTGGCATCCGCCAACAGGATCCCCAGGCAGGCAGCGTACTGCTCCGGAGAAGCGGACGCCAGCATATCTACCGGGTTGACCAGGCTGGCAGCCGCCGGCAGGCAGGCGCGCAGCGCCTGGTGGGTGGAGGCCTGCAGCTCTGCCAGCGGCAAGCCATTGGCTTCCAGGGAGTCGGCTGCGGTTACACCCGGCCCTCCAGCATTGGTCAGCACTGCCATGCAGCGTCCTTGAGCCGGCGGGCACCACGCCAGGGCGCGCGCCCAATCGAACATCTCTTCGCTGGTCTCGGCGCGGATGACGCCCGCGCGGCGGAAAGCCGCGTTGAAGGCATTTTCCTGCCCGGCGAGCGCGCCGGTATGCGATGCCACCGCGCGCCGCCCGCTGGCAAATCGCCCCACTTTGAGAGCAATAACCGCCTTCTGGCGAGCCACGCGGCTGGCTTGCTCCACAAAGCGCCGCCCATCACTCACCCCTTCCAGGTAGAGGGTCAGGACGCGCGTGTATGGGTCCTCGGCGACGGGCGCCAGCACATCGGTTTCGTTCACATCGGCCTGGTTGCCCAGGCTCACCAGGCGCGAGAGGCCAAAGCCCTGCCCGCGCGCCCAATCGATCACCGCCGCGCAGATGGCGCCGGAATGCGAGATGAAAGCCACGTCCCCGGGCGGCGGCCCAGGCGGCGGCAGAAAGGTGGTATCCAGCGGTAAATGGGTATCCAGCAAGCCGATGCAGTTAGGCCCGAGCAGGCGCATACCGAATTCGGCGGCGATGCGCAGGCATTCCTCTTCCAGCGCCGCGCCGGCTGCGCCGGTCTCGCGGAATCCCCCGGAGCTGATGATCACGGCGCGCAAGCCGCGCTCGCCGCAGGCGCGCAGCGTTTGGGCTACAGATGCAGCCGGGATGAGCAAGATCGCCAGGTCCAGCGGGTCAGGGACTTGTGCGATGTCCGTGTACACCGGGCGACCCAACAGCTTGCCGCCCTTGGGGTTAATGAAATGCACCGCGCCCTGGTAGTTGCTCTGCACCAGGTTGCGCGCCAGGCCGTAGCCCAGCTTGGTGGGGTCGCTGGAGGCGCCGATCACCGCGACGCCCTTGGGGGTGAAGAACGGGGTGAGGGAGGAGGATGGCATGAGGGATCAGAGGATGGCGAGAGATTCGCTGCGTAATAACCAAATCATAGCACTATTCATCGGAAATCGACGAGAAGGTCAAATCAACCTGCGCCGATTGATCAAAAGTCACCTCAAAAGCATAACCACCCTCCCCAAGCGCCTGTCCGGTGAGCGGGGCTCCATCCATTTGGGCCCGCACCGGCGGGGACGGCAGGCTGAGGAAGATGCGACCGGCGGCGCGCCCGGGGCGCTCCAGGCGCAGGCGGAGCGTCCGGGAGCCAATTGGGCTACCACCCGGAGCAGCCTGACCTTCCCAATCCCAACCCGCAACCTCCAACCCCTGGGAGATATGCAGATCGCTGCCCAGGTATTGCGGTGCCCCGCTCTGCTGTGGGCGCACGGCGAACAAGGCTACGCTGTGGGCGGGCATGGCAGGCAAAGGCAAGGATGGGTGCAGCAGGTTTTCGACACGCGGCGCGGCGTGAGGCTGCCAGAAGCGCCGGGCCCAGAATCGACCCGATGGACTGTCTGCCGCTTCGAGCCCAAAATCCTCCAGGCGCAGAGCCATATCTTGCGGGTTGTCCCGCCAGTTGAACAGAGCCAGCAGATGCCAGCGGCCTGTGGCATTTTCCAGATCCAGGCGCAGGCGGCCGGGTTCAGAGTCATCGAACCAATCCAGCACGCGCGGCGTTTTCCCGATCAAGGGCAGCAGCACCTCAGCGATCCAAGACCTCTCCGGCGGCAAAAGGCTCAGGTCATCGGAGAGCAGCAGCGAGCCGCCGGTCAGGGCGATGGTAGTGGCGGCGCTGATCACCTCGTCCTGTGACAGGCGCGTGCCCAGGCCCAGCAGCAGGCAATCGGGGTCATTCACCCACCAGCGCCGGTGCAGAGGGGCGCGGGTTATGGCATTGTGTAAGGCTTTAGCCACAGATGGCAGATTGGGTTCGCCGCGCAAGAAGGGCTCCACCCCGCCAAAGCTGGCATACCAGCGCGAGCCCACATCCGTGCCAATGCGCATGGCATCCACCAACCCAATTGCAGAACCGAGCGGGCAGGAGCAGCCCAGCAAATATGCCTGCGGGCCGGCTGCCTGCCGCAAGGCCTGCAAGCCGGCGCGCAGCACCTGGGCGCGCGTGCGCGTGGCATCCCGGTAGCGCCCTGGCAGCGCCGCGGCGTATAGGAAATCCAGCTTCAGGTAGGGATACCCCCATTGGTGCACCGCGGTGTGAATAACCTGCTGTGCATATTCCAGCGCCGGCGGGTGGGTGAGATCCAAGGCAGTGTTGAAAACACCCCAGAAATAGCCGGCATTCACCGGGTTGTTCAAGCGCCCGCGCAGCAACCAGTCGGGATGCCTGGCGGTCAACTGCGAATAGGGGTGCACGATGAAGGGCGCCAGCCACAGCCCAGGCGTGAAGCCTGTCTGCTGGATTTCAGCAGCGAGCGGCGCGATACCATCGGGAAAACCAGGGGAAAAATGGAGCCAGTCACCCTGGTAGGCCTGGAAACCATCATCGATCTGGCAGATCTGTAAAGGCAGCTGCGAGCGGGCGGCTGCCATGGCTTGCAGATTGTGTTGGATATCCTGGTCGGTGATCTCACCGATGTAGGTTTCAGCGCTGTACTGGTACCACGAACACCAGCCGGTGGGGATGGCAGGCGCAACCGAGCCCCAGTCACTGCCATCCAGGGCATGCTCGCGGCGCACCGCCTCCAGGTAGGCGCCCAGGGGGTCGGGGTCGTCCGGATTCAGGAAGAGCAAGCAGGCCCAATCGGTGGTGGTCTGCATGCCCGGGTCCAGCCGAGCACGGTCGCCGTTGGCCCACATGCGCAGGGTCGGGTGGGGCAGATCGAGCCGGGCCTCCAGCGAGCCAAAGTGCTGCCTTTGGGAGAGAAAGCCTGCCAGCAAGGCGCAGCGTTCCTGGCGGTCACCCAGCACCGCGAACATATCGCTCGCAAAGCGTCCCGGACGAGTGGGCTGGGGCGTGCCAGCGTTGAAATCAGTGGGAGCGCGGAAAGGTCCCAGCCGCGTGCGCTGGTAGCGCTGGTGTGGACCATAGGCGCCCGTATACGACCAGGACTGCCACCCGTTCGTGAAAAATGCCAGCGCGCCGGGTGATTGGCTGCCAAAGCGCAAATCTTCCGCCCCGCTGGCGCTCAACAGCTCGAGAACATCCAGAAACACGGGATGAGCAGAGCGATTTTCGATTTCCAGCCGCATCAACAGCAGCGGGTGATCTTCGGGCAGGGCGAAGGTCAGGCAAAAATGCAGACCAGCCGGTTGACTCTCGAAGCGCACCTGCACCTGTTGCAGCAGCCCGTGGGGTGAGGACACAAGCTGCACCGCGCTGGTTTCGGCTTCCATCCAGGTTTCCTGTGTGCACCTGCGCCAACCGGATAGATGGTAAACCACGCGGGTTCGGACGCTGGCGATGGCAGGCAGCCCGGCGCCGGATGGGCGCAACCCCCACGTGGAGGCGGCAGGATCCAGGTTGAGCTGCAGGTGGGTGTTTTCCAGCGTGAGAGCCATGGCGTTTACCAGAGGAATATCGGATTTCCCGATTATACCTTGGCCCGCATCGGGTATACTGGGTGGATCGCTTATGAACAAAATTTACCTGCTGCGCCACGGTGAAAACCGCGCTAACCTGACCAAAGAGTTTTCTTCCCGTAAAGTCGATTATTCCCTCACCCCCAAAGGACGTTTGCAAGCCCAGCAGGCAGGCGAATACTTGCGCACTCTGGGTATCCACTTCATTTACGCCTCACCGCTAAAACGCGCCGCCGAAACGGCAGAGATCATCGGCGGGATCTTGAGCACGCCCGTAACCATCATGGAAAACTTTCGCGAACTGGATGTGGGTGAGCTGGAAGACATGCAAGGCAGCCCGGAAAGCTGGCAATTTCACAACAATGTCATCAGCGCCTGGATGCAGGGCGACCTGGGCAGGCGTTTTCCGGGGGGAGAAGATTGTCTTGACGTATTGGTGCGCATGCGCGCCGGGTTGGAGCATATCCTGGCGGGCCAGGAAGGGCGCAACCTGCTGGTGGTCGGGCATGGTGGACTGTTCATGACCACTATCCAGGATATCTGCCCCGGGATGGATTTTCCGTCCATCAGCAAAGACATCCCCAACTGCTCCATTGCCGAAATCGCTATGGCGCCGGACGGGCGCGGTTGGGTAGGGGAACTGATGCGTTGGGCTGATGCTTCCTACCTGCATGGCGAGGCGGCCCAGCTTGTCTCCGGTACCCCTTAATGGCCCGAGAATGACTGCCCCGGGCAGCAGGACAGCCTGCGCCTAGCCCGGCTGCTCTGCGACAGTTTTAGGGAAGATCCACATCAGGATCGGCAGGACCACCACCGTTACGACCAGGTTGCCAATAAAGTCTGGAGTAAAATAGCGCACCAGCGCGGTGTTCAAATCCGCGCCTCGGATCGACATTTCAGTCAGGGCGTACAATAACATTCCAATGGCAATGCCCAGTGCCCCAAACCCAATACCGGTAGCGATACCACGCTGGCTGCGATAGTCCTTGATTCTCATCATAGCCAGGCCTGCAACCAGACCGATGATGCCGCCAACCGCGCTCCGGTTCCAATAGATGCCCCAACCCGACAAGGCGTCGCCCAGCGTAGCCCCAATCAAACCCGCGGTCAGCCCCACCCACGGACCATAGGTGATGCCAAAGAAAATCAACACGGCAACTTCGGGATGAAAGGAAACGCTGCCAGTTACTGACAGGGGGAAAATGTTGAATGTCCATGAGAAGATACCGTAAAGGGCCGCACCGATGGCGCCATACAGCGCCTTCCGCATGCCAAAGCTCCAAAGACTCGCTTTTTTGTCCATGGGTAACTCCTTTATTTAGCCTGCTTGCTGGTCTCCACCTGAATGGGATCGCCCACACGCGCCCCGAGACGCTGGGCAGCGCTGCCGTTGACCACTGAGACGATCAAGTTTCCGGTGCTGCCATACAGCGCCACCAGCTCTCCGGGGGGGCGCTCTCCAAAAGTGCGCACTATGCCGTGAATTTCGGCGCCGCCCATCCTTACAACCACATCGTGGGGGTTTCCCATATTTTCCTGGCGAATATTGGTAGCGATATTGCCAAAGTGGTCGATGTGGATCACCTCGCCTTCCCACCCCGTGGAAGTGGCATGCGGGCGCGGCAGAGTGAGGTGCACAGGATCGTTAATGTGCGCGCCCAGCTCCACCAGCGGCACGCCGTTTGCCAGATGGGCAGCTACCGGCGCAAAGATATCGCGTCCGTGAAAGACATGGCTGACCTGTGGAAGCCAGTATTTGGGACGGTTCAGATGCACAATTTCCACCGGACCGCCCTCCTGCTGGGCGCGCTCCAGCACCATGGTGCACACCCCGTTATCCGGCGCGACGAAGAAATGCGCGCCCAGCCGCGCGGCGATGGGCCGGCGCTGCGTGCCGACGCCAGGATCGACCACAACCATGTGAATTGTGCCCGCTGGGAAGAAGGGGACAGAACGATTCAAGATGAGAGCCGCCTCAGCGACGTTTTGCGGCTCGATCGTATGGCTTAAATCAGCAATTTGCGTGTGCGGAGCGATATTCCAGATCACGCCTTTCATCACGCCGACGTTGCCATCTTTGATCCCAAAATCTGTCAACAGGGTGATGAAGCTCAAGGAAGCCTCCGGAATGACCCTCAATATAGCATGCGGGGCACCAACCGTCAATATGATAAAATGAGACCCGAGGTTATCTCAAGAATAAGGGGTTTTGGGGTGTGTGCGGCGGCTTCGCCGCCGCACACACCCCCAATGACCTTTCTACAATATCCAATTCGCGTAACTTTTTCATCGAGACTGCATCTAATGAGTAGCAACACAAATGTTGAAACGATCAACCTGGAGGCATTGAAAGCCGGCGATCGCGCCGAATTTGCCCGCCTGGTGGAGAGCCACTACGAGCTGGTCTATCGCCTGGCAATCAAGATGCTCAATAACCCCCAGGATGCAGAAGATGTGCTGCAAGAGACCTTTACTAAAGCCTTCCGGCATATCGGTGGATTTGATGGGCGCTCAAGCCTGTCCACCTGGCTGTACCGCATCGCTACCAACGAGGCGTTAATGTTCCTGCGCCGCCAGAAACCCGGGCAAATATCCGTGGAGGAACCCCAGGGTGACGACGAAGAGCTGCAAAAGCCTTTAGAGATCGTGGATTGGTGCTGCCTGCCGGAGGAGGAGCTGATGTCTGCGGAGGCGCAGCGCTACCTGGATGAAGCGGTAAGCCGCCTGCCCTCCAGCCTGCGAGCAGCGTTTGTCTTGCGAGATATCCAGGGGCTATCCACGCTGGAAGCCGCCGAAGTGTTGAACCTGAGCGAAACTGCCTTGAAAACCCGCCTCTCCCGCGCCCGCTTGCAGCTGCGGGAAAGCCTGTCCAGTTATTATGGTAAGAAGCTTAGAGAAGAAGGAAAGCGCACATGAACGAGCACGCCGAATGTAAACATCTATTGGGGTCGCTCTCCGAGTACGTGGACGGCGTCCTGGAAGAGACTTTGTGCGCCGAGATTGAGCGGCACCTGGCTGATTGTGAAGACTGCCGCATCGTCGTCGATACTTTGAACAAGACCGTCTACCTGTACCACCAATCCGCCGCGCAGGTCTCGGTGCCGGAAGATGTCCGCCAGCGCCTCTTCCGCCGCCTGGATCTGGATGATCTCCTGGAACCTTAATCGACCCCCTGGATCAGCATGAGCAGTCCGGCGAACAAGAGCAAGTCTTCTCTGGATTCGAGCGGTGTAGCCGCTCAAACCCATACCCACGATCTCTTCTTCGTGCTGGAAGCTGGCGATTTGGAAGAAGCGCCTCAAACGCAGCGGAAGGAGCTGCGCTCCGGCGATATATGTCCGCTGTGTGGTGAGTATGCCCTGGATTACGATGGGCTGCTCAACCTGGCTTGTCCCAAATGCGGTCCACTGGCTGGCGGATGTTTCACCTGATAATATGATCCCCGCCCCGTGCGGGCGGGAGCACATGAGGAGTGTTATTTAAGATGGCAAATAGTTTGTTGAATGATGGAATCGTCCAGCAGGTACGGGAGGTCTTTACCAATTTGAAAGATCCTGTGCAAATCCTGTTCTTCGGGCGTAAAAACGATTGCGAATATTGCCCCGATGCCTTGCAATTGATCGAAGAAGTGGCAGCGATATCGGATAAGCTGAACGTGCAGGTCTATGACCTGGACGAGCACGCCGAGCTGGCCAGCCGTTATCAAATGGACAAAGCCCCGGGCCTGCTGATCGTCGGGGGCCAGGGTGAAGAGATCGTAGATTACGGCATTCGCTACGCGGGCATTCCCTCCGGGCACGAATTCAGCTCGCTGATCCATGACCTGCTGCTGGTTTCCGGAGGCGACTCGGGGCTGGAGGCGGAAACGCGCACCTACCTCAAAGACCTCCAGCAGCCTGTGCACCTGCAGGTGTTCGTCACGCCCACCTGCCCGTACTGCCCGCAGGCGGTGGTGCTGGCCCACCGCATGGCTCTGGAAAGCCCCATGGTGCAAGCCGAGATGGTGGAAGCAATGGAATTCCCCGAGCTTTCCGAGCAATACGGGGTAAGCGGCGTGCCGCACACCACGATTAACTATGGCGCCGGCAACGTCATTGGCGCGGTGCCTGAAAACCACCTGCTTCAAGAGATTCAGCGGGCGCTCAAAAATTGAGATGAAGGCACGCGGTAAGAAGTCCAACCACAGCCAGGTGCTGGCGCTGGCGCTGATCGGCGGAGGTCTGCTCTTGCTGGGGACGGCGGCGCTGGTGCTGCTGCCCAGCCTGAATCCGGACTCCGCCTCGGGCGCTCCGGCCCTGGTGATCCCGGCAAAGGTGGAGTTCCCCGCGCCGCGCCTGGAGCTGACCGACCTGCAGGGCGCGCCGGTCTCGCTGGTAGATTTCAGCGGGCAGGTGGTGCTGGTGAACAACTGGGCCACCTGGTGCCCGCCGTGCAAAGCCGAAATGCCCACCCTGCAGGCATACTACGACGATCACCGGGCGAAAAATTTTACCATCATCGCAATCGAAGCCGGCGAGCCGCTGGCTGAAGTGGCGGACTTCGTACACAGCTACGGCCTGACCTTCCCGGTGTGGCCCGATCCCACCCAGAAAGCGCTCAGCGCCTTCCGCAACGACGCCATGCCCAGCTCTTACGTCATCGACCGGGATGGGACGGTGCGCCTGGCCTGGACGGGCGCCATCACGCGTGAGGCGCTGGAACAGTACGTCACACCGCTATTGGAGAATTGAACTTGGAAGCGAAAGTGATTTGGAAAGGCAAGATGTCTTTCACGGGCACTGCCCGGACGGGTTTCGAAGTGCCGCTGGGGGCTGAAACGGAAGTGGGCGGCGACGAGGATGGCTTCCGCCCCATGGAGCTGCTGCTCACCGGGCTGGCGGGCTGCACAGCCATGGACGTGATCTCGATCCTGCGCAAGAAGCGCCAGGAGGTAACCGCCTTCGAGGTCAAGGTAGATGCGCCGCGCGCTGCCGAGCACCCCAAGGTCTTCTTGAGGGCGACGATCGAATACCATGTCACCGGGCGCAGTGTAGATGAGGCCGCCGTGCAGCGCGCTATCGAGCTTACTTCCACGCGCTACTGCCCGGCGCAGGCGATGTTCGGCAAAGTCTTCCCCATCGAGTTGAAATATTATATTTATGAGGACGATGGCGAGCCCCGCCTGGTGACCAGCGGGGATTTCCCCCCCGCACTTGGATGATCGAGGATCAACGTGCCAGGCACCTTGAAGGTGCCTGGCACGTAATTTTCAACGCGAGGCGCAGCGTCCCCTCGTCCATTCCGAATCGGGCGGCTAATATAGGGGCGATATCGCCCTGCAGGGGATGGTCGATGCGCCTGCCATCCACAAATTGCTCCAAATGCAAGGGGGTTTCCCAACTGTTAAAGCGCCAGGCGTGCCCATCCACCATCCGGATGAGGATGACGCGGTCCAGAAAACGACCCTCCGGGCCGTAATCGGCGATAGTTGCCGCGCGGTAGGCAGCCTCGTCCGCCGGGGTTTCGATCAGAGTGTAGGCGTAGGGGTTGAGGTGGCGGTCGCGCCTCACTGTATAGTGGTGATCCCCCTCGGGGATCAGCGTGTAACGATGAAAAATGCTGTCGGTATCGGTGACCTTGTAAGGGTCGATGGGCAGCGGGGTGTAGAGCGGCATGCCCACATCCGCCAACCAGCGCCCGCCGCCGATTTCCAGGATGATGGCGGTGTGGCAGGCTTTCCTCTCCTGCATGTCGTTGATGGTCAGGTAGCCCCGGTATCCCAGGGAGCGCAGCAGGTCAAAGAAGGCGTAATTGCTCTCGAAACAGGTGCCGCCGCCCCCGCGCTGTATGGCCTCCTGCCAGAACTCAGCGGGCCAGCGCGGGCAGAGGGTCGTATCTGAGACGCGAGCGCGGCGGGCGATGCGCGAGGCGCTCTCCCAGGGCACGCGCCGGGTGTAGGCATCGATCAAAGCCCGCAGCAGCTCCACATCCGGCGCGCCGGCGGGCACGCCCAGGAAAGCCAAAGCGTCAGCCAGCGCCTGCTCCATCAGGCTGCGGCGCTGCTGGCCTCGATCCCGGCGACGGGCTCCGCCTCGGGGAGCTGATCGTGGTCTGGCAGCAGGGTCTCGGCGTCGCGCACCTTGCGTGACAGGTAGCCTCCCAGGCACGTTAGCGTAGCCAGACCGCCAGCAAAAACAAAGATGAGGGCCATGCCGGCTCCCGGCCCGGTGCCCACCAGCCAGCCCAGGGCGCCTGTCAGACTGCCGCCGGTCTGCATGGCAGGTTCCAGCACCACATCCGCCAGAGGTCCGGCGATCAGCATGGAGAGCGGGTTGACGAACCAGGCGATCAGGCGGCGGATGGAGAATACCCGCCCCTGCACATCCGGCGCTACTTTGGATTGCCAGATAGCCTGGTTGGAGCCGTTGATCACCGGCACGAAGAAGGCGCCGCAAAAGCTGGCGACCACCCAGACCGGCAGGGCGCGCCCCAGGCCCATCAGCATCACGCCCACCAGGCTGGAGATCGCCCAGCCTGCCAGCACGCCGTGTACGCGGCGCTTGGGACCGCCCCAGGCGCTCATCACCAGCCCGCCCACCAGCCCGCCGATCGCGCCGGCCGAGCTGACCATGCCGAAGATGACCTCGTCGTTGCCGGTGCGCGCCAGGATCATGGGCGCCTGCACGGCGAAGGCGATGCCGACGAAAAAGTTACCCAGCAGAAAGATGATCTGCAGCCCCAGCAGGCTGGGGCGCTCCAGGATGTAGCGGAAGCCGTAGGCGGCCTCTTTCCAGATGCTGCCTTGCCCTTTGCGCCCCTCGGCGGTGATGCGCGGCTGCGGCACGTGCACCACCAGCAAAGCGCCGATGGCAAACACAAAGGTGACGATGTCGATGGTCATGATGCCGCCCAGCCCAATGACGCCCAACAGCGCCCCCGCCAGCAGCGGGGCGAAAATACCCGAACCCGATTCAGCCAGGCTCATCATGCCGTTGGCGCGCCCGTACTGCTCCTTGGAGACCATGGTGCTGATGGCGGCGGAATAAGCCGGCCATTGAAAGGTCTGGAAAAGACCCATGAAAGCGCTGCTGATGTACAGGTGCCAGATTTGCAGGTTGCCGCTCAGATGCAGGATCAGCAAGCCAATCGTGGCAATGCCCGAGGCCAGGTCGCTGATCATCATCATGAGCTTGCGGTTGGAGCGGTCGACGATGGCGCCGGCGATCGGGCTGAAGATCAGCATGGGAGTCACAAAGAAGAAGCCTACCAAAGCCAGCGCCGTGGCTTTTCCGGTGATCTCGTAAGCCCAGATGGTCAGGGCAAAATGCGTCATGCTGGTGCCCAACAGGGAGACGATCTGCCCGAACCAGACCACGCCGAAACCGAGCATGCCGCCAGGTTGTTTGTTCTGCATAGATGGGTGTCTCCTCAACGCTTGCTACCGATAAAGAATTTAGAAGTTACGCAGTTCAGGGAATATAAGGGGGTGTGTGGGCGGGCTACGCCCGCCCACACACCCCCTTTCCCCTCCAACTGCGTTCATCTTAGAATTATTATAAGCCCGCCCCTATCCCTTCGTGCCTAAAAGCTCCAGGGCCTCCTGAACCGACAGCTCGCCGCGTTCGATGCGCTCCAGCACCGGCAGGTGATCTTGCTCATCCGCCTCGCCCGCCTGTGCGCTCGGTGTTGCCTGGTGGGGCGTTCCGAGGTACAGATCACCGGAGACGCTCGTGTGCTTCAGACTCGCGCCGCCGCCCTGCAGTTCCAGGGAGGTATGCCGGGCGCCTTGCTGCCAACGAGAAATGGGCAGATCGCTGTGCACTTTACCGCTCAGGCTGTCGGATTGCAAGGAACAAGCCGTCTCTGCCGGGACGAGCAGGTGCACATCGCCTGATACGGATTTGAGCGTGTACGGCCCGGCGCCCAACGGAGTGTCAAATCTCAAGTCTCCGCTTACCGTGGAAGCCTGCAACCGATCAAGCTGGCTATCGATGAAAGCTGCATCTCCCGAGACGGTGTCCATCTCCAACAGCCCGCTCAGGCGGCGAGCGTGGACATCCCCGCTCACCGAGTGGATTTTCAGGCTGCCGGAGAGATCGCTCAATTGTACCTCACCGCTGACGGTATTGATCTGGATATCACCCTGCACGCCCTCTAGGGAAGCCGAATTGCTCACCCCGGAAAGCGCCACAGAACAGGCGGGCGGCACTTCCACGGTGTAATCGACGCGGCTGGGACGGCGCAGGAAAAATCCTGACCATCCACCTTCTGCAAAGCGGGTTTCTGCACGCACACAGCCATCCTCATCCTGGCTGATCGTCACCCGGGTGTGCTGCGCTTCTCCGCCTCCTGCATGATTCACAGCGCGCACATGGATCAACCCCGTCTCGCCGGGTCGCACTTGCACCGAGCCGCGAATATTCGCCAGTACCAGGCGGGCGGCCTGCGGCGCTTGAAAAACCTGTTCGATGATTTCGTCCGCAATTTGTTCGCTCATGGCTGCACCTATTCGATATAGATCTCGATGTGTTCGCCGTCTTCTTCATCCATCACATCGATGATTTTGCCCTCTGCGCCGGCATTGATGGCTTCCACCAGCTCATCGAAGGCTACCCCAGGTGCATACTGCGAAGCGATGTTCAGCCCTGCATCCACCAATCCCAGCGGCAGGTTCACGGTGGCTTTGGCCTTGCCGCTGGCAGTATCGGTAACGCGCACCCGCAGCCAGCGCGCCGTTCCGCCGGCGCCGCGCATGAAAGGCTTGCGCTCGGGCTTTAAGCTGGTAGCGAGAGCAGAGAGCAGCCTGGCGCCCTCCTCCGCCGAGATTTTGCCATCATCGATCATCTTCAGGATTTTTAGCCGTTCTTCAGTTGTTGCCATAGGATTACCTCCTCAATAAGTGTCTATTCGAAAAATAAAGGGGACCGGGGTGTATGGCGGCGCTCAGCCAATAAAGACCTGCACCTTTTCGCCATCTTCGCCCTCGTCCACTTCGATGTAGAGCGGATTATCGGATGATGTGGTTTTCTCCAGGGCCTGGAGCAGCTCGTCCACCGAGGTGTGCTCCAACCCGCGCATCTTGCTGCCAAAGTTGCGCAAGAACCAGCCGGTCAGGCGCACAGGCAGCGGGAAGCTGATGGCGATTTTCTGGGGCCATTCTCCGCTTTTTTGGTGAACGCGAATATGCAGCCAGCGGGCGGTGCGGCTTTGCCAGGCAAGCACCATCAGGGCCAGCCCGATCAGGAAGGGCACCCAGGAGCAGTAGAACCAAAACCCAAAACCGGAGTTTTGCTGGGCAGAGAACATCCACCAGCCCGCCAGCACAACGATACCCACCCCGATCCACATCGGAAGCATCCAAAATCGCCGCCATTTATCCAGCTCGGGAGCAGGCGGCGCGCTGGCGCTGGACGTACCCGGGTTGAAAGTGGTATCGGCGCGCGGCGGAGCGGCTGCACCCAAGCGGCTGCTGGCGCTCAGCTCAGCCAGGTCTTCCAGCGGAGCCGGCTCCTGGTAAGACTCGCCGGCAGATTCTTCTGGCTCGGCGGGCTCCTCCTCCCCGAGGGCATCCAGCAAACGCAGGCCCTCTTCGGCGGAGATTTTGCCGCTTTCGATCATTTGGAGGATCAGGTGTCGTTCTTCTTCATTCACCATCTCATACCTCACGTAGGATTGTTTTCCAAAGCCGCTAAGAGCTTTTCCGCTTCATCCAAGGTAATTTTCTTCTGTTGCAGCATGCGCAAGATCATCAATCGTTCCTCATCGGCTGGGGGCGCCGGCGGCCGGGGTGGGGCGGGAGGGGAAGAGGTCCATTCGACGTTCCAGGTGCGCCGGCGCTGGTCGTTGGCGCGGCGCTGAGCAGCCTGAGCGCGCAGCTCGGCTTTGCGCTGAGCGGCTGCCATCTTGCGTTCTACCTTCTCCTGTGCGCGGCGCAATCTCTCCTGGGCCTGGGCGTTGGCGCGCTCGCTAACCGCCCGCGCCCGCTCCTGGATGCGCGCCGCCTCGCTGTCAGAAAGACCGGCTTTGCTGGCTACATCCGCGATATGCGACATTTGCTCATCCAGCAGATTCATCTGGGACTCGATTTGAGCCTGGATATTCTCGCTGAACTGCTCGGTGAATTCCTCCGAAAACACGGAAAAGGCGTCATCGAATTCGCCCTGCAGATCGCCCATATCGGTCCAGGCTGACTCCTCACAAACGAAGGATAAAGAGCCGCCCGCCGAAAGCTTCACCTGGGTCGCGCCCTCACCCAGGCTCAGGTGGGTGGAGCTTTCTGTGTAGGTCTTGGAGCTGTCATGGGTGCGCACGCGGATGTTACGCGCACCGCTGGCAAGCTCCACCTGGGCGCTGGCATCCTCGGTAATGCGGCATTCCAGGTTGCCGCTGGCGGAGACGGAATATTGCTCGCCCTGCAGCATCGAAAGCTGGATGTGGGCATTGCCCAGGGCGGTGGCATCCACGTTGCCCTCCGTATCGCGCAAGACCAGATTACCGCCCACGCGTTGGAAAACACAGGCGCCCTGCACATCGCGGGCTGTAACGCTCCCAAACACTTCTTCCACGAACAGATCGCCTTCCACCTGGCGCGCAAGCAGCTCGCCGTGCACGCGGGTCACACGAGCATTGTCGATATCGCGCAGCACCAGCGAACCTGCCACCAGTTCGATCTGCAAGCCGTCTTCTAACATCTTGAAACTGGCGTTACCATTAATTTGCCCGGCGCGCAGGATGGCATCCTTGGGCACGCGCACAAAGCAGTCGCCCGTGCAACGAATCTGGTAGGAGTCTTCCCGCTGCTCCAGCACGGGATCCTCCCCGCTGCTGGCTTTAAGCAAGATTTCCGAGCGATCCCAACCCTTAACTTCCAATTTACCCAGGATCGATTCGATCTGGACCAGCGGTGAAGGGCCGGTGGGTAATGAAATTTGGCTCATGATCAACCCCCTTTCTCTTGCAGCAAAAGCATGGCTTTCTCAACCGAAATTCGCCCGGCGTCCAATTCTTCCAGGATATTCTGGCGCATCTCTCCGGATGGCCCAGCAGGTTCCTCACCGCCGCCAGGCTCGTAACCCAGGGCGCGGATCACTTCATGCAGCCGGTTGCGGATGGTGGGATAGGAGAGGTTTAGCTCATTTTCCATACGGTTAATCTTGCCCTCGCAGCGCACAAAGGTCTCGATAAAGTCGAGCTGTTCATGGGTGAGCAGGGCAAAAGGGCCGGCAGTGAAGCGCCCTTCAATGGTGGATTCACACTCACGGCAATGGAGGCGGGTGACAGCCACTTCACCGCCGCATAAGGGACATACGGTAGGTAGTTTATTCATGGATTTAAATCCTTTCCTTCCATCACTTTCTCTCTATTAACGAGATAATACCAAAAAATGCAAAAATGTCAATATTAAAATTAATAATCCTAATCAGGATATTAATTTTATTAAATTAGAATTGAATTATGGGAAGTCAGCTATCCGGGCCGCGCTACGCGGCCGGCAGACCGGTTAGCGCTGCTCTGCCTGGATGAAGCTGGCCTGGTTAGAGCATTCGCAGGCAGTGACGGTGTGGGAGAGGCGCGTGAGCGTGCCCAGGTACGGGGCGGGTCCATTGTGCGCTATCCAGCCATCCAGGTTGAATGCCAGCGTGCCCTGGGCTGGGATCCATTCGCCGTTATACTTGCGGGCGATGTGGACGTGGGTGCCGGTGCTGGTGCCGCCCTCGCAGGAGGGATGCCCCACCGGGTCGCCAGTCTTTAGCATTGCCCCGATCGGGGCGCGCCCTTCGGTTGCCACGTGCAGGTAGAAAATATTCCAGCCGGTGCGCTCATCTCCGTCGCCGTCCAAATCCAGCACCACCTCGCCGGTTTCAGAGCGCACAACCACGCCGTCTGCAACGGCAGTGACCCATTCTTCGGTCTTTTGACAGCCGGTAGTGATCAGCGGAGGGGCAAAATCCAGCGCGGCAAATGGCTCCCCGCTGCCCCAGGCAGAATGAGGTCCGCCAGTGAAGGCCCACAAATTGCCTGGCGCAAACGGCAGAGTCAACGGGGGCTGCTCCAGGCTGGCGGGGATATGCGCCTGGTCCGAGACCCACGGATCGCCAAACAGCGCCTGGTAGCTGCGCGCCAGTCCATCCGGCGAAATCGCTTCCTGGTACGCCGATTTAGCCATCAGGAAGTTGAAGAAGTATTGCAGGCTCACCGTGGCAGCGTTCTGCCAGGGGTCAAAGCGCTCCTGGCGCCCATCTTCGTGCTCGATGGAAGTCAACTGCCCCAGCCGGTAGTTGTAATAGCCGTTATTGAGCAGATTGGCCCCCCATAACAGCTGGCGGTACAGCCCGCGGCGGTTGCCCGCCCGGTAACCCAATGGGTAGGTGCGCGCTTCAGGGGCCGGGTCCGGCTGGCTGAGCGCTCCGGATTGGTATTCCAATAAAGCCAGCAGCAGGCGCGGGCTGACACTGAATTTGAGCGCTACCAGGTCGATGATGGAGGCCGCGCTGCGGTTCGCATCGGCGGCGTATTCGTAATAACCATTCAGCCAGCCGGGCTGGCTGGCTATAAATTGGGCGCTGTCGAAACCGACCTGCGCCGGACCATCGATGAACAGGCTGTCTGGCAAGATTTTAAACGAAGTGCCCCAAAAGGGCAGGTAATAGACAGGAATCTTCATCGGCATCCCTGGAGGCATGGTGGTTGCCGAAGCGGGGATAATCGGGTTGGCGGCGCGGATTTCTTCCACACTGGTGTTGAAACGAATTGCCAGCACCGGCAGGGTATCGCCGGTTTGAGCAATATAATCCACTAATTCGCCAGGGGAGTAGGAGGGGCGTTCGGGCAGCGGGGTGGGACCGAGGCCGGAGGGCTCCTGGGCGGGCGGGGCAGCCTGGGTGGCAATGCCAATCTCACCGCCGGTGAAAGAGGCCACCTGTGGCTGGCAAGCGCTGAGCAGCAGGCTGGTTATCGCTACCAGCGCCAAAAATGCGCCTTTCTGACGCGAACATAAATTTAACCACAAAGGACACCAAGGAAGTTCAGTATTACGCTTTATTCCCAGCCTATCCTCAACTTTGTGCCCTCTGTTGTTCAAGCTTCTTTCAGTTAACACAGCGATGTATTTCCGTTTCCTGAATTATTTGCACAAAAAACATTCAGGCAACGCTGATTCTAACACACAGTGCTCAATAACCGGCTTCGTAGGGGTCTTCGGGGGTGCGGATGATGCGGGTATCGAACGAGCCGCAGGTACAGGCGTTGACGATCTCATCGCCGCGCGTCAGGCTGCCCAGGTATGCCTGCGCACCAGCATGAGCCATCCAGCCGCTGAGTACGAAAGGCATGGGCCCATCAGCGGCGATCCATTCGCCGTTGTATTTGCGGGCGATATGCAGGTGCGTTCCGGTAGCCATGCCGCCCTCGCAGGACGGGTGCCCCAGCAGGTCGCCAGCGCCCACCCATGTGCCGACCGGCACGCGCTTATCATTCGAGACGTGCAGGTAAAGCAGCACCCAGCCGGTTTGCTCGTAGCCGTCGCCATCCAGGTCCAGCACCACCACGCCCTTGCCCGAGCGCACCACCAGGCCATCTGCCATGGCAGTCGCCCAGGCATTGGATTCCTGGCAGCCAGGTTCCGAGCTGGCGGGGGCAAAATCCAGCGCGGCGTAAGAGCCTTCATGCTCCCATGCGCCGTGCGGGCCGCCAGTGTAACTCCACAGGCGATCCATCTGGAAAGGCAGGATCAGGGCCGGTTGGGTGAGGCCAGGCGGGTAGAGGGGTTCTATCGTTTGGGCGCGGATCCAGGCGTTGCTGAACATGCGCTCG
>Ga0105106_10001357_pt1 | contig 17582 bp, 15 predicted proteins | sample PPLLaktember2015_5_FD_79109 | JGI IMG/M metagenome (GOLD analysis project Ga0105106, IMG submission 79109) | Freshwater sediment microbial communities from Prairie Pothole Lake near Jamestown, North Dakota, USA - PPLs Lake P8 Core (1) Depth... | ecosystem: Environmental > Aquatic > Freshwater >...
ACTGAAAAATACCCATAGGTTGCTTCCGTGGACTTCCCAGTGTTCACTGGCATTGTCCGCCCCCTCTGCAGAGTTCGGCCGGGCGACCGGAAGCAAACCCACCGGGCGCTGCGACTCGGTCTGATTGAGGAAACGTACGAAGTGGTGGAAGCCCTCGACAGGGGAGATCTGCCGCATCTTCGCGACGAGCTCGGAGACCTGCTTCTGCACGCAATTCTGCAAGCAACAATCGCCGAGCAGTCCGGGGAATTCACACTGCGCGAGATTCTCCGCCGCGAATCCGCCAAATTGATACGGCGGCACCCGCACGTCTTCGGGACGACGAAGGTGCGGGATGAAGAGGAGGTGCGGCGCAACTGGGAGCGTATCAAACTTGCGGAGGGAAGGACTTCACTGCTGGAGGGCGTACCCCGCAGCATGCCGGGGCTGCAGCGCGCGTTGCGGGTGCAGCAGCGCGCTGCAAAAGTCGGGTTCGATTGGGAGAACGAGGACCAAGTCTGGCAAAAGGTCCGCGAAGAGCTGGAAGAAGTGCGCCTTGCACTCCGGTCACGCAGACAGGCGAAAAAAGAGGAAGAATTCGGAGATCTGCTGTTCGCGCTGGTCAACTATGCGCGATTCCTCAGGATCAATCCGGAGAACGCGCTCCGGCATACCATCGACAAATTCATGCGTCGCTTCCACTACATCGAACGTGCGCTGGCGAGGCAGGGCAAAACCATCCACGATAGCTCGTTGAAAGAGATGGATTACTACTGGGAGAAAGCAAAGCGACGGAGGAAGAAATGAGCCCCGGTACGAGAACGTGCTAGGCTTTGTCCTCATCACCCTGCGGCGGCACAGCGTTCTGGAACTTCTCGTACGCATCGATGATATCCTTCACCAACCGGTGCCGGACAACATCGTTCCTGTCGAAGTACACGAAGGAAATACCCTCCACACCTTGCAGGACCTCTTGAATCTGTACGAGTCCTGAACTCTGCCTCGTGGGCAGATCGATTTGTGTGACATCACCGGTCACAATCGCGCGGGAGTTCGGGCCCAGCCGCGTCAGAAACATTTTCATCTGCATCGCCGACGCATTTTGCGCCTCATCAAGGATCACAAAAGCATTGTTCAGCGTCCGCCCGCGCATATACGCGAGCGGTGCGATCTCGATCACGCTCTTCTCAATGTACCCTCGCAGTTTTTCCGCCGGAATCATATCGTCGAGGGCATCATACAACGGCCGGAGGTACGGATCGACCTTTTCTTTCAGGTCGCCGGGCAAAAAACCGAGGCTCTCGCCTGCCTCGACCGCAGGACGCGTGAGTACGATCTTGGTGATCTCATTGTTTTTCAAACTCGCGACCGCAAAGGCGACCGCCAGATAGGTCTTGCCGGTTCCCGCAGGGCCGATGGCAAAAACGATATCGTTTGCCCGGATCTGCCGCAAATACTCGCGTTGACCGGGAGTCTTCGCACGGATGATCTGGCTCTTCGTGAAGAGAATGACGTTGTCCAACTCGTCGTGGGAAAGACCCGAGGTGACGCCCTTCGGCACAGCCGGTTCACCGTTCGCAGTGATAAGATCGATCACCGTATCGACATCGTTGGTGGTCAGCGATCCGTTCTTGCGCAGGAGGAACATGAGTTCCTTGAAGATGCGATCCAGTGTGTCGACTTCGGCGGGATCGCCACGCAGGGTGATGGTATCACCGCGGACAACGACAGTGGCATCGAACCGGCGCTCCAGGACTTCGAGATTCGCGTCATTCAGCCCGAGCAGGCCGAGCGCATCAACCCCTTCGATCTTCAGCTTCTTTTCGGTCATGCCGCTCATTGTTCCTCAAAATACACGTGAACCCCCTCCCCTGCGCAGCGCTGCGCGCAGGAAAGGGGGTTCACGCTACTGATACTGCTTCTCACTACTTCGTCGAAGGCTCGGCCGGTGGGGCGAGCACCGAAGCTGCTCTCGCCGCAACCCTCGAATAATACTTCCTTGCGGCTGCCTTTTCGTCTCCGCTCATCTCCTTCCCCTCGGGGATCTTCAGCATTTGGCCCGGATGAATGACGTCCGGATCCTTGATCTGATCCCGATTCCCCTGCCAGATACGCGGCCACAACCAGGCATTGTCATAAATGTCGGGTTTCTTGGAGATGTTCCACAGGCAGTCACGATCCCGGGACCACGTCCCGACCGTGTACACCTTCACCTGCTTCCCAAGCGTCTCCTTAAGGCTCTTCACCTTCGTGTCGAGCGCGGTAAGGCGATCCCAGAATTCCGGGATCAGTGACAGCTTGTTTCCCCAGAGTTCCTTCGACTTGGCTTCCAGTTCCGTCAGTTCGCTGCTCCGGGCCATCAGATCCGCATCCGAGAGACGCATCAGGTCTGCAGCCTTGGCTTCCGCATCCTCGATTTCACTGCGGTAGGCGCTTGCCTTCTCGCGATCGGACCCCACGAGGGCATAGAGCTCGTCAAGGCACGTCTCGCATTCGCCATCCAGTTTGTTGGATTGGGTTGTGAGCGTGCCGATGTCGCTTTGTAGTGTCTTGAGCTTTCCCTGCAGGTCATTCCGCATCTGGGTGTACTTATCCATTTCTTGCTGCCACTGCTCTTTCGTCAGCTCCTGGGCCGTCGCAAGCCCGACTGACAAAGTGAGCACGACAGCGACGATCATCATCAGAGCGCTGTGCAATTTCATGTTCAGAGACTCCTCGCTGGTTGTGTCACTTTGCTAGCCGTTGCTTGACAATTGCCTGGTCATCGCCACACTTCTTCAACTGTGCATTCTTTTCGGCGATGACTTTGTCCAGGTCGCCTTTCTTCACCTCCAACTCCTTGATCTCCTTCTCGAGCTGCGCCGTCTCGTCCTTCAAGGTCTGGAGCGCTTGTAGCTGCTCCTCATCGGGGCTTGAAGAACAACCATAGAGGAAGAGCGATCCGCTGAACAAGAGCGTCATCCCAATGGTCATGAATGTTTTCGTGCATTTCAGCATGTGGACCCTCCTGAGATATAAGGTTACGGGTAGATTGACACTATGAATGCGTAATCGGATGATCGTTGCCAGTATAACAAATATTTGGTTCCTTGTCAAATCCTAATTTTCCCCGGGATTCCTGGGGAATCTTCACAACAGCCCTCTTTCGGCCAGACTTGTGAAGCGGTCGCCGGCCACTATGAGGTGGTCGTGCAGTGGAATGCCGACGATGCGTCCGGCCTCGGCGAGTTGACGGGTGACTTCCGTGTCTTCCCTGCTGGGCTCCGGATTGCCTGAGGGATGGTTGTGCACGACAATGATCGATGCGGCGCGTTGGTCTATTGCCGCTTTGTACACTTCCCGCGGATGCACGAGGCTCGCATTGAGGGTACCGCTCGTGATCTCCACTTTGGCCCTCAGCGCGTTCTTCGCATCGAGCAGGAGCACAAAGAAAGCCTCTGTTGCGCGTTCTCTCAATAACGGCACCATATGCCGCGCAACATCCTCCGGGGACTGATTAACCGGCCACGGTTCCTCGGGCTCGGCCTGCATCCTCCGCCCGATCTCGAATGCCGCGACCAGTTCAACGGCTTTGGCCGGGCCGATGCCATGGACCCGCATAAGCTCGGCAGGCGTGCGGGAACCCAGCATCCGCAATGACCGTCCGCCGGAAAGCAAATCACGCGCCAGGTCCACCGCCGAGGAGCTGCCCGTCCCCGTGCGAAGAAGCAGCGCCAGCAATTCGGTTTCAGTCAGGGCTGAAGGTCCCTTGCCGAGGAGTTTCTCGCGAGGCCGGTCACCGGAAGGCCATTCTTTGACGGAACCACGACGTTCGGGAATACCGGGTGCAATGCGGGGAGACGTGACGGACGGCCCGCGCCTGGGCCGTCCGGATTCATTCAACCCTGACTTCATCAAGACGTATGATGTTGTGTCCGTCAAACAGGAGGATGAACAGCGCATTGTTAACGCGACCGGAGGTGAGCCCGATGACTGAATGCAGGCCCACGTAGTTGCGGGTCCCTGACAATGCCCGTGCCAGGGCATGGCGCGTCGTTGCGCCGTCTCGCATCGCGCCGAGCACCATCGCCGCCGCGTCATACCCGAACAGAGAATTCTTCGTCGGCCGACGGTGGAAACGCGCCCTGTAACCGGCCGCCCAGTCCCGGTATGCCGCTGCAAGTGTATCCGTGTACGATTCAGATTCAAACACGACACCCGTGCTGTACCGGCGATGTTCATCCAGGTCGGGAAGACTGTTCCATTCGCCTGATCCCAGGATTTGCGCCTGGATATTGAAGTACACGGTTTGTGCGGACACTACGCCGATTTCCTGCGGGGAGCCGATCGGTGCGTACAATGCTTCGATGGTTTTGATGGGGTAGTCGAGACTGTCGGCGAGAATTTCGTTATACACCACAGCAATGCCCAGAGAATCCAGGCGTGCGGCCGCATCGGGACCGACGAGCTTGACGGCGTTCACCATCGCCCCCTTGTGAAGAAGCGAGTCAAGTGTCTTCACGGGGACGCCCAGCGCGACAAGTTTCATGAGCTCCCCGAGTTTCTTCTTCCCGCCGAAGGCAATGAACCCTTCGCTGCCCACACGCAAGCCTGCACGACGGATGTTTCTGAGCTGGACACTCAAGTCCGTCTTGCCCCGTTCGTACCACTCCGCCGCCACTATCGTCGCACCGAGCAGACGCGCTTCGTCAACAAAACCTTCCGCCAGAAACTTGCCGTATGCATCAGAGGGTGCGAGGACCCCGAGATGCTTGAATCCCTTTTTTGTGACGGCGTATCGGGCCATCGCACGCCCCCGCATGTCGTAATCCGGATTCGTCTGGAACACATATGATCCCGTGGCGGCAATCCCGTTCGCATTGGCGGTCGGGGTGATGAGCGGGATCGATTCTTCCTGGGCAGCCCGTGCCGCAAGCAACGTGGTGCTCGAGAACATCGGCCCGATGATCCCAACAATCCGCTGGTCTGATGCCATGCTCCGGACGGCATTGGACGCCCGGTCAGGATCCCGTTCGGTGTCATCCGTGACAAGCGTCACCTTCATCCGGTTCTTCGGATCATTCGTGAAGAGTTGAACGGCATATTCGATCCCGTCGTTGACGTCCGCTGCAATCTCTTTCGCGGCTGAAGGTGGATCATTGCGCATCAACGGGAGGAGAACGCCCAGCTTCACATCGCTTCGTTCGGTAATCTGCTCGAGGAGCCGCATCACACGCGGTTGACTTTGGATCTCGGGGAAAGTGGAGAGCATGCTATCGAGCGTGGCGCGCGCGGCCCGAGTATCCTCAGCCCTTACATGCCTTTCCGCTATATTCACAAGCACACGGATCCGGAAGTCCCGTGGTCCTCCCGCTGCGAGGACGCGCTCGAGTTCATTGACGGTGAGGTACCGCGTGGCAATCGTGTCCACCATGAAGCCAAGTGATTCCTGCAACCGTGGAGGTTCCGGGCGCGGCATGACTTCCCACGCACGGGAAAATTCCTGAAGGGATTCCACCCGGCGACCGATCCTGAAGTACACCGATCCGAGCACATAGTGCGCATCGGCTGCGTAGGCGGATGCCGGCGATGTGGTGAGCAATGCCCGGGCAGCTTTTACGCTCTCCATGTTCTCGCCGAGCCAGAAGAGTGCTTTCGCCTGCATGATGTGCGCTGCGGTCACCCGCGGACTCCTGGGATACACAACAGGCAGCCGGGCAAATTGCTCCGCCGCTTCGCGGTAGTGGCCCTGGTCGTACAAGGTCACCGCGTGCTGGAACAGTTCCTCCGGTCCGGTGCCGGCACCGGGCTGCTGCGCCGCAACCATGGTCCACCCGGCGAAGATACAGATGAACAACAGGGTCGCCGTGCGTGCCGACGATCCCCCGGCCCGGCGAACCACATCCGGCCTCTGGCCCGGTGACATCATGAAAGTTCGACGCGCATGATTCGTCATTCTGTCAGAAATCCTTACGGAGTGCAAGTATGCCCATCGTGTTGGCAAGCACGAAAACGCAAACCGATATGGCGGCAATGATCATCACGGCGGAGCGCAACAAGCCCCCCGCCACCGCCGCCGGAGCCCCGGCGAGGACACGGGCTACTGGAATCACCAGGAGTGCAAACGTCAACATAATGTACGATAAACTCACGAGAAACGTGACCGATGCACCCTGCGATGCTGCCACCTTCACCGGATTCTCTTCGCGCTGCGTTGCGTAGTACGCACCGGCCCCAAGGTTGATGCTCACCAACCCGATCACGGCGAACACCGTTGCGCCCGCACAAGCCCACATGACCAGCTCCGGCGCGCGCGCCATGGGTAACGTGAACCATACCAGTATTTCTGCAGGTACCAGCACGAGGGGCACCCAGACGACAAACTTCATCCAGTAGAGGCGGGAGAGAGAGATCGGCGCCGTGCGCACGCACCAGAATGCATTTCCTTCCTGACTGACAGCAGGGAACACAAACCGCAACGCGATTGACGCGACCAGAAATCCGTCAAATACCAGAATCGTCACCATTGCCAAAGCCCAGGGAAGCGTTCGCATCGGTGGGAGGATTGATATCGCCCCGATTACCGCCGTGATGATCACGAGCGCCGCCATCATGACCCCATGAATGCGTTGCACGGGGTCTCGGATGAACTGGAGCAGGTCCCGCTTGATCACAGCTTCCGCGTTCGGCCGGCGAGTCCACCGTCGGCCAAGATCCAGCCACATAGTCGTCCGCAACCAGCGCACATGCTCCCTATGCCCGTGGAATTCCCCCACCAGCAGCCAGGTGGTGTAGTACAGCCGGGAGCCCGCATAGAGCACAATCACCATCAGGAGCGCGAGCATGCCGAGGAGTCCGGCAATCGACAGGAATGCCCCGCCCTGATCGCCGGAGATAATGCACCGAAGGGCAGAAGACGCCATTTCGTGCGGGAGCCAGAGTGCAGAAGGGCCGGCCAGCTCCCCGGCAGCCGGTGCTTCTCCGTGGCTGCTCGCGACCGCAATACGGATGATGCTCACAGGATCGGTAAGATGGTACGATAGAAACAGAACCGCAGAGTACAGAGGCAGAGCCACAGCCAGCATCCGGCGCACGCCGATTCTCGAAGCAACGTATATCAGCACCATCAACATGAACACTCCCAGGATGCCGGCGATGAATACCAGAGGCATCATCACCGCAAACATCATTAACGCGTACTGGTACCAGGCAACGTGAAACACCGCGCCGAATCCGAGTACCCCGGACACCCCGATCAAGAGGAGCACGCCGGTGCTGGTGATCACGTTTTCTCCCATGCGAAGCGCGAAGAGGTTCGTGTGTGCAATCGGCAGTGTCTGAAGGAACTCCACCTCGCGGGCTGCAAAGAGGGTTGCGTAGCTCAGAATCACGCTCATGAAGTTTGCCGAAACGAAAAACGCGAAGAGGATGACGGTCACGAGCCTGTCCAACGTTTCCACTCCAACCCCCAGCTGACTGACCAGGAACCACGTGAAGTTCCTCGTCATGAGGAACATCCCGACCGCCATGCCACCGAAAATAATCAGGGAGGAGATATTCCTGATCACGCCGTGCGGCCGGAAGTCGGACAGACTTTTGGAGATCACGGCCGCCTTGGCTCCCAGTACCGTACGCAGATCGTTCATGGGGGGCTCAGCGCGTGATATCAAGGAAAGTTTTTTCAAGTGTACCGTGTTGCGCCCCGCCGGAGTCGAACTTGTCTTCATACACGATTTTGCCGTGCTTGATGATGGCGATCCGGGTGCACAATTCCTCGACGATGCGGAGCAGATGTGTGGACATAAAGATGGTCGTCCCCGACGCAGCTTTCTCCTTCAGAAACTCCCTGACAATCCACGAACTGCGGGGGTCCAGCCCGAGCAACGGTTCGTCGAGGATGAGCACAGCGGGTTCATGCACGAGTGCCCCGGCCAGCGCGACACGCTGCCGCATGCCCTGGGAATACTCCTCGGCTGTCCTGTCGATAAACCCCTCCATTTCAAAACAGCGGGAGTAGTAGTCTATCCTCCTGTGGAGTTCCTCGGCGCGGACGCGGAATAGCCCCCCAATGAAGTGCATATACTCTCTTCCCGTCAGCTTGTCATAGAGATAGGGCTGGTCGGGTAGATAGCCGAAGTTACGTTTCGCGGAAACCGGATTGGCGTGGACGTCGAATCCGTTCACGGCACAACTCCCGGACGTCGGTCGGTACAATCCCGTGAGTGTTTTGATCGTCGTGGTCTTCCCCGCCCCGTTCGGTCCGAGGAAACCGAAGAACTGCCCGCTTTCGACGGTCAGCGAGATGTCATCGACCGCGATGCTGGCGCCGAACTTCTTGGTGAGATTTCGTATTTCGATCACGCTGTAGTCCCGTACGGTGTAATATACTACTTTCTGTGAGCGGATTTTCCGACGCCGCCCAGCAATTCTTTCCGCTCGGTGCGAAGAATGGCGATCCCGGCGTCAATGAGCGTAAGCGCTTCCGTCCGCCGCGTCCTGGCCCCAGCGCGCCTGATCATCCGTTGCCGCAGCAAATGGTCATACAGGGTCAGCGCAACCATAGCTTCCGCCACCGGCACAATACGTGGACAGATACACGGGTCATGCCGCCCCCCGACGACCAGCCGGGCGGTGCGACCGTCGATCGTCGCGCTCTCCTGCTCTTTATGAATCGACGATGTGGGCTTCACGGCAATCCGGACAACAATGTCTTCTCCGCTGGATATTCCTCCCGCTATACCCCCGGCGTTGTTCGTCCTTGTGCGGAACCGACCTGCATCCCCGTCAAAGTAGATCGGGTCGTTGTTCTGGCTGCCGCGCAGTCTGGCCGCGGCGAAGCCGTTGCCGACCTCAAAGCCACGGACGGCTCCTATCGACATCAACGCTTGTGCGAGATCGGCTTCAAGCTTGTCAAACACCGGATCTCCCAAACCGACGGGGGGATTGCGGACGGTAACTTCAACAACACCTCCGACCGAATCCCCTTCCTTCTTTGCTCGCAATACGGCACGTTCCATCCTGACCGCGGCCTCGGGATCGGCACACCGGAGCGGATTCTGTTCGATGGCGTCGATCCGGAAGGATCTTGCGTGTATGCCGGCAACTTCCGTCGTGTAACCATAGATGGCAGTACCCAGCCGGGCTAGCTCCTGCTTCGCCAACGCCCCCGCCGCAACACGGCCGGCAGTCTCACGACCCGATGAACGCCCTCCACCGCGGTAGTCCGCGACACCGAACTTCGCCAGGTAGGTGTATCCGGCGTGTCCCGGTCGGAAGATCTCTTTCAGATGCGCATATGCCGCGGGGCGCTGGTCCGTGTTCCGGATTATCATGCAGAGCGGTGTGCCTGTGGTCTTCCCTTCAAAAACACCGCTCAGGACCTCCACTTGGTCCGCCTCTTTCCTGGTCGTGGTCATCCTGCTCTGCCCCGGGCGCCGTCGATCCAGCTCGCGCTGGATCACCGCAGCGTCAAATTTCACTCCCGGCCTCACGCCATCAATGACGACGCCGACGGCGGGTCCGTGACTTTCACCAAAGGTGGTGATGCGAAAGTGTTTTCCAAACCGATTCCCTGCCATACGCTATCTCCCTCTTGCCAGTCGATCCAACTCCTCCCAGAACAGCGGAAACGACTTGTTCACGCAATCCGGCCCCAGGACGGTGACACCCGGCACCCGCAAACCGATAAGCGCGAAGCTCATTGCGAGACGATGGTCATCGTGCGCATCCAATTCCGCTCCGCGCAGTGGAACCGGCGCTACGACTAACCCCTCGTCTAGTACCGCAATGTCGGCGCCGAGCCGCCGCAACTCATCCGCCAGCGTGTCAAGGCGGTCTGATTCCTTGTAGCGGAGGTGCGCCACATTCGTGATCCTTGTCGGCCCGATAGCAAACAGAGCCACCGCGACCAATGTCGGCACGGCATCGGGGGCCCGGTTCATGTCAACCGTAACACCGCGAAGTCCGCCCGGGCACGATACGGCCACACCGTCAGTCATCCACTCAACCACACATCCCATTTCACCAAGCACATCCAGCAAACACGCTTCACTCTGCAATGATTTCCGCTGCATCCCCGGCACAACCACGCGTCCCCCCGTCACCGCAGCGGCGCCAAAAGCATAGGTCGCACTGGAAGCATCCGGCTCCACTTCATATTGCGCCGGGTGATATGACAGGCTGGGAGGCACCCGATAGACCCGACCCGGTCCTTCAATCACACCCACGCCGAATTCCTTCATGACTTCCAATGTCATTGCGAGATAGGGCGCTGAGGCGAGCGGGCCCGTAAGACTCACATTGATGCCCTCTGCGGTGCCCGGGGCTGCCAGCAGCAATGAAGAGATGAATTGTGAACTTTTCTCTCCACTGACCGACACCGCACCTCCCCGGAATGCCCCGCCGTGAACCACGTATCGTGACTGTCCATCCGGATGTTCGAACGGAATTCCAAGATCGGTGAACGCCTTGAAAAGGTCCGCGATCGGCCGTTGCCCCATCCGTGCCGAGGCCTCAAATATCGTCGTCCCCTCCGCACGTGCAGCAACAGAAAGGAGAAAACGCAGAGTTGTTCCCGCATTCCCTACGGGGATGGGATATCGCGGGGCATAGAGCTTCCCGCCTGTGCCTTCAACCGTAAGCTGTCCGGCACCCGGTCTCGCCAGAACACCGAACTGGTTCAGACCGTTGATCATCATCGCCGTGTCCGTACTGTCGGACGCGTTCCGTATGTGCGACTCACCTTTCGCCAGAGCAGCACACACCAGGGCCCGGTTGGTAAGACTCTTCGAACCCGGCACAGACATCGTGCCGCGGAGAGGCCCTGTGGGTAGGATGACGCGTGAGGGAGGCATGTGGGATAATCGAACGTGAAGTTCAGGGTCCGGGTCTGGTGTCTGGAATGTAGCGTCGGGAATCCTGAACCGGATCCCGCGTCGCAGCGACAAAAAGCCGTTTGACATCCGTTGTCAGGGGTTTTCGCCCCGTGAAGAGCCTGATCTGTTCAACCGCCTGACGGGCGAACATTTCAACCCCGGTCACTGTCATGATCCCCTGCTTACCGGCTTTCTCCAGGAAACAAGTCATCACCGGATTGTAGATCGCATCGAATGCAAGGTGAACGGTATCAGGGATCGCTGCCACGGGCGATACATCAATGTCCGGCCACATGCCCGCCGAGGTCGCATTTACGAGAATCTCGGGTTTGAATGACGGTATCCCATCAATCGTCGTCCACTCCGCGCCGAGAGCGCGGGCCACACTTCTGGCCCGTGCGAGCGTACGGTTGGCAATGCAGACCGTGGCACCGCGGCGGATCGCCTCACCCGCAATGGCTCGTGCGGCGCCTCCCGCCCCGATGACGAGACACCGTTTTCCGGCGACAAGGAGCTTGCCCTCAATGGCATCCAACGCCCCTGAGGCATCTGTGTTTGCCCCGAAGTAGCCCGTGGCACGGCGTACCACCGTGTTTACGGCACCAAGCCGACGCGCGTCGGGATCCACCTGCGACAGGAGCCTCATCATCGCCTGCTTATGGGGAACAGTTACGCTGCAACCCTGCAACACCCCCTCGAACGATTTCATAAACCGCGGAAGGTTGTCCACCCTAAACCGGCAGTAGATGGCATCTCTGTCGAGCCGGCGGTAGAGGACATTATGGATGTAAGGTCCCTTGCTCTGCCCCACGGGGTTGCCCACAAGGCCGAAGACTTTTGTCCGTGTAGTTCGTTCGTGGGCGCGAAACACATTTCTCAGTGCGGAGGCCGGAAGCTGTCCGGGTGCTGATTGCCGGCCCCGTTCCGGGCAGGCGAAGGTCGCCCACCCGCCGAATACTTTGTACAGAACGCGACTCGCCTCCCCCGCTTCACCCATGGCGATGGCAAGCGCCCGCTTCCCGTCTCCCCGGGCAAGAGCAAGGAATTCCATGGCGGCTTTGATCTGCCATGCGTCTTCGGCAGTGTAGGCAAACTTTAATACTTCTGCGCCGGTTCTCATCATGGATTTATACAGCACATCGACCCGCCGGGGATAGCTGCCGAGGGAGTGGTGGGAGACAATCCACTGCAGCCGACTGACGCGTGAACGGAGTTGCCGACGGCCCGGGGTCCAGGCATCCAGCTCGAGATCCACGTACCGTGCCCCCGCATCGATCGCTCGCTGGAGCAAATCAAAACGGTCGACTTCCGGTCCTTCGAAACTGCCTCCTTCCCGCACCGGCCGGCAGGTCGCGATCACCGGCTTCCTGGTCGCTCTGATCGCCGCACGCACGTCAGTATCGGGAAGCAGATCAAGGCGGAGCTCAAAAATGTCCGCGTAACGCACCGAAGAGGCAATCTGGTTGAACGCCTCCGGCATCGAGGGCCCGGTAACAGAGACGATGATCATCGCACGAGTCCCTGGATCATCGGGTCGGGGAGCCGGACGCCGATGAGCGACACGCCGATTTTCCGGAGAAGGACGAACGAGGGACCTGCACCGGTGTTTTTTTTGTCGACAGAAAGGGCGCGGAGAACTCTCTTGGCCGCGATTCCCGGCGGAACCTGTACTGGGAGGCCGCATTTCCCGAGCAATCGAGTCAGGCGCAGGTAGTCGTCGACATCCAGGAGTCCGGCGGAGACCGCAAGCCGGGATTCCGCCACAAGTCCCACCGCCACCGCTTCGCCGTGTCTCATCCCGAAATCTGTCGCCGCCTCCAGCGCATGTCCGATGGTGTGGCCCAGATTGAGCGACTTGCGTAGGCCTGACTCGCGTTCATCGCGTGCGACGACGGCGGCCTTCAAAGACACAGCCCGGTGAATCACCCTCGCGAGGAGACGGACAGCGGTCCGTCGCATACGCGGGGCCTGTCGTTCCAGCAGATGAAAGAAGTCAGCATCAAGCGCGGCCGCTATCTTGACTACTTCGGCTAGACCGTTCCGGAATTCCTCCTGGGGGAGCGTCCGGAGGAACAGCGGGTCGATCAACACGAACGATGGCTGATGGAATGCGCCAATGAGATTCTTTCCGGCGTCGTGATTGATGCCCACTTTGCCGCCGACGCTGCTGTCCACTTGGGCGAGCAGTGTGGTGGGCACCTGGATGAAGTCTACTCCGCGCAGAACGGATGCCGCCGCGAATCCCGCAAGATCGCCCACTACACCTCCGCCCAGGGCCACGACAAGACTGTTTCGCTTGATACCGGACTCGAGCATCGCTCCGATCAGTGCGTAGTAGATATCAATGGACTTGGATTCTTCCCCAGCAGGCACTTCAAAAAGCGCATTGTCAATTCCTACATCGTCGAGTGCATGCCGGAGGCGGGTTGCGTACAAGCGAGAGACGTTTGTGTCGGTAACCACAAAAACTCGTTTGCCCGACCACCTTTTCCGGATGAGCAAAGGCAGGGTCCTGAGACCCCCCGGCGCAATCAGTATGTCGTACGAACGCCCTGATCCCCGCGGCAATCGCACTGTGATCCGGTTTTTCATACTGAAAAGAGTACGGGAACCCCCAGAGAAAGTCAAGGGAAACAACAACCGAGAACCGGGGAAGGACGCTGCGACACGGGAATCCGGGGAGCATACAGCATTCATTGGAAGTCAGCATCGACTTTTGTAGATTGACGTGATGCGCGTCGTTACGCGCCCCGATGCCACATTCACAGTCAAGCCTGCAACCCTGGAAAAGCACTACGTCCGATCGCTTTTTGACTCGATTGCGTACCGGTACGATCTCCTGAATCATCTGCTCAGCGGAGGAATCGACGTATACTGGCGGCGCCGGGCCGTTGAATGTCTGCGGGAAATCGCACCGCAACGGATCCTCGATGTTGCCACGGGCACAGCGGATTTTGCCATCGCCACACTTCGCCTACATCCGCGCGAAGTGATCGGTATCGACATCGCAGAACAGATGCTGGCAATCGGCCGGGAAAAAATCGCGCGCAAGGGTCTCCAGTCCGTAGTCTCGCTTCGCACCGGCGAAGCCGAACAGCTGGCTCTGGCCGACGGCAGCATGGACGCCTCGATTGTCGCGTTCGGCGCCAGGAACTTCGAACATCTTGACAAAGGCCTGGCGGAGATGCTCAGGGTCCTCCGGCCGGGCGGACGCATCGTCGTTCTGGAGTTTTCCCGGCCCCGGCGATTTCCGTTCAAGCAGATCTACTTTTTCTATTTCCGGAGAATCCTCCCTCTTGTGGGAAGGACCATTTCCAGGAGCAAGGATGCGTACACGTATCTTCCCGACACGGTGATGCGGTTCCCCGAGGGGGAGGCATTCGCGGACATCCTGCGCACGGTGGGATTCCGCGATATACGACAACAGCGGCTCACATTCGGCATTGCGACTATCTACACGGGAGACAAATGAGCACCTCCGAAAGAATCATCCGCGTCGGCCACAGTCCGGATCCCGATGATGCATTCATGTTCTATGGCCTCGCAAGCGGCAAAGTGAAGCTCGAAGGAATCGTCGTCGAACACATGCTTGAGGACATCCAATCGCTGAATGTCCGCGCTCTCCGCGGGGAGCTTCCGGTTACCGCCATATCCGCGCACACATTCGCGTATATCGCAAGTACCTACTGGATCATGCGCACAGGGGCCAGCATGGGCGAGGGATATGGACCGGTGATCATTTCCCGGAAACACAGATCGCTGGAAGATCTCCGCGGAAAAACCGTCGGCACACCGGGGCCGCTCACCACGGCGACATTGTTGTTCAAAACGTTCACGACCGGCATCAAAAACGTGGACATGCCGTTCGACACTATCATGGAGGCTGTGGACAACGGAATGGTTGATGCGGGCCTCCTGATTCACGAAGGCCAGATTACGTACGCGTCACTCGGCTACAACAAGATTTTGGATTTTGGTGAGTTCTGGGATAAAGAAACGGGCGGTCTGCCTTTGCCGCTGGGGCTGGATGTGGTGCGCAAGGACCTGGGCATCGACCTCGCCCGGCGCCTGTCTCTTGGACTGAAGGAGAGCATTGCCTACGGCTACAGTCACCAGGATGAATCAATTCCATACGCCATGCGGTGGGGACGCGGAATCAGCCAGGAACTGGGGGGCAAATTCGTGAAGATGTACGTCAGCCAGCTCACGATTGACATGGGAGAAAACGGTCGGCGGGGACTTGAGGAGTTGTTTACCAGGGCACATGCAAAGGGGCTGATACCCCCTGTGCCGGAGATCGAGCTGGTGTGACGTACGGGGGTCTGACCCCAACCGAGTGATGATTGTCAATAGTCAATTGACTATTGACAATTGGTCCGGGTCTGACCCCTTCCACACAGGACGCTACGCCGCCTCGACTGGGGCTTCGTGCACTGCGAGGATTTCGTAAAGCGTCGTCCGCTGTGCGGCGGCAAACCCCGACTCATGGATGAGGCGGATGCATTCCTCCGTGTTCGTGGTATTCACGAAGTTGGCCGCGGCGTGCACGTTCTCTTCCTGCAGCGTTCCCCCGAAATCATCAGCCCCGAAGTGCAAAGCAATCTGTCCCACCTTTTTTCCTTCTGAAAACCATGACGCCTGGATGTGCTGGAAATTGTCAAGGTAAACACGTGAAAGTGCGATTATCCGGAGGTACCGCGTTGACGTGGCGTACCTTGGGATGATCTTTTCCAGCGGCGTATTCCCTGGCTTGAAGCTCCAGGGTATGAACGCCGTGAATCCTCCGGATTCTCCCTGGAGGTTCCGGATCACGTCGAGATGCTCTATGATATCTTCATCGGTCTCAAGATGGCCGTACATCATCGTCGCCGTAGTCTTGAAACCGATCTTATGCGCCAGGCGCATCACGTTCAACCAGTCGGCACTGGTTCCCTTTTTGCTGCTAATCTTCCTTTTCACTCCGTCAGACAGGATTTCAGCACCGCCACCGGGAATCGTTCGCATGCCAGCTTCCCACAGGCGTTGAAGCACACCGTCCACCGGAAACCCCGACACCTCAGCCATCATGAGAATCTCGGACGTCGAAAAGAAATGCGGCTGAACACCGGGCACTTCCTTCACCGTCCGTTCTACGAGTTCCAGATAGTACTCGAAGGGAAGGTGCGGGTTTACACCGCCTTGCAACAACACCGTGGTCACGCCCCGCGAGGCGGCGTCTTTGAAATTGGCGATCATGTCATCAACGCTGTGCGTGTACTCCCCTTCCTCCCCGGGATGCCTGTAGAAGGCACAGAAGATGCAATCAACGGTGCAGATATTCGAGTAGTTCGGATTCGTGTCGATGACAAATGTCACGTGGGGTTCGGGATTCCGGAGGAAGCGGGCCTCATTCGCCAGCCCGGCGAGGTCCAGCAATTCCGCGTTACTCAACAGCCAGAGTCCTTCCTCCCGGCTGATGCGACGGCTCTCGCGCACTTTCGTTTGAATGGATGCAAGCATGGAGTTGACTGTTCGGGTCTAAGGTTTGGGGTTCAGAGTCCGGGTGTTCGGGCTCAGTACATTGCTGTCGCGCAGCCTGGCGAGCTCGGAGTGCTGGAATTCCCGGAAGAGGCGGATCGACTGCCACTCACGCTCTCCCAGGCGGTAACTGAAACCCGCGAGATATTCGTGCGTTTCGGCATCCGTGAGCCCGATCCGCCGTCCGTGCGCCCCGGCAATCGCAACGAAATCAGTTTCACCCGCATCCAGCGCCGCTTCGACCGAGGATCTCAATAGTGCCTTCCGTTCGGCGGTGAGCTCGCGCTGCATCGCCCAGACGGCGAACACGAACGGGAGTTTCTGCCAGTTATACCATTCGGCTGCGAGGTCAAAGACCAGCTCGTATCCCCGCAGGCCGTACTTGTTTCGCAGGAGGGCCTCATCACCGATGAGCAGAACGGCATCATAGCCGCGGAGATCATTGACCCCCCCGTGCATCCTCTCGAACGTCGCCTGCACACCGTACCGCTTGTCCAGGAGCGTGCGCAACAACTGCACGGAGGTGGCGGTATCGTTGATGATCCCGATCCGTTTTCCTTCGAGATCACACCACCCTTCGTTGGAAAAGAGCATCACGCTTTTCACCTGATCGCGCGATGCGATGCAGAAGCCCATGGGTTCCAGGCGCTCTTCCTGGGAGAGATAGTCCATCAAGGAAAACAGCCCGGCATCCATCATGCCCTTCGCACTCAGCATACCCATCCGCCGCGGGACCGCATGGAGGAATTTCGTGTCCGGAATGGAGAGGTGAGCGTAGAACGGGATCGAATTGAGATACGGGATCTTGCCCACAACATGGTCGGCATGCAGCGTCAAGGGGTTATAATAGACATCCCTCTCGACGGGAATTTTGCCTGCATCACGGATGATGCGGATAATCTGGTCCTTTTTCAGCGCCATGGGGCTCACTGCGCCGGCATCGTGCGCGATTTTCTCGCCCCCCACCGTGCCATCCATGTCGTCCGCACCGAAGTTCAGCGCGACGGAGGCTACTTCCTCCGTGAGCATTACCCAGTAGGCCTTGATGTGGGGGAAATTGTCAAGCATCAGGCGCGATACCGCGATGGTACGGAGGTCGTCGACCGCCGACGTAAACATGTGCCGCGGTTTGATGCCCGTCTCGCCCGGCTGAAACGCCAGCGGAATGAACGTAAGGAAACCGCCGGTATCGTCCTGGGCCTCACGGAGCTTCGTCATGTGGATCAGTCGTTC
>Ga0105106_10001358_pt1 | contig 17578 bp, 14 predicted proteins | sample PPLLaktember2015_5_FD_79109 | JGI IMG/M metagenome (GOLD analysis project Ga0105106, IMG submission 79109) | Freshwater sediment microbial communities from Prairie Pothole Lake near Jamestown, North Dakota, USA - PPLs Lake P8 Core (1) Depth... | ecosystem: Environmental > Aquatic > Freshwater >...
CCGAGCCGCCCGTATCGAGATCGCCTCGCCGGGTGCCGCGGCGCTGCGGCTGTCACTGTCGATGCCCGCGGCACATCCCGACCTCTCGTTGCGCTTCGTCGGCAACTCGCCGCGCGCGGAGGTGCAGGGCGCCTATCCGGTGAACGCGGTCGCCGAGGCCACGGCGCAGCGCGGTGCGTTCTGGTCGCCGGTGCTCGAGGGTGACACGGCAACGCTCGAGATCCATGCCGGTGCCGGGGCCTCGTTCGAGGGGCTCGTGCTCGCGCTCGGGCCGCTGTCGCATCTCGTCATCGCCGGCGACGACCTGCGCCAGATCGACGCCAAGCGCGCGGCGGACATCGGGGACTCGGGCAGCTGCAACTTCGACCTCGCGTGCGTCACGCCACAGTCCGCGGCGCTGACCCAGGCGGCGGACGCGGTGGGCAAGCTGCTGTTCAACGACCGCTCGGGCTCGACGTTCCTGTGCAGCGGCACGATGCTGAACGACTCGGTGACCACGTTCACTCCCTACCTGTTCACCGCGGCCCACTGCATCGAGGATGCCTTCAACGCCGGGACGGTGAACGTCTACTGGTTCTTCCGCGCGCTGTCCTGCGGCAGCACCTCGGTCCCCCCCTACGCGTTGCAGACCGGAGGCTCGATGCTGCTCGCGCGGAGCGTCGACTACGACTGGACGATGCTCCGCCTGTACACGTCTCCGCCCGCGGGTGTGCGCTACTCCGCCTGGCGCGCCGAGCCGGTGCCGACCAATGCGATCGGCACCGCCCTGCATCACCCCGGCGGCGATCTCCTCAAGTGGAGCCAGGGCTCGATGTTCGGCTACTACACGTTCAGCGACGGCTCGAGCTTCATGCAGATGCGCTGGAGCGACGGCACGACCGAGACCGGTTCGTCCGGCTCGGGCCTGTTCACGTTCCTGCAGGCGGGCGGCTACTACGAACTGCGCGGCGGCTTGTTTGGCGGCGACGCGTCGTGCGGCAACCTTGCCGGCGTCGACTACTACTCGCGGCTCGACAACATGCTGCCGGTGACGCGCCAGTATCTGACACCCGATGCATCCAACCCGTCGGGCCAGGCAGTCGTCGTCGAGTTCTACAATCGCTCGCTCGACCACTTCTTCATGACCATCGATCCGGACGAGATCAACAAGCTCGACACCGGGGTGTTTCGCGGCTGGGAACGTACTGGCGTGCGCTTCCTCGCGTATACGTCGCAGCAGCCCGGCACCAACCCGGTGTGCCGGTTCTACCGGGCGCCGCCGCAGCCTGACACGCACTTCTACTCGGCCGATCCCGTGGAGTGCGCGATCGTTCGCCGGGACTTCCCCGACTGGACCTACGAGAGCCCGGCCGTGTTCTACATCTACCTGCCGAACCAGGCCAATGGCGCCTGTCCGACGGGCACGCGTCCGGTCTGGCGCTTCTACCACAACAGCGCGATCAACCACCGCTACACGCCCGAGGTGACGACCCGCGACGAGCTGAACAGCGATCCCGACTGGCTGTCGGAAGGCGCCGCTGGCAGGGGCATGTGCTCGCCCGAGAGCAACTAACTGACGCCCGGGGAGTGAAGCGTGCCCCCGCCCGGTGCGGGCGGGGCGCGCGACGTGACGGCCTAGAAGCGAAACGCGACGTCGGTCTCGTCGCCGACGCCGAGTGTCGCGCCCGCGCCCGCGACGACGATCGCGTTCATGCCGAAGGTCACGCCCGCGAGCCGGTCGTCGCGGCGGTACGTCGCGAGCGTGCGCAGCGGCTCGAGGTTGCGGCGCGCCGTGTCCTGGTCGGTGGTCGTGATCTCGCAGCGAGTGCAGGGCTTGACCAGCTTCAGTGTCACGGGGCCCGTGGTGATCGTGTCCGCGTGGTCCTCGTCGTAGGGATCGAGACCGTCGAGCACGAGGTTCGGCCGGAAGCGGTTCATCGGCACCGACGGGAACCCGTTGGCGGCCAGCCGCGCGTTGAGGTCGTCGAGCGAGGCGCGGCCGATCACCAGGAGCGGATAGCCATCCGAGAACAGCGTCGTCGCGCCGGTCGCGCCCACGTAGTCGGGGTTGCAAGGGCGGGGCTGGCGGTCGTCGAAGCGGACCATGCGAACGTCGCGGCCGACATGCGCCGATAGCGCGCTCGCACAGTCGTCGCCGGCGTCGATCCCGCGCACGTGCGCACCCCAGACCTGGACGTCGCACGGGAGTCCCGTTCCGGGCGCAACCGGCGCGTGACCCGGCACGAGGAGTTCGAGGCGGGCGTCCCGCACCACTGCCCGGACGAGGGCGAGCTCGGGGACCTCTCGCTGCGTGACGAAGCGGCCGCGCGGGTCGATCACCATCCACTCGCGGTCGCGGATGCCGTCGTGTGCGAGGCCGGTGGGCAGCACATGCAGCTGCGCAGTGTCGACGCCCCGGCAGCTCTTCACGGGGTAGATCGACAGGCCGGCGATCGTTACGCGTTGCATTGCACTTTCCCCTCGCCCGGGCCCCGGAAACGCAACGGGCGGCGCGGAGATCCGCGCCGCCCGTCGCAAGACCGGTTCGATCCGGTCAGCGCAGTCCCGCGGCGTACTCCGCGACCGCCTTCATCTGCTGGTCGGTCATCGCCTTGACCACGCCGTGCATCACGCGGCCGTTCGCGTCCTTGCCGTCCTTGTCCATGCCGCGCTCGCCCGACCTGAACGCCTTCAGCTGAGCGTAGGTGTAGTCGGCGTACTGCCCGGCGATGCGCGGGTAGCTCTTGGGAATCCCCGCGCCGGTCGGGCTGTGGCACGCGCTGCAGGCTGGCACGCCGGTGGCGGCGTCGCCGCCGCGCCACAGCGCCTGCCCGGCCTTGACGAGCTCGATGTCCTTCGCGGCAAGGCCCTTCGGCTTCTGGCGCGAGTAGTAGAGTCCGACCGCGCGCATGTCGTCGGCGGACAGCGGCGTGGCCATGCCGAGCATCACGGCATTGGCGCGCACGCCCGCCTTGAAGTGCGCGAGCTGCAGGGTGATATAGTCGGCGTGCTGCCCCGCGATGTTGGGATTGACCGCGGTGGGGCTGTTGCCGTCGGCACCGTGACAAGCGGCGCAGACCTCGGTGGCGATCTTGCGGCCGCGCTCCATGTCGTTCTGCGCGGTCGCCTGCGTGGGCACCGCGGCAAGCGTCGGTCCGGCAATCAGGGCCAGCAGCAGCAGGGATTTCATCGGCAAGACTCCTCGATTCGGCAGCCGCGGGCGAGTCGTCGCGCCCCGGGGCCGCTCCCGTCGTGAACAAACGCAACATTGTACCGGAGCCGCCCATCGCGCCCAAAGGCGCGGATGTGCAAGTGCCCGAGCAACCCCTGGCGCTCGTGGGGGCGGAATTCGTCATCGGCGCTGCCGGGCGTGCCCAGTTGCCGCCGCCCGGCCCGCCGGAAATCGCGTTCGCCGGCCGATCCAACGCCGGCAAGTCGAGCGCGATCAATGCGCTCGCCACCCGCACCCGCCTCGCGTTCACGAGCCGGACGCCCGGCCGCACGCAGCAGATCAACCTGTTCCAGCTGAGGAGCGGCGGCCTCGCGGCCGACCTGCCGGGCTACGGCTATGCCGCGGTCGCACGCGACGTCAAGCGCGAGTGGCAGGACTTCCTCTGGGAGTACCTGACCACCCGCGACACCCTCGTCGGCCTCGTGCTGGTTGCCGATGCGCGCCACGGCCTGAAGCCGCTCGACTTCACGGTCCTCGACGTGTTCGTGCCCTCGGCGCGGCCCGTGCTCGTGCTCGCGACCAAGAGCGACAAGCTGAACCAGTCCGAGCAGCGCCGTGCCGTGGCGGGCATCCGCGATCAACTCGCGGCACGCTACCCGGCCCAGGCGCATGCGATCGCCGTCGTGGGTTTCTCCGCCACGCGCCGGATCGGCGTGATGGCGGCGGATCGGGTGCTCTGCGACTGGCTCGGCATCACCGCGCGGGCCTGATCGCCATGCGCCACCGTCTGACGCGCTTCGCCGCCGTACGTCTGCGGCAGAAGAAAAAAGCCCCGCGATCAAGGGGAGTGATCCGGGGCTCGAAGAACCCGCCCCGGCGCGACGCGCCGGGGCGGGTACCCGCTCAGGGAGGGAAGCGGGAGACGTCACCGTCCGAGGCTGTGACCGCCGGCGGCGATCAAGAGTTCCGCGTTGCGCCCCCATTCGACAATCCCGATTCCACCGATCCAACGACGATGAGCGCCACCCGATGAGCGCGAAGCCCACACCCGCAACCACGGTATTGGCGGCGATCCGCCATGTACTGCTGCCGCACGAGCCGTTCTCGAGCATGAGCGCCGGCGACTTAGACCGCATCGGGCGTGCCTCGAAGATCCGCTACTTCGCGCCCGGAGAGGTGATCCTCTCGCCGGCGTCGGAGCGACCATCGCACTGCTTCATCATCCGACAGGGCGTGGTGCGCGGCGAGCGGCCGAACGCGTCGGGCGATCCGACCGCGCTGTGGGAGCTCGACGCCGGCGACATGTTCCCGTTGGGGGCATTGGTGGCGCAGCGGGGTGTCACCAGCGTCTACCGGTCGCTCGAGGACACCTTCGTGCTCGCCATCCCGGTCGACGTGTTCGACCAGCTGATCGCGGTGTCGGCACCGTTCCAGGACTTCTGTACGCGCAGGCTCGCGCACCTCCTCGACATCTCGCGCGCGCGCTTCCAGGCCGAGTACGCGTCGGCGGTCACCGAGCAGCGCGGCCTCGCGACGCCGCTCGGCTCCTTGATCCGCAACGAGCCCCTGACCGTCGCGCCGGCGGCGCCGCTCGGCGACGCGCTGCGCATGATGGAAGAGCGGCGCATCGGATCGCTCCCGGTCGTCGACGACGCGGGCCGGCCGGTGGGCATCTTCACGCGGCAGGACGTGATCGGTCGCATCGTGCTGCCGGGCGTGGGCCTCGCCGAGCCGATCGGCAGCGTGATGAGCGCCCCGGTGATCACGTTGCCGATGCACGCGACCGCAGGCGACGCCGCGGTCGCGATGGCAAGGCGCGGCATCCGCCACGTCGTGCTGGTCGACGAGGCGGGCGGCGTGGCGGGCGTGGTCTCCGAGCGGGACCTGTTCGGTCTGCAGCGCCTTTCGGTGCGCGAGCTCGCCTCGTCGATCCGGCGCGCGCCGGACCTGGCGTCGCTCGTGCAGTGTGCTTCGGACGTGCGGTCGCTGTCGTACGCACTGGTCGCGCAAGGCGTGGCGAGCGGGCAGCTCACGCGGATGATCTCGAGCCTGAACGACCAGCTGGTGTCGCGGCTGCTGGACGTCACCGCGCCGCGTCACGACCTGTCCGGCGCCACGCTGTGCTGGATCGGCATGGGCAGCGAAGGACGCTCCGAGCAGACGATCGCGACCGACCAGGACAACGGGCTCATCTTCGTCCCCAACGATCCCGCCGCGGCGCCCGACGCGATCCGCGACAGGCTCCTGCCGTTCGCCCGCGAGGTCAACGAGGGTCTCGACGCTCTCGGCTACCCGCTGTGCAAGGGCGGGGTGATGGCGATGAACCCGAAGTGGTGCGCCTCGCTCGACGAGTGGCGGGCCGCGTTCTTCGCGTGGATCGACCGCGGGGACCCGCAGAGTCTGCTCGAGGCGAACATCTTCTTCGACTTCCGGGCGCTGTGGGGCGAGGCGGCGCTTGCCGAGGTGCTGCGCGTCGACATCGCCGGGCGCGCGAAGGGCAATCCGCGGTTCCTGAAGCAGATGAGCGACAACGCGCTCACCGTGCGGCCGCCGCTCAACTGGATGGGCGAGATTGCAGCGAAGGAGGACGACCGTGGCGTCACCGGCATCGACCTCAAGGCCTCGGGGACCGCGGCGTTCGTCGACGGGGCCCGCATCCTGTCGCTGGCGAGCGGCGTGACCGCGACCAATACGGTCGAACGGATGCAGGCCGCGGGCGCGGCGAAGGGTATCGCGGAGGGCGAGATCAACGCCTGGGCCGACGCGTTCGAGTACCTGCAGTTCCTGCGCCTGCGCACGCAGCACCGGCGCGCGTCCGGCATGCTGCCGGCCTCGGAGAGCCTCAACCTGGTGCCTCTCGACGACCTCTCGGAGCTCGACCGGCGCATCCTCAAGGAAGCGCTGCGCCAGTGCCGCAAGCTGCAGCAGCGGCTCGAAGTCGACTACCCGGGATGAGCGGGGGCATATAGATGAGCATCTGGCGCAAGGTGTTCTCGCGCGAGGCGGCCGCTCCCGCCGAGGTCGGTCGTTGGGTCGTGGTCGACACCGAGACCACGGGCCTCGACGTTGCGCGCGACACGCTGCTCGCCATCGGCGGCGTGGCGGTCGATGCCGACGGCGTGCTGCCCGGGGACAGCTTCGAGGTCGTGCTCCGCAATGCCGAAGGGTCCGACCACGACAACATCCTCGTGCACGGCATCGGCCGCCACGCGCAGCGCACGGGCGTGCCGCCGGCCGAGGGCCTCGCGGCGTTCGTGCAGTGGGTGGGCGATGCGCAGTACGCGGGATATCACACCGACTTCGACCGCGCCGTGCTGATGCGCGCCGCCGCCCTCGCGAAGGTGCCGCTGCCTGACCGACCGTGGCTCGACCTCGCGCCGCTCGCCGCGGCGCTCGCGCCGGACAAGCAGAAGAAGGGCGGGGGGACACTCGACGACTGGCTCCTCGCCTTCGGCATCGAGTGCCCGGTGCGCCACAACGCCGCGGCGGACGCGCTCGCGACCGCGGAGCTCTTGCTGCACATACGCGCCCGTGCGGCGAAACAGGGCCGCACCGGCTTCGCGTCCCTGGTCAAGCTGACCAAGCAACAGAAGTGGCTCGCCTCGGGCCACTGACGCGCGCGCCGTGGGGCCCCCGCCAGGGGTGCGCTAGCATCTCCCCTTCGCTGCCGACGCCGCGTCACCGACCATGAGCCAAGCCTTCACCGGACGTTTCCCGGCCCGCCGCCCGCGGCGCCTTCGCCGCGACGACTTCTCGCGCCGACTCGTGCGCGAGCACCGGCTGTCCGCCGATAACCTGATCTATCCCGTGTTCGTGCTGGACGGCGCGAAGCGCGAGGAGCCCGTGCCATCGCTGCCGGGCGTCTCCCGGAAGTCGCTCGACCTGCTGTTCCGCGATGCCGAGTCTTGTCTCGAGCTCGGCGTGCCCGCACTCGCTCTGTTTCCGGTGATTCCCCTGGAGCTGAAGAGCGACGATGCGGCGCAGGCCTGGCATCCCGAGGGGTTGGTGCCGCGTGCGGTACGCGCGCTGAAGGAGCGCTTCCCCGAGCTCGGCGTGATCACCGACGTCGCGCTCGACCCCTACACGAGCCACGGCCAGGACGGCCTGATCGACACGACCGGCTACGTGATGAACGAGGAGACGGTGATCGCGCTCGTCAAGCAGGCGATCTGCCACGCGGAGGCGGGCGTCGACCTGGTCGCGCCTTCCGACATGATGGACGGCCGCATCGGCGCCATTCGCGACGCGCTCGACGCGGCAGGCTCCGAGCGCACCCGAATCCTCGCCTACTCGGCGAAATACGCGTCGAGCTTCTACGGCCCGTTCCGCGATGCCGTAGGGTCGGCCGCGAACCTCGGCGGCGGCAACAAGTACACCTATCAGATGGACCCCGCCAATTCCGACGAGGCGCTGTGGGAGGTCTACCTCGACATCCAGGAAGGCGCGGACATGGTGATGGTGAAGCCGGGCCTTCCCTACCTCGACATCGTCCGCCGGGTGAAGGAGACGTTCGGGCTGCCGACCGCGGTCTACCAGGTCTCCGGCGAGTACGCGATGCTCACAGCCGCCGCGGGCAACGGCTGGCTCGACCTGCGCTCGTGCGCGATGGAAACGCTGCTGTCGATGAAGCGCGCCGGCGCGGACGCGATCCTCACCTACTTTGCCCTGGACGCCGCGCGCTGGCTGCGCGAAGGCTAGGGAGCCTCGGCGTCGGCATCGAGCAGCGCCGCCACGGCCGCGGCGTCGAGCCGCACTGCCTCCTGTCCGTGCCGGTTGCGACGCGGCACCTGCCGCGCCTCCCGGTACGTGCGGACGCGCAGCCGGACGCCGGTGCGCCGGGTATCGATCCACAGCTCCATCGGATCGTCGGCGTGACGTGAGGGTGCGTGACGATACTCGCAGCCCTCGTTGATGAGGAGCAGTTCGACTGCCTTCCCGTCGTCGGTGACCAGATCGATGCGCACGTCGCTGTGCTCGGTAGCCCAACCGCCGGCGACGCCGCCGACCAGCACCGGGCGGAAGTCGGCGAGCCGGCGCATCCACAGGAGCGCCTCCTCGCGCTTCTCGCGCAGCATCTCCCGATGGGCCTCGCCGCCGAAGATCGCGTGGTAGTCGAGCAACGCTGCCTCGACCTCGTCGTCGCCGGGCAGCGCCGCGCGCTCCGGGAGGCCCAGCTGCCGGGCCGCCTTGCGCTTGGCGAGCGACCAATCGCCGATGCCGTGCTCGGCGATCAGCTGTGCCGCGACCTGGGCGACGCCCGCCCGCTCGTGGCTGTCACCGACGAAGATGTCGTCCCGCTCGACCCGGCGGCCGTTGCCGCGGGCCGGGTCTTCGCCGCGATCCCCCCGCGGATGTCGGCCCATGGCTAGAAAAGTTGGTTGCGGACGTCCTGCGACGAACGTCCGCCAGGCACGGGCGCCGGAGTAAGCGCTTCCTCACGCCGTGGCACGTGCTCGTGGAAGAACCACTCGGAGATCGTGCCGGCGTCGTCGCGGAGCCCGCTGTCCGCGTTGATGCGCAACGACACCAGGCCCTCCGGCGGCTCGGCCGGCACGTCGGGCAGGCCCTTCAGCGCCTTCTGCATGAAGGCGATCCAGATCGGCAGTGCCGCCGCGGCGCCCGTCTCGTTGGCGCCAAGCGACTTCGGCTGGTCGTGGCCGACCCACGCGACGCCGACGAGCTGCGGCGTGTAGCCCGCGAACCAGGCGTCGACGTTCTCGTTGGTCGTTCCGGTCTTCCCCGCGATGTCGCGCCGGCCGAGCGACAGCGCCTTCGTCGCGGTGCCGTACGCGACGACGTCGCGCAGCATCGACGTCATCACGAACGCGTTGCGGCCGTCGATCACGCGCTCGGCTTCGCCGCCCGCCTTCTGCGGCTGCGCTTCGGAGAGCACGGTGCCGCGCGCGTCGGTGATGCGCGCGATCAGGAAAGGGCTCACCCGGTAGCCGCCGTTCGCGAATACCGAGAACGCGGTGGCCATCTGCATCGGGGTCGCGGCGCCGGAGCCGAGACCCATCGACAGCACGGCCGGATGCGCCTTCGGATCGAAGCCGAACTTGGCGATGTAGTCCTGCGCGTACTGCGGCCCGATGGCCTGCAGCACGCGCACGGTGACGAGGTTCTTGGACTTGGCGAGCGCCGTGCGAAGCCGCATCGGGCCCTCGAAGCGGCCGTCGTAGTTCTTGGGCTCCCACTCCTCGCCGCCGGCGCGCTCGGCCGGCACGAAGAATGGCGCGTCGTTGACGACGGTCGCCGGCGAGAAGCCCTTCTCGAGGGCGGCGCTGTAGATGAACGGCTTGAAGGCCGAACCGGGCTGGCGCTGGGCCTGCGTCGCGTGGTTGAACTTGTTGCGCTCGAAATCGAAGCCGCCAACCAGCGCGCGCAGCGCACCGTCGCGGGGGTCGAGCGCGATGAACGCCGCTTCGGCCAGGGGCAGCTGCGCGATGCCCCAGCGTCCCTTGTCGTCCTTCGCGAGGCGGACCACGGCGCCGCGCCGGATGCGGACGTTCGGCGGCGACTTGTCCTGGAGGGAGCGGGCGGCGAAGCGCAGGCCGTCGCCGGAGACGGTCGCCGTGTCGCCCGAGGCGAGCGCGGCCTTGACCTCCGTGGGCGAGGCCTCGAGCACGACCGCGGCGACCAGGTTGTCGACATCCGCGTGGTCCTGGAACACCCGGTCGATCGCGGCCTCCGCCTCGGCCGGCGCGCCGGGGAGGTTGACGTACGTTTCCGGCCCGCGGTAGCCGTGCCGCCGGTCGTAGTCGAGGAGGCCCCGGCGCACGGCGGCGTGGGCCGCCTCCTGATCGGCACGGCGCAGCGTCGTCCAGACGGTCAGGCCGCGGGTATAGGCCTCCTCGCCATAGGCCTCGAACACCACCTGGCGGGCCATCTCGGCGGCGAACTCGGCGTGCGTCGGCAGCGTCTCCCGCAACCCCTGACGGACGAGGAGCGGCGCTTTTTGCGCATCTTCGTACACGGCGTCGTCGACATAGCGAAGTTCGTGCATGCGCCGCAGCACGTACTGCTGGCGGGTCTTGGCCCGCTTGGGGTTGGTCACCGGGTTGAAGGCGGAAGGCGCCTTCGGCAATCCGGCCAGCATCGCCGCCTCGGCGACCGTGACATCCTTGAGCGGCTTGCCGAAGTAGATCTGCGACGCCGCGGCGAACCCGTAGGCCCGCTGGCCGAGGAAGATCTGGTTGACGTACAGCTCGAGGATTTCGTCCTTGCCGAGGCTCGCCTCGATCTTCCAGGCGAGCAGCACCTCGCGGAGCTTGCGCGTGATCGTCTTCTCCCGGCTGAGGAAGAAGTTGCGCGCCACCTGCATCGTGATGGTGCCGGCGCCCTGCTGGGAGCCGGAACTGAGATTGGTCCAGGCGGCGCGCACCACGGAAAGATAGTCGACGCCCCCATGTTGGTAGAACCTTTCGTCCTCGGCGGCCAAAATGGCCTTTTTCATGACATCCGGGACATCCTGGATCTTCACCACCGACCGCCGTTCCTCGCCGAATTCCCCCAGGAGGTCACCCTCCGCCGAGACCACGCGAAGAGGGATTTTCGGCTGATAGTCGGTCAGGGTCTCGAGGGACGGCAATGTGGGGTACAGCAGGGCGAGGACCAGCCCGCCCAGCAGGGTCCCGACGAGCGCCAAGCCTAGAAGTACCGAACCGATGTAGAGGAGCCAGCGTTTTAGCACGTAGGAATAAAACTTGCGTTCAGGTGGATTAGGGGCGGCTCCGGTTGACAAGGATGCAACACTCGGGAGCCCGGCCCGGGGATTAAATTGACACCAGCGATAGTTGCTGCCAGAGTTTAATGTAACTTGTCAGCATTGGGATCCACTGCGGTCCACGGGGTCGTTCGTCCGCCATGCTTGCTGAAAATCTGTCTTCCGCCCTCGACGTCTTCAAGACGAAGGCCCCGTCGCTCGTCGGGGTCGACATCGCGTCGACCTCGATCAAGATGGTCGAGCTCGCCGAGGCCGGCAAGGGCACCTACCGCCTCGAACGGTACGCGATCGAGCCGTTGCCGAAGGACGTCGTCCAGGACGGCAACATCGCGAACCTCGACCAGGTCGGCGACGCCCTGCGCCGGGGCTTCAAGCGCCTCGGCAGCCGCAACCGCAACATCGCGCTGGCACTGCCGGCGGCGATGGTGATCACCAAGAAGATCATCGTACCCTCCGGCCAGAAGGAGGAGGAGCTCGAGCTTACCGTCGAGGCCGAAGCGAACCAGTACATACCCTTCGCGCTCGACGAGGTCAACCTCGACTTCCAGATCCTCGGGCCCGCGCCCAACAACCCGGACGAGGTCGAGGTGCTGATCGCGGCCTCGCGCAAGGAGAAGGTCGAGGATCGCGTGGCGATTGCCGAATCCGCCGGCTTGAAGCCGCGGGTGATGGACGTGGAGTCCTACGCCACCCAGGAGGCGTACCGCATGATCGCGCCGTCGCTGCCGGCCAACGGCCGCGACCAGAACATCGCGCTCGTCGACGTCGGCGCGCACGTCACGCATTTCTACGTGCTCCGCAACAACCAGTTCCTGTTCTCCCGCGACCAGGCGTTCGGCGGCAACCAGCTGACGATGGACATCCAGCGGGCGTTCAACCTGTCGCCCGAGGAGGCCGAGTCGGCCAAGCGCAACCAGGGGCTGCCGGAGAACTACGACAACGACGTGCTGCAGCCGTTCATGGAGACGCTCGCCCTCGAGATCACCCGGGCGCTGCAGTTCTTCTTCACGTCCACCTCGTACAACCAGGTCGACCACATCGTCCTTTCCGGCGGCGGCGCGTTGCTGCCGGGACTGGACGAGCTCGTCGCCAAGCGCGCCGGCGTGGCGACGGTGATCGCCAACCCGTTCGCGAGCATGCAGACGAGCGACCGGATCCGGTCGAGGCAGCTCGCGCAGGACGCGCCGATGCTGCTCATCGCCTGCGGCCTCGCGCTGCGCAGCTTCGAGTGAGCGGAGGCGCGCGATGACGACGTCGGTCCGCATCAACCTCCTGCCGCACCGCGAGCAGAAGCGCCAGGCGCGGCAGCGTCAGTTCGTTTCCCTCGCGGCGCTGGTGGCGATCCTCGGGCTCGGCGTCGTCGGGCTCGTCCACTTCGTGCTCGCCACCCAGATCGAGAGCCAGAACAACCGCAACGCGCTGCTCAAGACCGAGATCGTCAAGCTCGACGAGCAGATCAAGGAAATCGACAAGCTGCGCGACCAGATCGCCCAGGTGCTGTCGCGCAAGCAGGTGGTCGAGACGCTGCAGTCGAACCGCAACGAGGCGGTGCACCTGCTCGACCAGCTGGTCCGGCAGCTGCCGGACGGCATCTACCTGCGTTCCATCAAGCAGGTGGGAAACAAGGTGACGCTGGTGGGCTACGCACAGTCGAACGCCCGCGTGTCCACGCTGATGCGCAACGTCGAGGCCTCGCCCTGGCTCGGGCAGCCGGAACTGGTCGAGATCAAGCTCGTGACGCCTACTGGGACCCGGGCGCCGACCCGGGCGGCCGCCGGTCCCGAGCGGCTGAACGAATTCACGATGAACCTGCAGGTCAAGCGGACGATGCCGCCGGCGGTGGCCGTCGCGCCGGCCGCGGCCACTAAGGGCCCGGCCGCACCAGCACCGGCCAAGGGCGGTGCCCCGGCCAAGGCGGCGCCGGCGAAGGGACCGGGCTCCGCAGTCAAGGCCGACGCCGGCCGCAAGGGGCCCAACGCATGACGCTCGACGACCTGCGGCGCCTCAACATCCGGGACGTCGGCAACTGGCCGACGGTGCCCAAGTTCGGGCTGCTCGGCCTCATGCTCCTGGTGATCCTCGGGCTCGGCGCGTTCTTCGACTGGAAGGACCAGTACGAGTCGCTGGAGCAGGCCCGCGCGCAGGAGCAGAAGCTGCGCGTCGACTACGCCGAGAAGAAGGCGAAGGCCGTCAACTACGACCTCTACGTGGCGCAGCTGGCGGAGATCGAGCAGTCGTTCGGCGCGCTGGTGAAGCAGTTGCCCAACCGGTCCGAGATCGACGCCCTGTTGACCGACGTCAACCAGGCCGGCCTCGGGCGGGGTCTCGTGTTCGAGCTGTTCAAGCCCGCCGTGCAGGAAAGGCTCTCGGACTTCTACGCCGAGCTGCCGATCAACATCCGCATCACCGGCAACTACCACGACATGGGCGCGTTCGCGAGCGACGTCGCGCAGCTGCCGCGCATCGTGACGTTGAACGACCTCGCGATCAGCACCGAGAAGGGCGGCCTCACGCTGGACGCGGTGGCGAAGACCTTCCGCTACCTCGACGAGGACGAGATCGCGAAGCAGCGCGCGCTGGCGCGCCAGAAGGACAAGGAGAAGGGGAAGAAATGAGCCCGCGCGCCATCCTCGTGATCGCGATCGGGGTCTCGCTCGCCGGATGCGGCGGCGAGAGCCACCAGGATCTTCGTGCCTGGATGGCCGACCAGGGCAAGGGAACGCGGGGCAAGCTCGATCCCGTGCCGCAGATCAAGCCCTACGAGCCGTTCGCGTACAACGCCTTCGACATGCCCGACCCGTTCAAGCCGCGCAAGATCGAGCCGGCGAAGGGCGGCAGCAAGCTCGCCCCGGACCTCGCGCGGAGTCGCGAGCCGCTCGAATCGTTCCCGCTCGAGTCGCTGACCATGGTGGGCACGCTCGAGAAGAACCGGGCCATCTTCGCGCTGATCCGCACGCCGGAGAAGGACGTCTACCAGGTCAGGGCGGGCAACCACCTGGGCCAGGACTTCGGCGTGATCACGGGCATCACCGAGACCGACATCAGACTCAGGGAACTCGTGCAGGACGGCGCGGGCGACTGGACCGAGCGGACCAGCTCGCTCCAGCTGCAACAGCCGGATCAGAAGACAGGGGAGCGGAAACAATGATCGGAACCTCCGGCAACCGCGGCGCGGTCCTCGTGCGTGCCTGGCGCGCCATCGCGGCGGCGGCCTGCATGCTGGCGGCCACGGCGACGTTCGCGCAGGGTGCGAACAGCATCGAGCAGGTGACCGTCTCGAAGGGCTCCTCCGGCAACACGATCGTCCGCTTCGCTTTGAAGGCGCCGCCCGCGAACCCGCCGGCCGGCTTCTCGATCGCGAGCCCGCCGCGCATCGCGCTCGACTTCCTCGACACCGCGAACGGCCTCGGCGCCACGCAGAGGGTCGTCGACGACGTCGCGCTGCGCAGCTTCAACGTCATCCAGTCGGGCAACCGCACGCGCGTCGTGTTCAACCTCAACCGCGCGCAGACGTTCGAGACCACCGTCGAGGGCAGCGCGGTGCTCGTCACGCTCTACGACCAGGCCAGCCAGCAGGACGCGCGCACGCAGGTCGTGCAGCGGTTCGCGGAAGCGCGGCCCGGCGACGTCGCCCATTCGCTGCGCGACGTCGATTTCCGTCGCGGCCGCAACGGCGAGGGACGCATCGTCGTCGACCTCTCCGACAATTCGACCGGCATCGACATCCGGCAGCAGGGCCGCCAGCTGATCGTCGACTTCATCAAGGCCTCGCTGCCGCGCAACCTCGAGCGCCGCCTCGACGTGCAGGACTTCGGCACGCCGGTCGTGACGATCGACACGTTCATGCAGGGCGCGAACGCGCGGATGGTGATCGAGCCGAAGGGGCTCTGGGAGCATTCCGCGTACCAGTCGGACAACCGCTTCATCCTCGAGGTGAAGCCGATCCTCGAGGACCCCAACAAGCTGACCCAGGGCACGCGCCAGGGCTACAAGGGCGAGAAGCTGTCGCTCAACTTCCAGAACGTCGAGGTGCGCTCGGTGCTGCAGGTGATCGCCGACTTCACCGGGCTCAACATCATCACCAGCGACACCGTGCAGGGCAACCTGACGCTCCGGCTCAAGGACATTCCCTGGGACCAGGCGCTCGACATCATCCTGCAGACCAAGGGCCTCGACATGCGCAAGAACGGCAATGTCGTGCTCGTGGCGCCGCGCGAGGAGCTCGCGCTCAAGGAGAAGCAGCAGCTCGAGAACGCCGCGCAGATCAGCCAGCTCGAGCCGCTGCAGCTCGAGTCGTTCCAGCTCAACTACATGAAGGCGGGCGACTTTGCCAACATGCTGTCGACCAACCGTCAGCAGCAGTTCGGGCTCGGCGCGGGGCAGACGCCCACGACCGGCGGGCAGGGGTCGATCCTGTCGCAACGCGGCGTCGCGTTCGTCGATCCGCGGTCCAACGTCCTCTTCGTGCAGGACACGCCGTCGAAGCTCGAGGAGGTGCGCCGCATCATCCGTCAGCTCGACGTGCCGATCCGCCAGGTGCTGATCGAGGCGCGCATCGTCGTCGCCGGCGACTCGTTCTCGCGCCAGCTCGGCGTGCGCTTCGGCGCCCAGACCGCGATCACGTTCAACCGCGGCCGCTACGCGCTCGGGCAGGGCGGCAGCCTGGCCACCCAGCCGGTGGTGCGCACGGAAGGCGATCGCCTGATCCGCGAGACGCGCACGCAGACGCCGTTCGAGGCCGCCTCGGGCCTCGCGTCGGTCGGGTACTCCGATTCGCCGCAGTTGAACGTCAACCTGCCGGTGACCAATCCCGCCGGCCAGCTCGCGCTGACGCTGATCAACCTGGGCAGCGGCAACCTGATCAATCTCGAGCTCTCGGCCCTCGAGACCGACAACCGCGGCAAGGTGGTGTCGAGCCCGCGCGTGATCACCACCGACAACCAGAAGGCGGCCATCGAGCAGGGCACCGAAATCCCGTACGTCACGCCGGGCTCGGCGAACTCGCCCGCGACCGTGTCGTTCAAGAAGGCGGTGCTCCGCCTCGACGTCACGCCCCAGATCACGCCGGACAACCGCATCATCATGACCGTCGAGGTGCGCAAGGACCAGGTCGGGCAGTTCGTGCAGCTGGGCGGCGGCTTCCAGGTGCCGTCGATCGACACCCGCAACGTGATGACGCAGATCACGGTCAACAACGGCGACACCGCGGTGATCGGCGGCATCTACGAGGAAATCATTCGCAACGAGGTCGACAAGGTGCCGTTCCTCGGCGACCTGCCGGTGATGGGCTACCTGTTCAAGACGACCAACAGGTCGAGCGAGAAGACCGAGCTCCTGATCTTCCTCACGCCGCGGGTGGTCAAGGATTCGGTGACCGCGGTTCGCTGAACCTTCCGCACGATCCACTACAATGCCCCGGTGTCGTTGCACCGGGGCAATTTGTTTCTGGTCGGCCTGATGGGGGCCGGCAAGTCGACGCTGGGGCGCCAGATCGCGCGCCGGCTCGGGCTCGCGTTCGTGGACGCGGACATCGAGCTCGAGCGCCGGCTCGGGGTCTCGATCCCCACGATCTTCGAGATCGAGGGCGAGAAGGCGTTCCGCGACCGCGAGGAGGTGCTGATCGCCGAGCTCTCGGGCCGCGACCACGTGGTTCTCGCCACCGGGGGCGGCGCCGTGGTCCGCGCGGCGAGCCGCGACAACCTGCGCGACAACGGCACCGTCGTGTACCTGCACGCCACGCCGGCGATGCTGTGGGAGCGGATCAAGCACAGCCGCCACCGGCCGATGCTCAAGGTCGCCGACCCGCGGGGCCGCCTCGACGCCCTCTATGCGGAACGCGACCCGCTGTATCGCTCGATTGCCGATCACGTGGTCGAGTCGGAGCGGGAGACGGTGATGCGGTTCGCGCGGAACCTCGGGCCCGCGCCGGATCCCGGCGCGGACGCCGCAATGCAGCTCCCAGGAAACGCGGACCCGGACAGCCTATGAGCCCGAAGGGCCGCCCCGAGGGCGAATCAGGCCCGAAGCGCGCAGCGCGAAGGGTAGTCCTATGAGCCGCACGCTGGAGGTTGCGCTCGGCACGCGCAGCTATCCCATTCACATCGGCGCCGGCACGATCGGTCGCGCCGGCGAACTGTTGCAGGCACTGCCGTCACGGCGCGCGGTCGTGGTCACGAATGCCGCGGTGGCGTCGCATTGGCTCGCGCCGCTGCGTGTCGCGCTCGCCTCCGGAGGGTTCCGCAGCGAGGTCGTGCTCATTCCGGACGGCGAGTCGCACAAGAGCCTCGCGACGCTGTCGGATGTCCTCACCCGCCTGCTCGAGCTCGCCGCCGAGCGGCAGACCGCGCTGATCGCCCTCGGCGGCGGCGTCGTCGGCGACCTCGCGGGGTTCGCCGCCGCGATCTACCAGCGCGGCATGCCGTTCGTGCAGGTGCCGACGACGCTGCTCGCGCAGGTCGACTCGTCGGTCGGCGGCAAGACGGCCGTCAACCATCCGCTCGGCAAGAACATGATCGGGGCCTTCTGGCAGCCGCGCGCGGTGCTGGTCGACACGGACTGCCTGCGCACGCTGCCCGACCGCGAGCTCGCCGCCGGTACCGCCGAAGTGATCAAGGCCGGCGCGATCCGCGACCGGGCCTTCCTCGATTGGCTGGACGGCGCGATCGGCTCGATCGTCGCGCGCGACGCCGGTGCGCTCGAGCAGG
>Ga0105106_10001360_pt1 | contig 17569 bp, 15 predicted proteins | sample PPLLaktember2015_5_FD_79109 | JGI IMG/M metagenome (GOLD analysis project Ga0105106, IMG submission 79109) | Freshwater sediment microbial communities from Prairie Pothole Lake near Jamestown, North Dakota, USA - PPLs Lake P8 Core (1) Depth... | ecosystem: Environmental > Aquatic > Freshwater >...
CGACGGCACGGCCAATCTCGGGCGCCTTGGCGCCAACGCCGTGCTCGGCGTGTCCATGGCCACCGCTCATGCCGTGGCGGCCGCAAAGGGCCAGCCGCTCTACGAGCATCTCTCGTCGCTCGTGCCGAACGAGGCTTCGGCTGGCGCGCCGCTCCTGCCTGTCCCCATGATGAACATCCTCAACGGGGGCGTCCACGCCGACACGAACGTGGACTTCCAGGAGTTCATGGTGATGCCCGTGGGTCTGCCGACCTTCTCGGACGGACTGCGCGCGGGAGCCGAGACCTTTCATGCGCTTCGCGGCCTGCTCAGGAAGCGCGGGCTGTCGACCGGCGTGGGCGACGAAGGCGGGTTCGCCCCCAGCCTGTCCTCGAATCGCGAAGCGGTCGAGCTGGTGCTCGAGGCGGTCCAGAAGGCCGGCTATCGGCCAGGAGAGGATCTCGCCCTGGCGATCGACGTCGCGTCCTCCGAGTTCTGGGATGACGATGCCAGGCAGTATGTGCTGAAGAAATCCGGCGAGGGCACCCGGTCATCCGACGAGATGATCGAGCTCTACGCCGACTGGGTCCGGCAGTATCCCATCGTCTCGATCGAGGACGGCCTGGCCGAGGCCGATTGGCCGGGCTGGGCGCGGTTGACCTCGGCACTGGGTTCCAAGGTCCAGCTCGTCGGCGACGACGTGTTCGTGACCAACCCGTCGATCCTGCGGCAGGGGATCGCGCAGGGCATCGCCAATGCGCTGCTGGTCAAGCTCAACCAGATCGGGACCGTCACCGAGACGCTTGCGGCCGTCGAGATGGCCCACGCCGCCGGCTACGCGAGTGTCATCTCCCACCGCTCCGGCGAGACCGAGGACACGACGATCGCGGACCTCGCCGTGGCCACGCGGGCTGGCCAGATCAAGACAGGATCGGCGAGCCGGTCGGATCGCACGGCCAAGTACAACCAGTTGCTGCGCATCGAGGCCGCGCTCGGCGCGGCGGCGCAGTTTGCCGGACGGTCGGCGCTGGCCGGCCGGTCCTGAGTCGCGCCATGTATCGCGTCGTACTTCTTCGCCACGGCGAAAGCACCTGGAACAAAGAGAACCGGTTCACGGGCTGGACCGACGTGGACCTCACCGATCGCGGCCGGGAGGAGGCGATCGAGGCCGGGCGCCTGCTACGCGAGGGAGGCTACGTGTTCGACGTGGCGTTCACCTCGGTGCTCAAGCGGGCGATCCGCACGTGCTGGATGACGCTCGACGAGCTGGATCTGCTCTGGATCCCGATGGAGCGCGACTGGCGCCTGAACGAGCGGCACTACGGCGCGCTGCAGGGCCTGAACAAGGCGGAAACGGCGGCCAAACATGGCGACGCGCAGACGAAGATCTGGCGCAGGAGCTACGACATCCCTCCCCCGCCGCTGGCCACCGACGATCCGCGGCACCCGTCGAAGGACCCGCGCTACGCGCACCTCGCCGCGTCGACGCTGCCGGCAACCGAGTCGCTCAAGGACACGGTGGCGCGCTTCGTGCCGTACTGGAACGAGACGATCGTGCCGGCGATTCGCTCGGGCCAGCGCGTGCTGATCACCGCGCACGGCAACAGTCTTCGCGCGCTGGTGAAGCACCTGGATCGCCTCTCGGACCAGGACATCGTCGAGCTGAACATCCCGACCGGCATTCCGCTCGTCTACGAGCTGAACGAGGACTTCACCCCGATTCGGAACGACTACCTGGGGGATCCGGAAGCCGCCGCGCGCGCGGCGGCAGCGGTCGCGGCGCAAGCGGCCGCGCGTCCGGGATCCGGTCAGCCCTGACCCTGGTCGGGACTACTCGACTTCTTTTTCTTTTTCCGCGGCCTCGTCGGCCGAGATCCGCAGCGACTTCAGGAACCTGCGGTCGTTCGCGCTCATCTCGAGCGGCGCGCGACCGCCAGTGCGCTTCGCGCCCGCCCCAGTCTGCCCGCTCTTGTCGCGGCTCGAGAAGCCCACGACAGCCTCCAGGGAGACGCGCATGTCGAGCCCGGCGACGCGAGCCTTCTCCCGGCAGGCCTCCACGCGAGGGTCGGCGGACAGGGCGGCGGAGATCGCTTCGCTCAGTTCACGTGCGAGCTGCTTCACCACTGAATCCATGCGGACCTCCACCCGTCGCCGAAGCGTCCGCCTGCGCGCACGCCGAGCCGACACGTCGACGATCGAGGTGTGGGGTCGACGCGTGCCTGCGGGGCCGGGTATGACATTGGAAAAGTGCAGATAACGCGGAAAAACTGCCGCAATTGTAGACAGCCCCTGTACAGGGTGTCAAACGACGATCCTGTGACAGGCTCCGTCGCCGCGTTGAGCCGCGCCCGAGGCGGCCCGTCGTGGCCGGTGCCGCGACGTCAGCATAGAATGCGCTGATGGCACGTCATTTCGCGCGGCCCGAGGATGCCGCGCCGCCGGCCGAGCCCGGCGATCGCGAGCCCGGCGCCTTCCCCTACACGCGCGGCATCCAGCCAACCATGTACCGCGGCCGCCTGTGGACGATGCGCCAGTACGCCGGCTTCGGCTCGGCGGTCGAATCCAACGCCCGATACCGGTACCTCCTGGCCCAGGGCGTGAGCGGCCTGAGTGTCGCGTTCGACCTGCCCACCCAGATGGGCTACGACTCGGATCATCCATTGGCGGCCGGAGAGGTCGGCCGCGTCGGCGTGGCGATCGACTCGATCGAGGACATGGCGCTGCTCTTCGACGGCATCCCGCTGGATCGCGTGTCGACGTCGATGACGATCAACTCGACCGCCATCATCCTGCTGGCGCTCTACGTCGCCGTGGCGCGCCGCCAGGGCGTGCCGGCGCAGGCGCTCTCGGGCACGATCCAGAACGACATCCTGAAGGAGTACATCGCCCGCGGCACCTACATCTATCCTCCGCGCCATTCGCTGCGTATCGTGACCGACATCTTCGCCTGGTGCGATCGCGAGCTCCCCAACTGGAACACGATCTCGATCAGCGGGTACCACATCAGGGAAGCCGGATCGACGGCGGTGCAGGAAGTGGCGTTCACGCTCGCCAATGCCATCGCGTACGTGGAGGCCGCGCGCGACGCCGGCCTCGACGTGGACCGGCTCGGCCAGCGCCTGTCGTTCTTCTTCAACGCTCACAACGACTTCCTCGACGAGGTCGCCAAGTTCCGCGCGGCGCGCCGGCTCTGGGCACACCTCATGCGCGACCGCTTCGGCGCCACCAATCCCCGGGCGATGCAGCTTCGATTCCACACGCAGACGGCCGGCAGTACGCTGGCTGCGCAGCAGCCCGACAACAACATCGTCCGCGTGGCCCTGCAGGCCCTCGCAGCCGTGCTCGGCGGAACCCAGTCGCTCCATTGCAATGGCCGCGACGAAGCGCTCGCGCTCCCGACCGAGGAGTCGGCGCGGATCGCGCTTCGCACCCAGCAGATCATCGCGTCCGAATCGGGCGTCGCCAACACGGTCGATCCGCTCGGCGGCGCCTGGGCGATCGAACGGCGCACGGCCGAGATCGAGACCGAAGCCCGTGCGCTCATCGACGCGATCGATCGGGCAGGCGGCACCCTCGCCTCCATCGAGTCCGGCCGCATCCAGCGGCAGGTGCAGGACGCGGCGTACGCCGCTCAGCAGGCCATCGATCGCGGCGACCAGATCATCGTCGGCGTGAACCGGTATCAGACGGAGGAAGCGGCGTCCATTCCGTTGCTTTGGATCGATCCGGAGATAGAGGCGCGGCAGGCGTCCGCCGTTCGGGCATTGCGGCAGAGCCGCGAAGCAGGCGCCTGGCGACAGGCGCTCGACGGCGTGGATCGAGCCGCCCGGGACGGATCGAATCTCGTGCCCCCAATCATCGCCGCCGTGGAAGCCCGCGCGACCCTCGGGGAGATCGCCGACGCGCTGCGACAGGTCTTTGGCGAGCATCGTGAAGTCAACGCCTGACGTCCCGCTGCTGCGGGTCGAACACCTGCGTACGGTGTTCACGCTGCCGTCCGGCCGCGACGCCGCGGCGGTGGACGACGTGTCGTTCCACGTCGCACGCGGCGAGACGCTGGGACTGGTCGGCGAGTCGGGCAGCGGCAAGTCGGTCACGGCGCTGTCGATCATCCGCCTCGTCCTGCCACCTGGCCGGATCGTGGCCGGGCGCGTCTCGCTCGACGGGACGAGCCTCCTCGAGCTCCCCGAGGACGAAATGCGCCGGCTGCGCGGTCGCCGGATCGGGTTCATCTTCCAGGAGCCGATGGTGGCGCTCAATCCGGTCTACACGATCGGATTCCAGATCGAGGAGACGCTCGGCGTGCACGGTCTCGCCCGAGGCGCGGCCGCGAAACGTCGTGCGCTCGAGCTGCTTGAAGCCGTGCGCGTGCCCGACCCGTCGCGGCGGGCGCGCGAGTACCCGCATCAGTTGAGCGGAGGGCTCCGCCAGCGCGCCATGATCGCGCTCGCCCTCGCCGCCGAGCCATCGCTCGTGATCGCCGACGAGCCCACGACGGCGCTGGACGTCACCGTGCAGGCCGAGATCCTGGACCTGCTGCGCGACATGCGACGGACGTTCGGACTGTCGCTCCTGCTCATCACGCACGATCTGGGAGTCGTCGCGGAAATGGCGGACCGCGTCGCCGTGATGTACGGCGGCAGGATCGTCGAACAGGCCCCGGTGGCGGCGCTCTTCGCTGAGCCGGCGCATCCGTACACGCGCGGCCTGCTGGCGTCGATTCCGGGCGTCGCGCCGGGTCGCCTGCTCCGGGCCATTCCCGGCACGGTGCCGTCGCTCGGCAACCTCGGCCCGGGATGCGCGTTCGCCTCGCGCTGCTCCGAGCGGTTCGATCTCTGCGACAAGATCGCTCCGGAAACGACCCCGCTCGAAGGAGGCCGCCTCGTCCGTTGTCACCTGCATGCCCGGCCCGAAACGGGTGGAGGCCAGATCAACGCGTGAAGCCGATCCTCGAGGTCTCGCGGCTCGTGAAAGAGTTTCCCTCACGCGGAAAGCTGTTCCGCCGCGCGCCGGCCCTGCGCGCCGTCGATGAAGTCAGCTTCGCGATCGCCGAGGGCGAGACGTTCGGGCTGGTCGGCGAGTCCGGCTGCGGCAAGACGACGACCGGACGGTGTGTGCTGCGGTTGATCGAGCCGACGTCGGGTGACATCCGCTTCAAGGATCTCGATGTCCGCGCTCTGGCGGCCTCGGATCTGCGCCGGGCCCGCCGGCACTTCCAGATCGTGTTTCAGGATCCATATTCGTCCCTCAATCCGCGGATGCGCGTGGGCGCCATCGTCGAAGAGCCGCTCGTCATCCATCGGGTGGGATCGCGCGAGGAACGGCGCGCGAAGGTGCGTGAGCTCTTCGAGCTCGTGGGCATGGATCCGACGGCGACGTCGAAGTATCCGCACGAGTTCAGCGGCGGCCAGCGCCAGCGCATCGGCCTGGCGCGGGCCCTGGCGCTCTCGCCCTCGCTCGTCATCTGCGACGAGCCGGTCTCGGCGCTCGACGTGTCGGTGCAGGCGCAGGTCGTCAACCTCTTGCTGGATCTCCAGAAGCGGCTGGGGCTGACGTACCTGTTCATCGCGCACGACCTTCGCTTGGTGCGCCAGATCTGCGATCGGGTAGCCGTGATGTATCGGGGAAGAATCGTGGAGCTGGCCCCGGCCGAGGAGCTCTTCACGGCGCCAGCACATACCTATACACAGGCGCTGCTCTCGGCCATCCCCCACCTTCAGCCCGGCCAGAAACTGGAGAGGATTCCGTTCGACACGTCTGGCTTCCGCGCGCTGCCGCTGCGCGAAGTCGCCCCCGCCCACTTCGCCGCCGTGTAATTGTAGAAGACGAATTGTAAAAGACGTCGGGTGTCGATTTTACAATTGCACTACGATTTCAGGCCTGATCCGACGGATCCAGGTCCAATTGTAAAATCGACACCCGACGTCTTTTACAATTCGACGTCTTCTACGATTCAAAATCGACACCCGACGTCTTCTGCGATTACGCCGCGCGGCGGACGTCTTTCTCGACTTGGCCGTCGCGGATGTGGACGACCCGGTGGGCATGGGCCGCGACGTCGGCCTCGTGCGTGACGATGATGATGGTGTTGCCGCCCTCGTGGAGCCGCTCGAACAGGCTCATGATCTCGACGCCTGTCTTGGAGTCGAGATTGCCCGTAGGCTCGTCGGCGAGCAGGATGGAGGGGTTGTTCACGAGCGCGCGCGCGATCGCCACGCGCTGCCGCTGCCCGCCGGAGAGCTGATTCGGCCGGTGCGTCTTCCGGTCACCCAATTCCACCTTGTCGAGCGCCTGATTGGCCCGCTCAGCCCGGGTCTTGGCCGACACGCCCGCGTAGATGAGCGGCAGCTCCACGTTGTGCAGCGCCGTGGCGCGCGGCAACAGGTTGAACGTCTGGAAGACGAACCCGATCTCCTCGTTCCGGATCCGCGCCAGCTCGTCGTCGTTCATCTGGCTGACCTGCTTGCCATTGAGCAGGTAGCTGCCCTTCGACGGGGTGTCCAGGCATCCGATCAGGTTCATCAGCGTCGACTTGCCAGACCCCGACGGCCCCATGATCGCGACGTACTCGCCGCTCTCGATCTGCATCGACACGCCGCGCAGCGCGTGCACCTCTTCGGTGCCCATCTGGTAGGTCTTCCACAGGTCGACGGTTTCAATCAATGACAAGGGAGCACCCCACTTCGGTCCACGGTCCACGGTCCACGGTCCTTCGGTCCACGGTCCTTCGGTCCCGGCCTGACTGACATACGGCCTGGGCTCAAGGCCAGTTCCCCACTTCGGCAGCGCCGACCGAGGCCCCAGGACCAAGGACCGTGGACCAAGGACCGTGGACCAAGGACCGTGGACCAAGGACCGTGGACCAAGGACCGCTCTTCTTACCCTTCAATCGCCTCGTATTCGTCCTTCAGCTTGGCCACCACGTTCGGGTCCGCCAGCGTCGTCGTGTCCCCGAGTGCCTTGCCCTCGGCGATGTCGCGCAACAGGCGGCGCATGATCTTGCCCGAACGTGTCTTCGGCAGGTCGGCCGCGTACAGGATCTGATCCGGACGAGCCAGCGCGCCGATCTTCTTGACGACGTGCTCCTTCAGCTCGTCGACCAGGGCGGCGGAGGCCTCGAAGCCCTCCTTGAGCGTCACGAAGGCCGCCACGGCCTGGCCCTTGATCTCGTGCGATCGGCCCACCACCGCGGCTTCCGCGACGCTGGGATGATCGACGAGCGCGCTTTCCACCTCCATCGTGCCGATGCGATGGCCGGCCACGTTCAGCACGTCATCGACGCGTCCAAGCAGCCAGAAATACCCGTCCGCATCGACGCGCGCGCCGTCGCCGGTAAAGTACACACCGTCGGCCCATCTGGTGAAGTACTGCTGCACGAACCGCTCGGGATCCCGGTAAATGCCCCGCAACATGCCCGGCCACGGGCGTGTCAGGGCGAGCAGCCCGCCACCTTCGCGCACGCGCTCACCACTGGCATGCCGGACTTCCGCCGTGATTCCCGGAAACGGCCGCCCCGCCGACCCGGGCTTCAGCGCGGAAATTCCGGGCAGCGGCGTAATCAGGATGTGGCCCGTCTCAGTCTGCCACCATGTATCGACGATTGGACACCGCTTTTGGCCGATGTGCTCGTGGTACCACATCCAGGCCTCCGGATTGATGGGCTCGCCGACCGATCCCAGCAGGCGCAGACTCGACAGATCGCGTCCGGCCGGCCATTCGGTACCCCACTTCATGAACGCGCGGATTGCGGTGGGCGCCGTGTAGAAGATCGTCACGCCGTAGCGCTCGATCAGGCGCCAGAAGCGGTCCTTCCGCGGCCAGTCCGGTGCGCCTTCGTACAGCAGGACCGTGGCGCCGTTGGCCAGCGGGCCATACACGACGTACGTGTGACCTGTGACCCAGCCGATGTCCGCCGTGCACCAGTACACATCGTCGTCCTGCAAATCGAACACCCACCTGGTGGTGGCGTACGCGCCGACGAGATACCCGCCGGTGGTATGGACGATGCCCTTTGGCTTGCCGGTCGTGCCCGAGGTGTACAGGATGTAGAGGAGATCCTCCGAGTCCATCGGCTCGGGCGGGCAGTACGCGGCGGCGTCTTCCATCAGGCGGTGGTACCAGTGATCGCGCCCTTCCTTGATGTGCACAGGGAAGGGATCGCCGGAATGCCGCTTCACGACCACGACGTGGCGGATCGTGGGTGTCCCGGCGAGGGCCTCGTCGGCCATCTGCTTCAGGGGCACGATTTGGCCGCGCCGATAGCCGCCATCAGCGGTGACGAGCACCGACGCTTCGGCGTCGTTGATCCGATCGCGCAGCGACTCGGCACTGAATCCGCCGAACACCACGCTGTGCACGGCGCCGATTCGCGCACATGCCAGCATCGCGATGGCAAGTTCGGGAATGAGCGGCATGTAGAGGGCGACGCGATCGCCCTTGTGGACGCCCAGCGACTTGAGGACGTTGGCGAACTCGCAGACCTGACGGTGCAGGTCGAAGTAGGTCAACGTCCGGCGTTCGCCTGACTCGCCTTCCCAGATGATCGCGGCCTTGTTGCGGCGAGCCGTGCGGACGTGCCGATCGAGACAGTTCGCGCTGACGTTCAGCTTCCCGCCGACGAACCACTTCGCATGGGGCGGCTGCCAGTCGAGCACCTGCGTCCAGGGCTCGATCCACTCGAGCTCGGAGGCGAAACCGGCCCAGAAGGCTTCCGGATCCGCCGCGGCCCGGTCGTAGACCGCCGCGTCGTGAACCCGCGCCCGCTCGAGCCAGGCTTGGGGTGGAGGCAGCACGCGTTTCTCGTTCAGGAGCGCGTGAATCTCGGGCTTGGACATCCTCTGCTTTCCTCCCTGGCTCGCGGCTCGAGGCGTGCGGCTCGAGGCTCGAGGCTTGTGGCTCGAGGCGTGCGGATCGAGGCTTGCGGCTCTGGCCCGAGGCCCAGCGCCCAGCGCTGAGACTACGCCTGCGCCGGAGGAGTCTTCTTCCGGAAGAACGCCAGGCCCAGGAGCGATCCCAGCATCGCGAACACGGCGTAGACCGGAATAGTGATCACGAACATCAGCAGCGCCATGTTCGGGCCGGTGAAGAGCCGGTTCATGAAGTCGCGGAGTTCCGGCGGAACGTCGGGATTGGCTTCGAGCTGCTGCTGGATCTGCTGCTGCAGCGCAGGCCCCATGACGCTGGCCAGCGCGAACGAAACCGCAGAGTAGATGATGGCCCCGATCAGGCCGGCCAGCAGTCCGCCGATCACGGCATCGCCGGTTTCGACGGGCTCCGGTCTGTTCTGCTGCTGCAGATAGACGACCAGCACGCCGCCGGCGACCACCCACAAGCAACAACACATGTTGACGACGTTCACCACCGGCAGAGAGGACAACACGCCGATGAACAGACCGCCGAGCACTGCAGGTTGGTGCCGACCCATCGAGACCCTCCGGGACTAGGACGTGCGAGACACCGCGAACAGGAACGACATGGAGAGCACGAAATCGTGCCCTCCGTGATTCATCAATCGTAGTACTCGCGCCCGAGGTGCGTGATGAGTTCCTCGCCCCTCATGTAGCGCAGCGTGTTCTTCAGCTTCATCAGCTGAATGAACAGGTCGTGCTCCGGATAGAGCCCCGCGGCGTGCATGGGGCTCTTGAAGTAGAACGAGAGCCATTCCTGGATGCCGGTGAACCCTGCGCGGTGCGCCAGATCCAGGAAGAGCGCGACGTCGAGCACGATCGGCGCGGCCAGGATGCTGTCGCGGCACAGGAAGTTGATCTTGAGCTGCATCGGATAGCCGAGCCAGCCGAACAGATCGATGTTGTCCCAGCCTTCCTTGTTGTCGCCCCTGGGCGGGTAGTAGTTGATCCGGACGACGTGGTGGAGATCGCTGTAGAGGTCCGGGTACAGGTCCGGCTGGAGGATGTAGTCCAGCACGGACTTCTTGCTCTCTTCTTTCGTCTTGAAGGACTCGGGATCGTCGAGCACCTCGCCATCGCGATTGCCGAGGATGTTCGTCGAGTACCAGCCCGCGACGCCGAGCAGTCGCGCCTTGAGGCCGGGCGCGATGATGGTCTTGATGAGCGTCTGCCCGGTCTTCAGGTCCTTGCCCGCCAGCGGTGAGCCGGTCTTCTGCGCGAGCTCGAGCAGCGCGGGCACGTCCGCGCTCAGGTTCGGCGCGGCGTTGCAGTACGGGATGCCCTCCCGGATGGCCGCGTACGCGTAGATCATGCTCGACGGAATCGACGGATCGTTGTCTTCGAGGGCTTTCTCGAAGGCTGCGAGCGACTGATGCGCCGCGGTCTCCGTGAGGAAGATCTCGGTGCTGCCGCACCAGACCATCACGAGCCGATCGAGCTTGTGCTCCGCCTTGAACCGGCGCATGTCGTCGATGACCTGCTCGGCCAGATCCTTCTTGTCCTTGCCCTTCTTGATGTTCGGGCCGTCCAGCCGCTTCACGTACTGCCGGTCGAACACCGCCGGCCATGGCTTGATGGCGGCCAGCTCGTCCCTGACCTGGTCGAGCACCGTCGCTTCCAACACGCCGGCCGTCTTGGCGGCCTCGTAGCAGTTATCTTCGAAGATGTCCCAACCGCCGAACACGAGCTGATTCAGGCCGGCAATGGGCACGAAATCCCGGATGAGCGGGGAGCGCCCCTCGGTGCGTTTGCCGAGCCGCACGGTGCCCATTTCGGTGAGCGACCCGATCGGCTTGGCGAGGCCCTTACGGACCGCCATGATGCCTGCGATGGTAGTTGTGCTGACCGCTCCGAGCCCAACGAGAAGAATGCCGACCTTGCCGTCGGCGGATGCAATAGTAAGGCCTTTAGACACGGGGAGAAACTATATCATCCGGACTGCGAAGGAACCGGCGCATGGGTTGGCTGAGAAGGAGCGCTCCGTTCGACGCGGCGCTGCACATGGTTGGACCGAAGGCGGGCAACCGCGTCCTGCTCGTCGGGGCGCGTGATGCCGGCCTCGCGGCACGGGTGGCCGCCGTCACCGGCCTGAACGGCTCGGCCACGGTGCTCCTGCCGTCCGAGGCGCGCCGCGGCGAAGTAGAGTCTGCAGCGGCACAGGAGGGCGCGCTCGTCGAAGTCGTGACCGCGCCAGGGGCGCGGCTCCCTTTCGATGAAGGGACCCTCGATCTCGCGGTAATCGACGCCGCCACGGAAGACTCGGGATCGCGGCCGGAAACCATTGCCGAGGCGCTCCGCGTCGTGCGACCGGGCGGCCGCGTGGTCGTCGTCCTGGGCGCGCGGCGCACGGGAGTCCTGCATGGGTTTCTGCGCGACCGGACGGCCCCATCGCCCGGAACGGACGCCATGATGGCGCTGCTCAGCCGGGCGGGCGCGCGCGGTGTCCGGGTGTTGGCCTCACTCGAGGGCCGAACGTTCATCGAGGGCGCGCGGGGAAGATAGACAAAGGGGTCAGAGGTCGATCTGTGGAAAAGTCCTGGGAGTTCCGACGGTCTATCTCCTAGGAGTTTTCCAAAGATCGACCTCTGACCCCCTGATCATTCATCTCGCAGAGCCGTTGAGCGGCCCGCTCGCCATGCCGGGATGAGGCACGCCACAAGGGTCGCGGCCGCGAGGGCAATCACGGCCGCGGCATACGCAGCGGGATCGTGAGGTGCCGTGTCGAAGAGCTGCGAACGGAGCAGCCTCGATGCGCCGTACGCACCGGCGAGCCCGAGCGCCGTGCCTGCCAGCAGCAGGCGAACGCCGTCCCGCATGACGAGACTGACCACCTGCCCGGGCCGCGCGCCAAGCGCCAGTCGCACGCCGAACTCGCGCGCCCGACGACCCACCGCATAGGCGATGACCCCGTAGATGCCTACGCACGCCAGGACCAGGGCCATCGCGGCGAAGGCCCCAGCGAGGAGCATCGTGAAGAGATTCGACGCGCGGGCCTGCGACAGGTAGTCGTCGAGCGGCCGCATGTCGTAGACAGGCAACTTCGCGTCGAGCGCTCGGACGGCCTCTCGAATGGCTGAGGCCAGCGAGACCGGATCACCCGATGTGCGCACGGCATACGCGACCGGGTTGCGCGTCACGATGCGGGCGGGGACGAAGAGCTGCTCGCGCCCGTACTCGGTGAGGGTTCGGTGCCGGAGATGGCCCACGAGCCCGACGACCTGCATCGGCGCCATCTGCCCGGAGCCCCCGAGATCGACCTTGAACTGCTGGCCGAGCGGGTCCAGGCCAGGGAAGAGCCGCTGTGCCATCAGTTCGTCGATCACGACCGGAACGGCCGGAGCGGCCTGATCGCGCTCGTCGAAGAAACGCCCCGCGATGAGGCGCGCGCCCACGGTCTCGAAGAAGCCCGGCGCGACCGTGCGCGTGTCGGCCAGTCCGGACTTGGAGCCATCCGTCTCTCCCATCGGCAGATAAGGCGTGGCCCAGTTCGGCAGGTTGTCGTGGGGCACGTGGCTGATCGCCCCGACCGAGGTCACGCCGGAGAGTGCGCGCAGCTTCTCGGAGAGATCGCGATGGAACGTGTTCTGCGCGTCGCGCGACGGATAGCGCGAGAACGGCGGCGCCACGCGAAACGTCATCACACCCTCGGCACGGAATCCGGGATCGAGCCGCAGCAGGCGATCGAACGTGCGCGCGAAGAGGCCCGCGCCCACGAGAAGCACGAGACCCAGCGCAATCTGCGCCGTCACGAGCGCGGAGCGGAAGCGCGCCCGAACCGCGGTGCCCGCGCCGCGGGGATCGTGCTGCAGAACGGATTGCAGATCGGTGCGGCGCACTTCGGCCCACGGCATCAGCGAGAACGCCACGCCCCACACCATCGCGGTGATGGCCGTGAACGCCAGCACGCCTCCGTCCAGGTCGGCGGTGTGAACGCGGCCGAGCGATGATGGCGCGACGGCGGTCAGGAGATCGAGGGCGAAGCGCGCAACGAAGATCCCCACGGCCGTGCCCGCGAGTGACAGCAGCAAGCCTTCCACCAGGTATTGACGGAGGAGGCGTCCCCAACTGCCTCCCATCGCGAGGCGCACGGACGTCTCCTTTCGCCGCGCCGCCGCACGCACGATGAGCAGTCCGGCGATGTTCACGCAAGCGATCACGAGCAGGATCAGCACGCCGCCGAAGATCGAGAGCAACGCCGGACGGACCGGCCGGACGTTGTCCTCCAACATCGGCACGGCGTAGAAGCGGGAAGCCGGCGTGTAGCTGCCGGGGTTCGCCTGGATCATTCCCTGGCCCACCGCCGCCACCTGCTCGATGCCGTCGACGAGCCGAGCATCGGCCTTCAGGCGCCCGACCACGCGAAGGTACTGCTGTCCGCGAGGCTGGGCCGCCAGCCGGGCGCCGCCCGGAATCCAGGCCTGCAGATCGTCGGGCACCGCGGCGTCCGGTGGAAACAGGAGCTTGAAGTCGGGGCCCATCACGCCGAGGACAATCGCCGGTCGATCGTTCAGCGTGATCGTGCGTCCGACGACGGAAGCGTCGGCTCCGAAACTCCGCTGCCACAGCGCGTGGCTGAGCAGCACCGGTGTCACCGGCTGGCCGAAATCGTCCGGACCGAACACCCGGCCGTACATCGCGTCGACGCCAAGCAGCGGGAAGAAGTCCGCGGTCACCGTGGCAACGCGCAACTGCTCGGGATCGCCGTGGCCGGCGAGCGTCGCGTTCGTCGCCCAGACACCGCCAATCTGCTGGAACGCGCTCGCCTTCGACTGGAACTCCGCGACTTCGGGTCCCGCGAGCGGCGCGTGCGGGTAGCCGATGTCGGCGAGATCGGCCCAGATGAAGAGCAGCCGATCGGAATCGCGGTACGGGAGCGGCTCGATCAACACGGCCTGGACCACGCTGAAGATGGCGGTCGTGGCGCCGATGCCGAGGCCGAAGGTGAGCACCGCCGCCGCCGTGAACCCCGGCGCCCGCCGGAGCGAGCGCCAGGCGTACTTGAAGTCCGTGGTGGTGGATTCGATCTGGCTGCCATTGCGCATCGCGTGCGCCTCTTCCTTCACCTTGGTCAGTCCACCCATCTCGATGAGCGCGCGACGTCGCGCCTCGTCGTCCGAAATGCCCTCGGCACGGTGACGTTCCGACAGGCGCTCCACCCAGTCATCGAGCTCGTCGTCCAGCTCGCGGCTCACCCGGGTTCCGCGGAAGATCGTTCGACACAGCTCGCGGAAGCGATGCCACTGACGCATACGGGCTCCTCAGCTCTGATCGAGAACCTGACCCACTGCCGCCACGATTCGTGCCCAATGCCGGCGCTCGGCCGCGAGCTGACGCCGGCCGGCCGCGGTGAGCGTGTAGGCGCGCGTGCGACGTCCCGTGTCGGCCGCCACGCCCCATTCGCCGCGAATCCAGCCCTCCTGCTCGAGACGATGCAGGGCCGGGAAGAGCGAGCCGGGGCCAACCTCGAACGTGCCGCCGGTCACTTGACGAATGCGATCGGCGACCGCGATCCCATGGAGCGGCTGCAGTTCGAGCGTACGAAGGACGAGCATGTCGAGCGTGCCCTTGAGCATCTCGGCGGGACGTTTGGCCATCGGTCTGTTGACTCCGCTGCTTCCGGCAGCTACTGGGAAGAACCGCCCCGGCGACCCGGGCGCGCGTCGCTCGTCGGCGGCACGAGTCCCTTGAGACGCAGGTACACGGCAAGATACCCGTACATCTCGTTGGTGTGCGACGTCATGTTCGCGAAGAGTCCGGCGCGCGCGGACAGGATCGGCGTTCGCGTGCCGTCGGGCAAGGTCGCGGTCGCCTCGTAGGTCTCGTCGAGCGTCTCCGGCTTCAGCGTCGCGGCGTACTCGTCGCACACGGCGAACGCCGCGTTCACCAGCTTGATCACCTCGGGCTTCGCGAGCGCGGGTCGCGGGGCCGTGCTGTCACCGGCGCCGTCGACGGGCCTGCGGCCGAGCATCACCGAGCACATGCCGCGCGCGGTCGCCGCGGAATGCTCGACGGCCTCGCCGAAGGTGCGCATCTCAGCGGTGGGACGGAATCCGTACGCATCAGCCGGCATCCGATCGGCGGCGGTAACGATCGCGCGGCGAACGATGCGGTATTGCGACACGAGCTGTCCGTCGAGCGAATACGTCCGTGGCGGCGCCGGCGCCTGGGCCGCCGGAGCCTGGGCGGTCGGATTCTGAGACGGGGAGTTCAGCGCCTCAGGATTCGAGCCGGCGGCTGCTCGATCCCAGCCTGCGCTTCGAGCGCTGGCGACTCCAATCGTGAACGCGGCAAGGACGACGAGTACGACAGAGCGCATGGGTACCTCGCAAACACCACGGCACCGGGCCGGGGGAAACGATATCGCACGACGATATCGAAATCCGATACGACATCTTGCGTGATGTGGTTCCCGTGGTCAAGAGTGCGATTCCGAACGGACCCGGAACGGCGGGTGGGAGCCGCGCCCGCACACGTCCGGCGCCGGTGGTCCGGATGGGCTGCAACCGCGCCGCTTTGCGGCCTCAGCGCAGACAGGTGAGGTGGCGTCCGCCGTCGATCGCGATCGTCTCGCCGGTGATCCAGCCGGAGGCGGGCGACACCAGGAACGCAATCAAGTCGGCGATTTCCTCGGGCTGACCTGGACGTCCGAGCGGATGCGTCGTCCTGGCGCGATCGAGGAACTCCGCGTAGCGCGCCTCGTCCATGCCGCCCCGCCGGTGGAGGTTGGTGACGACCACGCCCGGATTCACGGCGTTCACGCGCACGCCCTTGGGCGCGAAGTCCAGCGCGGCGACGCGCGTGAGCTGATCGACAGCCGCTTTGCTCACGCAGTAGGCCGCGAGGCCCGGAAAAGCCCGAGTGCCCGCGACGCTCGAGACGTTGACGACCGCGCCCCGCCGGCGCGCCAGGGCATCGGCCGCCGCGCGGATCAGCCGGAAAGGCGTCCGGACGTTGACGTCCATCATCGTGTCCCAGCCCTGGTCGGTCGTCGCGTCGACGCTGCCCGACGCGATGATGCCTGCCGCATTGACCAGCGCGTCGAGGCCATCGCTGTCGGGGCCCAGGGCACGCGAGAGGATGGCCTCAGGTGCGTCGGCAGCCGTCACGTCCGCCACCAGGCTCGTAGCGTGGCCGCCGGCCGCCTCGATCTCCCGGCAGACCCGCTCCAGTGCAGCTGAGTCGCGGCCCACCGCCGTCACGGCATATCCGTCAGCTGCCAGCCGTCGTGCCGCCGCCTGTCCAATCCCCGAGGATGCCCCTGTGACAATCGCGATGCGCATGCCGGGAGTATAAGGACGGAATTGTTAAGAATTGTAAAATCGACACCCGACGACTTTTACGTTTTCTTAATGTCCTGCCCGCGTGTGGCCGAAAAGACGGTCAGGCGACACAGCATGCGAGGCAGGCCAGAACCGACACCCGGCAGCGAGGTGTTCTCGGTCAGCGAGATCGCGGACGCGGCCGGCGTGTCACCGGCCCGCGTGCGCGAACTGCTCGCCGCCGAGCACGGCATCGCATTCCGCGGTTTTCTCGCCGAATCCGACGCCGTCCGCCTCGTCCGGGTCCTTCGTGGCGACGCTCGCGCCTCCGCGCGAGACCGGTCCCCGCTGAGTCTGCCCTCCCAACCCGGTCGTCGAGCCGGCCGGGGCCTCGCCGCCTCCGGCATGGTCCACCTGGTGGGATTCGTCGCTTTCCTCTTGATGACGTCCCTGGGGCTGTTGACGGCATCCGATACCGACCAGATGGTGCGCGACCCCAGTCCCGTGCGGCTCGTGTACCTGATGACGCCCGGACCGGGCGGCGGCGGGGGCGGAGGCGGTCTCCGAATGCCCGCCCCTCCACCTCCCGCGCAGCGGCAGGCCCTGAAGGTCGTCAAACGCGCGTCGAGCCCAGTCCCGATCGTCCGGCGAACGCCACCCCCGCCGCCACGCCAGATCGAACGGCGGCCCCCACCCATCGATCGCCCCAGGCCAGACCCCGTGAGCATTGATCCGCCGAAGCCCGCGCCCCCGGCCGTTCAGGCGCCCGTCGTCTCGATCCCGGCCGATCCGGTCGATGTCCAGGGCGCGCTGAACGCGAAGCCAGGAACCACAGTGGCGAGCAACGGCTCGGGCATTGGTGGTGGCGTCGGCTCGGGGGCCGGAACCGGTCTCGGCGAGGGCCAGGGCAGCGGTATCGGGCCCGGCACGGGCGGCGGCACGGGTGGCGGTCCGTTCCGCCCGGGCAGCGGCATCGATCCACCGCAACTTCTTCGCGAAGTCCGGCCGGCGTATACGGACGACGCCCGGCGGCGTGGCATCGAGGGCGACGTGGTCCTCGAGATTGTCGTCGGCCGCGACGGACGGGTCGCGAGCCTGCGGGTGAAGAGCGGCCTCGGCGCCGGACTCGATCAGCGCGCGATCGAGGCGGTTCGGCAGTGGCGCTTCAGCCCTGCCCGCCGCCAGGGGCAGCCGGTCGAGGTGGTCGTGGAAGTGTCTGTCGAGTTCAAGCTGAGGTAGCGGGTATGGAACCCCTTCTGATTCTGGTCACGGTGGTCTCGCTCGTTCTGGGTTGCTCGATGTCAATCGTCGCGTGGCGACTGCTGAGAGACGACCGCACCCGGGCGGCGGCACGCATCGAAGCGCTGCAGGCTCGTGCGAACGAAGTGGAGGCTGACCCGGCCGACGGCTTCCCGGATGAAGTCG
>Ga0105106_10001362_pt1 | contig 17563 bp, 14 predicted proteins | sample PPLLaktember2015_5_FD_79109 | JGI IMG/M metagenome (GOLD analysis project Ga0105106, IMG submission 79109) | Freshwater sediment microbial communities from Prairie Pothole Lake near Jamestown, North Dakota, USA - PPLs Lake P8 Core (1) Depth... | ecosystem: Environmental > Aquatic > Freshwater >...
TTGGTTGATCAGGAAATACATTGGCACCAACCCGATCTCCCAGAAGACAAAGAAAAGTAACAGATCCAATGCCATGAATACCCCGAGCATACCGGTCTCCAGCATCAGGAATAAGATCATGAAGGCTTTAATCCGATCTTGAATTCCATAAGATGCCAGGATGGCAATTGGGGTAAGCAGTGTGGTGAGCAAGACCATACTCAACGACAACCCGTCCACCCCCAGATGAAATGATGATCCAATCACCTGGTACCATTCGTAATTCACGACGAATTGAAACTCTGTCACTCCTGGATCGAATTGCAACCATAGATAAATTGAGAAGCCCAGGGGAACCAGACTGCCCAAGAAAGCAACCCAGCGTAGAAGCTTCTTTTCCTCCCGCGGCAAGAATAACATGACAAGGGCAACAAGGACGGGCCAGAACAAGATCAGTATGAGAAGATTATTGGATCCGAGATTCATCATCCACTCCTGCTACGGTTGCAGCACGCGATACAACAAATAGAACATCGTAGTAAATATCAAGATGATTGCCATAAGCATGTATTGTTGGATCCGGCCGGTCTGGATGACTTTCAGGTTGCGCCCAAGCCACTTGGTACCTTCACCAAAGAAATCGCCGATCCCATTGACAACTGGTTTATCGAAATAGTTGCGCAACAATCCACCCATGCTCGACGATATTCTGGCAACAGAGTGGAGAAAACCATCGATCAGGCCGCGGTCAAGCCACTGATTCGTGAAAGTATCTGCCAGCCAATAAGCCGGGCGCACAAATATGCGGTCATAAATCTCATCAAAGTAATACTTGTTTTTCAACACAGTATACATCCCACCCAACACCTTTTTCAAGGGATCCACTGCACCGGCAACCTGCTTGCGATATACCAGATACCCCAACAGCAAACCAGTTCCCGCCACAAACACCGAGGTCAGGAATGGTATCCAACTGAATGGCACCACAGCTGGATGTTCTGCCAGGGTCCCACCGACAAACTCGTGCAACCAGTTCTCGGGCATGCTCAATCCCAAGAAATCACTCGGGATCCCGACCCATCCAACAGATATCGCAAAAATTGCCAGGATCACCAGCGGTAGGGTCATCGTCCAGGGAGTTTCCTGGGCGTGTTTTGCTTCATTCGTACGAGCAGTTCCCAGGAAGGTAAGGGTGATCTGCCGCATTGTGTAGAAGGCGGTCAGCAAGGCAGCCAATGCCAGTGTAATGAAGACTACCAGATGTTCGTGATAGAACGCGTCAGCCAGGATCTCATCCTTGGACCAGAATCCCGCAGTGATCAACGGAAAACCCGATAATGCAAATCCACCGATCAGGAATGTCCAGAAGGTGAGCGGCATTTTTTTCCGCAAACCGCCCATGTTGAACATATCCTGGGGATCAACCTTGTGGTCACCGGTGTGTAACACTCCATGCTCCATCCCATGAATGACCGAACCAGAGCTGAGGAAGAGCAGACCTTTGAAAAAGGCATGCGTAAACAGGTGGAAAGCGGCTGCCACATAAGCCCCGATCCCCAATGCAGCGATCATATAGCCAAGCTGTGAAATGGTGGAATAAGCCAGAACCCGCTTAATATCATTTTGGGCGACAGCGATCGTCGCCGCGAAGATCGCCGTGAATGTACCGATGATCGTCATTACTGTCATCGCAGAAGTCAGCTGCCCATGCTCCATGCCAGCAGACATCAGCGGGAACATTCGGATCACCATATATACGCCTGCGGAAACCATGGCTGCTGCATGTATCATCGCCGAGACAGGTGTTGGACCTTCCATCGCATCCGGGAGCCAGACATGTAGTGGGAACTGTGCTGATTTACCTACCGCACCAATGAAGAGCAGAATCCCGATCAGCCCGGCAGCCGATAGACCCAGGAAACTTCCGACTGCAGGAGTCTCTGCAAGCAGCGTCAATGTCTCCGGCTTGAAAATATCTACAAATGACAGACTCCTGGTGAGCGAATACAGATATGCAATCCCGAGCAGCATGAACACATCGCCAACCCGCGTGGTAATAAAGGCTTTTATCATCGCCGCTCGCGCGGAAGGTTTCGCATACCAGAAACCGATCAGAAGGTATGAACATAGCCCCATGATCTCCCAACCTACAAATAAAGTCAGTAGGTTATCCGACACCACCAGGGTATACATACCAAAGGCAAATAAACCGATAAATGCGAAGAAACGAGAGTACATCGGCTCGATCGACGGTACAGTATGCTGATGACCGTGCTCGTCTGAGAGCGTTGCGCCATGTGGAGGCAAACCTTTCTGATCATGGTCGCCATTAGGTTGGCCATAATTGTTATAACCGACACTGTAAATGAAAATCATCAGCACAGTCCACGCCACGAAGAAGATGGTAGCCGCGGACAAGGGATCGATGCGAACGCCGATATACAACCAGCTGTCAAATCCAGTTGGTAGCCAGGCAATTGAGCTGACGAAGGCAGAAAAATGTTCGGTCTGAATTGCGGTAAAAAACACGACCATACTACCCAACCACGACAGCAATGCCGCTCCAATGGCAATGCTGTGACTGAGCGCTCGATTTCGATTGGTGAACAGGATGATCAAGAAAAATGCCAGTAATGGTGGCAGGGGAATTAACCAAATGATCGTTTCAAGGTCCATATGATTCCTTTCCTACCTGTATTTCTTACTCACCAGTCTAGCCTTCCAACATATGAATATCATCAGCAACCACGGTTTTACGACGGCGATAGATCGAAATGATCAGGGATAATCCGACCGCAACCTCTGCTGCTGCGACTGCAAATACGATGATGGCGAAAGCTTGCCCAGCGATCCCGGTGACTGCCCGATAACGCCAAAAAGCAATGAGATTCACATTAACGGCATTCAGCATCAACTCAATACCCATTAAAATAGCGATCGCATTTTTTCGGGACAGTACACCAAACAATCCTATACTGAACATAGCCGCCGCAAAAACCAGATACCAAGAAAGTGGGATCATCTCTTCTTCTCCCAGGATACATAGATCGCACCGATCATGGCTGCCACAAGCAATACAGATGCCAGCTCAAAAGGTAACAAGTAACCATCCGGAGACACCAGCTCCATTCCTAACTGTCTCAATGGATCTATGCCTGCCTGCATCTCTGGCGCTTTCGCATCGAACCCGGGTACTCCGAGCAGCATGTAAGTTAAACCACCAAAGAACACCAAAGCAATCAAAGCTCCGACCCACCAGTTAGCATTATTCTGCGAACCAGTATCCTGCATTACATTGCGGGTCAGCATCACAGCGAAAATGAATAAGATAGAGATAGCCCCAATGTATACGATCACTTGCACAACTGAGAAGAAGCCAGCCTGAAGAAGCACATACAATACAGCCACTCCAAACAAGGTCAGGATCAACCAAAAGGCAGAATGGATCAGATTTCGGCTGGTTACTACAAACAGGGCTGCCACCAGCGAAATGATTGCTACCAAAATGAATATTATTTGGTCAGGAGCCATATATGCGATCCTTCCTATGAGATCACCGAGGCTGGAGGTTCTGGAGCAACGGCAACAGGGCGGGGGTTGCCAACAATCTTGCGCCCTTTAACCTGGTAGCCCCTGAGTGCACTAAACACACCCCAGAGCAGCAAAAGATTAACCACCAGGTGCGCGGCTGCCCTTACCCAGGGCACAGCTGTTTCTACAAGATTCAACCCGGGTAGAACCATTCCAAGCACCTTTTCTAAGAGGGCTGTGGCAATCAGCAATACCAAAGCCAGTGGGGTCAAGAATTTCCAGTTGAAATTGAGCATCTGGTCAATCCGCAGGCGGGGAAGCGAAATGCGGATCCAGGCAACTACAAAATACATGAGAAAAGTCTTTATAAAGAAATAAACAATGCCCAAAATTGGAAAGGTTTCGCTGCCTGGACCGCGCCACCCACCCAGGAACAATGTTGCGGTCAGAGCAGAGATGGTAAAAGCGTGTAAGAATTCACCAACGTAGAACATGCCGAACTTCAGGCCAGAATATTCGGTTTGATAACCCGCCACGAGCTCGGACTCAGCCTCTAATAGATCGAAAGGCGCACGACCAGTTTCAGCCATAGAGGAGGTGAAAAAGATAAAAGCTGCGATCGGCGCAACCACGATATACCACACTTCCTGGGATGCAACCAGGCTATTGATCCCCATAGTCCTTCCAAGGAGCACCGGTACCAGGAGTGCCAGCACCATCGGGACTTCATAGGATACCATCTGGGCAACCGCCCGGAAAGCACCTAGCATGGCATACTTATTATTTGATGAGAATCCTGCCATAATAATACTGAGGGTCCCCATCGCACCCACAGCTACCACATACAGCACACCAACATTGACATCTGTGCCGATCACGGTAGGAGCAAATGGGATAACTGCCCAGATCAAAAGAACTGCCGAAACCGAAATGATCGGCGCCAGGTTATATATTACTTTATCAGCCCCATCCGGCGTGATGTATTCTTTCGTAAATATTTTGATCATATCGGGGAAGGTTTGAAAAATCCCCCATGGTCCCACGCGGTTTGGCCCCAGACGGTCCTGGATGCGCGCATACAACTTGCGCTCCAGCCAGATGGTAAAAATAACCAATGCAAAACCAAATGTGCCTACCGCACCTGCGCCAAGGAACTTAAGCACAGTGGTCACTATGGTTTCTGACCATCCAAAACCGAGCATTATGCTTTCCAGCCAACCAGCAATAAAATTGATTGGATCGCTTAAAAATCCCATTGTATTCTCCTTGCTAAATTACAACACCATTGGGTACCTAACACACAAAAGGCTGAAGGATCAATCCATCAGCCTTCAGAATGCATAGTATCCTCGCAGCCTAAACCCACTCCAAAACTCCTTTTCGCCAGGCTGCTAACAGCTCAATGAACAGGATCAATATGAATACCACCCCAGAGAGAACGCCCCAGATGTCCAGGGAATCGAACGCAACTGCCCATGGGAAAAGGAACACCAGCTCAACATCAAAAACCAGGAAGGTTAACGCAAAGATAAAGTATTGAATACGAAACTGAACCCAAGTTTCGCCAACAGTTTCCATACCACATTCGTAAACTTGTGATTTAGCTGGATTGGGTCTTCGAGGACCTAACAGTCCCGCAAGTATGATTGGTGCGCCTGGGAACAAAGCAACGATAAGTAAAAACAAGCCGATGAATAACCAATCATTCAGCATGGCTTCTCCTCAGAATTTGTAATACCCAGCCCACAGATTGGGTTTCCCTCCCGCACTGTAAGCTTAACGGGAATATTTTACCATAATACACAAACGGGTCAACTTACCAGGAAGCATCATACCATTCTATATTCTAACGGTAATAAAACACGTACCCCACACTGATAATCCCTTATAATTAGGATGACCGTCAGGCTTGAGATGTATAATTAATTACCTTACAGGAAAACTAATGCGCTTTGATGAATTGAACTGGTTTGACGTAGAACAATACCTGCTGTCCGACGACCGTCTTATTATAATCCTGGGGGCATGTGAACAACATGGTTATTTAAGCCTGCTGACAGATGTGAAGATCCCTGCAGCATTGGCTGATGCCGCCAGCCAACGAAGCGGCGTTTTGGTAGCTCCGCCTCTCAATTTTGGCGCATCGCCATACTTCCTTTCCTACCCAGGGACAATCAGTTTACGAATAACAACTTTACTGGATCTGGTCGAGGACATTGTGCGCTCGGTTTACAAGCATGGCTTTCGACGAATTCTGGTGATAAATAGCCATGGGGGCAACGACCCCGCCCGCCTGCGTCTATACGAAGTCGCTAACAGTCTGCCCGACTTGATCTTAGCCTGGTATGCCTGGTGGACAGCCCATAGTGTGGAAGCGGTTGCCCAGAAACACAATCTGCGAATCTATCACGCAGGTTGGATCGAAGCTTTCCCCTTTACCCGTGTCACCGATCTACCTCCGGGAGAAAAGACCCCGCCTTGGATCCCTGGATTGGTGGACATGACTCAAGCACGACAACTGTATGGTGACGGAGTATTTGGTGGTCCATATCAAGTTAGCGATGAACTTATGAATGAAATCTTTTCCACAGCCCTGGAAGACATTCTTCAACTATTGCGTTTCGAGTGATCCAAAAAAATACCACTATCCAATTGGTAGCTGATACTTCATAAAACATAATATTCTTGATTATGTCAAACATTTCACAAGACAAAGGAGAAACCATGGACCATCTAACAAAGGAAGTGATCATCACCAACAAAGCCCCCAAAGCAATTGGGCCTTATTCTGCGGGTATCCGCATCGGCAACATGGTCTATACCGCTGGACAGTTGGGTATCATACCCGATACAGGCGAGATCATCAGTGGTGGGATAGAGGCAGAAACCCGACAGGCTCTGCAAAATATCGGAGCGATCCTGGTGGCAGCAGGTACATCCCTATCAAATGTTGTAAAAACCACTATATACTTACGCGACATCGCAGACTTCACCTGGATGAACAATATCTATGCCGAGTTTTTCAATACACCCTACCCGGCTCGTTCCACAATCCAGGTAGCTGCCCTTCCAAAGGGTGGAGCTGTCGAGATCGATGCAGTTGCAATTATTCCATAGAGTTAGCTCGCAAAATAAATATTCCAGACCAATGCCTTCAGTATCCGTAATTGTGCCCTGCTACAATGAAGAGCAAACCATCTGCCTTCTACTGAATGCTATCTACACACAGACCTACCCACGCGCCGAACTAGAAGTGGTGATCGCCGACGGCCAATCTACCGACCGTACCCGCGCTCGGATTGAAGAATTCAAGATTGACCACCCCGATATTCAAATAGATATTGTGGATAATCCGAAACGAAGCATCCCTTCTGGACTAAACCGCGCCATCGCGTCTGCTCGGGGTGAATACATCGTCAGAATGGATGCGCATTCAGTCCCAACACCGGATTACATCGAACGCTGCCTGAAAGCTTTACAATCTGGATCTGGTGATAACGTTGGAGGTGTCTGGCAGATCGAACCTGGGAATGATTCATGGATGGCTCGATCGATCGCTTCCGCAGCTTCGCATCCTTTGGGGGTCGGTGATGCAGCCTACCGCGTAGGCGGCAATCCGAACAGCGTGGACACCGTTCCCTTTGGGGCATTCCGACGGATTCTTGTAGATCGAGTTGGATATTTTGATGAAAGCTTGCTGACCAATGAGGATTATGAATTCAACACCAGGATCCGGCAAACTGGTGGGAAGATCTGGTTCGATCCGCAAATCCGTTCGATATACTTCGCACGGACTGATCTGGCTGCCCTTGCCCGCCAATATTTTCGCTATGGGTACTGGAAAGCTCAAATGCTTCGCCGCTACCCCCAAACCTTACGCTGGAGGCAGCTGCTACCTCCGTTGTTCGTTGCCTGCCTTGGATTATTAATGGTATTATCTCCTTGGACCGAGATCGCAAGGTGGTTATTACTCATCCAGGCAGCTATTTATGGAATCACCTTGCTCGGTGTGGGTATACAGGTTAGCCTTAAGAATAGAGATCCATTCATGATCATTGGTGTTCCACTGGCGATTACCACGATGCATAATGCCTGGGGATGCGCGCTTTTATTGGGATTGATTCGAAAATCCCAAGTAAAGCGGTATGAGGAAAAAACATAATCCATTATGCCTGCTGACCGTCCATCCACCCCAATTAAGCTTTGGAAAATGAATCCCCGAGACCGGCGGGCAATGTTGATCATTGTCGATACCTTAATGGCGTTGACCGCGTTGACCATCGCCTTGATATTTTGGGCGGTTGCAGATAAATTTCAATCCTTCTCGTTACAATTCCTCATCCGCACGCCGGGCTGGTTTTTCTTGCTGCCAATTATTTGGCCGTTTTTGATGACCAGAATGTATGAAGAACACCGGGCTCGCAATCTTCAGGAAGTGATCCCTGGGATTGCGCTGGCAGCTTTCCTGGGTTTTGGTTTATATTTATTGGTATACTTCACATCTACCCCAAGTTCACTTCCTCGCATCGGGGTGGCTGTTTTTCTGATCTCTGTATCGATCCTTACCCTGGTGTGGCGCTTATTCTATATCCGGATTTTCACTGCCCCCCAATTTATGCGGCGGCTACTGCTCGTTGGGGCAGGAGAGACCGGAAAAATCATGCTGAAGATCATTAATCAGCTCAACCCCCGACCATTTATCCTGGTCGGGATTATTGATGATGATATGCAAAAAATGGGCACGGATATCGAGGGGTTTCAAGTCATTGGGGGAAGTGACAATTTGCTAGAAATGATCCGTGAATTTAATATATCGGACTTGATCGTAGCGATCTCCGGACGCATGCAGGGCAGCATGTTCCAATCATTGTTGGACGCTCAGGAGATGGGTACCGATATAACCCGGATGCCTGTCGCATACGAAGAGATTCTCGATCGGGTTCCTATCCGTTATCTTGAGGCGGAGTGGATCGTGCGTACTTTTGTGGATAAAGCACGCGCAAAACCATTTTACGAGATCATAAAACGGACAAATGATATCATCGGAGGTCTGATCGGGGTGCTAATAATGCTCCTATTATTACCGCTGATTGGATTTGGTATATTAGTCGATAGCGGTAGGCCGATCTTTTATAAGCAAATCCGCCTGGGTAAAGGTGGTCAACAATACAACATGATCAAATTTCGCACCATGCGGCAGGATGCCGAACCCGATGGTCAGCCTCAGTGGGCAGAAGAAAACGACCGGCGGGCAACCAGGTTTGGCCGCTTCTTGCGAAAAACCCATCTGGATGAGATCCCTCAATTTATCAATGTGCTGCGGGGTGAAATGAGTCTGGTGGGACCACGGGCGGAAAGACCAGAGTTGGTCGATTGGTTCCAGCAGCATGTCCCCTTCTATCGTGCCCGGCTGCTGGTCAAGCCAGGAATCACTGGATGGGCACAGGTCAATCAAAGCTATGCAGCCACGATTGACGAAACGATCGAAAAACTAGAATATGACCTTTACTACATAACCCATCGGAGCATCTGGATGGATTTAAGGGTCATCTTAAGAACACCCAAGATGGTGCTTGGATTCCGAGGCAGGTAGGATGAAATCCCATCTGCTACTACGAAACCGCACCATGCTGTTGGGTGATCTATTCCTCATCATCGTCTGCATTCTGGGCAGCTTTGTCTTACGCGTTCCGCTGGGAGCACGACTGTATGATTTTCGCTTCCAGATCTTATCCATGATCGGATTAGCTCTGCTGATCAAACCCCTGGTTTATTACTTTTTTGGTCTTTACCGCCGTCTCTGGGCATATGCCAGCGTTCAAGAGGTCAAGCAGATCGGTCTGGCAGTAACTACAGCATCCATCGTCCTAGGTGTCGGAATGACCATCCTTTCCATGATCCTTCCGCTGAGGGATTACTCCCGCAGCGTACTCTTCATCGATTGGGCAATTTCTGTATTGGCGGTGGGGGGATTTCGCTTCTCCATGCGCTTATTTTCTGAGAGCCATTCCAAAGTCCAGGCGCGTCCGACCCGCAATCGACGAGTTCTGGTGGTAGGGGCGGGTGAGGCCGGAGCATTGGTGGTTCGCGAGATGCAGCGCAATCCGAACTCGACGCTGCATCCGGCTGGCTTTGTAGATGATGATCCTGCAAAACAGCATCAGGAGATCCATGGTGTGCGCGTTGCTGGAACCTTGAATGACCTTGAAAAGGTTATCGGTGCTAAAAATATCGATGAGGTGATCATCGCCATTCCCAGTGCACCCGGGCAGGTAGTCCGGAAGGTGGCTGAAGTCTGTCGTGGACAGAATATCCCTTTCAGAACCATGCCCAGTATCCACGAATTGATCGGCGGCAAAGTCAGTGTCAACCGTTTGCGAGAAGTGGAAATTACTGACTTACTGCGTCGCTCTTCCGCTCACATCGATATGGCGTTGATCGGCCAATCTCTGGGTAATCGCCGTGTCCTGATCACTGGAGCAGGTGGATCGATAGGACGGGAATTATGCCGCCAGGTTGCCCGCTGGCAGCCCAGTCAATTGATCCTCCTTGGGCACGGAGAAAACTCCATTTTTGAAAGCCTGCTCGAGTTGGAGCAAAGTTTTCCTGAGCTCAGTATTTTCCCGGTGATCGCTGATATTCGAGACGCCAACCGTCTGGAACAAGTCTTTCGTAAATTTAAACCGCAAGTAATCTTCCATGCAGCTGCGCATAAACACCTGCCTCTGATGCAGGCCAATATCGAAGAGGCAATCACGAATAATATCCTCGGGACTCGCAATGTGGTAGGCGCTGCCCAGGCTTTCGATATTGAACGGCTGGTGATGATTTCAACGGATAAGGCTATCTCACCTACGAGTGTTTATGGTGCCAGCAAACGTCTTGGTGAGATGATCGTCCTGGATTCGGCACGGCGTACCGGAAAGGCTTTCTCCGTGGTGCGCTTTGGAAATGTACTCGGCAGTCGGGGAAGCGTTGTTTTACTTTTTCGGCGCCAGATCGATAGCGGGGGTCCGGTCACGGTAACACACCCAGAAATGGAACGCTACTTCATGACCATCCCTGAAGCGGTTCACCTGGTGTTGCAGGCCTCCGCGATGGGAGAAGGTGGTGAGGTATTTGTACTAAACATGGGTGAACAGATCCGCATCCTTGACCTGGCGCGTGACCTGATCCGTTTATCTGGATTGGAACCGGATAAGGACATAGAGATCGTATTTACAGGTATCCGGCCTGGAGAAAAATTGTCCGAAGCCTTGTGGGATGAGGGTGCTGACTATCAACCCACAGGGCATCCAGACATCCTGCGCCTCAATGAGGATGAATTGTTGGATGGTCCAGCCCTTGACCAGGCAGTTGATGATTTGATCAAAAGCGCCCAGCGCGGCGATCCCGAAGGTATTATCCTGCAGATCAATGCGATAGTTCCCAATTCAGCTGTCAGCAGTGCTCAAACTGCTGATTTCACCTTATTGATGTGAGACTCAGTTAGCAGATTTTGCCATCCAACACCATGGCTATTCTTTCCCCAGTCGAGTGGGACCAATATTTAACCCGCCATCCCGAAGCACACATCTTGCAATCGACTAACTGGGGTGAATTAAAAGCGAGCTTTGGATGGAATGTGCTCCGCGTCCAGCAAGGGGATGCCGGAGCCCAGATCCTGATCCGGCGTCTGCTGCCAGGAATAAACCTGGGGTACATCCCTAAAGGACCTATCGGCACGAATTGGCCAGATTTACTTCCAGAAATAGACCGAGAATGCCGTAAACAGCATTGTGTTTTCCTTAAACTGGAGCCGGACATTTGGGAATCATCCAGCCCGCAACCCGAGGCAAAGGACGATCCTCCGACAGGTTTCCGGTCCAGCCCGCAAAGTATTCAACCTGCCAACACGCTGGTGATCAATTTGCAGGCAGATGATCAGGTCTTACTTGCCCGGATGAAACAAAAAACCCGCTACAATATCAACCTGGCGGTAAAAAAAGGAGTTATCATCCACCCGAGCACCGATCTGAATATTTTTCACTCTCTGATGGATGATACTGCCCAACGCGACCAATTCGGGGTGCACAGCGAGAAGTACTATCAAGCAGCCTATCAACTTTTTCACCCAAATAGTCAATGCGAGCTTTTTCTGGCTGAATATCAGCAAACCCCCCTGGCGGCTTTGATGGTTTTTACCTATCAGAGGCGCGCCTGGTATTTCTACGGCGGCTCATCCAATGAACAGCGGGAACGGATGCCCAATTATCTGCTTCAGTGGGAAGCCATGCGTTGGGCACGCGCCCAAGGCTGCCATGAATATGATCTGTGGGGGGTTCCAGACACACACCTGGAAAATCTCGAGGCGCAATTTACTAACCGAAGTGATGGATTATGGGGTGTTTATCGCTTCAAGCGTGGCTTTGGGGGAGAACTGCGCAGATCTGCTGGACCCTGGGACAGGGTCTACCAGCCAATAATTTATCAGTTCTATCTGACCTGGCTCAAATCCAGGCATGCGGTGTAATCCACCTGATGAGTAAATTCCCACCATCACCCTGCTCCCAGGTGTGGGACAATCTGATTGCCAGTCTGCCGGGTGCACACTTCCTGCAGACCGCGGAATGGTCGCAGGTCAAAGCACAGGTCGGCTGGAAGCCGTTCTATCTTGTCTGGGGCACAGAAGATGGGAAGACATCACTCTACATCAATCAATGGCCTGCCCATATCTCCGTGTCAGCAGCTGCGCTGGTATTGCAGCGTGAGCTGAAACTGGGTGGATTCTCAGCCCGGCTGCGGATGCTGTACACACCAAAAGGTCCTTTGCTGGATTGGGAAAATGAATCCTTGAAGGAACGAGTACTCATAGATCTACAAATATTCGCCCGGCAAGAGAACGCTATTTTCATTAAGATAGATCCGGATGTAATTATTGGACATGGAGAGCCTGGTTCCGAACCAATACAAGAAAAATCAACTGCTGCAGCTGTCCAAAAGTATCTTGAGACGAATGGCTGGCGTTTCTCCACCGACCAGGTTCAATTTCGCAACACCGTCCTGCTTGACCTGACCGGCAGCGAGTCTGAGCTGCTCGAACGCATGAAGCAAAAAACCCGTTATAACATTCGACTGGCGAGCCGAAAAGGTGTGGCTGTGCGCCCAGGTACTGCTGCAGATTATCCCCAGTTATATCGAATGTATGCTGAAACTGCAGTCAGAGATGGTTTTATCATCCGGGACGAAGCATATTACCAGATGGTATGGAGCATCTTCAACCGATCCCCATCGCAAACTTTGTCAAACAATCCGAGGGCATATCCCCTGATCGCTGAGGTCGATGGAGAACCAGTGGCGGCATTGGTGATGTTCGCTTTTGCGGAACGAGCCTGGTACCTCTATGGCATGTCCAGAGAATCCCACCGTGAGAAGATGCCGAACTACCTGCTGCAGTGGGAAGCAATTCGCCTCGCCCGCGAAAATGGCTGCCGCATATATGATCTGTGGGGAGCGCCGGACACTTTCAATGATACAGACAGTATGTGGGGCGTATATCGTTTTAAAGAAGGACTGGGTGGACAAGTAGCCCGTTTCCTGGGCGCCTGGGATTACCCAGCCCATCGGATCACATATCGCCTGTATACCCAAACACTCCCACGCCTGTTAGGTCTGATGCGCCGAAAGTCTAAAGAAAAAACCCGTCAATTTGTAGGATGAACCCTATGATAATTCCTCCGCGCCAACGATTTGCCTGTCTACCCACCCCGATCGAAGAAATGCCCCGTCTATCAGCTGCCCTGCAAGGACCAAGATTATGGGTCAAGCGGGACGATCTCACCGGCCTCGGAATGGGCGGGAACAAAACCCGCAAGCTCGAATTTCTGGTTGCGGAGGCACTCGCCAATGGCGCTCGTACGCTGGTCACCACCGGGGCAGTCCAATCCAATCACTGCCGGCAAACCGCAGCTGCGGCAGCCCGTTTTGGTTTGGATTGCATCCTGGTCCTGGTCGGTGAGACACCGATCAGACCGACGGGTAATCTTCTCCTTGATCATCTATTCGGAGCTGAACTGATCTGGACTTCCCGGGACAAGCGAGATGAGACCCTAAAAGCCACCTTTGACCAGGCCTGGGAGAAAGGCCAGCGCCCCTATCTGGTCCCATACGGCGGTTCAAGCCCGACCGGAGCTGCTTCTTACGCAATGGCGATGCAGGAACTTATGGCGCAAAAACCTGATTTTGATTGGATCGTCTTTGCTTCCTCATCGGGTGGCACACAGGCCGGAATGGTGGTTGGTGCAAAGCTCTTTGGTTTTTCTGGACACGTTCTGGGCATCAGTATAGACGAACCACAGGATATTTTTCAATCCCGGATTGCCACTCTGGCTTCCGCCACAGCCGATTTTATGGGCGAGAAACTCACCTTTGCAACGAACGACATCCAGGTGAACTCTGATTATTTAGGTGCAGGCTATGGTATTCTTGGGAACTTAGAACGAGAAGCAATCCAGCTGTTCGCTAGATCGGAAGGCTTATTGCTTGATCCAGTGTACACCGGGCGGGCTGCTGGAGGTATGATCGGACTTATCCGACAGGGTATCCTACGATCAAAGGAAACAGTGCTTTTCTGGCATACCGGAGGTACTCCAGCATTATTTGCGGATCGATATCAAGAATTAGGTTGAGGTTCAGCCCAATACTTCGTAAACTTCCAGGGGGAGCTTTTTACCCTTCGCATGGATAGGAGCCACAGGTCGGGTAATAAAATAATTCTTTACTTGTTCAAAAACCTCCGCACTGATCAAGATCTGTCCGGCAGTAGAATTTTCTTGGATGCGCTTGGCTGTATTAACGCTGTCCCCAATTGCCGTGTATTCCAGCCGGGTTTCTGTGCCGACCAAACCTAAAACTACCTCGCCATAATGGATCCCCACACCAAAAGAACGTTGCATTTCTGCAGGGATCTCGCTTCGCAGTGCCTCAACTGCCCGGCGAATACCTAACGCCGCCCGGATAGCCCGTTGGGCATGATCAGCCTGGGGAATTGGGGCATTGAACCAGGCCATCACCGCATCACCCATAAATTTATCGATCGTCCCCTGCTCGGCCAGAATAGCATCTGCGGCAGCCGCCAGATACTGGTTGAGTACCGAGACCAGGGTTTCCGGATCCAGGCTTTCACTGAAACTGGTAAATCCTCGAATATCCGCGAATAAAGTAGTGATTCCGGTGCGTTTCCCACCCAGCTGTAATTTATCTGGATCCAACTGGTTAATTACTGCCGGAGAGACCATGCGCTCGAACAGACGACGTTGCGCCTGTAAGCGTTTCTTCTCCGTCAAATCGTCCAGCACGATCGCTACCCCTTGTGTGGACTGCATGGCATCCTTCAATGGAGACAGGTTAAAGCTCAGGTTCACGGATCCGCGATCCGGAAATGTGGATTGGTATTCTAATCCCACCATCGACTGATTATTTTGCCGTACATTGATCACAAAGTCCGATAAATCTTGACTAATGGATGGTAAGATTTCGTCCAGGCTTTGCCCCACCAGACTAATACTGGTCCTGCCAAGAATCGTTTCTGCTGCCTTGTTGCATAGCAAGATCTTATCTTCGATATCTGCTGTGATCACCCCGCTGGCGATTGAGGCGAAAACATTCGCCATTAGATTTTTCAATTCGGTAACTTCAGCCAGCGATTGCCGTACCGATTCTAATAAACGGGCATTTTCGATGGCTACGGCAGCTTGATCGGCAAAAGCCATCAATAGCTCGCGCTGAGCTTCAGCAAACAAACCGGTTTGGATGCGGTTATCGGTATATATGACACCCGTGATCTCGCCTTTTACTTTTAGGGGTACACATAATATCGAACGTAAATTATATAGAATAATACTTTCATGGACTTGAAAACGAGGATCTTCTTTTGCATTGGTTGTCACTACCGTCTGACCCTCACGCACTACACGATTGATCACCGTCCGACTGAAAGCAAACTCGGATTCATCCAAGGACTCCATTTCCCAATTACGGGCAATGCGGGTGGTCAGCTGACCTTGCTCATCTCGCAGCATCAGGAAGCCGCGTTCAGCGCCGGTCAGACGAACCAGTGTATCCATCACGATCTTCAGTACTTCACTAAGATCCAACGTTGAGTTAACCACCTGGCCAATGTCTGCCAGCGCCCGCATACTTTTCAACTCTTCATCATTCCGGGTGACCTGATGAACTAATTGTGCCAGACTCCCGCTTAACTTATCGAGATATTCGACCACCATTCCTGGGCTAGGTGCCCCACCCCTGGTCATCTCCCTACGGATCATGTCGGTGAGCTGATTCAGTTGGGATACCTGATGATCCAGATCTTGCGTATTGATATTGGGTGTTTCGTTTAGCATGGGTGACCTCATGACCTGTTTTCAGGTTCCTGGAACCGGGAGAATATCCGTTTAATTATTGCGATATTCGATAATTTTCGGACCATGCCGCTGGCCGATTGAGCTATTTCAGTGTTTGCCTGGTGTGGACTGTAAGTACCGGTTTGATACTCATGCAGCAAAGAGTGGGCTGGATCTGAAGCCGGCGGCAGCGCTTCCACCAGTGTGCTTACTCGTTCCGCAGGAGTATCCTGGATCCTGGTTTCCATACCCAATCGTTTCAAGGACCGGTTAACCTCCAGGTATGCCCGTGACAAAGGCGGTAATCCGGCTGCAAATGCCCAATCCCGTAAAAACCTGGGAGGTTGAATTCCCAAACGGCGTAATCCATGCTCAAGCCGGATTGGCATTTGCTCTATGAAACTGGTGACGTAAGGTGTCAGAGACTTCCCCTTTCGGGTTTGCCATACCACCAGGATCAACAACACGATCGCCAGGATCAGAATTCCAAGCTGTACGATCCGACCGACGGTGAAGAATTCCAGAACCGAACTATTCTCCGCATCCAGGGAATTCTCATCCGATGGCTGATTATCCTGTTGGCCTGCCAGCAGCTCGTCAAGATTTGTATCGCCGACGGGATCCGGCTGAAAAGTATCCTCGCCCGTTAGCTCCTCTCCTGAGGGACGGAACAATGGATCCTGACCACTGGTTGGTTCAAATTCTACCCAGCCAATCTCAGGAAAGTAAACCTCGGGCCAGGCATGAGCATCCTTTTGACGGACAATATAAGTGACCGTGTCCTCAACCTGGGGATCCGGACCTGGTTGCCCATCTGGACCAGTATCCTGGATGACGACAGGGGGTTCCTCACGTTGCCCCTGGGCAAATCCAACAGCTATGCGGGCTGGTATCCCTAACGATCGCAGCAACATCACCTCAGCAGTGGCGTAATAATAACAAAAACCTTGCTTATATTCAAACAAAAACCAATCCAGGCGATCGGCACCCGCCGGTGGTACATCAATGGTTTGTTGATAGGTGATGGTTTGGCGCAGATAGTCGGTCACCGCAACGGTGATATCGTAGGGATTGTCATGACCTTGAGCTAATTGCTGCGCCAATTCCCTGGTGCGGGGAGAGATTTCATCCGAAACCTGGAGATATCGATCCAGTACCCACTGAGGATATTCTATCCCAGCCGCGCGTAGGTCTTTGACTGTGACCGAACTCAGGGATGAGCGCACCTCATAGCGTTCTCCTGGGCGGATATAGTCTAGAGCCTGGATCGATTCCAGATCGACCGTCCCGTCCGGATTGGTGATAATGGTCAGTTCTGAGGGTCGGCTGACCCATAAAGGTTGTGGCGGAACATAAAGGATTGAGATCGAATCATGCGGAAAGAAAATAAAACTGGCCTCTGTCCGCGAATCAACACCTGGCTGTGTGAGGTCTCGTCCGCTGGGAAAGAAGTCGCGCGTGTCTTCAATTCCGGTTGCCCACTCGTTTTCGGTGTAAACTGAATACACCCGCGCCCGCCAGTAGTAACGCACACCTTGTGGTGGAAACCTGGGTGCCTCTACTTCCATCAAGACTGATTCACCGAGGGGTGTGCCGAGTCCAAGCGGTAAGCTGTCTCCATAGAAATCAGAAACCAGCCCGACCGAAGCACGCAAAGAGGAGAAAGCAAA
>Ga0105106_10001363_pt1 | contig 17561 bp, 18 predicted proteins | sample PPLLaktember2015_5_FD_79109 | JGI IMG/M metagenome (GOLD analysis project Ga0105106, IMG submission 79109) | Freshwater sediment microbial communities from Prairie Pothole Lake near Jamestown, North Dakota, USA - PPLs Lake P8 Core (1) Depth... | ecosystem: Environmental > Aquatic > Freshwater >...
CAAGCGCCTGGAGCGCCGCGTCGAGCAGCGACTCGAGATCGGCGGCCCGATTGATCCGTTCAGATACCCACTGCAGACCGCGCACCTCCGACCGGCGCCCCTCGAGCGACGGAGCTTCGGCCTCGACCGCCGGTCGATCCTCGACCAGAAACCCGTCCACTTTCTCCAGCGAGAGCACGTCGAACACGTCGGCGGCAATCAGCCGGAAGATGCCTTTCATACCGGTGGCCGATGCGATCGCTTCGATACGCGCCGACATCGTGTCGAACAGCGGCCCCTGCTTTTCCGACCTGATGAATTTCAACCGGAGGCGATAGGCCTGCATCGTAAGCGGGTCGAACATCTCGACGCACGCGCGCGGATTCTCGTCGAGGTTGCGGCGCGTCTTGTTGAAGAACTGGCACGACAATGCGACGTGCTCGTCGTCGACGTAGTAGACCTGGCTTACATAGGTGACGTTCGGAACACCGCGGCCGTCGGCGGTCGCGATGAGGCTGGGCGCCACCCCCTGGAAGCAGCGCGTCAAGTCCGACAACCTGAGTGAACTTTTCATCGCAACCGGGTTCCGGCCTTCGGTCCGGGAGACTGCTCGTAGATTTCTTCGACACGCATCTCGAGCGCATATGCCGGCCAGCGTACGACCGACCTGGTGAGACGAGGGGGATAGCCAACCACGTTCAGGACTCCGCCAAAGCTGTCGAAGTGCTCCGTCACGAACGCGTGTTCGTCCTCGCGCGCCAAGCGTGTCGTCTGGACGATGCCCTTCAGCTGCGTGGCGCAGTGCGAGATCGGATGCGTCGTCACGATCGCGAGCCTCCGTGTGGCTGCCACGTTCGCGATCGTCTCCTGTCCGGTCGCGGTGGGGACGAACACGGTGACCGTGGCCAGATCGTCGTCCGATTTCAGCGCGACCGCACGGCAACAAGCCGGGTTGCCGACGGCATCCACCGATCCGACGATGACCGACACGCCCGGCTCGAGGCCTTTGCGAAGCCTGTTATCCATTTCTCGCGGGGGCCCATTATGGACTATTTAGGATCCTTTTAGGATTTGGCGGCCCCGATAGGAAAGTTTTCAGATTCGCCTAGGGAAGTCTTAGCAACGCGCCTCCAAACGAATCTGTAGATTCTTCCCTATGAAAAACACAATCATCGCCGCAACCGCCATCGTGTTTGTCGCCGCCGCCGGATTCGCCGGCTTCTCGACCAGTCAAACGCAGACGCCGAACCCTGTGCAAGCGCAAGCTTCGGCGCCGAACGCCGACCGTGTCGCACGAGGCGAGTACCTCGTGAAGATCATGGGCTGCAACGACTGCCACACGCCGTGGAAGATGGGCCCGCAGGGGCCGGAACCCGATATGACCCGCATGCTGTCAGGACATCCTGAGCAGATCGGGCCGGTGCCGCCCGCGAAGACGGCCGAGCCCTACGTCTGGTCGGGCTTCGGCACCAACACAGCCTTCAGTGGACCGTGGGGAGTGAGTTATGCGTTCAACCTGACGCCCGAGCAGAATACCGGCCTGGGTATCTGGACCGAAGAGATGTTCATCCAGACGATCCGCACCGGGCGGCATATGGGCGTCTCGCGGCCGATTAATCCTCCCATGCCGTGGCCGATGTACCGAAACGCAACCGATGAAGACCTGAAATCAGTGTACGCGTACTTGCGGACGATTAAGCCCATCGTCAACCACGTGCCCGACTACGTGCCGCCGACAGAGTCGAATTGAGCAATGCAGGCGTCAGTAGTTCGTCGTCCTGTCGATCAACCCCCGTTCGCGCGCGAGGCGATCGCAGCGGCAGAACGTCGCCGCCGCGATCGCGCCAAACGCGACCGTCAACATGGCGAGCAACACGACCAACTGGAGGTCGCTGAAGGCCGCGAGCGTCGGATACTCGGTCGCAACGCGGCCCACGAGCGACCGCCGGACGAGCTCTAACCAGTAGGTGACCGGCATCAGGTAGCCGACCGGCCGCACCCACCAGGGGAGCACCTCGAGCGGGAACACGGCGCCGCAGAACAAGAACAGCGCCGCCGCCACCGCTTCGCCAACGAGCCATGAATTGTGCGCAATCACCAGCACGATGCTGGCCAGCGTCAGCCCCATCGTCGCGAGCAGCGCGATGCCGAGAGACAACGCCATCAGAAACGTGCCCCATCTCACCTCCGACGGGCTCACCTGCAGCTGCAGGAACGCCACGCCGAACGCGATGGTGATCGCCACCGACAAGGTCGTCGTCAGAAAGCGCGCAACGCCGCGGCCCACGAGGTACATGGGAATGTTGACGGGCGCGACATACATCGACTTCAGCGTCCTGAACCGCTCGCGATCGTCAACGACCGCCTGCGCCATGCCTGCCATCACTGCCCCTACGTACATGTAGAAGGCGTTGCCGATGTACATGTACGAGAAGGCCGTCGAGCCGAAGTTCCCCTGCGTGACCATCCCGAACATGACGACCAGGATGGCCGCCGAGGTCAGCGGCTTGATGATCGAGTACAGCGCGAACAACGCCGGCGACGCCCAGTTCGACTCGATCTGCCAGCCCAGCCACGTCGCCGTTCTCAGTGAGGTCCACATTGTCAGTTCTCGGTTCTCAGTTTTCCGTTCGCGACTCAATCTGCCAATTCGCGAATCACTAAGCCCGGCTCTCGGTCAACCGCCCCTCTGCCACCGCGAGACGCTCGAGCTGGTGCAACAGGTGTCGAGCTGCAACGAGAAACGCGACGCCAAGGCCGGCAAGCGCCATCACCTCGGTCCGGACGTCGAGAAACCCGAGCTCGGCGCCGGTAGAAAACGACAACTGCCGGATGGCATCGAGCGCCAGTGTCAGCGGAACGATCGACGCGCCTGCCGCGACCCAGAAATTGAAGCTCCGAATCGGAAAGAACGTGCCCGATATCAGGAACACCGGCTCCTGTGCGAGGTTCACCAGATGCCATCCCTCGCGCCCCAGCAGCAGGAACATCGACGCGAACATCATCCCCATGCCGTAGAGCGCGACGAGCGCGAGCACGAACACGGCTGCCAGCAGCGGCACGCTTGCGATGGTGAAGCGCACGTCGAACAGCAGGCTGCCGATAACCAGGATGCTCGCCGCCCTCAGCGTCGTCGTCACCATGCCGCCAAGCGCCATACCGAGCAGAATCGCCATCATCGAGCTCGGCGCCATGATGTACAGCGCCAGATTGCCGGTCTCTTTTTCCCAGAACAGCTGGTTGCCCATCGCCCACAGCACGTTCATCCAGTACGCGCTCATCGCGCCGCCGATAATCACGAACCCGATGAGGTCGGCTGGCGCATGGTTGGCGCGATACACGAACACGTACGCGCACACGCCTACGAGCGGCAGCACGATGTCGAAGACCACCCACCACTTCTCGCGGACGTTCATGATGAGGCGCGGATAGGCTCGTGCCATGACCGTCCGGGCGAACAGCCGCCAGCCGCTGTGGCGCAGTGGCGTCACACGATCACGATTCGACTCCATGCTCCACCTCGTCCATGCTGCGACCCACGAGAGCGACGAACACATCTTCGAGCGTCGGCTCGCGCTTGGTCAGGTTGACAAGTCCGATCCGCCTCGACTCCAGCAGACTGATTACCGGCCCGAGTACGCGCTCTTCCTGCAGGATGAGCTCGACCGAAGAGCCCCCGTCGCGCGCGTGATGGGTGGCCTTCTGCACGCCCGGCAGCGCCGCGATCGATGCCACGTCCCCGGCAGCGAGGGGTGTCGCGTCGAGATGGAAGATCGCCTCCCGCTGCAGCCGCCGCTTCAGATTCGACGGCGTATCGCACGCAAGCACGCGGCCTCCGTTGATGATGGCGACGCGATCGCACAGCTCGTCAGCCTCCACCATGTAGTGCGTGGTCAAGAGAACCGTGCGCGTCGAGTCCTCATCGACCCAGCGGCGGATGTACTGGCGCGCATCGCGCGACGCTTCGACGTCGAGCCCAAGCGTTGGCTCGTCCAGGAACAGCACCTTCGGATCGGTCAGAAATCCTCTCGCAATGTTCATCTTCTGCCTGAGCCCGGTCGAGAGCTGCGACGACTTGGTGTTCATGCGATCGGACATCTTCACGATTGCGAGCAGCTCGACGATGCGTCTGTTGGCTTCGGCCGAGCTCAGCCCGTAGAACTGGGAAAACATCCACAGGTTCTCGCGCACCGTGAGCAGCCCGTAGCCCGACGCCTCTCCTCCCGACACCATGTTGATGCACGGGCGGACAAACTGCGGCTCGCGATGCACGTCGTATCCCTCGACGGCCGCCCATCCCGATGACGGCGCCAGCAACGTGGTGAGGATCTTGATGAGCGTCGTCTTGCCAGCCCCGTTGGGGCCGAGCAGGCCGAACAACTCCCCACGCGGCACAATCAGGCTGACGTCGCTCAACGCGACGCGCGACTTCGAATCGTGCCGATCGTTCTTGCGCGGTTTGTAAACCCGCCCGAGACGCTCTGTCTCAACAGCCAGTGCCCTCATGTCGTTCTCCGTTCGAATCGCGTTACCTGTCCCCAAAAAGCAAAAAGGCCATCACCGCTTGCGCAGGTGATGGCCTTTTGGAAAAGGTCTGATGGGCTCTGGGCTACATCACCCGCGCGTGCCTTCGCAGAATATCGACATGGACGCCGCCGCAGTTGGCGGCGCGCATGCGCTGCGACACGAGGTTGAGGTAGGTGAAAGTCGGCATCGGAGTGAGATAGGAAACCACATTCACTGCCGGATTGTCAATTCGCCCGAAAAAGGGAGCCCCCTTTTCAGTTGGCGGTGGTCAACCTGGGATCCGGCGCCGCCACGACAGGCAGCGAGATAACGAACGCCGACCCGACCCCCGGTTCGCTGGTGCAGGTGATATCGCCGCCATGGGCGACGAAAATCGTTCGCGCAATCGACAGACCCAGCCCCGATCCGCCCACCTCGCGCGATCGCGCTTTGTCGACCCGGTAAAAGCGCTCGAAGACGCGCGCCACCGAATCGGCCGGGATGCCAATGCCGGTGTCGACCACTTCGATCCGCGCCGTGTCGCCGACCAGCCGCGTCGAAATTGTCACGCTGCCCCCCGGCTTGTTGTAGAGGATGGCGTTGGCAATCACGTTGTTCAGCGCTTCGCGCAGTTGTTCGGCGTCGCCGGAGACTGTGAACGGATCGCCCGACGCGCTCAACCGCACGTTGCGCTCCTGTGCCATGGGCGCAAGCCATTGCACGACGTCGTCTACCAGCGTTCGCATCGCGAGCGGGGAACGCTCCTGCGGATCGGAAGCGAGCTCCGCACGTACGAGCGTGAGCAGGCGCTCGGCGATGTCCTGCATGCGGTGTGCTGCGCGGCGGCACACCGCCAGCGCATCCTTGTACTGCTGGGGGCTGCGCTCGCGATCGAGAGCCCACTCGGTTTCGGCGCGCAGCACCGAAATCGGCGTGCGCAGCTCGTGAGACGCGTCCGCCATGAACCGCCGCTCCTGTTCCACGGCCAGGCGCATGCGATCGAACGCTTCGTTCAAGGACGAGGCGACCTGTTCGAGCTCGCTTTCGGTGCTCTCGACGGCGATCCTCGCGTTGAGATCGCCCCCCGACATCGCGCGTGCGGTCTTGCTGATGCGCTTGATCGGCGCCAGCGCCCGTCCCGCCACGAACCATCCGCCGAAGATGGCGACGACGAGCGTCAGGACCCCGGCCAGAACGACGTCACGAAGCAGCACCCACTGCTCGCGCTGCAGATCGGTGATGTCGCGCCCGACGAGCACCGTCGCGCCTTCGGCGGCCTGCACCGACAGTTCGCGCCGGCCCTTTGCCGCATTGCCCGGAAGCCCGACGTGCAATTCCGGATCGGACCGATCGACGAGCTCTCCGGTGCGGCTCCAGATGACGTAATAGGGGCGCGCGCCTTCGCGCTGGAAAAAGTACGCCGCCGCGTCCGACGGCAGCTCGAGATCGAACCGGCCGCCCTCGACCGGCGTCAGCGCCTTGCCCACCTCGCGCGCGTACACCGCCAGTTCGGCATCGACGCCGGCAGTCATCGTTCTCCACGACTGGTACACGACGGCACCGCCGTACAGCAGGACCACCAGAGCGAGCACGAGCGCGTACCAGAGCACCAGCCGGGCGCGCAGCGACTCACGCATTGACGATGTAGCCCTGGCCTCGACGGGTGTGGATGACTGAAGGACCGAGCTTGCGGCGCAGCGCGGCGATATGAACGTCGATGACGTTCGAAAATACGTCGCTCGACTCGTTGTAAATGTGCTCGCAGATCTCCGATCGGGTGACGAGCGTGCCTCGGCTTTGCACCATCAACTCGAGAATTGAGTATTCACGGGCCGTGAGCTCAACGGGAACGCTCTGGCGGTACACCAGCCGGGCCGCTCGATCGATGGTGATATCGCCGACCACGAGAACCGGGGCGGGGTTGCCGCCCGCGCGCCGCACCAGCGCGCGCAGTCGCGCGACGAGCTCGGAGATCGCGAACGGCTTCGGAAGGTAGTCGTCCGCGCCCAAATCGAGCGCCTTTACGCGATCGTCGACCCCATCACGCGCGGTCAGAATCAGTACGGGCGTGCGAGAGCCCGACTGGCGCAGGTCCTGCAGCAGCGCCCAGCCGGTGCGCTTGGGCACCATCAGGTCGAGCACGACCGCGTCGTAGGTCACTTCCTTGAGCAGGTACTGCGCCTCTTCGCCGTCGGCTGCGACATCGACCGCGAAATGGGCCTCGCCGAGCGCGCGGTTCAGCGTGCTCGCGAGATCTGCCTCATCCTCGACGACGAGTACTCTCATCGTTTTACTGGTTTGTGCTGGGTGCCCGGGCGCCTCCTGCGTACTGCACGCGGAAGTCGTCGAACATCACTGTCGAATCACCCGCGACCCAGACGCCTATACTTGCCGGCCGCGACGGCACGCGATCGCGCTCGCTGAACAGCCGGATGCCACCAAGATACACTCGAATCTGCCCCTCGGCCTGAACGACTTTGAGCGAGTGCCACGCGTCGGGATCGAGCTCGAGATCGTCTTCGCGCTCGAGCCGGATCCTGTTGCCGCTCACCACCCGGTACATCGCCACTTCCTGCCTTGAGAGGTCGAGCTGCGCCGAGTAGTGGTTCATCGGATCCTGGTACTTCCACACCAGCCCCGCGGCCCGCGCGCCGCCCGTCGCCTTGAGACGGACCGACACTTGGACATCAGCAAATTGCGCGCCGGAGAGGATGGCGACGGCAAAACTGTCGGCCGGCGCGCTTGCGCCTTCGTGGAACAGCACCCGCGCGTCCCCTTCGCGCTTTACTGTCCAGCGATTAGCGGGGGCGTCGCGGCCGGCCGCCGTGAGAAATCCCGCCGGCGGCGCGCCAATCTTGTCGTCATCGAACGTGCGCACGATTGCCACCTGCGCCACGGCCGCCGCCTGGAAGAACAAAGTCAACAAGAGCAGTAACATTTTTTTCGCCTACGTGCAGAGATTGTAGCGCCCGCACGTGAAGCTGCCATGAAGCATTCCAACGCTCTACTTCACCCAGGCTTCATATCGCTGCCGACATAAACGGATGCGCGCACGAGGGGTGTTCAATGGGGCGTCGCGGCGACACCGAAGACCCCCAACGACAACGGCTCGCGACCGCGATCACCATCGGGCTGCTGAACTACCTTTCGAGCGATGGCGTCAAAGGCGGCTGACAGTCGACGTCCAGCACGAGGCGCCGGCGGGCCAGGCAGGCCCTGCATCAGACAGGTGGAACTACTGGGTGATCAGCGTACAGGGATCGGTCGCGGCGACCGGCAAAGAGAGCAGCGGCGATTTCAATCTGAGCGGCGATGTCGGCGCCGACCGCATCACCGACGACTGGAAGATCACACGATGGGGTTCGAAGTCGAATATCAGCGCGAAGACTTCAATCTCGATCGCGACGAGCCGCTCCGGGCGATCCGCAACGAACGCGATTTCGACGCGCTCGTCGGGCGCACGAGCATCGACTCTTCGTCGTTCGACAACATTGCGGTCCGCGCTATTGCGAAGAAACGCTCTTCTTCAAGATGTCAGACGCGATGGCCGAGCTGGGGCTCGCTTCAGGCCGAGCTGCAGTCTCTACGTTCATCCCCGACCCGTCACGGTACCGCATACAGGCTGCGCGATCAGGTGTCGATTCCCCGTCGAGGCGTCACTGCCGAGGACGGGCAGGAGGCGTCGCCTGGTCATCGCGTTGGTCACTTTGTATACATGACCACCGGCTGACCATGGACGATAGCCGGGGGCCTTGCCCCATTGAATACCTACGATGGAACACCTCCTGCATTGGACGTGGCGGAGGTACGCGTATGTTTGGCATTCTCGGGTGGATAATTTTCGGTCTTATTGTGGGCGCCATCGCCAAATTGTTGATGCCCGGCAAGGATCCCGGCGGCATCATCGTGACGATGCTGCTCGGCATCGTCGGCGCCGTTCTCGGTGGCTATGCAGGTCGGGCGATGGGCTTGTACGGCCCAAACGACAGCGCCGGCGCTATCATGTCCATTCTGGGCGCGGTGATCGTGTTGTTCATCTACCGCCTGATGGTGGGCAGGCGCGGAACTGTCTGACGCGGACGGACTTAAGGACTGCGTGTTGACGATCGGCAATCCGCACGTTGCCGATCGTCAATATACCAATCTGCGAATTTTCACGTTCCCTACCCCCACCACGTCTCGCCGGCCGCCAGATGGGCGCGCACGACGTCGGGATTGAGCGCCATTCCCAACCCCGGCTTGTCGCTCACCTGGATGAATCCATCCTTGATGTACGGGCCGTCGAGCATCAGCACCTGGTCCATCCATCCGCCCTCGCCCGTCACGGTTTCAAGCGCCATGTAGTCGCGAATGGCGGCGGCCCACTGGGCCGATGCGTAGGTGCACACCTGGCTGCCCGTGTTGTGGTTCGCCATCGGCAGGCCGAATATGTGGGCCAAGTCGGCGATGCGCTTTGTCTCCAGAAAACCGCCCGAATTGCGGAGGTCGGGGTGCAGGATGTCGCATCCCTGGTTCATGATGAAATCCTTGAAACCCTCGCGGCGTGCGAGATTTTCCCCCATGCAGATGGGGACTTTCGAGCTCTCGCAGAGCCGCTTCCATGAATCGGTATAGTCGACCGGCAGGGGATCCTCGAGCCACACCGGCTTGACCGACGCAATCGCGTCGGCGATCTGAATGGACGTGCGCAGGTCGTATTCCCAGTGGCAATGCACCATGATGTCGTGATCCCATCCGATGGCCTCGCGGCAATTCTCGAAGCCCTGCTGGATGTTGATCAGTTCACGGGTGGTGAGCACGCGATTCGAGCGATCGCGGGCGAGATCGACCTTCATGTCGGTGTGCGGGAAACCGAACTTGTGGCATGTGAAGCCGCTCGGATGCGCTTTGACCCGAGCCGCCCACTCTTTGCACGCGCCTTTGTCGAGCATGTTCTTTGGCGCCGCGTGGTCGTACACGCGCACTCGATCTCGGAACCTGCCGCCGAGCAGCGTCGATGTTGGGACGTCGAGTATCTTTCCGGCGAGATCCCACAGGGCCATCTCGATGCCGCTGACCGCGCGAATCAGATTGTGTGCCGATCCGTCGGTGCGCGTGCCGCTGAGGCTGCGGGTGCCGACGCCCATGTCCATGTAAAGCGCGTCGATCTCGAGCGGGTCCTTTCCGACGAGCCACGGCTTGAGCGAGAGAATTCCTTCCTTCACGCCGACGCCCGGGCTGCCGTAGGCCTCGGCGACTCCGTAATTCCCGTCGTCGGCCGTGATCTTCAGGAGGGTGTAGGTGCGGTTGCCCTCGAGCATCATCACCTGCACGTCGCGAATCTTCGGACGCTTGCGCTGCGCGGCGGACAGCTCGCGGAAGCTCAGCAGGAACGGCACGGCGGCGGTGTAGCCGAGAAACTCCCTGCGAGAGACAGACATAGTGGCCTCCTCTTGAGGGCGTAAGGCTAGCACAGACTTTCTATGAAAGATCCCTCACAGAAGAGCACGGAGCAACTGGGTATGTCTCTGGAACAGATGTCTGGATGAGCGAATCGATCGCGTCACAGCTGACGCGGTGCGGACCGTCGATCGGTGTGAATGCCGAAGCAGCCCTCAAAGCCCTACGCCCTAAGCTGTCCGCCCTTCCCGTTCGCCCACCGCCGCTTCGATCGCCACCGAGACCTCGGCCATGGGCCGATTGCCGTCGAGAATCGTCACGGCGTTGCGCCGGCGGTAGAACTCGAGCACGGGCTCGGTCTCGCGCGAATAGACGGCGAGCCGCTCCTTGATCACATACGCATCGTCGTCTTCGCGGCCCCGGGTGGCGAGGCGCCGGATCACTTCGTCGGCGTGCACCACGAGCGCGATCACCCTGACGCCGCCGCGGTCGGCCAGCATCGCGTCGAGCGCCGCGGCCTGGGGGATTGTGCGCGGGAAGCCGTCGAGCACGAACCCGTTCATCGTGTCGGGTTCTTCGAGCCGCTCGGCGACGAGGGAGATGATGAGATCGTCTCCCACCAGCGCGCCGGCCTGCAGCGTCTCGCGCACGAGTACGCCGACGCGCGTCCCCTCGGCAACCGCCTTGCGCAACATGTCGCCGGTGGAGATTTTGGGAATCCCGTGCCGTTCGGCGAACCGGTCGGCCTGAGTCCCCTTGCCCGCACCAGGCGGCCCGAAGAACACAAGGTTCAGCGGCACTTCTGTGAGCAACGTCTGGCGAACGACTCGAGCATTCGAAAGTCCGGTACCGGCTACCGACAGATTCTCCATAGGCTAACCCGCGTGACCGCGTCCGAATCGTTCGAGGACCATTTCGCAGGACTTGGTGAGGGCTTCCTCACCATGCTCGGCGAGTATTGCGAGCACCCCGCTCAGGAACGCGTACTGGGCCGGGCTGAGATGGTCGAAGATGTCCGTCAGAGCCGCCGCCCGCGCCTCGCGCGCTGCCGCCGTGCGCGGATGGCCCGACTGCTTCACCTGTCCCATCCGACGCGCACGATCGAATGGGATGCAGTTGTCGATGGGCACACTCTGAAAGTAACCTTGCGGGCTGAATTAGACAATTGAATTGTTATTATTTCAGTAATTAGTAAAGATAATAACAATTTCGGCCATGATCCAGGACCTTCGTCACATTCGCGCGTTTCTCGCCCTCGCCCGCGCAGGCAGCTTTACGCGCGCCGCGACCGAGCTCCACATGTCGCAGCCCACCCTCACGGTGCAGATCAAGCAGCTCGAGGCCGCAGTCGGCGTCAAGCTGTTCGATCGCAGCAAGCGGCACGTGGCGCTCACGCCGGCCGGGCGCGACCTGCTGGTGCCGCTCGAGCGCATTCTCATCGATATCGAAGCGATCGCGGCGAGCACCGAAGAGCTGCTCGAGCATCGCCGCGGCCTCGTGACGGTCGCAGCTCTGCCGTCGGTGGCTGCGGGGATGCTGCCTCGCGCCATCAAGAAGCTGTCGGAGTCGTACCCAGGAATCACCGTGCGCGTCTACGACGGCGTGGCCTCGACCATCGCCGCGATGGTGAAGGCCGGACAGGTCGATTTCGGCATCAGCAGCCAGACCTACGGCGACCGCGAGCTCACGAGCCACGTGCTGATGATGGATCGTCTGTGCGCAGTCGTCGCGCCGACGCACCCGCTGGCGAGAAAGCGCAGCATGACGCTTCACGAGCTGGCGAAACACCCGCTCATCCTGATGGTCAAGGACAGCAGCAGCCGCCAAATCGTCGACCTGGCGTTCGACCGCGAAGGCCTGGTCAGCAACGTGGCGTACGAAGCGACCTACGGCACGTCGGTCGCCGGCATGGCGCAGGCGGGGTTGGGGGTTGGCATCCTGCCCGAATCGATGGCGGGCCCCAGCCGATTGCATCAACTGCGCATCCGCGGCGAGGCACTGACCCGCCGCATCGGCATCATCATGCGCGCGGGCCGCTCGCTGTCGCCCACCGCCGACAAACTCAAGCAAACGCTCGAATCGGTCGTCGCCCAGTAGCCGGTGGCCCTGCTTGCTTTTGTTGTTTCCTGGGTGCGGCGAGACGTCCAAGTGGTCTAGGATCAGATGTGACAACGGCCGGAAGCAGGCTAGTATAGGAGCAGCTCCCATGAACGCTGGTTCCTTCACGTTATTCGCGTCTGCGCTGCTCGTAGCCGGCGCATCGCTTGCGGGAGCGCAGACACCGCCGCCGGTGGTGCCGCCACCGCCACCACCGATGCCGTCTGCGCCGGCCGCACTGACGGTCCCGAATCCGTTCGCCGGTCTGGTGCCTGGTCCTCGCGACCTGTATCAGTTGCCTGGCGGAGGAGATCGTTTCCAACAGCTTCCGCACACGCCGCAGCCTCCGGTCTTCGTCGGCGGCGGCTATTTCCCGTGGCCGTACTATCCGGACCCGAATTACATGCCGGGCTTCGATCCGAACTACGTGCGCCGAACTCCGCAAATCGTGGACGCTCGCGGAGGCTTGGTGCTCGAAACGATTCCGGCGTCGGCGCAGGTGTTTATCGACGGCTACTACGTGGGGCTGGCAGGCGAGTTCGGTTCCCAGGGAAGGCCGATGAACATCACCGCGGGCGCCCACCGCATCGAGCTGCGCGCGCAGGGTTACGAGGCGCTGTCGTTCAGCGTGATGATCGAGCCGAACGAAATCCTCCGCTACCGCGGTGACATGCGCCTGGTGCAGGCGGGCCCGCCTGTCGTCTTCACGCCGTCGCAGCCGGCAGCGGCGAAAAGCTATTACGTCATTCCAAAATGCTACGCGGGCGACAAGCCGCCGAGAGGCGCACTGCCGCCGGGTTGCGATCGAAAGAATCTGCAGACCTACAAATAGCCAGTAGCCCGTAGCCAGCAGCGGGTTCTTCGCGTCACTCCCTCAGTTTGAACACGAACAGTCCGCTGCCGGCCGTCACCGCCACGTGCTGCCTGCCGTTTACGGCATAGCTCATCGGGCCCGAGCGGATGACGGCGCCCAACTGCGTCTTCCAGAGCAGATTCCCCGTCCTGGCGTCGAGCGCGTAGAAGTAGCCTTCTCCTCCGCCGCTGAACAGCACGTTCGACGCGGTCGTCAGAACGCCGGCCCACGTGAGATCGCTCATCTTGTATTCCCAGCGCAGCGCGCCGGTCGTCGGATCGATGGCGCGCACCGCGCCGTACCCTTCCTCAGGCTTGGCCCAACTGTAGCCGCCCTGTCCGGTGCGGATGCCCGGCACGGGCGCTCTGGCGCCGCCGCCCGCAAACCGGCGCCCCTCGACGTACTCGACTTTGTCTCTCACGTACAGGCTGCTGTAGTTCGCCCATGTCGGGATGTAGAACAAACCCGTGCGAGGGCTGTAGGACGGCGAGTACCAGTTCGTTCCGCCCTGGTTGCCCGGGAAGATCAGCGTTCCGGGCGGCGCGCTTGGCGCCTTGCCTGCGACACGGATCGGCCGGCCAGATGTCGGGTCGAGGCCGGATGCCCAGTTCACTTCGACGAAGGGCTTGCCAGAGAGAAACCGCCCGGTCGCGCGATCGAGCACGTAGAAGAAGCCGTTGCGGTTCGCGAAGTACATCAGCTTGCGCGGCTTTCCCTCCCATGCGGCATCGGCGAGCACGGGAATCTGCACCGCGTCGTAATCGAACTCGTCGTGCGGTGAGAACTGGAAGTGCCATTTCAATTTTCCCGTGTCTGCATCGAGCGCGACGACGCTGTTGCTGTAGAGATTGTCCCCTTCGCGATTGTCGCCATTCCAGTCGGGTCCCGGGTTTCCAACGCCCCAATACGTGAGATTCAGTTCGGGATCGTAAGAACCGGTGAGCCAGATCGACGCGCCGCCCGTCTTCCACGAATCTCCCTGCCACGTGTCGAAACCGGGCTCTCCCGGCCCGGGCACGAGATTGAAGCGCCAGACTTCCCTGCCTGTGGCGACGTCGAATGCCGCCAGAAACCCGCGGATTCCGTACTCGCCTCCCGCGGGGCCCATGATCACTTTGTCCTTAATCACGAGCGGCGCCGACGCGAACGCGTACCCCGCCTCCGGCCGCACGACGGTCGTGTCCCACAGCAGCTTGCCCGTCCTCGCGTCGACGGCAACCATGTGACCGTCAATCGTGCCCATGAACAGGCGGTCTTCGTGAATCGCGACGCCACGATTCAAACGGCCGCAACACGGACGCGCCTCGGGCGACGGGTTGTACGAATAGGTCCAGAACGGACGGCCGCTCACCGCGTCGAGCGCGATGATGTCGTTCGGCGGCTGGACGATATACATGACGCCATCGACGACGACCGGCGTCACTTCGAAGCGCGTGCTCGTCGGCTCGCGTGAATTCAGCTGATAGATCCACGCCGACTCGAGATTTCTCACGTTGTCCGGCGTAATCTGGACGAGCTCGCTGTGGCGCTGGCTGAAATAGCCGCCCGAGTACGAGAGCCAGTTCTGCGGCTCCTGCGCCGCGCGCACCAGGCGGTCGAATGTCACCTGCGCCTGAAGCGACGCGAGCGCCGCGAATGCAACAAACAAAGAGGTCAGACTGGCCCCTCTACGTTCACTCATTGCACACCTCCGCCCTGCAGCGAAACCAGGTAACTGACCAAATCGTCAATCTCCTGTGGGGTGAGCTTTCCGCGATAGGAAGGCATCGGCGACTGGTCGATGAACGCGACCTCCTTGAGATCGGCGCGCATCAACGAGCGCAGCTGCTCTTTCGAGTCGAGGAGCTGCACGGTAAAGCTGTCCTGATTCAGCAGCCGCCCGATGATGGTCGCGCCGTCGCGCGTCACGAGGCGGATGAAGCGGCTGCTCGGCACGACCATGAAATCGGGCTCGACGATCGATCGCTCGATGTCGGTCGAGTGGCGCAACCGCCCGATGTCGCTCAGGTCTGGCGCCGTCCGCGCCCCGACGCCGTTCACGCGATGGCAGCTCGTGCAGGCACCCTTGCCTGTGAACAGTGCCCGTCCGCTGGCGGCATTGCCGGCCGTCGCGGCTGCTCGCGTCGCTTTCGCGCGCAGAAACTGGACGATGGCCGATGCCTGCGCCTCGGAGAAGTTACTGGGAGGCATCGCGGTGTTCGGGATGCCTCGCAGCACGATGCCGACGAGCTCGGGATCGGTCGTCGCGCGCCGGAAACGGCCTCGGCCCAGATCGACGTCGGGCACCTCATCCCCTTCGGGCCCATGGCATTCGATGCAGTTCTCCCGATACAGTTGTTCGCCGTCTGGGGGTGGGGGCATCGCGGCTGGAGCCTGAGCCAATGCGAACGATGTCGCGGCACCGACGAGAAGAGCCAACATAGCTGCCCCTTTTTTGAGTAGTGGAGGCCACATCTTACGCGATAATCCCTGCGGAGGCGTTATGTCTGGCGCGCGATTTCTTACCGCCGTTCTTGTCGTCCTGTCGGTAGGCTCGGCCGCGCACGCCAACGTCGTGCGGCTCGAAATCACCAAGGTTGAACCCGCCGGCCCGGCGCACGAGCGAATCTCCGGCAAGGCATACGGCGAGCTCGACCCCGCAGATCCCAAGAACGCGGTCATCACCGACATCGAACTGGCCCCACCGAACGCGCGCGGCAAAGTCGAGTACGTGGCGACCTTCACGCTGGTGAAGCCGCGGGAGATGTCGTTGGCCAGCGGCGTTCTTCTCTATACGGTTGTGAATCGCGGGAACGGCAACGCAGCGCCGCACCCCGACGGCCACGTGACGCTCGTCAGCGGATGGCAGGGCGACGTCGCACCAACCCCCGACAATCAGACGATTCGCGTGCCGGTCGCGAAGAACCGCGACGGGTCGAGCATCACCGGCCGTCTCGTTCTCCGCTTCACGAATCTGAAAGGCAACACGACGGTGTTGACGATCCCTCGCAACCAGCCGTCGCCGTACCCGCCCGCCTCGCTCGACACCGGAAAAGCGAACCTTGTTTCGGCGACCGCGGAAAAGCCAACCGGTGCCAAAACCGGTGTCGTGAAGATTCCGAGCTCCGACTGGGCCTTTGCAGACTGCTCGACGACGCCGTTCCCCGGCAAGCCCGATCCAACCCGCATCTGCGTGAAGAACGGATTCGATCCGGCGCTCCTGTACGAGCTGCAGTACACCGTAAAAGATCCACTCGTGCTCGGCATCGGCCTCGCGGCAACGCGCGACCTGGGTTCCTTCTTCAAGTACGAGAAGCAGGACGCGTCGGGCACGGCCAACCCGGTGGCCGGACGAATCACACACGCCATTGCAGAAGGCAGCTCGCAATCAGGCACATTCTTGAGACTGTCGCTGCTGCTCGGCTTCAACCAGGACGAGCGCGGCCGTATGGTCTGGGACGGCATGAACCCGCATATCGCCGCGCGCTTTACGGATCTGAACCGGCGCTTTGCATTTCCCGGCGGTCTCGTGTGGCCCTTCGAGCTGGGTCACGAGGGTCCGGTGTGGTGGACGAGGTGGCAGGACTCGGCGCGCAATCGCCCCGCAGCGAGCCTGCTCGACAGATGCGGCACGACAAACACCTGCCCGAAGATCCTGGAGACCTTTGGATCGGCGGAGGTGTGGGGGCTGCGGCAGTCGTTTACGCTCGTCGGAACAACCGCAAAAGCCGACATCCCGATTCCCGATAACGTGCGTCGCTACTACTTCGCCGGCGTGTCGCACGGAGGTGGCCCTGGTGGATTCGCCCTTTCGACAAATCCGGTCCCTTCGTGTGCGCTGACGTCGAATCCCGCACCCGTGGGGCCCATGCGCACGGCGCTGATGAAGGGATTGACGGCATGGGTAACGAAGAACACGCCCATGCCGGCGAACCGGTATCCGACGCTGGCCGACGGCACGCTTGTGCCGAACACCAAGACCGCGATGGGCTTCCCGTCGATACCGGGCAAGCCGTCACCCGAAGGGCTGCAGCATCCGCTCGTCGACTACGATCTCGGACCCCAGTTCCGCTACACCGACCAGTCAGGCGTCGTCAAGAACATCCCTGTGGTGAAAGGCACGCTGCCGCAGCTTGTCGTCCGCGTCGATGCTGATGGAAACGAGATCGCGGGCATTCGGTCGCCGCTCCTGATGGCGCCGCTCGGCACCTATACGGGCTGGAACCTCACGACGGCCGGCGTGTACAAAGGGCAGCTGTGCATTGGCGGATCGCCCATCGGCGGGTTCATACCGTTTGCAAAGACGAAGGCCGAACGGACCGCTGCTGGCGATCCGCGGCTCTCACTTGAAGAGCGGTACAAGGATCGTGCGGGGTACGTGCAGGCCGTCAGGAGCGCTGCCGACCAACTCGTGCGCGACGGGTATTTGCTGCGAGAGGATGCGGCCGCGATGGTGGCACAGGCAGAGGCGAGCGACGTACTGAATTGACCATTCGCAGATTGTGAGATTCGAGGCGCGTACGCAGCCGTACTGAAGCCGCCGCACGGCGTGCGTAACGTCTTTTGAGGTGTACTCGATCGAGGAGAGACCTCATGCAGACTTATGAAATTCCTCCGGACAGGTGGCCAGCAGAAGTAACGCGTTTCGGCGAAGACCACTACAGGTGGCTGGTATCGGTCGAGGTGCTCGGACAGGAGATTGGCGCCCAGCCCGAGGTGCTGAATCTTCCGCTCGAGGGGCTCACCGCAGAGCCGGCCGCGAAGGGCG
>Ga0105106_10001365_pt1 | contig 17554 bp, 13 predicted proteins | sample PPLLaktember2015_5_FD_79109 | JGI IMG/M metagenome (GOLD analysis project Ga0105106, IMG submission 79109) | Freshwater sediment microbial communities from Prairie Pothole Lake near Jamestown, North Dakota, USA - PPLs Lake P8 Core (1) Depth... | ecosystem: Environmental > Aquatic > Freshwater >...
CTGGATGAAGGTGAAGAGGTGGTGATTCCATGAGTGCAGCGCAGCATGGAGCGCACCACTGGATGACCCGCCTGGTGCAGGTTTTCCTCCGCGGGAATCTCTCGGTGCTCCTCATCCTCATCAGTCTCATTGCCGGGCTGGTAGCGCTTGCGGTGACGCCGCGCGAGGAGGACCCGCAGATCGTCGTCCCCATAGCCGATGTTCTGGTGAGCATGCCGGGGGCATCCGCCCGTGAAGTCGAGCGGCAGGTGGCCACCCGCCTGGAGAAGCTGCTCTTCCAGATCGACGGCGTCGAATACGTCTATTCAGTCAGCCACCCATCCCAGGCCATTGTGACCGTCCGGTTTTTCGTGGGCGAGGATCGCGAGCGGAGCTGGGTGAAGCTTTACAACAAGATCCAATCCAACATCGACCAGATCCCTCCCGGCGTCACCGGATGGGTGGTGAAGCCCGTTGAAATCGATGACGTCCCCATCGTCAACCTCACCTTGTTCAGCGACCGGCACAGCGATTACGCATTGAGGCGCATTGCCGAGGAATTGGAGATCCGCCTGCAGGGTGTCAAAAACGCAGGCCGCGTTTACCTGGTGGGAGGCAGACCGAGGCAGGTCTCCATCACCGTTTCACCCCAGAGCATGGCGGGACATGGGGTGGCCTTCCAGGACATCCAGCGGGCCATTCAAGGTGCCAATTTCACCTCATCTGCAGGGAGCCTGGTGGACGAGAATGCAGAGGTTGTGCTCGAGGCTGGACGTTTTTTGAAGGGCGCGGCTGAGCTGGGGAATCTCGTGGTTGGCGTGCACGAAATGCAGCCCGTTTTTCTCCGGGATGTAGCCAAGATTTTGGACGGACCTGCCGAGCCCGAGGATTACACGCGCATCTACCTGGGGAATCGGGCTTATTCGTCCATGGATCCTGCGGCGGAGCATGCCGGGCATTCCGCGGCTCCCGAGGGTGTGGAGAGGTACCGGGATTACCCGGCAGTCACGGTTGCGGTGGCCAAGAGAAAGGGGACCAACGCGGTCTGGGTGTCCGAGGAGGTCACGCGGGAGGCGGAGCGATTTGCCAGAGAAGTGCTGCCTGAAGGTGTGCACCTTCGGGTGACTCGGGATTACGGTCGGACGGCCGACGAGAAAGTCAACGAGCTGGTGGAGGCCTTGTGGGTGGCCATCGCGATCGTGGTGATCCTCCTGGCCTACAGCCTGGGCTGGAGAGAAGGGATCATCATCGCCCTGGCGGTGCCCGTCACCTTCAGCTTCACTCTGCTCGTCAATCTCTTCCTGGGCTACACCATCAACCGAGTGACGCTTTTCGCGCTGATCCTTTCCCTGGGCCTGGTGGTGGACGATCCCATCGTCGATGTGGAGAACATCCACCGCCACTTTTCCATGAGGAAGGAGCCTCCGGATGTGGCCGTGGTGACGGCTGTCAACGAAGTGCGCCCTCCCATCATCCTGGCGACGCTTGCAGTCATCATCTCGTTCGTTCCCATGTTTTTCATCACCGGCATGATGGGGCCCTACATGGCTCCCATGGCGCTGAACGTGCCGGTGGCCATGCTCATGAGTCTGCTGGTGGCCTTCACCATCACCCCCTGGCTTTCCCTGCATATGCTGAAGCACGACGGCCACGGCCCCCATGGGGCACCGGAGGGGGAGCCGGAGAAGACGGGCCTCTACCGGGCCTATGAAGGCATCATGCAGCGAATCATCCGTCGCCGTGACCTGCGCTGGACCATTGTCCTGGTGGTGGTGCTTCTCCTTGCGTTCGCCGTCTGGCTGGTCACCAGCCGTCGGGTGCCTTTGAAAATGCTGCCTTTCGACAACAAAAACGAGCTGCAGCTGGTGGTGGATATGCCGGAGGGGAGCTCCCTCGAAAAGACCGAGGCTGCGGCTCATGCGCTGGCTGATTACATGGTCCGGGTGCCTGAGGTGACGGACGTGAGCACCTTCGTCGGCGTCAGCAGTCCGATGGATTTCAACGGATTGGTCCGGCATTACTATTTGAGGCGCGGGGCCAGTGTGGCCGATGTTCGAGTGAATTTCATCGGCAAGAAAGTGCGGAGCCAGCAGAGCCACGCCTTGGGGCTGCGCCTGAGAAATGATCTCGAGAAGCTTGCCGCCCAATTCGGCGCCAACGTCAAGATCGTCGAAAGCCCGCCTGGACCTCCCGTGGTGGCCACACTGGTGGCGGAGGTCTACAAGGAGGGAGCTCAAACCTATGAGGAGATGGCGTCTGCTGCCCGAAGGGTGCGGGCATTGCTGAAAGGGATGGACGGTGTGGTGGATGTGGACGACGTTCTGGTTGCTCCCCAGAAGAAGCTCATCTTCAAACCGGACCAGACCAAGACGGCCCTCCATGGCATCAGCGACCGAATGGTGATCGAAACCCTTGCCGGTCTGGTTGAGGGGGACCGATTGGCTTCTCTGAGAACAGAAGATGAAGTGAATCCCCTCAGGATCGAAATCCGGCTTCCGAGGGAAGAACGGTCGCGTCCGGAGCAGCTTCAGCATGTTGTTTTGAGAGGGGGCGGAGGACAGGGCGCCTACCTCAGGGAGCTCGGCTATTTTGCTGAGGAGACCATTGATCAGCCCATTTATCACAAGAATCTGGTTCCCGTGGTCTACGTTTTCGGAGAGACGGCGGGAGTACCTCCGGCCGAGGCCGTCTTCAAGCTGCAGGGGGAAGTCGAGAAAGATTCGGCTCTGAAAGGTTTTAAGGTGGTCTGGTCGGGTGAAGGGGAGTGGGATATTACGCTTCGCGTTTTCAGGGATCTGGGGATTGCCTTTGGGGTTGCGGTTCTGGGGATCTACCTGTTGCTGCTCTACCAGACGGGGAGCTATCTTCTTCCCGCCATTCAGCTCATCGCATTGCCCCTGTCGGTCATCGGCATTCTCCCCGGATTCTGGCTCCTCAATCTCGTTTCTGCAGACGTCGTGGGTGGATGGAAGGATCCGGTCTATTTCACTGCGACGGCAATGATCGGGATGATCGCACTGGCCGGGATTGCCACGAGAAATTCCATCCTTCTGATCGAGTTCGTCGAGGAGCGTCGCAAGGAGGGCATGCCGCTGGTTCGCTCGCTCATCGAGGCGGGAGCCTTGAGAACCCGCCCCATCTTCCTCACGTCTTTTGCTGCCATGCTGGCGGCCTGGCCCATCACGCTCGATCCGATCTTCTCCGGTCTGGCCTGGGCCTTGATTTTTGGGATCACCGTTTCGACTCTGTTCACCCTGGTGGTGGTGCCGATGGTCTATTTCATGGCTTACGGCGGTCCCGAAGACCACGGGGCGATGAAAGAGGCATAAGGGCCACATCTCCAGCACAACCGGGCGCAAATCCCTTTGCAGTTGCGGTGGGCACAAGAAGACGTGCCCACCCTACGAGGATCGTCGGGGTTACTCGGAACAGTAGGGTGGCCGCCGGTTCATCGTGCCCACCGGAACCGGTCATCCACTGGCGCCCTCCTGCACCAGTGGACGTTGTATTCCCAACTTTTTGTGCATGGGAGGTGAAGAAGCTTTAAGGATTTCCGCCTGCGTGCCGAACTGATCCTCGGGTCATTCATTGTTTGGAGACCTATTTCGGTCGACAGTCTGTCAAGGGCAAACTATCCGAAAGGGTAGGACGCAAAGCCACTGGCCTAAGTTCCGCTTCTGCGGGATACGGTAGCAGGGTTGCCGGGCTGATACAGCACTGGGGGAACAGCATCGACTGAGCGCTTGGTCGTTGTTCCAGTGCTCAGTCGGCTCACGCTGCATTCCAGAACCATGGAGCTGCATCATCCGCGGCTTCACTCCAAGGAGGTTCTGGAATGTCTACGCGTGGTCTCTCGAAATGGTCTAAACGAAACCGTCTCTCTTCCGCATTTACCCTCACCTTTCTGACATTATTCTCGATCCTGTTCTGGGGGGGGCAAACCCTTCATGCGGCTCAGGTGACCCTTGCCTGGGATGCGAACTCGGATCCCGTGGCGGGCTATCGGCTCTATTACGGGCATGCGAGCGGAAATTACCAGAGCAATGTCGATGTCGGCAGCACCACCACCCACACATGGTCCGGGCTTGCAGACGGGCAGACTTACCATTTTGCCGCGACGGCCTACGACGCTTCCAACAACCAGAGTGACTACTCGGAAGAGCTGGTTTGCCACACCATCACCCCGTCCAGTGGGACAGGGGGATCGGTTTCGCCTTCCAGCACCGTTTTTGTCACCTCAGGTGGAAGCCAGACCTTCACGATCAGCCCCAGTGCGGGATTTCGGGTGAGCAACGTGCTGGTGGACGGCCAGTCCGTTGGACCGGTGACGAACTATTCTTTCACGGGTGTGACGACACCGCGAGCCATCACGGCCAGTTTTGTGCCGGATACGACCTACTACACGATCACGGCGAGTGTGACGAGCGGTGGCGGCAGCATATCACCGTCGGGATCGGTTTCAGTGAGCTCGGGTGGCAGCCAGACTTTCAGCATCACGCCCAGCACGGGCTACCGTGTGAACAGTGTTCTGGTGAACGGCGTGTCGGTGGGCGCCGTCTCGAGCTATGCAATCTCGAATGTGACGGAGAACAAGACGATCACGGCGAGCTTCACTCCGATCACCTACACGATCACGGCGAGTGTGACGAGCGGTGGCGGCAGCATATCACCGTCGGGATCGGTTTCGGTCAATTCGGGCGGCAGCAAGACATTCAACGTGAGCCCCAGCACGGGCTATCGGGTGAGCGATGTTCTGGTGAATGGTGTGTCGGTGGGCGCCGTCTCGAGCTATGAAATCTCGAACGTGACGGGGAACAAGACGATCACGGCGAGCTTCACTCCGATCACCTACACGATCACGGCGGGTGTGACGGGCGGTGGCGGGAGCATATCCCCAACAGGTGCGGTGCAGCTGAATTCCGGCAGCAGCAAGACGTTCACGATCACACCCTCCGCCAACTACCAGATCGACAAACTGCTCGTGGACGGGCAGGCAGTGACCTCCAGCACCAGCTACACCTTCGCTTCTGTCACGAGCAATCGCACCATATCGGTCAGCTTCAAATCCACCAATGCTCAGCCGGTTGCCGATGCGGGCCCCGACCAGACGGTTTCTGAAGTGACAGTGGTCACCTTGCAGGGAAGCAACTCAACCGACGCCGACAACGGCATCCTGTCCCACCTCTGGCAGCAGACAGGCGGTCCGACCGTTCAGCTGTCGAGCACAACGGCGGCGAATCCAACCTTTACGGCTCCGGACGTCGGTCCCGGCGGAGTGGCGCTCACTTTTCGCCTGACCGTCACGGATGGACTCCAGGCGACTGCCTCCGACACCTGCATCGTGAACGTCAGCTGGGTCAACACCCCGCCCGTCGCACACGCAGGCGAGGACCAAACGGTCAACGAATGGTCCAATGTGACACTGGATGGCTCCCGGTCAACGGATGTTGACGATAGCATTGCCTCCTGCTCATGGAAACAGACCAAAGGCCCCACGGTCCAGCTCACGGACGCGAATCAGGCTGTGGTCTCTTTTGTGGCTCCGAATGTGTCTGCAAAGGGCAAAACCCTGGCCTTCGAGCTGACAGTCACGGACCAGCATGGCCTGAAGTCCACCGATTCATGCATTGTGAACATCTCCTGGGTTGATGATCCCCCGGCAGCCAACGCAGGTCCTGACCAGACGGTGGTCGAGCAGGATGCAGCCGTTCTGGATGGTATGGCGTCAACCGATGACGACGCCATAGTCTCCTATCGGTGGAAGCAAACCGCGGGCACACCGGTCACCCTGAGCGATCCCACTTCTCCGACACCGCAGTTCATAGCCCCCAGCATTGTGGGAGCTCGCTCCAGAGCTGCCATAAGCGAGATGCTCACTTTCTCTCTCACCGTGACAGACACAAGTGGTCTGGAGTCTGAGGACGTCTGCCAGGTGAGCATCAGCAAGAGAGAGGGGCTGGATCTGAGTGGGAGCTGGCTCTCCTCGAGTTATGACGGATTGAGGTTCCGGGGTACTCTTCAGTTGAAGAGTGGTGGAACTTTGAAGGCCGGGAGCTTCCAGGTATCCTTTTATCTCTCCGATGATGGAGAGACAAGGACCCGCCTGATCAAGACCGCGTCCATACGGTCCATGAGGGCGGGCAGCACCAAGAACCTGACGCTGTCACTCAAAGATGGTGCGCTGGTCGGGCAGTCTATCATCGCCGAGATTGATGCGACCCAGGCCATCGGGGAGCTGGATGAGGGGAACAATGAATCAGCCCTTGGAGTCCAGCAGACGTCATTTCGTCCTGTGAGGAACAAGTAGCGCCAAGAGGATCATTCACTTCCCTCGCCTGACCCTTGATCTGATCTTCGGATGAGCGGAATCGCGAGGCCGGACTCCCCTCCCGTTACGGGAGGGGAGTCTCTTTTCACTCGATGCGCCCCGCAAGAACCATCGTGCCTGCTCTCCCGTTGAATCATCTGATCTCAACAGGTCCTCAACAGGTCAGCAATCCTCCCCAACGCCCTGCCTCGGCAGCCCTTTGCGGCATTCGGCTCGATCCCGCAAAGCTCCCTGCATTATGGCACGATTGAAACTGGACTGAATCTTAGTCGTTGAACCTGCGAGGTATGGTATGTATTGTAACATCATGGAGCTATACCTGGATTGGGTGCGGTCATCCGATCCGTTCCCGATTCAAGACCCTCATCCGGGATAGAGTGATATGGCCAGAGTCTTGATCATCGAACAGGACAGCAAGTGGCAGAATGTACTCCTGCGGGGACTTGGGAAAGCCCACGAAGGTTTGGTGTGGCCTGACGGAGAAGTGGGGGTTTTGGCGAAGGTCACGCGGGAAGCGTTCGACATCATTCTGCTCAACCTCATGAACGACGAGAGAGTTCACCTGATCGAGAAGATCTGCAAGATATCGCCGTCCACCCCCGTGATCGTAACGAGCCACATCGACCGGGCGGACCTGGTGGTCCGGGCCATCAAGTGCGGGGCGTTCGACTACCTGCCCAAGCCCTACTCGGACCAGAAGATCCGTTTGGTCGTGGAGCACGCGCTGGAGCATCAGAGCCAGAAGAACGAGATCGACTACCTCCGTCGACAACAGGATGTTCTCTACGAGTTCGATTCCATTGTGGCCGAATCCCCTTCCATGAAAGATGTGATCGGCATGCTCAAGAAGCTTTCCGGCACGGATTCGACGATTCTGATCACGGGGGAGACGGGCACGGGGAAGAGTTTTCTTTCGGGCACGGTCCATTTCAACAGCAAGAGGAGAAGGAAGCCCTTCATCAAGATCAATTGTGCGAATATATCCGAGACACTGCTGGAGAGCGAGTTGTTCGGCCACGAGAAGGGGGCTTTCACGGGGGCCGTCAAGACAAGATCGGGCCGTTTCGAACAAGCCAATGGGGGAACGGTGTTTTTGGATGAGATCGGCGAAATGAGCCCCAACCTGCAGGCCAAACTCCTCCGAGTCCTGGAGGACAGGTGTTTCGAAAGGGTTGGCGGCAACCAGACCCTGAAGGTGGACATCCGCATCATTGCGGCAACCAACAGGATCCTGGAGGACCTCATCGCGACCGGCAAATTTCGGGAAGACCTGTATTATCGCATCAACGTGGCTCGAGTGCACCTTCCCCCGCTTCGGGAGCGGAAGAGATGTTTGGAAAGCCTGGCGAAACATTTGCTCGGCAAGAGCTGCCGTGAAATGAAGAAGGGTGTTTCCGGGTTTTCGAGCGAAGTGCTGGAGGCGTTCAAGAGCTATGGCTGGCCGGGGAATATCCGTCAGATGGCCAATGTGATCGAGATGGCTGTTTTGCTGGAAGAAGGGAGCGTCATTCAGCGCAGCAGCGTCACTCTGCCGGATGTGGTTATCCCTCAGGCCGCCCCTGCTCCCGCTCTTCCTTCTCCTCCGGTTCAGCAGCAGAGTCCCAAATCTCTGGACGATCATGAGAAGACGCTCATCCTCCGGGCTCTTGAAGCCAATTTCTGGAGCCAGAAGCACGCCGCCGAGCAGCTGGGAATCACCCCCAGGGCGCTCAACTACAAGATCCGAAAATTCGGGATCGTCCATCCACACTGGAGAAAAAACAAGTAGCGCTCGCAGTTGGATCAACAGGGCGGGGATGCCCCCGCGGTCAGGCAGGAACTCCGGGTCTCACGTCAGAAAGGGGTTGTATCTCTCCTCTCGCCCGATGGTGGACTGGGGTGCCGAGCCATAGTTGTGGCCCGGCAGCACCACGGTCTCCTTGGGCAGGTTCAGAAGTCGCGTCCGTATGGATTGGATGAGCTGCTCGTATGAGCCGCCGGGCAGATCGGTCCGCCCGACCGCTCCGACGAACAGGGTGTCCCCGGTGATGACGTAGCCGGGAGTGTAGAGGCAGATGCCGCCCGCTGTGTGACCCGGCGTGTGGATCACTTCCAGAGACTCGTCGCCGAACCGAATGGTCTGCCGATCTTCGAGCAGCAGGTCGGCAGGCGGTGAAGCCTCGCACTGGAAGATCTGCAGGATGAAATCCGCCGGGTTCGCCAGCCGCTCTCCGTCCTGGCTGTGAACGAGGATTTCGGCTCCTGTTTTTTCTTTGAGCTCGCGATTTCCGCCGGCATGGTCTGCATGGCAATGGGTGTTGATAATATACTGGATTTTGGCAATGGTATTCTGTTTGGCCACGGCCAGGATGCGGTCCACTTCGGCTGCGGGGTCGATCACGACGCCCACACCGCTCTTCGGGCAAGCCAACAGGTAGGCAAACACTGCGAAGTTGCCGACTTCAATCTGTTCGATGATCATTGCCTGTGCACCTCCGGTTGAAATTCGTTCGGCTGGTCATCCTCTCGTGATGTAATTATCTTCATAACACCTATATTGTAGTCCATATCGCTGGACCCATGAGTGTTAATTTGAATCTTTCGTCAGTCGAAGGGGAGAGCGATGACTCATTTTGTTTTTGGGTGCAGGATCCAGTCGTCCAGCGAGTGCGGCGATCCAGGAATACGAGATGTGTTTGATTCCCAATCGGGATGATGAAACTATGGGGAGATGAGACATGTGGGAGTACACGGACAAGGTCAGGGAGCACTTCCTCAATCCGCGTAATGTTGGGGATATCGAAGATCCGGATGGTGTGGCGGAGGTGGGGTCCATAGCCTGCGGCGATGCCCTCAAGCTGTCGTTCAAGCTTGATGAGAACCAACGGATCAAGGAGGCGAAGTTCAAGACATTTGGGTGTGCCAGTGCCATAGCCACGGCGTCGGCTCTCACCGAAATGATCAAGGGAATGACCATCGAAGAGGCCGAAAAGGTCACCAACCAGCATATTGCCGAATACCTGGGTGGACTGCCTCAGGAGAAGATGCACTGCTCCGTCATGGGCCGCGAAGCGCTGGAGAAGGCCATCGACCATTACAGGGGGCAGCCCTCCAAGGCTGAGGAAGGGGAGGTCATCTGCCATTGCTTCGGCATCACGGACAAGGAAATCGAGCGGGCCGTTCAGGAAAACAACCTGGCAAGCGTCGAGGAAGTGACGAACTACACCAAGGCGGGTGGAGGCTGCGAATCCTGCCATGAGGCGATCCAGGAGCTCATCCAGAGGGTAAGGGGCCAGATGGAAACCCGTCCGCCCGTCAAACCAACTCTTTCCAACATCAAGAAGATCAAACTGATCGAAGAGACCATCGATCGAGAAATCCGGCCGTCCCTGAAGCTGGATGGCGGTGACATAGAACTGGTCGATGTCATCGGGAATCGTGTGCTGGTGGCCACGCGGGGGATGTGTGCATCCTGCCAGGCGGCGGATCGCACCCTGAAGTTCTTCGTGGAAACCAAGCTGAGGGAGCTGGTCTGGCCGGATCTGGTGGTTGAGGAGGTGGCATCGTGAGGACCGTTTACCTGGACAACAATGCCACGACCCAGGTGGCTCCCGTAGTCATCGAGGCCATGCTGCCTTACCTTCACGAGCTGTTCGGCAACCCTTCCAGCATGCACTCCTTCGGGGGGCAGGTGGCCGCGAAGATTCGAGAAGCCCGTGAGCAGGCGGCCGCTCTCATCGGCTGCCACCCCGACGAGATCATCTTCACCAGTTGCGGGACCGAAAGCGACAACGCAGCCATCCGGTCGGCTCTCACCGTGCAGCCCGAGAAGAGGCACATCGTCACCAGTCGGGTGGAGCATCCTGCGGTGCGCGCCCTGTGTGCCGATCTCGCCCAGAGAGGGTATCGCGTGACCGAACTGCCCGTGGATGCGCTGGGGCGGCTCGATATGGACCATTACAAGGAGAGCCTCACCCCGGACACCGCCATTGTGAGCCTCATGTGGGCCAACAATGAGACGGGGATGATCTTCCCCGTGGAAAGAGCGGCAGCAATGGCTCGGGAGAGGGGAATTCTTTTTCATACCGATGCCGTTCAGGCTGTGGGCAAGATTCCCATCGATCTCAGCCGCAACGCCATCGACATGCTCGCTATTTCGGGCCACAAGCTCCATGCACCCAAGGGGATCGGCATCCTCTACGTGCGCAAGGGCACCAAGTTTTGGCCGTTTCTCATCGGTGGGCACCAGGAGAAGGGGCGCCGAGGAGGCACCGAGAACACGCCCAGCATCATCGGCCTGGGGAAGGCCTGCGAGCTGGCCGCCCGAAATATGGACGACGAGAATACCAGGGTCAAGCTCCTGAGGGACCGGCTTGAATCTGAGCTGCTCCGAATCGTTCCCAACAGCAGGGTCAACGGAGACACTCAGGATCGCCTGCCGAACACATCGAACATCAGCTTCGAATTCGTGGAGGGAGAGTCCATCCTGCTCATGCTCAACGAGTACGGCATCTGCGCATCATCGGGTTCTGCCTGCACGTCGGGGTCATTGCAGCCTTCGCACGTGCTGCGGGCCATGGGCGTTCCCTTCACCATGGCGCACGGCTCCATCCGGTTCAGCCTCAGCATCTATAACACGGAGGAAGAGATCGATTTCGTGATCGAGAAGCTCCCGCCCATCATCGAGACGCTGAGGAAAATGTCGCCCTACTGGAGCATCGGCAATCAGGCGTGCACGGTACAGTGACCCTATTGGTTTAGTCTGCCGGGGAGTCGAATATGAATGAGACCGTGAAGCTGGACCAGTGCAGACTGGAAGTGCAGGCGACTCGCAGGTTGCGAGAAGATCTCCCTTCCATCGTGGGACAAATCGTCTCATCCTGTGAAAGAGGCGAATGCTTCGACCATGTGGGGCCGGAGCCCATCCCGTCACGCGAGGCGGTGATCGAAATCGTGCAGCGAGCCCTGCGCCTCCTCTTTCCCGGGTACTTCATGAGGACGCGCCTCGACAGGGTCAACCTGGAATACTACCTCGGTCAGGAAGCCACGTCGTTCTTCGACGACCTTGCCGAGCAGGTGACGCTGGCCATGCGCCACGAATGCCTTCGCCACGATCTGGCCTGCGTCCATTGTGAGGACCTGGGTCAGGAGGCTGCCTTCCACTTCATGCAGCGGCTTCCGGAGTTGAGGCAGGTCCTGGCCACCGATGTGCGGGCCGCCTATGAGGGGGACCCTGCCGCCAGAAGCTATGACGAGATCATCTTCAGCTATCCGGGGCTCTTTGCCGTTACCGTTTACAGGATTGCTCACGAGCTCTTCCATCAGAAGGTCTCTCTGATCCCTCGAATCATGAGCGAATATGCCCACAGCCTGACCGGCATCGATATTCATCCCGGAGCCCACATCGGAGAGAGCTTCTTCATCGATCACGGAACGGGGGTGGTGATTGGTGAGACCACGGAAATCGGCAGGAATGTGAGAATCTACCAGGGGGTCACCCTGGGGGCCCTCTCGCTTCCGCGCGATGCGGGGGAGCGCCTTCGGGACCAGAAGAGGCACCCCACCATCGAAGACGACGTGATCATCTATTCGGGCGCCACCATTTTGGGCGGAAGCACCGTTATCGGCGCCCGTTCGGTCATCGGGGGAAATGTCTGGATCACCGAGTCCGTTCCCCCGGACACCAAGGTCTTCCTCAAAAGACCGGAGCTTGTCTTCAAAGAAGCCCCTCGCGGCGGATGAGGCGGATCTTCAGGGATCGTGGATCATGACGGAATACTCCTCGGATGTCACCCAGACCATCGGCGGAACGCCTCTGGTACGCCTCAATCGGTTGGCCGGGGGACTCCGTGCAACCATTCTGGCAAAACTGGAGCTCCGGAGCATCCTGGGCAGCGTGAAGGATCGAATCGGCGTCTCCATGATCGACGCCGCGGAGACCCAGGGGCTCATCGCCAAAGACACGCTGATCGTCGAGCCCACCAGCGGCAACACGGGCATTGGTCTGGCGTTCGTGTGCGCTGCGCGGGGATACCGGCTCATGCTGACCATGCCCGAGACCATGAGTTTGGAGCGGCGCAAGCTTCTCAGACATCTCGGGGCTGAACTGGTTCTCACTCCCGGATCCCAGGGAATGCGGGGAGCCATCGAGAAGGCTCGCGAGATCCTTGCGGACGAGCCGGGAGCCTACATGCCCGACCAGTTCAGCAATCCCGCCAACCCGGAAATCCATCGCAGGACCACGGCGGAGGAGATCTGGAGGGATACCGGGGGCAAGGTGGACATTCTGGTGGCGGGGGTCGGGACGGGGGGAACGATCACGGGCATCTCCGAAGTCGTCAAAGGGAGGAGACCGTCTTTCCGGGCCGTGGCCGTGGAGCCGGCGGACTCTCCCGTGCTTTCGGGCGGGAATGCGGGTCCTCACAAGATCCAGGGGATTGGAGCGGGCTTCGTGCCGGCGGTTCTGAACCGGGCAATCATCGACGAGATCGTGACCGTCACCAACGACGCCGCCTTCGAGACCGCCCGAGCCCTGGCCCGGCAGGAAGGCATTCTGTGCGGCATCTCTTCGGGTGCCGCCGTTTGGGCTGCCCTTCAGGTGGCCGCCCGCCCGGACAGCGAAGGCAAGCTGATCGTCGCCATCCTCCCCAGCACCGGTGAGCGCTATCTCAGCACGGAACTTTTCCTCGAATGACCATGCTGATTGACGATTTCCTACCCTACTTCGATGCCGTGGAACGGCATGCCACCATCGTAGCGGCCCCGGCGGACCGTGTTTACGAGACCATCTGGAAGGTCGATCTCGCAGCATCCCCCGTCGTCCGTCTTCTGCTCATAGCCCGGGCTCTGCCCGGACTGCTCTCTGGCCGGGGGGGCGGGCTGCCGCCTTTGTTTCGGCGTGCGAGCGAACCCATCACGTTGCGCTCGTTCTCAAAGCAGGGGTTTGCGATCCTGGCGGAGGCTCCGCCGCGGGAGCTGTTGCTTGGCTTTTCGGGCGCCTTCTGGACGCCGGGGGGCGGGCTGCGGCAGTTGGACGCTGAAACATTTCGGGCCGATCAGCCGCCGGGAACCGCACGAGCCGCATGGAATTTCGCCATACAGAAGATGGCCGACGGCCGATGCCTGTTGTCGACCGAAACCCGTGTGCAGTGTGCCGACGCCGCCAGCCGGCAGCGATTCCGCCGTTACTGGCAGGTGATTCGACCCGGCAGCGGTCTCATCCGCCGCCTCATGCTGCAAACGATTCGCCGTGCTGCGACACGGTAGAGCCTCGCCTGACGGACCCAACATCCGAGCCCATCCGGCAGGCTTTTCCGAATTCCTCCTCGAAGGGAATGCTGCGCGGCGGCTCAGTCAGGCAAATCTGATTCGGGCGGGCCTGGCCACGTTGGCCCCTTCGCTGGGGCCCGCACCTATGACTCTTGACCTCTCCGAGCTTCACTGCACAACATAGTAGGAGGCAAAGATTTCTCTGTTTGAGCGGGTTTCAGGGAGCACATAGACGACGCCATAGGTCCCTTTGAATGCTGGAATCACGACTTCGTTGAAGAACTGCACTGGAACATTGATGCATCCCCAGGAAATACGGTTGTCAAGCGGCGTTGGGGTAGCCAGCCGCTCCAGGCGGCGCTCCTTGGGGTTGCTCGTCACCACCCGGTGCAGGGAAAGGGCGCCGTCGTAGTCCACCCAGAGGATGTCCTTGCCATGGAAATTTTGGCCCAGATAGGCCACGAACCGGCCCGCCGGTGTGGTGCGGTCCTCGGGAGGGATCTCCGACAAACTGCGGTCACCGATACCGGGCATGGAGTCGTCACCCCGCGCCATACCCAGCAGAGCAGGGGCCGCGCCCCAAAGTCGCCCGTCGGGATGGAAGGCAAAGACTTTGGCGTCCGGCTTGTCGACAATCAGGAAAGGCATGCCTTGATTGTCACCGAAGTCAACGATCCAATGTGCCAGGCGCTCGGCACTCTGGGACTTCTGCTCCAGTTCAAAATTCGCCCTTTTGTGATGCTAAGACGCAGCTCGCTGTGTCGTATTCAGCAAGCGGCTCGCTGCCATTTCGTAGAATGAAAGAGAGCGGTCCGGGCTGGTCAGGAGTGCAGCGATGTCTGCCGCAACAACCTGGTGGGAGGTAAAGGGGACGGCCAACAGGCCCAAAAGGATTCCTGCGGTTATGATCGCTGCAGGCGAGCCTGAGCTCCTGAGTGCTTTGTGCATCGCAATGTGGGCCAGAAACACAGCCAGGTTCTTCCTCTGTCTATGCGATGTGATTATACGTACCGAATCGGCATGCTTCTCACGGTCAGCAACCATCCTGGTCCGTCCTGCCCCCTGGATCTTCTCTCAGAGAAGCAGGACGGCAACGATGGTTTAGTTGCGGTCCTTCTTGGGTGGCGGAACCGGTTTGGCCGGCATGGGCTCAGGAGGAGGAGTCCTCTGGACCTGCACCGGAGGAGGCGGCTCACTCTTGACTTCCTTCTGCGCGCATGCGCAACCACCCAAAGTGGCAGCTAGGAATAGAATCGACAATACGAGCATCAATGATCTTTTCATACAATCTCCTCCCTTAGTTTGATTTGTGATGAATCCATACCTCTGAATTGCCGACCATCCAGAATCACGCGCCCGGCAATCTCTCCAAAGACCCAACATCTCCTCCCAAAACCTTTTTCTGGACCGGAATCTTTTCTATCACAAACTACCGCATTGCTGGAAGCATTTTGATAGCGGTCCCGGTCTATTTAGGCAAATTTAATAATGGCCTCAGGCATTTTTGCGAGTTTGCCTGTCTCTCTCCTCAACGAGCAGGTCAGGGTTCAGCCTGTTTATACAGTATATCTAAGAAGTTAAGGCCATCTGCGGGAATATCTCAATGCGATTGCGGTTGCCGTGGCGTACATCCTCAGTTCATCGTGGTCACCACTGATCCAGGGACGGAGCTCGATCAAAGTGAAGGACCGTTAACGATCGGCAGTTGCAGAACTGCGGGTAGCCTTCGAGGAGTACCGCCAGGGAGACTTCATCACGCACGAGAGGCCAATCCGCGACTAAAGGATTGGGTACACTTTCCCGGGTTCAGACGGGTCACCTCTGTAGAGAGGCGGGTGCTCTCTTGCGCCTGCAGATTGGGGCCCACGGGATGTGGCTGGTGCGCTCAGCAGCCGGTCTGCGCCCGCATCACGCCTTGTCCCTCATGCTCCAGCCGTCCAGTGCCTCTCGAGCGCCCTCCCGGAGATCCTCGGGCAGGTCCGAGCACAGGATGGCCCTCAAACGGTCGCCCCACTCCTCAGGCGAGCCGGCCAACCCGGTGAGGTAAAGGATGTCGCCTTTGACCGTGGTATCCGCCGTCGAAAACCTCTCCCAAAGTGGCGGCAGGATGCTGCCGGCCAGCCCCGGGTTCTTCTCGGCCATCTCCTCGACGACGACCACAGCTCCGAGCCTCACTGACCACTCGGGGTGTGTCACGAGATCCGTGAAGGCAGGAAAGATTTCGCCCCTCTCCAGCATCATTTCGGCAAGCCGCTCCGCCTGCCCCTCCTTCAGCAGCGTTTTGAGTGCCGAAACTGGCAGCAGGGCCCCGTCGCGATGGATCACGGTCTCCAGGAAATCATTCCTGTCCAGGGAGCCGGTCCAGCGAAAATTGTCATCCAAAACCACGGTCGGCACCGCACGAATGCCCAAGGGATCAGGCAGTTCGGGGAAAAGAGCTCCGTCCACAATGCTGACGTGGATCCATGGCTGCTGAAAGGCCAGCGGCGAAATCCGTCTCACGACCTCCGGGCAATGAGGGCAGGCGGAGGCGATGAACACCGTGACCTCCGCCGGCCAGGATATCTGCGCCAGTTGCTGCTGCAGGGCGGGGTCGGGCCGTTCGAGGTTGCCGAGGCTGTTGGTGAGGATCTCGAGGAACGGCGCCAGCTCCCGATCAAGGGGCAAAGCCTGATAGGTCAACGATGGGGAAATGAGGATCGCCGGAAGCTCTGCCGCCTCACCTTCTTCGTGGATGATTCGGACTCTGTCGGAGCACTCGGCAAACTCCTCGAGAAAGCGCACAAAGTCTCCGGTTCTGGGGTCAGGGGTGGTTCTCAGTCGGATTGAAAGCGTTTGAGAGAGTCGAGCTCCCCACACGCGAATCGTGTCTGCGGCAGCTTCAGCGATGACCATTCTTCTCTCCTCACCATGGCGTCCTTCCGCAGAAAGCCGGAATCTCGGGCTCCTGCCGTTTTCCAAGCCCCGGCTTTCACCGGGGCGGCGGCATTGCAGAAGTCTTCGGACATCTCTTGGAGCCCGCTCAGCGGCAGGAGGAGGGAATCAACGGCCATTCGTTCTCGAATCGACAAGGCAAAGAATCGCTCCCTTGACGGCCTGCAGGATTTTGTTGGCGTGACTGCCCAGGAGGAAGGGTTTGCGCTCATGAAAACTCTTCTTCCCCATCAGGACGATCTGGTACTCGGCTGAAGCGATGTCGTTGAGCAGGTCGCGGGCAACGCCCTCTTTGGTCGTTTCAACGCGCGTTTCGATGTGCCGCTCGAGGACTCCCTGCTGCAGCAGCATGTCCTTGGCTTCACGCATGAAGCTCTCCACACTTCGGATCCAGTCCGTGGCCCATTTTTCGATGCGAGACTGGCGGTCTTTCTGCTCCCTCGGGCCGAGGATGTGTCCATCGTCCCAGAAAGTCGGGGGAACGGGGGGCATGAGGTGAAGGAAGGTGTATTTCAGTCCTGCAATGGGGGCCAGAAATTCGCTGGCATAATTGGCGAGGGTGCGCGAATCCGGGCCTCCTTCCAGGGCGACGAGAACCCGTCCGGTCTTGTTGACGGGCGTATCCACAACCCATACCGTGCGATCCTTGGCGTATTGAGCCACCTTGCTCGATACGCTTCCGATGAGGAGGCCTTCGAGAGTACTGCGCCCTCTTCGACCGAGTGCGATGCTTCGGATGCCCGACTCTGTCGCTTCGGCCATGATATCCTGGCCGGGATCCATGCTGTCCAGCCGGGTCTTGAGCTCCAACCGCTCTTCCGGAAATCCGACTTCCAGCAACCGCCTGCGGGACTCCTGCAACACCGCGTGCCCCACCTTCTCCTGCTGATCGTAGGGAAGGCGACACGTCTCCTCCACTTCCCCGCACAGCTCCCCGGGGAGCAGGCTGGCCATCTGTTGAACGCAATGCAGGAGCTTCAGTTGCAGATCTTTGTCATTTTTGAGGATCTTTCCGAGAACGGAAACCGCTTGCAAACCGCGCTCCGAACCGTCCACCGCCAACAG
>Ga0105106_10001366_pt1 | contig 17550 bp, 32 predicted proteins | sample PPLLaktember2015_5_FD_79109 | JGI IMG/M metagenome (GOLD analysis project Ga0105106, IMG submission 79109) | Freshwater sediment microbial communities from Prairie Pothole Lake near Jamestown, North Dakota, USA - PPLs Lake P8 Core (1) Depth... | ecosystem: Environmental > Aquatic > Freshwater >...
CGATCGAGCTGCCGAAGGGCACCGAGATGGTGATGCCCGGTGACAACATCTCGATCACGGTGGCACTGATCCAGCCGATCGCGATGGAAGAGGGTCTGCGCTTCGCGATCCGCGAAGGCGGCAGGACCGTCGGCGCGGGCGTCGTGGCAAAGGTCATCGAATAACAGACAGAATTCAGGATCGAGGATTTAGGATCGAGTAACTTCGTTTCGCTAAATCCCAACTCCTAAATCCTAAATCCTGAGGGAATCATGGCAGTCAAGAGTCAAAAAATTCGTATTCGCCTGAAGGCTTTCGATTACCGGCTGATCGATCAGTCGGCGCTCGAGATCGTCGATACGGCGAAGCGCACCGGCGCCGTGGTCAAGGGCCCGGTTCCGCTGCCGACGCGCAAGCAGCGCTTCGATCTTCTGCGCTCGCCGCACGTGAACAAGACTTCGCGCGACCAGCTCGAGATCCGAACGCACCTGCGTCTGATGGACATTATCGATCCCACCGACAAGACGGTCGACGCGCTGATGAAGCTCGATCTGCCGGCTGGAGTGGACGTCGAGATCAAGCTGTAGTTTTCGTTGCAGTTTCAAGCTGAATCGGCGGGCTTCGCCCGCGATTCAGTTCAGATATAGACGGCGCAAAGTAGGTTTTCACTTTGCGACGAGTGGTGTAAGTCGTCGACCAATTGCAGTCGGCGCCAGGCTGAAAGAGGCCTGCAAACCCGCAAAGGGATACAAGATGAGCTTAGGACTAGTGGGCCGCAAGGTTGGCATGACCCGCGTATTCACCGACGATGGCGATTCCATCCCGGTAACGGTCGTGGATGTTTCCAACAACCGCGTCACCCAGATCAAAACCGCGCAGATCGACGGTTACTCGTCCGTCCAGGTCGCGTTCGGCAAGCGCCGCGCGAGTCGCGTTGTCAAGGCCGCGGCGGGCCACTTCGCGAAAGCCGGAGTCGAAGCCGGCCGCGTGCTGCGCGAATTCCGCGCCACGCCCGAGCAGATGGCAAACCTGCAGCCCGGCGGCGTCGTCGGAGCCGATATCTTTCAGGTCGGACAAAAAGTCGACGTGACCGGCGTCTCGCTCGGCAAGGGCTACGCGGGCGTCATCAAGCGTCACAACTTCTCGTCGAACCGCGCGAGCCATGGCAACTCGGTATCGCACAACAAGCCCGGCTCGATCAGCATGGCGCAGGACCCCGGGCGCGTTTTTCCCGGCAAAAAAATGCCGGGCCATCTGGGCGCGGTCAAGCGCACCGTGCAGAACCTCGAGATCGTGCGCGTGGACGCCGAGCGGCAGCTGCTTCTCATTCGGGGAGCGGTTCCCGGATCCAAGAACGGCGATGTGCTGGTGTCCCCCACCAAGCGCGCGGCGCGGGCAGTCGCGCCGAAAGCCGCTGCGAAGGCCGGCGGCAAGGCCGCGGGCAAATAGGGGCGGGCACACATGGAACTCAAACTACTCAACGCGCAGGGCCAGTCTACCGAGTCGGTGTCCGCTTCGGACGAAGCTTTCGGACGCGAATACAACGAAGCGCTGGTGCACCAGGTCGTCACCGCCTACATGGCGAATGCGCGCCAGGGCACGCGGGCGCAGAAGGACCGGGGCGAAGTCAGGCATTCGACCAAGAAGCCGTGGCGCCAGAAAGGCACGGGCCGTGCCCGCGCCGGCATGACTTCGAGCCCGTTGTGGCGCGGCGGCGGCCGGACCTTCCCCAACCGCCCGGACGAGAATTTCACCCACAAGGTGAACCGCAAGATGTTCCGCGCGGGCCTTTCGTCGATCCTCTCGCAGCTTGCGCGCGAGGAGCGTCTGGTCGTGGTCGACTCTTTCACCATCGACGCGCCGAAGACGAAGCTGCTCGCGCAGAAATTGAAAGACATGGGCCTGGGGAACGTGCTCATCATCACCGATGCGATAGACGACAACCTGCACCTCTCGTCACGCAATCTGCCGCACGTGCACATCGTTACGGTGGCGAACGCGGACCCCGTCAGTCTGATCCGTCACGACAAGATCGTCGTGACTCGCGGGGCCGTGGCCAAGATCGAGGAGCTGTTCGCATGAGCCAGGCACCGACACCGAAACAGCAGGAGCGCCTGATGCAGGTGCTGCTGGCACCCGTCATCTCCGAGAAAAGCACCTTCATCGGCGAGAAGCGCAACCAGTACGTCTTTCGCGTCGCATCGGACGCCACCAAGCCCGAGATCAAGGCGGCGGTCGAATTCATGTTCAAGACCCAGGTGAAGTCGGTCAGCGTGATGAACGTGGGCGGCAAGGAAAAGCGCTCCGGACGGTTCATCGGCCGCCGCAACAACTGGAAGAAGGCCTACGTCGCATTGCAGGCGGGGCAGGAAATCAATTTCGCCGAAGGCGCGGAGGCCAAGTAATGCTCGTCAAAGTCAAACCCACTTCGCCGGGCCGCCGGACGCTCGTCAAGGTCGTCACGCCGGGCCTGCACAAGGGCAAGCCGCTGGCGAGCCTGGTCGAGAGCGAGTCGAAGAGCGCAGGCCGCAACGCCCACGGTCGCATCACGATGCGCCACAAGGGCGGCGGTCACAAGCAGCACTATCGCCTGGTCGACTTCAAGCGCAACAAGGACGGCATCGCCGCCAAGGTCGAGCGCATCGAATACGATCCGAACAGGAGCGCGCATCTCGCGCTATTGCTCTACGCGGACGGCGAGCGCCGTTACGTAATCGCCCAGAAAGGTGTCGCAGCGGGCATGCAGCTCATGTCCGGTTCGGAAGCGCCGATCAAGGCCGGCAACACGCTTCCGCTGCGCAACATTCCCGTCGGCACGACCATCTGCTGCGTGGAGATGATGCCCGGCAAAGGTGCCCAGATCGCACGTGCGGCCGGCACCTCGGTGCAGCTCCTTGCCCGCGAAGGCGAGTATGCGCAGCTCCGCCTGCGCTCGGGCGAGATCCGCCGCGTGCACATCCACTGCCGCGCGACGATCGGCGAAGTCGGCAACGAAGAGCATTCGCTGGAATCGATCGGCAAGGCCGGGCGCGTGCGCTGGCGCGGCGTGCGGCCGACCGTGCGCGGGGTCGCCATGAATCCCGTCGACCATCCGCACGGCGGGGGCGAAGGCAGGACGTCCGCGGGCCAGCATCCGGTGAGCCCGTGGGGTGTCCTCACCAAAGGCTACAAGACACGCAAGAACAAGCGCACCAACAGCATGATAGTGCGCCGTCGCAACGCGAAGAGCGCGGGGTAGAGACACATGGCACGTTCAGTCAAGAAAGGCCCGTTCGTGGACCATCACCTGATGGCCAAGGTCGAAGCCGCTCGGGCCGCGTCGGACAAGCGCCCGATCAAGACCTGGTCGCGGCGCTCGACCATACTCCCCGACTTCGTCGGGCTCACGATAGCGGTCCACAACGGCAAGCAGCACATTCCCGTGTACGTCACGGAGAACATGGTCGGACACAAGCTCGGCGAGTTCGCGCACACGCGCACGTTCAAAGGGCATTCGAGGGCGGGCTCGGCGGCCGCGGCCGACAAGAAGGCGAGCCCCACGCCGGCTGCGAAGTAGAAAGATACCAATGGACACCACAGCAAAACTGCGCGGCGTGCGGCTTTCTCCCCAGAAAGGGCGGCTCGTCGCCGACCAGATCCGGGGCAAGACCGTGGAGAACGCGCTCAACATCCTGCAGTTCAGCCCGAAGCGCGGCGCCGTCATCATCCGCAAAGTGCTCGAATCGGCGATCGCCAACGCCGAGCACAACGCGGGAGCCGACATCGACGAGCTGAAAGTGACGCAGATCTGCGTCGAAAAGGGACCTGTCCTGAAGCGGTTCGCCGCCCGGGCGAAAGGCCGCGGCGTGAAGATCATCAAGCCGACGTGCCACATCTTTCTCACCGTCGGCGACGGAAGGAATTAATTTATGGGTCAGAAGATACATCCGACGGGATTCCGGCTCGCGCTCAACAAGAACTGGGCTTCGCGCTGGTATGCGAACAACAAGAACTTCTCCAGCATGCTGCTGGAGGACGTAAAGGTTCGCGACTTCCTCAAGGAGAAACTGAGTCACGCAGCCGTTTCCCGCGTGGTGATCGAGCGCCCGGCGAAAAATGCGCGCATCACGATTTACAGCGCGCGTCCCGGCGTCGTCATCGGCAAGAAAGGCGAGGACATCGAGTCGCTCAAGTCGCAGCTGCAGAAGATGCTGCGCGTGCCGGTCCACGTCAATATCGAGGAAGTGCGCAAGCCCGAGCTCGATGCGCAGCTGATCGCCGACTCGATCGCGCAGCAGCTGCAGAAGCGGATCATGTTCCGGCGCGCGATGAAGCGCGCGATCACCAACGCGATGCGCCTCGGCGCCCAGGGCATCAAGATCATGAGTGCCGGGCGCCTGAACGGCATCGAGATCGCCCGTACCGAGTGGTATCGCGAAGGCCGCGTGCCGCTGCACACGATGCGCGCGGATATCGACTACGGCTTCTCGGAAGCGAAGACGACCTACGGCGTGATCGGCATCAAGGTCTGGGTGTTCAAGGGCGAGATCATGGCCAAGAACGACCCGGCGCAGATCGTCGCCGACGCGATCGCACCGGCGCCGCCCGAGCCGCCGCCCGCTCGCAAACCGCGCAAGACGCCGGCAAGAACAGGAGCGAGACGTGCTACAGCCAGCCAGACGTAAATATCGTAAAGAGCAGAAAGGCCGCAACACCGGCAAAGCCACCCGCGGCAACAAGGTGAGCTTCGGCGAGTTCGGCCTCAAAGCCACCGGCCGCGGCCGTCTCACCGCGCGTCAGATCGAGGCCGCGCGCCGGGCGATGACGCGCCATATCAAGCGCGGCGGGCGCATCTGGATACGCATCTTTCCCGACAAGCCGATCTCGCAAAAGCCCGCCGAGGTGCGCATGGGCAAAGGCAAAGGCAATCCGGAGTACTGGGTCGCAGAGATACAGCCGGGCAAGGTTCTCTATGAAATGGACGGCGTCGACGAGGTGACTGCCAAGGAAGCTTTCCGGCTTGCCTCGGCGAAGTTGCCGATCGCGACGACTTTCGTCCAGCGGATGGTGGGAGCGTAAGAGATGAAGGCAGCCGAATTGAGGTCGAAGTCCGCGGACGAGCTCGCGCAGGAGCTGAATTCCCTGCTCCGCGCGCAGTTCAACCTGCGCATGCAGAAGGCGACGCAGCAGCTCACCAACACCAGTCAGATCGGGAAGGTGCGCCGCGACATCGCGCGCGTGCGCACGATCCTGAATCAGAAGGCGAAGGCTTAAAGCATGAGCGAAGCAACCGAAAAGCAGGCCTCGAACGGGCGGACGCTGAGCGGCCGCGTCGTGAGCGACAAGATGACGAAAACCGTGACGGTGCTGGTGGAGCGGCGCGTGAAGCATCCGCTCTACGGCAAATTCGTGACGCGCACCAAGAAGTATCACGCCCACGACGAGAACGGCGACTATCACGAGGGCGATCTGGTCGAGATCGAGGAGTGCCGGCCGCTGTCGAGGACCAAGGCGTGGCGCGTGACCAAGCTCCTGGAGAAATCGAGGAACGTTTAAGGATTGCGAAGCACGCGGTACGGCTCTATAATTTACGGCCTTTCACGCCTCCCTTTCCCACGGCGGCGTGCCTTTCCCGAACGGGCTCCAATACTGGTCCCGCGACTTCGAGCTTGAAGCGAAGCGCCGGCTAAGTTGGGGAAGCAGCATCTAGCGAGACAAGACGATGATACAAATGCAGTCCATTCTGGACGTGGCCGACAACACCGGTGCGCGCGCCGTCATGTGCATCAAGGTGCTCGGCGGCTCGAAGCGGCGCTACGCCGGCATCGGCGACGTCATCAAGGTGAGCATCAAGGAAGCCGCTCCCCGCGGACGCGTGAAGAAGGGCGAGATCTACAGTGCCGTCGTGGTGCGCACCGCCAAGGGCGTGCGCCGCGCCGACGGCTCGCTGGTGAAGTTCGACTCCAATGCCGCGGTACTGCTCAACCCGAAGCTCGAGCCGATCGGCACGCGGATATTCGGACCGGTGACGCGCGAGTTGAGGACCGAGCGCTTCATGAAGATCGTTTCGCTCGCGCCCGAAGTGCTCTGAGGCTTGAGGAAAGACAGATGAGAAAGATCAGGAAAGGCGACGATGTCGTCGTGACGACCGGGAGAGACCGCGGCAAGCGCGGAACGGTGCTGCGCATACTGGACGCGGAGCACGTCGTGGTCGAAGGCGCGAATCGCGTCAAGAAACACCAGCGTCCCAATCCGATGAAAGGCGTTCAGGGCGGGATCATCGAGAAGGAAATGCCGCTGCACGTGTCCAACGTGGCGCTTTACAACCCGGCGACGAAGAAAGCCGATCGTATAGGCTTGCGCACTCTCGAAGACGGTCGCCGCGTGCGCTTCTTCAAATCAAACGGCGAAGTGGTCGACGTATGAGCGAGAAAGACAGCAAGAAAGGCAAAGGCGAGAAGGCCGGAAAAGGCGCGGGCAAATCCGACGGCGGCGCGAAGCCGGCCAAGGAGGCGAAGCAGCCCAAGCAGGCCAAGCAGCCGAAGGGCGGCGAGGCGAAGCAGCAGGTCGAGCTGCAGGACGACAAGCCGACGGGCCCGGCCGCGCCGGCGCGCCTGCAGGTGTTCTACCAGGAACAGGTCAAGAAGGACCTCACGCAACAGTTCGGCTACAAGTCTCCGATGCAGGTGCCGCGCATCCGCAAGATCGTGCTCAACATGGGCGTGGGCGAAGCGGTAGCGGACAAGAAGATCATGGACAATGCGGTCGCCGACATGCAGAAGATCGCCGGCCAGAAGCCGCTCGTGACCAAAGCCCGCAAGTCGATCGCCAACTTCAAGATCCGCGAAGGCTATCCGGTCGGCTGCATGGTGACTCTGCGCGGCGCCAGGATGTACGAATTCCTCGACCGCCTCGTGAGCGTGGCGATGCCGCGCATTCGCGACTTTCGGGGGATTTCGGCGCGCTCGTTCGACGGCCGCGGCAACTACAACATGGGCGTGAAGGAACAGATCATTTTCCCGGAGGTCGAGTACGACAAGATCGACGCGATCCGGGGCATGAACATCACGATATCGACCACCGCGAAAACCGACGCAGAAGCCAAGGCACTGCTTGCGGCATTCAAATTTCCGTTCAGGAGCTGAGTGATTCATGGCAAAGCTGGCATTGATCAACCGCAACGAAAAGCGCCGCGAGAAAGTGAAGAAGCACGCCGGCAAGCGCGCCGAGCTGCTCGCGATCGCGAACAACCCGAAGCTCGAGCAGGAAGAGCGCTACGAGGCGCGGCTCAAGCTGCAGAAGCTGCCGCGCGATTCGTCGCCGGTGAGAGTGCGCAACCGCTGCGCGCTCACGGGGCGGCCGCGCGGCACGTACCGCAAGTTCGGTCTCGGGCGCAACAAGCTGCGCGAGATCGCGATGCGCGGCGAGATCCCGGGCGTCATCAAGGCCAGCTGGTAGGGCTGCAGGAGAGAATTGCATGAGTATGAGTGATCCGATCGCCGACATGCTGACGCGCATACGCAACGCGCAGATGTCGGAAAAGCAGTCGGTGGCAATGCCCGCGTCGAAGCTGAAGGCGTCGATCGCCGAGGTGCTGAAGGACGAGGGCTACATCGACGACTACGCGGTGCGCGAAGGCGAGGGCAAGCCCCAACTCGAAATCAGTCTCAAGTATTACGCGGGCCGCCCGGTCATCGAGAAGATGGAGCGCGTGAGCCGGCCGGGGCTGCGCATCTACAAGCCGAGCCGCGAGATCCCGCAGGTGATGAATGGCCTCGGCATCGCGATCGTGTCGACTTCCAAAGGCGTCATGACCGACCGCAAGGCGCGCGGCATGGGCGTCGGCGGCGAAGTCCTGTGCTTCGTCGCCTAACGAAGGACGAACAATGTCCAGGATAGCCAATTACCCGGTCGTCGTGCCGGACAAGGTCGAAGTGACCGTGAATCACGGCGAGGTGTCGGTCAAGGGCCCCCTCGGCACGCTGACGCAGAAGGTGTCGCAGCGCGTGAAGATCGAGCGCATCGAGGACCGGCTCGAGTTCAAGGTGAACGACAACTCGCGGCAGGCGAACGCCCTTTCGGGTACTACCCGCGCGCTGATAGCGAACATGGTCACGGGCGTCACCAAGGGCTTCGAGAAGAAGTTGACGCTGGTGGGCGTCGGCTATCGGGCGCAGGCGCAGGGCGACAAGCTGAATCTCACGCTCGGCTTCTCGCACCCGGTGGTGCACGATCTCCCGAAAGGCGTGAAGGCCGAGACGCCGACGCAGACCGAGATCGTGATCAAGGGCACGGACAAACAGGTCGTCGGGCAGGTCGCCGCGGAAGTGCGGCGCTATCGCTCGCCGGAGCCCTACAAGGGCAAGGGCGTGCGTTATACCGGCGAGCAGATCGTGCTCAAGGAAACCAAGAAGAAGTAGGCGGCGACGAGATGAGCTACAAGACTGAAGCGCGAGTAAGGCGGTCGCGGGCGACGCGGGCGAAGATTGCGAAGCTGCGGGCCGTGCGGCTGACGGTGCATCGCTCCAACACCCATATCTACGCGCAGGTGATCGACGCGTCGGGCTCGAAAGTGCTCGCGAGCGCATCGACCGCGGAGAAAGACGTGCGCTCGAACGTGAAATACGGCGGCAACGTCAAGGCTGCCGCCGAGATCGGCCGCCGTATCGCCGAGAAGGCGAAGCAGCTCGGCATCGAGCAGGTTGCTTTCGACCGCTCGGGCTACAAGTTCCACGGACGCGTCAAGGCGCTCGCCGAAGCGGCGCGCGAAGCCGGGTTGAAGTTCTGAGTCGTGGCATTCATCCGGCGCGGGCGGCGAGCCGCCCGCGCCTAACCTAAACGTAGCGGCATTCGGCGGCATATGGCGAAAATTCAGGCAGGCAAGATGCAGACCGGCGGCGACGAGCGTTCCGACGGCCTTCGCGAGAAAATGGTCGCGGTAAATCGTGTGACCAAAGTAGTGAAAGGCGGGCGCGTGCTCGGCTTCGCGGCCCTCGCGGTCGTCGGCGACGGCGACGGCGGCATCGGTATGGGCAAAGGCAAGGCGCGAGAGGTTCCGGTGGCCGTGCAGAAAGCCATGGAAGAAGCGCGCCGCAAGATGGTGAAGGTCTCGCTCAAGAACGGCACGCTGCACCACAAGGTCGTCGGACGGCACGGTGCCGCGCGGGTCTATATGCAGCCCGCGTCGGAAGGCACCGGGATCATCGCGGGCGGCCCGGTGCGAGCAGTGCTCGAGGTCATGGGTGTCACCAACATCCTGTCGAAATGCCTGGGCTCGACGAATCCGTACAACGTCGTGCGGGCGACGATCAATGGGCTTACCGAGATGAATACGCCGGCGGGAATCGCCGCCAAACGTGGCAAGTCGGTCGAAGAGATCACGGGGTAAGCGATGGCGCAACAAGGCAAGACGATCAAGGTGACGCTGGTGAAGAGCACGATAGGCTGCAAGCCGGCTCACCGGGCGTGCGTGCGCGGCCTGGGCCTGCGCCGCATCAACCACACGGTGGAAGTGATCGACACGCCCGCGAACCGCGGCATGATCAATCGCGTGTCCTACCTGCTGAAGTACGAGGTCTAAGATGCAGCTCAACAAAGTAAAGCCCGCCGCGGGCGCGAAGCCTTCCAAGAAACGCGTCGGACGCGGTATCGGCTGCGGCCTGGGCAAGACCGCCGGACGCGGCCACAAGGGCCAGAAAGCGCGCGCCGGGGGCTTTCACAAAATCGGTTTCGAAGGCGGCCAGATGCCGTTGCAGCGGCGTTTGCCGAAGCGCGGGTTCGTCTCGCTCATCAAGCGCGAGACGGCAGAAGTGCGCCTGGGCGACCTGCAGAAAGTCGATGCCGAGGTGATCGACCTCGCGGTGCTGAAAGCCGCAGGCGTCGTGCCGCACCTCACGCTCAAGGTGAAAGTCATACTTGCGGGCGAGATCCAGCGCAAAGTCACGCTGAAAGGCATCGGGATCAGCAAGGGCGCGCGCGCGGCGATCGAAGCTGCGGGTGGAAGCGTCGAGCTTCCCCAGCCCAAGCCGGACAGCGCGAAAAGGAAAGAGAAGGCCGCGGCCCCCGCGCAAACGAAACCCGCCGCCGACAACGCGGCACGGGCGGAGTAAAGCTTGGCCAACGGATCTCTGCTCGCCTCGGGCAAGCTCGGCGATCTCAAGCGCCGGCTGCTCTTTCTGCTGGGGGCGCTGATCGTCTTTCGCATCGGCTCCTTCATACCGGTGCCGGGCATAGACCAGCTTCAGCTCGCGGAGCTTTTCCGCCAGCAGCGCGGCGGCATCCTCGACATGTTCAACATGTTCTCGGGCGGCGCGCTTTCGCGCTTCTCGTTGTTCGCGCTGGGGATCATGCCGTATATCTCGGCCTCGATCATCATGCAGCTGATGACGGTCGTCTCGCCCACGCTGGAAGCGCTCAAGAAGGAAGGCGAGTCGGGGCGCCGCAAGATCACGCAGTACACGCGCTACGGCACTTTCGGGCTGGCGCTGTTTCAGTCGATCGGCATCGCGATCGCGCTGGAATCGCAACGCGGCCTCGTCGTCGAGCCGGGCATCGTATTTCGCCTGACCGCCATGATCACGCTGACCACGGGCACGATGTTTCTCATGTGGCTGGGCGAGCAGATCACCGAGCGCGGCATCGGCAACGGCATCTCGCTCATCATCTTCGCCGGAATCGCGGCGGGGTTCCCGCAGGCGATTGCAGGCACTCTCGAGCTCGCGCGCACGGGGGCGTTCTCGATTCCGTTCGTGCTCTTCATCTTCGCGCTGGTCGCGCTGGTGACCGCGTTCGTCGTTTTCGTCGAGCGCGGGCAACGCAAGATCCTGGTGAATTATGCGAAGCGGCAGGTCGGGCGCAAGGTATACGGCGGCCAGACTTCGCACCTGCCGCTCAAGCTCAACATGGCCGGGGTTATCCCGCCGATTTTCGCCTCGTCGATCATCCTCTTCCCGGCGACGCTGGTGGGCTGGTTCGGTTCGTCCGAGGGGTTCTCGTGGCTGCGCGACGTCGCGGCGACGCTGAGCCCGGGGCAGCCGATTTACGTGATCCTTTATGCCTCGGCGATCATTTTCTTCTGCTTCTTCTACACGGCGCTCGTGTTCAACCCGAAGGAAACCGCCGACAACCTCAAGAAAAGCGGCGCATTCGTTCCCGGAATACGTCCTGGGGACCAGACGGCGCGCTACATCGAGAGGATCATGATGCGGCTCACGCTGACCGGCGCGATTTACGTGACGCTGGTGTGCCTGCTCCCCGAGCTCCTGATTGTCTGGAAGAACGTGCCCTTCTACTTCGGCGGCACCAGCCTGCTGATCATCGTCGTCGTCACCATGGACTTCATGGCTCAGGTGCAGGCGTACGTGATGTCGCACCAGTACGAAAGCCTGCTCAAGAAGGCGAACTTCAAAGGTGGCGTCTTCCCGACACGGTAATGTCAAAAGAAGAAACCATACAGATGCAGGGTGAGATCGTGGAGACCCTGCCAAACGCGACATTCAGGGTGAAGCTCGAAAACGGGCATATCGTGCTGGGACACATTTCCGGGAAGATGCGCATGCATTACATCCGCATCCTTCCGGGAGACAAGGTCACGGTGGAGCTCACTCCCTACGATTTGACGCGCGGACGCATCGTTTTCCGCGCGAAGTGATGGAAGCGAAAAGGAGCAGTCATGAAAGTGCTCGCATCGGTGAAGCGGATCTGCCGCAACTGCAAGATCATCAAGCGCAAGGGCGTGGTGCGCGTGATCTGCAGCAAAGACCCGCGCCACAAGCAGCGGCAGGGGTGAAAGATCTACGCCGCTCTTTCGGCGCTTCGCGCCTCCGGGCGCGAAGGCGTGCTTAATGCGGCTGGCGCGACTAGAACGTATTGAAAATTAAGTGCTTACGCGATAAACTTACCGGTTTTCCGTTTCGCGCGTGAGATCGGCACGGACAGGGACTAAGAGGGGTTAAGCATGGCCCGTATAGGTGGCGTCAACATTCCCAACCAGCAGCACGCGGAGATCGCCCTCACGGTGATTTTCGGCGTCGGCCGCAGCCGCGCGCGCACGATCTGTTCGTCGGCGGGCATCGCCAGCACGACGAAGATCAAGGACCTCTCCGACAGCGAGATGGACCGCCTGCGCGAACAAGTCGGCAAGTTCGCGATCGAAGGTGACCTTCGCCGCGAAGTATCGATGAACATCAAACGGCTGATGGACCTCGGCACATGGCGTGGAAAACGCCATCGCGCCGGTCTTCCGGTCCGCGGCCAGCGCACCCGTACCAACGCGCGCACGCGCAAAGGTCCGCGCAAGGCGGCGGTCAAGATCGTGCGCGCAGGCGCGACGTAAGCTCACTCTAGGACTGAACACTATATGGCTAAAGCAAGCACCCGGGTGCGCAAGAAGGTCAGGAAGAACGTGGCGGAAGGCATCGCCCACGTGCACGCATCCTTCAACAACACGATCGTGACGATCACCGACCGGCAGGGCAACGCCCTCGCATGGGCGACGTGCGGCAGCAACGGCTTCAAAGGCTCGCGCAAATCGACGCCCTTCGCGGCGCAGGTCGCCGCCGAGCAGGCGGGCCGTCTCGCGGCCGAGTCCGGCGTGAAGAACATCGAAGTGCGCATCAAGGGCCCGGGCCCCGGCCGCGAATCGGCCGTGCGCGCGTTGAACGCCGTGGGATTCAAAATCACCAGCATCTCGGACGTGACCCCGGTGCCGCACAACGGCTGCCGGCCGCCCAAGAAGCGCCGGATCTAAAGGAGACGACTAGTGGCCAGGAATTTGGACCCGAGCTGCCGTCAGTGCCGCAGGGAGGGCGAGAAGCTCTTCCTCAAGGCGGAGAAGTGCTTCACCGACAAGTGCGCCATCGAGCGCCGCAACTACCCGCCCGGCCAGCACGGGCAGAAGAACACCCGGCTGTCGGGGTACGGCGTGCAGTTGCGCGAGAAGCAGAAAGTGCGGCGGACCTACGGCATCCTCGAGAAGCAGTTTCGTCTGAACTATTTCCAGGCGGCGGCGAGCAAGGGCGTCACCGGCGAGGCGCTGCTGCAGATCCTCGAAGGGCGGCTCGACAGCGTGTGCTATCGCATGGGTTTTGGCGGCTCGCGCACCGAAGCGCGCCAGATCGTCCGTCACAACGGCATCCTCGTGAACGGCAGGCGCGTGAACATCCCGTCGTATCAGGTTCGTCCCGGAGACGTCGTCGAAGTCGCGCAAGCTGCCAAGGCGCAGCTTCGCATCAAGGCCGCAGCCGAAGCCGTCGCATCGCGCGGCTATCCCGAGTGGGTCGAAGTCGATGCCGCCGCCCTCAAGGGCACGTTCAAGGCGCGGCCGGAGCGCTCGCAACTGCCGTCCACCATCAATGAGTCGCTAGTCGTTGAGCTTTACTCCAAGTAACGTCGAGCTGTACTCCAGCAATCTGTCGAGAGGTACCGAACTTATGGCCAGCAGCGCCTTTCTGAAGCCCCGCATCATCGATGTGCAGAACATCTCGCCTTTCCACGCTCGGCTCACGATGGAGCCGTTCGAGCGCGGATACGGCCACACGCTGGGTAACGCGCTGCGGCGCACCCTTCTCTCCTCGATGCCCGGCTTTTCCGCGACCGAAGTGAAGATGGCGGGCGTCCTGCACGAATACTCCACGATAGACGGCGTGCAGGAAGACGTCGTCGACATCCTGTTGAACCTCAAAGGCGTGGTCCTGAAGATGCACGGCCGCGACGAGGCGACGCTCACGCTCAAGAAGTCGGGTGAAGGTGTCGTCACCGCGGGCGACATCGAGCAGCAGCACGACGTCGAAATCGTGAATCCCGACCACGTCATCGCGCATCTCGCGGCGGGCGGCAAGCTCGACATGCAGATCAAGGTCGAGCAGGGCCGGGGCTACATCGCGGCCACCAGCCGCAAGACCGGTGACGAAGGCCGCAGCGTCGGCAGCGTCATGCTCGACGCGTCGTTCAGCCCGGTGCGGCGCGTGAGCTATTCGGTCGAATCGGCGCGCGTCGAGCAGCGCACCGATCTCGACAAGCTCATCATGGACATCGAGACGAACGGGGCGATCGAGCCCGAGGAAGCGGTGCGCTATGCCGCCCGCATCCTGGTCGAGCAGCTCTCGGTGTTTGCCGACCTGAAAGGCATGCCCGCCCTCATCGAAGAGAAGAAGGCGACGCAGATCGATCCGGTGCTGCTGCGTCCGGTCGACGACCTCGAGTTGACGGTGCGCTCGGCGAACTGCCTCAAGGCCGAGAACATCTATTACATCGGCGACCTCATACAGCGCACCGAGACCGAGCTCCTGAAGACGCCCAATCTGGGCCGCAAGTCGCTGAACGAGATCAAGGAAGTGCTTGCTTCGCGCGGCCTCACGCTGGGCATGAAGCTCGAGAACTGGCCGCCCGCGGGGCTCGAAAAAGTATAAGGAACTGCAATGCGCCACCGTCACGGCTTACGTAAACTCAACCGCACGAGCAGCCATCGGCTCGCGATGCTGCGGAACATGACCTGCTCGCTCCTGAAGCACGAGATCATCAAGACCACGCTGCCGAAAGCGAAGGAGCTGCGGCGCGTGGTCGAGCCGATCATCACGCTCGGCAAGGCGCCGTCGCTTGCGAACCGGCGTCTCGCTTTCGACCGCCTTCGCGATCGCGACATGGTGGTCAAGCTCTTCGACGAGCTCGGTCCCCGTTACGCGGCCCGCAACGGCGGCTACCTGCGAATACTCAAGTTCGGCTTTCGCAAGGGCGACAACGCCCCGATGGCGCTGGTGGAGCTCGTGGACCGCCCGGACGTGGAAACCGACACCGAAGCCGGTGAAGGCACCAAGGCGAAGCGCTCACAGCCGGCGGAGCAGGCGACTGCGTAACAATCTACGAACCGCCAGATTACGAACCGCCAAGACGCCAAGACGCCACGAGACGAATCGGGCCTCTTGCAAAAGAAGCCGGCCCTGGGCCGGCTTTTTTCTTGTGGTGGTGCAGTAAACCTTGCCTGTGATCCTTCCTGGCGATCTTGGCGCCTTGGCGGTCTAATATTTATCCCATGCTGACCCCCCTCGAGCTCACCGGACGCGCCCGTACCCACGTTCTTCAGCGCGACGATCTGCGCGCTGCCCTGCACGCCGATGCGCTCACCGCTTTTCTGGACATGAAAGCCGATGCTGCGCACGCCGGCATCGATCTCGCCATCACGAGCGCTTTCCGCGACTTCGCCGCGCAGCAGCGGATCTGGGACATGAAGTATCGCGGGGAGCGGCCGATTTACGACCAGCATGGAAACGCGCTCGATCAGGCGGCGCTGTCGGACGAGGAGCGTGTAGCGGCGATCATGTGCTGGAGCGCCGTTCCTGGCGCGAGCCGCCATCACTGGGGGAGCGAGCTCGACCTCGTCGACCGCGCTGCAATCCCCGAAGGCTATCGGGTACTGCTCGCTCCGGCCGAGTGCGCGCCGGGGGCGGTGTTTTACCCGCTGCACTGCTGGCTCGACGCGAACCTCGCGCGCTACGGATACTTCCGGCCCTACGGCACGTTTCGCGGCGGCGTGCGGCCGGAGCCGTGGCACGTGAGCTTTGCGGCAGTCTCGGTGCCTGCGCTCGGGGCACTCACCCGCGAAGTCCTCGTCGAAGCGATCGAAGGCAGCGACACGCTCGGCAAGGCGCTGGTGCTCGCGCGCATGGCGGAGATCTACGATCGCTACGTGGCCAACGTGGATACGCCCGCGCCGCACGCCGTCTCGATGAAATGATGCAGGCAAGGCAGGGCGACTCCGACACGCCGCCGGTGTACACGATCGGCCACGGCAATCGTTCGCTCGAGGAATTCACGTCGCTGCTCGAGCGCGCGGGCATGGCATGTCTCGTCGACGTGCGCGCTTTTCCCGGATCCCGCCGTCATCCGCACTTCGGGCGCGGCGAGCTCGAGCGCTCGCTGCCGGCTGCCGGGGTCCAGTACGCGTGGGAGGGCGCGAGTCTCGGCGGCCGCCGCAAACCGCGTCCCGACTCGCCACATGTGGCGCTGCGCAACGCGAGCTTTCGCGCCTACGCCGATCACATGGAGACCGGCGAGTTCCGGGAGGGCATCGAGCGGCTGCTCGAGCAGTCGGGACACGCGCGCGTCGCGATCATGTGCGCCGAGCGGCTGCCCTGGCAGTGCCACCGCTACATGATCTCCGATTACCTTGTCGCGCAGGGCGTGGAGGTGCGCCACCTGATCGACTCCAGCGCACCGCGCGAACACCGGCTGCGCGCCGAAGCACGCCGGATGGGCGTGCGTCTCATCTACGACTGCAATACCCAACGGGGTCTCGGGCTCGACGAGGGTACTCCCGACTGAGCGCGTGTTCGGCGCGATCCGACGCGTTCAGGCGAGCGGCAGCCGCACGGTGAACTCGGAGCCGTTGCCGGCGCCTTCGCTGCGCACCTGCACCGATCCGCCGTGCAGCTCGACCAGATTCTTCACCAGCGACAGCCCTATGCCCAGTCCGCCGTCCGCATGCGGCGCGCTCTCGGCCACCTGCGTGAAAAGCTCGAAGATGTGCGGCTGCATCTCCATGGGTATGCCGATGCCGTTGTCGAGCACGTGCACGAGGGCCTCGTCCTGCTCGCGGCTCGCGCGCAATTCAATGCGGCCGCCTTCCGGCGTGTATTTGGCCGCGTTGGTGAGGAGGTTCACGAAGACCTGCTCGAGGCGCCCGGCGTCGCCCTTCACGATGATGGGGACCTCGAGCACGAGCTGCGCCAGGCTATGCCGGCGCTGCGCGATCAGCGGGCGCGCCGTCTCGACGGCGCGCGCGAGCACGTCGCGCAGGTCGATCGCATCGAGCTCGAGCTGGATCTTTCCGGAGCTGATGCGAGTGACATCCAGCAAATCGTCGACGAGGCGCCGAATGAAATCGACCTGGCGCTCGATCAGCTTGACCGGATAGTGGAGCGCGGCGCTCGTCGGCCCGCTCATGCGGATCAGCTGCAGCGCGTTGACGAGCGGTGCCAGAGGATTGCGCAGCTCGTGCGAAAGAGTCGACAGGAATATGTTCTTGTGCTCGTCGGCCTTGACGAGCGCGTCCGCGCGGTTGCGCAGCGTCTCCAGCTGCTCCTTCACGTCGGTGCGGTTGCGCAGCGTCTTGCCGAAGCCGAGGATCTCGCCACTGTCGCCGCGCAGCGCCGTCGTCGATCCCGACGCCCAGAACCGCGAACCGTCCGCCCGCTGCAGCCAGCGGTCGTTGTTCATGTCGGCGCTTTCCGCGGCGACGCGCAGCTCGTAGTCGGGAACGCCATCGAGCACGTCCTCGGCGGTGAACAGACGATGGATCGCGAGGCCGACGAGCTCCTCCGGCGCATAGCCGAAGGTGCGCGCTGCGGTCGGATTGCACCACATGACGATGCCTTCCGCGTTGAGCAGCAGGGTCGACTGGTCGGTGGTCCGCTGCGAATGCAGGCGCAGCAGGTGCTCGATGCTGGAAGTGGAATCGTCGCGCATGCGTCACGAAGAGTGGAACAGGCCACGACTGCAGGTTGCAAGAAGTACGCCAGCCGAGCGCGCGGTCTATCGACTCCGGCGCGATCGAACCGGCGGTGAAAGCCAAGCGCGGCGCGCGCGGATACGGCCGCA
>Ga0105106_10001369_pt1 | contig 17532 bp, 9 predicted proteins | sample PPLLaktember2015_5_FD_79109 | JGI IMG/M metagenome (GOLD analysis project Ga0105106, IMG submission 79109) | Freshwater sediment microbial communities from Prairie Pothole Lake near Jamestown, North Dakota, USA - PPLs Lake P8 Core (1) Depth... | ecosystem: Environmental > Aquatic > Freshwater >...
GGTCGCCGGTCGTCTCGAGCCGGCCGAGCTTGCGCAGATGGACGATCTCGCGGGCCAGGCGCCCGCCGGGCGCCAGCCGGGCGGCGAGACGTGGCAGGGCCCGCGCGAGTTCGCCCATCTCGTCGTTCACCGCGATGCGCAGGGCCTGGAAAGTGCGCGTGGCCGGATCCTGACGCCAGTCGCCCCGTGTCCGCGCGCCGACGGCTTGGGCAACGACGCGCGATAGCTCGAGCGTGCGTGTGATCGGGCGAACTTCGCGTTGCGCCGCAATTGCCGCTGCAATGGATCGAGCAAGCCGTTCTTCACCATAGTCGCGCAGCACCTCCGTCAGTTCGCGCACCGAGGCGCGGGCGAGCAATGCGGCGGCACTTTCGCCGCGAGCAGGATCCATCCGCATGTCGAGCGGTCCGTCGTGCCGGAACGAGAAGCCGCGCTCCGGATCGTCGATCTGCGGCGAAGAGATGCCGAGGTCGAGCAGCGCGCCGTCGACCCGCCCGATGCCGAGCGTGTCCAGCACACCCGGAATCTCGGAGAACCACGCGCGGCAGAACGCGAAGCGCGGATCGTCGAGCGCACGCGCAGCGTCTTCCGCCGCAGGATCGCGGTCGACCCCGACGAGGCGGCCGCGCGGCGAGAGCCGTCCGAGGATCGCGCGCGCGTGGCCGCCCCGGCCGAAGGTCCCGTCGACGTACGTGCCGTCGGCATCGTGCACCAGCGCGTCGACCGCGGCTTCGAGGAGGACGGGAACGTGTCCGGCATCGGTCATCAGAGGCTGAAGCCGTCGAGCTCGGGCGGCAACCCGTTCGCCGGAAAGGCGATCGCCTGCGCGGTCGCCTGCTGCCAGGCGGCCTCGTCCCACAACTCGAACTTGCGCCCCTGCCCGACCAGCACGACGTGCTTGTCGAGGCGCGCGTACTGGCGCAGCGCGGGCGGGATCAGCACGCGGCCGGAGGCATCGATCTCGACGTCGTCGGCGTGGCCGACGATGAGACGCTGCAGGCCCCGGATGCGCTCGTCGAACGACGACAGCTTCATCAGCCGGGACTGGATGGGCTCCCAGGCATCCAGCGGATAGAGCAGCAGGCAACGACTCGGATCGGCGGTGATCACGACCCGCGAGATGCCGTTGCCGAGGGTGTTACGGTGGCGCGACGGGATGGCAAGGCGCCCCTTGGCATCGAGCACGAGCTGCGTGACGCCGCGGAAGAGGTGCTCCCTCCCCTGGTCGCCCGCCAAGTGTTCGATCTCCGCCACGTCCGCCTCCCCCCGGGCCTTTGAGTGAGCGCTCAATCACCTGCGACCACCCCGGTCGCTTCGGAACATCGATTTCTATCGAAATCGAGCCCACTTTGACCCACTTTTTGCCACTCGGCGCCACTATACGTGCGCTCAAAACCATGGTCAATCGGTTTCCGTTTATCGAACAATGACTTAGCATTGCGATGAATGCAAACACAATTCCAATTAAAAAATAATGGGTTAGCTCAGCAAATGAATGTCGAGTCGTAAGATTGCCCTCGAAAAACAGGACAGGATCGCACGATCGTTCGACAGACCGCCTCAAGACAGCCCGCGGGCACGCTGGATGGCATATCGGCCGCCGAGGAATGGCAAAGCCGCGGGACCGTGGCGCAGTCCCGTCCGGCGCGCAGCTTCATGCCGTCGGCATGGCGTCCGCGATCTCGCGGTATCGGCAACGCGACCGCGCGGCGACGATGTACCATCCGGCGCCTCACCAACGTGTCGCACCGCATCGCGGAACCGCGTCCGGGGGGGGCGCGTCGAAAGGCATTGCGCCACACCCCCCTGTGCACCCACCGGAGTCATCGATGGCCATTCGTCCTCTCATCGTCGCCACGCTTGCCCTCTGCGGCGCGCTCGTCACCCTGCCGTCGCTGGCACAGCGCATCCCGGTCGGCACTACCGTTCCTTCCGGAGGCGTCTCCGCGTACTACGTGTTCGAGACCGGGCTGGACCAGGGCGGCGACTTCAGCGTGACCGGCTTGCTGGGGAGCCTCGACGTGCTGCACCAGTTCACGCCGGCGTTCGCCGCTGGCGTCTCGCTGCGCTACGGCTACGAGGACTGGGACTTCGCCGGTACGCCCGGCGCGTTCCGGGACACGCCGTGGGGCGACATTCACCGGCCGAGCGTCGGCTTCGTCTTCACCTACGCGCCGAACGACGACCTGCGCTTCCTCGCCGTGCCCACGGTGCAGTGGGCGTACGAGCAGGGCGCCTCGACCGGGGACGCGCTGATGGGTGGCGCGATTTTCGCGGCGACGCGCAAGTTCTCGCCGACGTTGTCGCTCGGCTTCGGCATCGGCGTCTTCGACGAACTCGAGAAGACGCGGGTCTTCCCGTTCGTGCTCCTCGACTGGCAGATCAACGAGCGCTTGCGGCTCGGCAACCCGTTCCGTGCAGGACCAGCCGGGGGTGCCGGCCTCGAACTTGCCTACAAGTTTGACGACGCCTGGGAAGTCGCCGCCGGCGGCACGTGGCGCAGCTATCGGTTCCGCCTCGACCGCGACGGCCCCTACCCGGACGGTATCGGGGAATCGCGGGGCGTCCCGTTGTTCCTGCGCACCTCCTATTCGGTCACGCGCGACGCCCGTCTGGATTTCCTTGCCGGGGTGCTGGTCGGTGGTAAGCTGATCGTGTCAGATTCGAATGGCAACGACATTGCGGAAGACGACCACGATGCCGCGCCAATCGTCGGGATTACCCTGCGAACTCGCTTCTAGCGCCATGCCGACACGCCGAATGCTCGTCGCCCTCGCCGCCGCCACGCTGCTCGGCGGCTGCACCACGCTGAACGACCGCTTCTGGGTGCCAGGCAGCGACCCGGCGATGACCTTCCTCGGCGCCGAGTACGCCGCGACGGCACGGCACTGGCCGCCGGCGACGCTGCCGAGCCTGGCGCCGATGCGCACCGAACTCATACCGGACCGCCATGGCGCGTCGTGGGAGTTGCTCGATTATCCGTGGTCGGTCTGGTGGCGTTACGACCAGCCCACCAACTGGCCGCCGCTGTAGCATTCGGGGGCGGGTGAACGATCCGCCCCGGTAGTCCCGGCAGTGCAACGGCGGGGTACCGCGCCCGCCGTATCGTGCCGAGCTTTCCCCTCCTCATCCCTTTCGTGCTGGCCCTCTGCGCCGCCCCCGCGGGCGCGCAGGATGCGGCGCGACCGTCGACCCCGGCACCGGCCGTGGCGAACTACGTGGCCTACACGCTGGTCGTCGACGGACCGGATCCGCCCGCCACCGCGTTGCGCCAGGGACTCGACCTCGTCCGCTGGCAGGCCGACGAGGAGATGACGCCCGACCTGCTGGAGCGCCTCGTGCGCGACGCGCCGCCGCAGGCGCGAAGCATCGCCGCGATCGAAGGCTTCTACGACGCTGCGATCGACGTCTCGATCGACCGCGACGTGAGCCCGATCGTGGTCAGGGTCAAGGTCGAGCCAGGGCCGCGCACGACGGTCGGCACGGTGGTGATCGACGTCACGGGACCCGCGACCCACGCCACGTCGCCCGGTCCCGGGGCTGCGGCCGGCGTGCGCGAGCGCTTCCGGCTGCGTCCCGGCGATGCCTTTCGGCAGGCGGACTGGATCGGCGCCAAGGACGCGGCGGTCCGCGACATGCGCCGCAGTCCCTACGCCGCGGCTCGCCTCACCGCGAGCGAGGCGCGCGTCGACCCGGGCCCGGCGCGCGCGGACCTCGCGCTCACGATCGACAGCGGGCCGCCGTTCCGCTTCGGCCCGATCTCCGTGCAGGGCGCGAAGCGCTACCCGGCGTCGCTGGTCGAGAACTTCAGCACGCTCGAGCGCGGCGCGCCCCATGCCGAGGCCGAAATCGACACGTACGTGCGCCGCCTCGCGGCGAGCGGCTACTTCGCGAGCGTGCAGGCGACGATCGACGTCGAGTCGGCGAACCCGGACGACGCGACCGTGAAGGTAGCGGTGATCGAGGCGCCGACACATCGCGTCGAGGGCTCGATATCGTTCAGCACGGACACGCGCTACGGCGGGCGCGTGACCTACACGAACATCAACCTCGACGACGCGGGCCTGCAGATGCGCCTCGATGCTCGCGCCGAGGACAAACTGCAGTACCTCGGCGCGGCCTTCACGCGACCGCCGACGTCCCGCGGTTGGCTCGACCGGTACACGCTGTCCGCGAAGCGCGACGACTTCCAGAACACGGTGCAGACCACGGCGGGAATCGGCGCCGAGCGGCGCGGCATCGACGAGCGCAACCAGCCGATCTTCGCGGCGACGTATTACTTCGACCGCGAGGAGCCGGAGGGCGCCGACGACGTGTCGACGCGCGCGCTCTACCTCGAGGCGGGCTACGTGTTGCGGCGCGCCGACGACCTGCTGTCGCCGACCCGCGGCTACATGGTGGAGGCGCGCGCCGGCGGCGGCGTGCCCGGGGCATCGACCGAAGGGTTCTTCCGCGGCACCGTCAGGTCGATCGGCTGGTACCCGATCGACCGGGTCACCGGGCTCACGTTTCGCGCAGACGCCGGGGGCGTGTTCGGGGCGTCGCGCGACAACGTGCCGTCGATCCTGCTGTTCCGCACCGGCGGCGACACGACGGTGCGCGGCTACGAGTTCGAGAGCCTCGGCGTGCCGCGCGGCGACGCGATCGTCGGCGGACGCTACTATGCGCTCGCGAGCGTCGAGGTCGTGCGCTGGATCAACGCGCTGTGGGGCATCGCGGCGTTCGTCGACGCGGGTGACGCCGCCGACAGCATCGGCGATCTCTCCCCGGCGCTCGGTATCGGCATCGGCGCGCGGATCGCGACGCCGATCGGCCCATTCCGGCTCGACGTCGCCTACGGTGAGGAGACGAGCAAGTGGCGGATCCATTTCTCCGTAGGATTGTCCTTCTGAGATGAGCGACGACCCGCCTCGGTCAACGCAGCAGCCCCGGCGTGCGATCGCCATCGCCGCCGCGGCCGCGATCGCCGTCGTCGCCCTGCTCGTGCTCGGCGCCGCGTACGTGGCGTCGAGCCGCGCGGTCGTGGCTATGCTCGACTATGCGGTCGAGCGCTCCGGTGGTCGATTCGCGTACGAAGGCGCGCGCGGATCGGTGTTCGGCACGATGCACTTGGATCGGCTCCACTTTCGCGACGGCACGACGCGTGTCGTCGCGGAGGACGTCGAGATCGCCCTCTCGCCGCGTGCGCTGCTCGAGTCGCGCCTCGTCCTGCCGCGCGTCACCGCGAGGCGTGTCGAGGTCGAAATGCCGCCGGGAGAGGCGCGGGACACGCCCGTCCCGGCATCGCTCGCGCTGCCGCTGCCGATCGACATCGCCGGGATCCTGATCGGGCGCGTCGACTGGAAGGCGGGGGCGCGCCAGGGCACGCTCGACCACGTGTCGCTGTCGTATGCGGGCGACGCCGACGGCCACCGGGTGCGCGACCTCGAGGTGCGTGCGTCGGGCGCGACGCTGACCGGCGCGATCGAGGTCGGCGCGTCACCACCGTTCACGGTGGGCGGAAGCGCCAGCCTCACGCTGGACGCGCCCCACCCGCGAGGTCGCGTCGAGGCGACGCTCGGCGGCAATCTCCTGGCGCTGGACGTCGACGCGCGGGGCAAGGTCATGGACATCGCCGCCACGGCGCGCGCGCGGCTCGCGCCGTTCGCCGCCGAGCCGCTGGTCGAGGCGCGTGCCGGCGCGACCGCGATCGACCTCGCGCAGCTCGGGTCGGGTTGGCCCGCGACGCTGCTCGACGTGACGGTCACGGCCGAGCCGGCGCGAGGCGGCTACACGGGTACGATCGAAGCGAAGAACGCCATGCCCGGGCCGCTCGATGCCTCGCGCGTGCCCGTCGCCGAGGTGCGCGCGAACGCGACGCTCGAAGGCGACATGCTGGCGCTCGAGGGACTCGCCGCGAGGTTCGTCGACGGCGCGTCGGCCAGCGGCAACGGCTCGATCGACGTACGCACCGGAAGGAGCCGCTGGCAACTCGCGATCCGCAACCTCGACCTTGCCGTGCTCCACGGCGCGCTCGCGCGCACAAGGCTCGCCGGCTCGCTCGATGCCGACCTGCAGCAGGACGTCCAGGTGGTGCGCGGCGACGTGCGCCAGGACGACCTGCGGCTTGCGTTCGACGCGCGCTACGATGGCCGCGAAATCGTCGCCTCGAGGCTCGTCGCCGCGGCCCGGGGCGGGGAGGCCACGGGCAGCGGCCGCATCGCGCTCGACGCGGCGAAGACCTTCTCGATCGACGCGCGCATGCGACGCTTCGATCCCTCCCGCTTCGGCCGGTTTCCCGCGGGCACGCTCGACGGCACGGCGACCGCCCGCGGCACGCTCGCGCCCCTCGCGATCGAGGCCGAAGTCGCCGTGGCAACCGGAAGCCGGCTCGCCGGGCTTCCCGCGCATGGTCGGGCACAGGGGCGGTTCACGCGCACGGACGTCGCTTCGCTCACCGCCGACGTGACGCTCGGCACGACGACGCTGCGTGCCGACGGAGGCTATGGCCGGCCCGGCGACCGGCTCGCGATCGCGCTGGCGTCGAAGCGACTGGAGGAGTTGTCGCCCCTTCTGCGGGGTGCGCCGCGCCCGCTCGCCGGCGCGATCGACGGGCGTGCGACCGTCGAGACCACCGATCGCGGCGTCTCGATCGCGCTCGTCGCCAAGGGCGAGAAGCTCGCGGCGGGTCCCGATTACGCCTTCGCCACGCTCGCCGTCGACGGCACCGCGTTCGTCGCCGCACCGTTCCTGCCCCCGCGCCTCGACGGGATCGCCGTGGACACGCTCGAATTCGCCGCCACCGGCGCGCGCACGCCTGCCGGGGCCGTGGCAAGCGCGCGCGGACGCCTCGCCGGCAACGCGGCGGCGCACACGCTGACGCTCGATGCGACGACCGAGCAGGGACGTGTCGAGGGCCGCCTCGCGGGCGCGCTCGCCACGGCGCCGGGGCGCATCGAATGGCGTGGCCGCGTGGAGTCGCTCGCCGTGCGCGACGCAAGCGGCATCGCGCCACTCGCACTCGCCGCGCCGGTCGCGATCGAAGTCGCGGCCAACCGCGTGTCCGTCGGGCCGGCGAAGTTCCATTCCGGGGGTGCTCAACTCGAGATCGACAAGCTGGAGTGGAGCGGCGGTGCACTCGCGACCCGCGGACGATTCCGTGGCCTGCCGGTCGCCCCGCTGGTCCGGCAGGCCGGCATCGAGTCCGGATGGCGGAGCGACCTCACGCTGGGCGGCGCGTGGGACGTCACGTCCGCGCCCGACTGGCGCGGCACGATACGCATCGCCCGCGAAGGCGGCGACGTGTACGTCGACGATCCCGGCAGCGAAGGCGCCTCGCGGATCGCGCTCGGGTTCGAGACGCTGGTCGTCGATGCACGCCTCGACGGCCCTCGCCTGACCGGCACGGGCGAGCTGCGTGCGAAGCTGGCGGGCAGCACGCTCGTCGATTTCGTGGTGAACGCGCCGGCGGGCAGCCGGCATCCGTTCACGGCGTCGGCGCCGCTGACCGCTTCGGTGCGCGCGCACCTCCCCTCGCTCGCCGCACTGCAGCCGTGGCTCGGCACCGCCGCGCGCATGCAGGGCCAGGCGATCGCCCAGGTCAACGTGAGCGGCGTGCTCGGCAAGCCCGTGCTCGCCGGCCAGCTCGTCGGCTACGGGCTCCGGCTCGACATGCCACAGTACGGCATCAACTGGCGTGATGGTCGGCTGCGCATCGCCAGCGGGCCCGAAGGGCTTGCACTCGAGGAATTCGAGATCACCGGCGGCAGCGGGCGCTTCGCTGCGAGCGGCACGATCGCGCTGCCGCGCGACGGCGGCGGCGCCGGCGAGGGCTCGCGCATCACGTGGCGCGCCGAGGACTTCCGGGCGCTCAATCGACCGGACATGCGCGTGGTCGTCGACGGCGAGGGTACGCTCGCCGCCGTGGGCCGGCGACTCGTGGTGCGCGGCGAGCTCAAGGCCGACGAGGGCAACTTCGAATACCGGTCGGCCGCGGACACGACGCTCGCCGAGGACATCGTCGTCGTCGGGCGCCCGCGGCCCGCGCGCGCGCGACCCGCCGACGTCGCGATCGGCGACATGCCGCTCGAGCTCGACCTCGCGCTCGACCTCGGGCGCGACCTGCGCTTCGCCGGCGAGGGCCTCGACACGCGCCTCTCCGGGCGTCTCAAGCTGACGTCGCGCGCCGGCGGCGTGCTCGAGGGCCGCGGCACGATCCGCACGGTGCGCGGCACGTACTGGGCCTTCGGCCAGCGGCTCGACATCGATCGCGGCCGGGTGATCTTCGACGGGCCGCTCGCCAATCCCTCGCTCGACATCGTCGCGCTGCGCAGGAACCTCGCGGTCGAGGCCGGCGTCGAGATCACGGGCAACGTGCGCGCGCCGATCGTGCGTCTCACCTCCCGGCCGCCGGTGCCCGACAGCGAGAAGCTGTCGTGGCTGCTCACCGGCGGGCCCTCGGGCAGCGCGTCGGCGAAGGAGGCGGCAGCGCTCTCGGCGGCGACCGCGGCGCTGATCGGCCGCGGCGGCGTGTCGCTGACGCAGAGCGTCGCACAGTCGATCGGCCTCGACGAGTTCACGGTCGGCCAGCGGGCGTCCGGCGCCGGCGCCGACGCACTGGAAGGACAGGTCGTCACCGTCGGCAAGCGGCTTACCGACCGGCTCTACATCGCCTACGACCAGGGGCTCACGATCGCCACCCAGGCGCTGCGCATCGAATACGTGCTGTCGCGCTTCTTCACGGTGGCCGCCTTTGCCGGGACGTCGAGCGGCATCGCGCTCAACTTCCGCCGCAGCTGGCGCTAGGCACGCACCCGATACGAGGCGGCGCGCTACGGCTTCAGGTGCTCGCCGAGGAACTTCGCGACGCGCCCGTAGAAGTCGAAGCGGTTCGCTTCGCGCAGGAAGCCGTGCCCTTCGTCCCCGTAGACCACCCAGTCGACGCGCACGCCGTTGTTCATGAGCGCGTCGCGCATGCGCTCGCCGTGGACGACCGGCACCCGACGGTCGGCGCCGCCGTAGGCCATCAGCACCGGCGCGCGGACCTTCGCCGCGTTGGCGAGCGGTGACGTCGCGCGAAACTGCGCGGCGTCGCGCTCGGGATCGCCGATCAGCTCCTTCGCGTTGTAGCGCAGGAAGTCCGTGTCGCTCATGTCCGACCAGGTCACGTCGAACATGAGCATGATGTCGGTGACGCCGAGGTAGTTGATGCCGCAGCGGTACCGCTCGGGATCGCGGGCGAGCCCCATCATCACCGCGTAGCCGCCGTAGCTCGCGCCCATGATGCACACGCGCGATGGATCGATCGTGCCGCGCTTCGCCAGCCAGTCGATGCCGTCCAGGAGGTCGTCCTGCATCGCGCGACCCCACTGCTTCCAACCCGCCTGGAACAGCCGGCGACCGAAGCCCGTGCTGCCGCGAAACTCCGGCTCGAGCACGGCGTAGCCCTGCGCCGCGAGGAAGGCCGGCTCGTCGCGCCAGTGCCACGTGGCGCCGCGCACCCACGGACCGCCGTGCACATAGAGCACGAGCGGCAGCGCCTTGGCCTCGCGTCCCGGCGGCAGCGTCACGTAGGCAGGGATTTCCAGGCCGTCGCGCGCGGGATAGCGGACGGGCTCGCGCCTCGGCATCGCCTCCGGCGTGATCGCCTTGCGCTCCGCGGCGACGAACTCCAGCCGCCGTGCGTCGAGGTCGTAGAGGTGCCAGGCGCCCGGATCGACATCGGAGGACGAACGGATCAGCAGCCGGTTGCCCCCGCGCGACAGGTCGTGATGCCTTCCCGGCAGCGCCTTGTCCACGCTCGCCGCGATCCGCGCCCATTCGTCGTCGAACCATGCGTAGCCGGGCCGCGCGCCCTCATAGCGCAGGCCGACGATGCGCTTCGCGCGGCGGTCGTAGACGAGACCCGACGTCAGATCGACGTGCGGGTGCGCGGCGAGCAGCTCGCCCGGCGCGTTCTTCGCGGCGTCGAAACGGTAGAGTGCGGCGGTGTCGCGCCCGATGTTCGACGCCACGATCATGCTGCCGTCGCCGTCGAACGCCACCGGAACGATGCCGGGCTCGCCGTATCGGTACTCGCCGATCAGCTGCCACTTCGCGTCGGCCGCGGGCCGCCACCACGAGCGCTGGATCGTGCCCTTCTCCACCGTCACCACGCCGCGCGCCACGCCGGCGCGGTCGGCGACCCAGGCCACGGAGTCCCCTGGGCGCTCGAAGGTGATGAGGTTCGCGCGACCGGTCACCGTATTGACGCGGACGAGGTCGGGGAAGTCGGCATTGCGGTCATTGGCGGTCGCCAGGATGTCGCTGCTGCCGTCGTCTAGCGTCGAGTGGAAGCGCGTGTAGCGGCCGCCCGGCCCGTCGATGATCCTGAAATCGCTGCCGTCGCGGTTCACCGCGTACAGGCCGCCGACGCGCTGCTCCCCCAGCCCCGCCTGCAGGTCGATCGTGGTGAACACGAGCCGGTCGTCGTTCGCCCACGCGAACCAGCGGATGTCCTCGCCGTCGACGCGCGCGACCGGCTTCGGCGTCCGGGTGTCGAGCTCGAGCACCGCGAGCGCGAGCCGCCCGCGCACCGGCACGAGCGCGCCCACGTACTTGCCCGACGGTGAGAGCGCGAGCCCGGCGAAGTCGGAGTGTGCGAAGTACGGCTCGGGCGACTGCGGCGCGTCGGCCGCGCACGCGAGCGTCGCCACCGCCGCGAGCGCCAGCGCGCCGCCGAGCCGCGCCGCGCCGATCCGGATGCGATTGACCATGGCCCATGCTCCGCGGTGTCCGCAACGTGCACCAAGTCTAGCGCAGGGTGCACAGTGGGGTGGCGCACGCGTGACCGGCCGCGACCGCGGCACCGCGAACCGTGCTTGGACGCGATCGCGGGCCGCCCGCCATTGTTGCGTACACGTCCCGGCGCGGCGCCCCGCGATGGTGCACCTCGTCGGTCACGCGGGTTCTTCTGCGCGAAGTGTGAAAAAATCCGCAGATCGCCGGCCCAGGCTGGCAAGACCGGAACAAGCATGTCCGAAGGCACCCACTACACCGTCGAAGTGACCCCGCGCCTGCCGAAGGCGCTGTCCCGCCTCTCGGAGCTCGCGGACGACCTCTGGTACTCGTGGGACCGGCCCGCGCGCAACCTGTTCTCGCGCCTCGACCCTGCGCTCTGGCACGCGGTCAACCAGAGCCCGAAGGGACTGTTGCAGCAGGTCGACCAGGCGCGGCTCGACAGCGCCGCCGAGGATTCGGTCTACCTCACCAACCTGAACCGCGTGTTGTCGGCCTACGACACGTACATCAGCACCGGCGTGCGGCGGGGCGAGGTCGACGAGTTCGGTCCCGACGACCTGATCGCCTACTTCTGCGCCGAGTTCGGGTTCCACGAGAGCCTCCCGATCTACTCCGGCGGCCTCGGCATCCTCGCCGGGGACCACTGCAAGGCGGCCAGCGACCGCGGCCTGCCCTTCGTCGCCGTCGGCCTGCTCTACCGGCAGGGCTACTTCACGCAGACGATCGACGGCGACGGCAACCAGCAGGCCACCTACTTCGACGCCGACTTCGAGGCGCTGCCGATCCAGCCGGTGCACGATGCCACCGGCACCGAGATCTTCGTCGACGTCGAGCTGCCGGGCCGGGTGGTACGCGTCAAGGTCTGGCAGGCGAAGGTCGGCCACGTGCGGCTCTACATGCTCGACACGGACGTCCCGGGCAACAGCGACGCCGACCGCGGCATCGCGCACCGGCTCTACGGCGGCGACCGCAAGACGCGCCTCGAGCAGGAGATCGTGCTCGGCGTCGGTGGCGTGCGCGCGCTCGTCGCGCTCGGGCATCAGCCGACCGTCTGGCACAGCAACGAGGGGCACGCCGCGTTTCAGGTGCTGGAGCGCGCGCGCATCACGATCGCGAAGCACGGCGTCGACTTTGCCACGGCGATCGAGGCGGTCGCGGCCAACACCGTGTTCACGACGCACACCGCGGTGCCGGCCGGCCACGACCACTTCGCCGACGACATGATCGGCACCTACTTCGCCGACTACTGCCATGCCGTCGGCGTCACGCCGCAGGAGCTCCTCGCGCTGGGTCGCACGCCGCTCAGCCAGGACTTCAACATGACGGCGCTCGCCGTGCGCGGCAGCCGGTACCAGAACGGCGTGTCGCGCATCCACGGCGGCGTGTCCTCCGAAATGCTGCGCGACCTCTGGCCGCAGGTGCCGCCGCACGAGAGCCCGATCGACCACGTCACCAACGGTGTCCACGCGCTCACGTTCGTTGCGCCCGAGTGGCACGACATCTTCGAGCGCTTCCTCGGCGTCGACTGGTCACAGCGGCTCACCGACCGCGGCTACTGGGACCGCGTGCACCGCATCCCGGACACGATGTTCTGGAGCGTCCGCGAGTACCTGAAGGCGCAGATGCTCCACCTGGTGCGCCGGCGCATACGCGACCAGCTGGTGAGGAACCGCGGCAGCGAATCGCACCTCGACCGCCTGTTCCGCTACGCCGACCCGAACAACCCGAACGTGCTGACGATCGGCTTCGGGCGCCGCTTCGCGACGTACAAGCGCTCGACGCTCCTGTTCCAGGACCTCGACATGCTGCGGCAGATCATCGGCAACCCCGAGCGGCCGGTGCTCTTCATCTACTGCGGCAAGGCGCATCCCGCCGACCAGCCGGGACAGGACCTGATCCGCCGCATCATGCAGGTGGCGAAGATGCCCGAGTTCGTCGGGCACATCCTGCTCGTCGAGGGCTACGACCTGCGGCTCGCGCGGCGGCTGGTCGCCGGCGTCGACGTCTGGCTCAACAATCCCATCTACCCGCTCGAGGCATCGGGAACGTCGGGCATGAAGGCGTCGATGAACGGCGCGATCAACCTGTCGATCCTCGACGGATGGTGGGACGAGGGTTACGACGGGGGCAACGGCTGGGCGATCAAGCCGGCCTCCGACCACGTCAACCAGGAGCAGCGCAACGCCGACGAGTCCCGCACGCTCTACGAACTCCTGCAGGACCACGTGATACCGCTCTACTACGCGCGGGACGGCCTCGCCTACTCGCCGGGCTGGGTGGCGATGGCGAAGCGCGCGATGTCGTCGATCCTGCCGCATTTCAGCTCGCGCCGCATGCTCGACGAATACGTGTCCAAGTTCTACGTGCCGGCGTCGATCGGCGGGCGCCGCTACACAGCGAACGGCTGGGCCACCGCGCGCGACGTCGCCGCCTGGAAGGCGCGGGTGCACGGTGCCTGGCACGGCGTCGCTATGCGCCGCGTGGATGCCCCGGTGGCACGCATCGCGTTCGGCGAGACGGTGAAGGTCGCCGTGGAGGTGACGCTGAACGGCCTGTCCACCGACGACGTCGCCGTGGACCTCATGCTCCGCCAGATGCACGAGGTCAACCAGCCATGGCAGCAGCACAACCTCGTGCCATCGGGCGTCACCGACGGCACCGCGCGCTACGAGCTCGAGCTCTCGCCGGACATCTGCGGCAAGCTCGACTACCGGATCCGGGCGTACCCGCACCACCCGCGGCTCACGCACCGCTTCGAGGTCGGGCTGATGCGCTGGCTCTAGGCTCGACGCTGCGCCGCCAGCGATTCGTACAGGCGGCCGTACTGCGCGGCCGCCGCAGCCCAGCTGAAGTCGCGCGCCATCGCGATCTTCTGCAGCTTGCGCCACAGCCTCGGCCGGTGCCAGAGCGCAATCGAGCGCGCGACCGCCGCCCACAACGCGTCGGGCGTCGGCTGGCCGAACACGAAGCCGCTCGCCGTGCCCTCCGCGAGCGTGTCCGGCGTGCAGTTCACGACCGAATCGGCGAGGCCGCCGGTCGCGTGCACGATCGGCGGCGTGCCGTAGCGCTGGCTGTACATCTGGTTCATCCCGCAGGGCTCGAAGCGCGACGGCATCAGGAACATGTCCGCGCCCGCCTCGATCCGGTGCGCGAGCCCCTCGTCGAAGCCGATGCGCACGCCGAACTGGCCGGGGAACCGGTCCGGCAGCGCCCCGATGGCGAGCGCCAGGTCGCGCTCGCCGGCCCCGAGCACGACGAGCTGCGCCGGGATCGCCGCGAGCTCGTCGGCAATCGCGAGCACGAGATCGATGCCCTTCTGCTGCGTGAGTCTCGAGACGATGGCGAACAGCGGCACGTCGTCGCGCACCGCGAGGCCGAACTCCGCCTGCAGCGCCGCCTTGTTGCCCGCCTTGCGCCACAGCGTCGTTCCCCGGTAGCGCACCGGAAGGTGCGGATCGGTCGACGGATCCCAGGCGTCGACGTCGATGCCGTTCTGGATGCCGTGGAGGTCGGCGGTGCGGTCGGCGAGCAGCCCCTCGAGCCCCATGCCGAGCGGCACGTCCTGGATTTCGCGCGCATACGTCGGGCTGACGGTGGTGATCGCATCGGCGTAGTAGAGCGCCGCCTTCAGGAAAGACAGTTGCCCGAAGTATTCCACGCCGTGGATCGCGAACGCCGCGGGGGGCACACCCAGCGGGGCGAGCCAGGTCGCGTCGAACACGCCCTGGAAGGCGAGGTTGTGGATCGTGATCACGCTCGCGGCCCGCGCGCCCCCCCACATCGCGAGATATGCGGGGGCGAGGCCGGTCTGCCAGTCGTGGGCGTGCACGACCTGCGGCGTCCACTGTATGGGCGAACCCGGGCTCGCCAACGCGGCGGCCACGTGTGAAAGGAGGCCGAAGCGGCGGGGATTGTCCTCGAAGTCGAGCCCGTCCGGTCCCTGGTACGGCCCGCCGGCACGCTCGTAGAGCTCGTCGTTGACGACCGCGAGCAAGGGCACGCCCGAAGGCGTCGTGCCGGCGACGAGCCGGGCGCCGGGCAGCTCCGCGAATGGGCCGATCGTGGCCACCTCCCGCGTGGCGCCCGCGCCGGCGAGCACTGCCGGGTAGCCGGGCACGAGCAGCCGCACGTCGTGGCCGAGCGCGCGCAGCGCCGGCGGCAGCGAGGCGACGACGTCCGCCAAGCCGCCGGTCTTGACGAACGGGGCGCACTCGGAGGCGGTGAACAGCACGCGGACAGGCATCGATCGAGCGGACGTATCGGGGGCCGAATCCGCTATTCTGCCAACGTTGCGCGCGCGACCCGCGCGGCGCGGCTTCTTCGACCCCGTGGGGACCCGGAACTCGACTCTGGATGGCCAAAACGACGCTCCCGCCAATCGGCCCCGACACGGTGCTCGCCGGCGACATCGGCGGCACCAACGCGCGCTTCCGGCTCGCGCCGGCAAGCCGGCCGGCCGAGCCGATCGTCGACCGCGTGTTGCCCGTCGCCGGGCACGCGACGTTCGAGGACGCGCTCGCGACGTTTCTTGCCGAAGCCGGCGCCAGCGCGCCGCGGACCGCGGCCATCGCGGTCGCCGGACCGGTGCAGGGATCGACGGCGACGCTCACCAATGCACCCTGGACGATCGACGCCGGCGCGGTCGCCCGCCGCTTCGGCATCGCCCGGGTCCGACTTGCCAACGACTTCGAGGCCGCCGCCGCGGGTATCGGGCACCTGCCGCCCGAGAGCCTCGATTCCCTGCAGCGCGGGGCGCGGCAGGCCGAGGCGCCGCGCCTGGTGATCGGGGCCGGGACGGGCCTTGGCGTCGCTTTCACCATCCCGATGCCGGGGGACCCGCGGATCCTCGGTGGCGAAGGGGGGCACGTTCCGTTCGCGCCGCAGGACGAGGAGCAACGCGCGCTGCACGACTTCGTGGCCGCCGAGGTCGGGCGCGTGACGGCCGAGCACCTGCTCTCGGGGGCGGGACTCGTGCGTCTTCACGCGTTCGCGCGGGCGCGCACCGGCACCGCCGCGCACGATGACCTGCCGCAAGGTGCGGCGTCGGTGACCGAGCGGGCGCAGGGCGACGATCCGGCCGCGCGACGAGCGGTCGCGCTGTTCTGCACGATCCTCGGCGCCGTCGCCGGGGACCACGCGCTCACGCTGATGACGCGGGGCGGCGTCTTCGTCGCGGGCGGCATCGCGCCCAGGATCGCCGCAGCGCTCGCCGACGGGCGATTTCTCGCCGCCTTCCGCACCAAGGGCGTGCACGCCGCGCTGATGGAAACGATTCCGGTCGACCTCGTGCGCGACGACCGGCTCGGCCTGACCGGGGCCGCAGCGCTGGCGGCCGCGCAACATGAGTGAACGATACGGCCCCGAGAGCCCGTGCCGTTGACACCGCTCAAACGCCGCGCGTCGCGGGGGCGCTAAGGTGGGGCTGGAGACTGGTCCGCGGGACCCGCGAAGCATGTGTCCCGCGGACCGAAACGCAGCATGCAACGCAGACGTTCAGGCCGGCACGAGCACCAGCGCGGCGAGCGGTGGCAGCACCAGCGCAAGGGTCGCCGGACGCGACGGATGGCCCGGTTTGGCGATGATCTCGCCGCGGTTGCCGAGGTCTCCGCCGCCATAGTGCCGGGAGTCCGTGTTGACGAGTTCCCGGTAGGCGCACGCGCGCGGCACCCCCACGTGGTAGTCGTTGCGCGGCACCGGTGTGAAATTGAGCGCCACGATGACGAAGCTGCCGTCGCGGGCGCGCCGCACGAACGAGAGCACCGAGCGGGCCGAGTCGTCGACGTCCAGCCACTCGAAGCCGCCCTGCTCGAAGTCCTGGTCGTGGAGCGCCGGAACGTCCCGGTACAGACGGCCGAGATCGCGATACAACCGCTGCACGCCGGCGTGGGCCTCGAGCCCGAGCTGGGGCCACGCGAGCTCGCCCCGCTCGCTCCACTCCGGCCCCTGCGCGAACTCGTTGCCCATGAACGAGAGCTTCTTGCCCGGGTAGGTCATCTGCCACGCGACGAGCAGCCGGGCGTTGGCGAACTGCTGCCATGGGTCGCCGGGCATCTTGCCGAGGAGCGAACGCTTGCCGTGCACGACCTCGTCGTGGGAAAGCGGCAGCACGAAGTTCTCGGTGTAGGCGTAGAGCTGGCCGAACGAGAGCATCCGGTGGTGATAGCGCCGATGCACCGGGTCGCGCCGCATGAACTCGAGCGTGTCGTGCATCCAGCCCATGTTCCACTTCATCGTGAAGCCGAGCCCGCCCGCGTCGACAGGGCGCGAGACCATCGGCCACGCCGTCGATTCCTCGGCGATCGTCACCGCGCCGGGGAAGCGTCCGTGCACGAAGGTGTTCATGTCGCGCACGAAATCGATCGCCTCGAGGTTCTCGCGTCCGCCGTAGCGGTTGGGAATCCATTCGCCGGCGGCACGCGAGTAGTCGAGATAGAGCATCGAGGCGACCGCGTCGACGCGCAAGCCGTCGAGGTGGAACTCGGACAGCCAGTAGCACGCCGAGGAGAGCAGGAACGAGCGCACCTCCGGCCGGCCGTAGTTGAACACGTGCGTGCCCCAGTCGGGATGGCGTCCGACGCGGGGGTCGGCGTGCTCGTAGAGCGCCGTGCCGTCGAAGTGCGCGAGGGCGAAGGCGTCGCCGGGAAAGTGTCCCGGCACCCAGTCGAGGATCACGCCGAGGCCCGCCTGGTGGCAGCGGTCGACGAACGCGCGGAAGTCGTCGGGCGTGCCGTGGCGCGACGTCGGCGCGAAGTAGCCGGTGGTCTGGTAGCCCCA
>Ga0105106_10001371_pt1 | contig 17517 bp, 14 predicted proteins | sample PPLLaktember2015_5_FD_79109 | JGI IMG/M metagenome (GOLD analysis project Ga0105106, IMG submission 79109) | Freshwater sediment microbial communities from Prairie Pothole Lake near Jamestown, North Dakota, USA - PPLs Lake P8 Core (1) Depth... | ecosystem: Environmental > Aquatic > Freshwater >...
AGGATGTGATCGCGGGCGTCCACGGGGTGCCGGCCGCGTTGACAACCGACGATATCAATATCGTTTTTCGCAACCGCGTCGTCAATCTCCGCAAGATTTTCCCGTACATTCCCAAGTCGCTCAACCGGATCCTGATGCACTTTTCCGAAACCACCAACCGCTTTTATCTGAACACCGGGGAAATGCTCGAGGATCTGCGGGAGGCGCGCTCGGCCATGGCCACGACCCCATAGATCGCAGGGCCACTTTCGGTCACGCGCGGCATGGGGCAAAAATAGACGCTGGATCGCGGTTCATTTTGGAAAGGGGGGTGCTGTGAAGGGGTCTAATCGTAATATTCTAGTAGCCGTTGATGACTCTGACAACTCCCGCCGGGCCGTGGAATACGTCGCCGACCTGATAGGCGGTCTGCCGGGTTTCAAGGTCGCGGTGCTGCACGTCATTGCGGAACCCGAGGACGATTTTTTTCCGACGGCCGCCGAGAAGGATGCCTGGATGAAGCGCGAAGGCGAGCGCATCCAGAGGGTGCTCGCCTCCTACCGCGAGATCCTGCTGACCGCCGGCTTCACGGATGAGGCGGTCAAGACCCGCAGCACCATCAAATACTGCCCTTCCCTGGCCGAGTGCATCCTGCAGGAGCAGCCCGATGACTACGGCACCCTGGTGGTGGGGCGCAAGGGGCGCACCCGCACCGAGGAGTTCCTCTTCGGCAGCGTGTCCTCGAAAATCGTGGATCATGCCAAGGAATCCACGGTCTGGGTGGTCAGCTGAAACCGAGGTTGCGGTCGCCGGCAGCCCGAACCGCTGCGCCGCTGAAGGTCGTCTGACAGGGCCGGAAGGTGATGCGCCCCAGGGTTCGACCGGACCGCTGGCAGCGCGTAAACGCCAATTCTTCTCATCCACAGGGGGAGGGCCGTATGCAGAAAAAAGATTTCATCCGGCAGGTTAACGTCGGTAGTAAAAGATACCGGATTTATGATATAAATAAGCTAGAAAAATATGGGATTGCGGCCATCGCCAGGCTACCTTTCGCCATCCGCATCCTGGTGGAGAACCTGCTGCGCAAATTGGACGGTAGGGTTGTGCGGGAGGAAGACCTGCGCAGCATCGCCGGTTGGCAGAAAACCTACGACACCCCGGTGGAGATTCCCTACCACCCCGCCCGGGTCCTGATGCAGGATTTTACCGGGGTGCCGGCCGTGGTGGATCTGGCCGCCATGCGGGACGCGGTCAAAACCCTCGGCGGCGACCCCCAAAAAATAAACCCGCTCGTGCCGGTGGAGCTGATTGTCGACCACTCGGTGCAGGTGGATCACTTCGGCACCGTCAATGCCCTGCGGGACAACGTCGCCCGGGAATACGAGCGCAACGGCGAACGCTACGGCCTGCTCAAGTGGGCTCAGAAGAGTTTCAAGAACTTCAGCGTGGTTCCCCCCAACTCCGGCATCTGCCACCAGGTCAACCTCGAGTATCTGGGCCGCGTGATGATTGCCGAGGATGCCGGCGGGGCCATGCTGGCCTATCCGGATACCCTGGTGGGGACCGACTCCCACACCCCCATGATCAACGGCATCGGGGTCATGGGCTGGGGCGTCGGCGGCATCGAGGCCGAGGCCGTGATGCTGGGACAGCCCTACTATATGACCATCCCCGAGGTGATCGGCGTGCGCATGCGCGGTGCCCTGCAGGCGGGGGTGACGGCCACCGACTTGGTGCTGGCGGTGACCGAGATGCTGCGCGCCGAGGGGGTGGTGGAAAAGTTCGTGGAGTTCTTCGGCCCCGGGATCAAGAACCTGACGGTGACCGACCGGGCGACGATCTCCAACATGACCCCGGAATACGGCGCCACCCTGGGGTATTTTCCCATCGACGACAAGACCATCGCCTATCTTCACACCACCAACCGATCCGAGCGGGCCGAACGGGTCGAGGCCTGCGCCAAGGCCCTGGGGGTGTTCTATACCGGCTCTGAAACGCCCGACTACACCAAGGTGCTGGAGTTTGATCTCGGCGCGGTCCAGCCCGCCGTGGCCGGCCCCGCGCGGCCCCAGGACCGCATTGCCCTCGGCGACCTTAAGCCGGCCTTCGCCGCGGTCCTCGGCTGCCGGTACGACCGGGACACGGATATCGCCGATATCTCCACTTTTCACAACGAATCCGGCACCCAGACCGCTCGGCAGGGCGCCTGTGAGCCCGGCGCAAAAAAACGCTTCGATGTGGGTCTCAACCGCAACCATTACCGCATCGGGGACGGCAGCATCGTGATTGCCGCCATCACCTCGTGCACCAACACCTCCAACCCCTCGGTGATGCTGGGGGCCGGCCTGGTTGCCAAGAAGGCCGTGGCACGCGGCATCCGCGTGCCGCCTTATGTCAAAACCTCCCTGGCGCCGGGTTCCAAGGTGGTGGTCCGCTACCTGGAGGACGCCGGTCTCAGCCCCTACCTCGATGCCCTGGGGTTCCATTTGGCCGGCTTCGGGTGCACCACCTGCATCGGCAACAGCGGGCCGCTGCACCCTGCGATCGAAAAGATCATCGCTGAAAACGATCTGACCGTCGCGGCCGTGCTCTCGGGCAACCGTAATTTCGAGGCCCGCATCCACCAGAGCATCAAGGCCAACTTCCTGGCCTCGCCGATGCTGGTGGTGGCCTTCGCCCTGGCCGGCCGGATCGATATCGACCTTACTGCGGAGCCGCTTTCGTTCGACCCCAACGGCGAGCCGGTCTTTCTCGAGGACATCTGGCCCAGCACCGAGGAAATCGCGGCGCTGACCCACACGCACGTCAAACAGGCCTTTTATGCCGAGGAGTACGGCCGGATTTTCGAGGGCGACGAGTTCTGGAAAGCCATGCCGGTGACCGAAAGCACCACCTTTGACTGGAAGCCTGAATCCACCTACATCAAAAACCCCCCGTACTTTCAGGGGTTCGACCTGGGCCTCAAAAAGCCCGGCGACATCAGCGGGGCCCGGACGCTGCTGGTTTTAGGCGACAGCGTCACCACCGACCATATCTCGCCGGCCGGGGCGATTCCCGAGGCCTACCCCGCCGGCCGCTATCTCCGCGACCAGGGCGTGGCGGCCGCCGATTTCAACTCCTACGGCTCGCGCCGCGGAAACCACGAGGTCATGATGCGCGGGACGTTCGGCAACATCCGGATCAAAAACAAACTGGTGGCCCCCCGCGAGGGCAGCTTCACGCGTAAATTCCCGGACGCGGACGAGGTCTATGTCTACGAGGCGGCCAGCGCCTACCAGGCCGAAGGGGTGCCCCTGGTGGTTCTGGGGGGCAAGGAATACGGCACCGGCTCCTCGCGTGACTGGGCCGCCAAGGGGACCACGCTCCTGGGTGTCCGGGCGGTCATCGCCGAATCCTACGAGCGCATTCACCGCAGCAATCTGGTGGGAATGGGGGTCCTGCCGCTGATGTTCCTGAGCGGGGACAGCTGGCAGAGTCTGGGTCTCGACGGCTCCGAGTCCTACGCGATCACCGGGGTTGAGAACATGCAGCCCCGCAAGCATCTGATGGTCAAGGCGGTCCGCAATGACGGCCGCGAAGTCGACTTCACGGTGCGTGCGCGGCTGGACACCGACGTGGACGTCGATTATTTCGAAAACGGCGGAATCCTGCCTTACGTGCTGCGCAAGGTGATGCAAGGCACCTGAGGTGGCGGGTCTGCGCCCAAGCGGACCTGAAGCTTATGAAATTCACGGGGCCCAGAGGGCGGCCGGACCGGCCGGCCTTTGGGCCTTTTTTACACCCGGCCCTGAGATGCGGCCGCAGCGGTTTTCGCACCCGCAGATCCATCCGCCGGCGCAGCCTCGCCGATCTGGTGCATGCGTTGGATCATTTCCAGATCCCTGCGGGTTCTGGCCGTCATCCGGAGCTCCACCGCTTCGCGCTTCAGCCCCATCAGGACCGTGTAGGCGTGGTACTTGGTTCTGCAGAAAAAGATGTCGAACGGCGCCTGGCGGGCTTGTTCGCGGAAGATTCGGATGCCGGGGATTTCCTCCAGCTGCGTGTATTCGAATTGGGCGTTGATCAGCAGGGGTTCGATGTCGTGTTTGTTCTGCCAGGGGATGCAGGCCCCCAGCATGCCGAGGTCGGGATCCATGATGGCGCGCAGCTTCTCCGTGACCCCGCCGACCGCCAGGATGATGTCGCCGGTGAGGGAGCCGGTCACCCCGTAGGTCTGGTTAACCGGCTGTTGGATGAAGTCCGAGATCAGGGCGACGTCCATGGCCACGGAGGCGCTGTCCCCCTCCACCCCGCCGTGGGCCTGGATGTATTCCACGTGCATTTCGTAGCCCACATGCGGCGCCCCGATGGTTTTTAGCACGTTCTTGATCGACGCGCGCACGTTCTGGGCCGCGGCCTTGGCGATATCGCCGGTTTTGCCGGGGGCGATGACCGTGTCGGATGCGCTGGCGCCGATCTGGCAGTGGATCGGCAGCGGCTGGCCGTACATCTGGCCGCTGGAGCGGGACTGGACCACCGCCAGCCCCACCACGTAGCCGACGGCATCGGTCATGGCGCTGATGTACTTTTTGAGGTCCTTCTTGTGCTCCTGGATTTCGCGGTTGAGGGTCCCTTCCAAACTCAGGTGCACCGCCAGCGCCCGGCGCACGTGGACGGCTTCCACGCGGTCGGCGTTTTCCAGGATCGCATCGTGTTCGGCGGTTCGGATGATGCCGTTGACCGGCCGCAGGATGGCGCTCAGCTTGCCGTCGCCCGCGCGGCAGCGAAGCTCACGGATGACCTCGAGCACCGCCCCGCGGGAAAACTCACGGGCCGTGAGCGTGTATTCCCGGGGAAGGCTGCGACCAAAAATATGCTCGCTGCGCCGGCGGACCCCTGCGTGGCCTTCCCGTGAGATGATGTCACCCCAAACCCGCTCGAACTCCTTTGCCAATCTGTCGATTTCCTGCTTGATATACTGAGCCACCTGACGGACGGTTTCCGGGCTTTCGGCAACGGCGCTTTCCATCTGGATGATTTCCCCGCGGTCTTCGATTCGGCTGAGAAACGCGCCGTCGCCTTCCGCCTGGAGGTAGGTCAGGGTGTCGTGGTTGCAGCAGGCAATGATGATGTTGTCGGCCTTGAGGTGGTTTTCCGAGCGGTCGGCCGCACCGCTGCCGGTATTGCGGCCCCCCTCGAGGACGTAGCGTTGGTTCTGCATGATCTCCAGCAGGTCGGCCATATACCCGACCTTGACGAGGGTTTTGAGTTCGTCGATGTAAATAATCGGCGCGCGCGCGTGCGCCCCGAGGTAGGCGCGTCTGTGCGCCGGGGTCTGCAGGTCGCCGGACTGGTAGGGATCATGGCGGAAACCGCCTTTCATGCTGCGGGCATCGGGTTCGGATACCCGCGCCATGAGTTCGCGGTCGCGGCGCGGGTCATAGAGCACTTCGGGCAGCTGATCGGTGAGCTGTTTGACCAGCAGGCGCCGCCCACCGGTTCCCTGACGCTGGATTTGCTCCTGGGCGCGGTGATTGTTTTCTTGCATGAAAAGAAAGATCGCGCCCATGCCGCACAGACCGGTGACAATCAAGGCCGGGGGGAAAAACAGGCCCGTCAGGGCGCTCAGTGCGGCTCCCCAGACCAGACCGTTCTTGACCTTGCGCACGGCGCTGATCTGCTCGTCGAGGCTGAAGTCGTCGCCATTCTGGGCCGCGGCCTCGATCTCGCGACCGATGCCCTCCAGGCGCTGGTCGAGTTTTTCGGGGGCCTCGTAGGCAAAACGGACATGGTTCCTGTCCTTCCCGGGATAGGCCGCAATGGCGGTTTGGGGCCGCAGGTAATCCCCCATGGATCGCTCCAGCACGTCGCGGAACATGTCGGCCAGGAGGGACTTGCCGGTTCCCGGGCGGCCGACCATCAGGATGTGGCCCTTGCTGTGGGCGATTTTGCGGATGGCCGCTTTGGCCCGGTCCTGAAAAATGACCCGTTCGATGGGGTCTTCGGGGAGGCGGATGTCGGCCGTGTCATGGAAAAAGGCGAGGCGCTTTTCCAGTTTTTCTGGATAGCCCAGCAGCTCCTGAATCCAGCGGTAGTCGTTCGCGGAGTAGTTACTGCTCATTCTTGCCCCCCTTGATGGCATCCAGCAGGTAATAGCGCCCGGCCTCGGACACCCACGCGCGCTTGGTGATCTCGGAATAGACCAGCGGCAGTTCGTCCCGCAGCGGGTCCAAAGCGCGGAGGTCGTGCATCACGGCGATGTGGGTGAAGATCTTTTGCCCTCCGGCGCCGGCTTGGGGCAGGTAATTGAAGGAGATCCCGTACTGCAGCTGGTTGAGGGAATCAATCAGCGCCCGCCGGGTCTCGGAGTTCAGGGGGTGGGCTTCGACGACGCTCTGGTAGAGGGCCGGCAGCCCGGCTTTGGCGTAGTCGATTTCAAGGTGTTGGTTAAAGTAAAGCTTGAAGGCTCGGGCCCCGCCCAGGGTGCAGGCCTCGAGGGCGTCCCTGAAGGTCGGGGTGGCGTCTATGGCCTGCTGGAAAAGCTGAAGATAGTGCAAAAGGCGGATATCCTCCACCTGGAAGGCGATGCTGCCGTCGCTGTTCAAAACCCAGGCTTGCCCCTTGGATGGCCCCTGGAAACGAATCAGGCGATGGCTCTTGCTGGTGTCAAAGTTTTTGAAATCAAAGCCTTGCAATTCAAACAAGCCGTCGGTCAGGTGGGCTTTTTCGACAATGACCTTCACCGGCCGGTTCAAGTGTTTGGCGATGTAGTCGCGCTTTTCCTTCAGGCTGCCCCGCAGGTTGAGACGGGAGCGGTGGCCGCCCGCATCCGCGCACACCCCTTTGAGGTCGGCCACGCGTTTCGCCTCCAAACCATTCAACCGCAGCAGGACAGGGTCGTAAGGTTTGAGCGCGGCCTCCAGCCGCACAAGATGCGCCTCCAAATCCCGGTCCTGGAGCGCGGGGGTGCCGCTGCTGCACTCCGATATGAGCACCTCCGAGGGGGCGAACGGACCCGCGGACGTCGCGTCTTCGCGGTGGGGCAGCAGCCGGCGCAGGCGGTAAACGCCCGACTGGCGCCAACCGGGCGGGTAAACCACTTCGCAGCCGACCAGCTTTTTTTCGATTTCGATTGGGTGGGGGGCCAGCAGGTAGCGGCCAAGATCGGATATGGGGTATTCCCTTACTGGGCCCCGGGCGTCCTTCAGCCCCGATGCGTTCTGCTTCAGATAACGGACATTGGCGATGATCCAGGCGCTTGCGGCCTGCAGGGGGGCGACAGACGTGGTTGGGTCCATGTTTTTTTCCCGGTTCGCGTTTCAATTCGGTGCATCGATGCCGGAGATTCGCCGCCAGTTCGTTCAAAACTCCGACCTCGGATCCAGGCCGTCCGACCCGGTCGGGCGTGATGCGCTGGCGGCGTGGGCCTGGCCGGCGGCGAAAACCCGGGGAGACGCCCCCCTGGCAGAATTTCCGGCCGATGCCGCTCTTCTTTGCCAGGACTCACAAGCAATTTAAATGCCCAGCCTATCAAACGGAATTTTTCTATAAAATTCGATTGGTTGGTTGGCATCCCCGCGGTGGGGGGGTGGGGCGGTGCAGGGAAGATCAGATGAAAAAATTAGGAAAAAAAATTCATAATTTGCCCAAAAGAGGCCACCCGCCGCTGACAGGCTGGCCCTGGCAGTCGGGGCACCGGGAGGCCAAAAGCCGCACAGGGGTCACCGAACCCGCTTCAACCGGGCCCCCTTCAGCCCAGGAGCTTTCGATGGCTCCGGTGGCTGGCGGAAGGTGTCTAATCCCGCTTGAAGACGGCGTTCACCAGCCACATTCCCGCCAGAACGAGCAGGAGACCGCAGAGGTTGTTGAGGAGCACGTTGGCGACAGCCATGAGCCCCGCGCCGCTGCGGATGCCGCTGGCCGTTTCGAGGGCGTAGGTGGAAAAAGTGGTCAGTCCGCCGAGAAAGCCGGTCATGAAAAATAGCCGTGCGGCCGGGGAGAAAAGCTGAACCCGGTCTGAGAGCGCAAAGGCCATCCCGATGAGAAGGCAACCGGTCAGGTTGGCCGCCAGCGTGCCATACGGGAAGCGGGTGCCCATCAGCCGGGCGGCCGAGAGGGCCAACAGGTAGCGGCAGACGCTGCCGAGACTGCCGCCGAGCATCACAAGCGCGATTTTGGTCACAACAGGTGCCATGTCGTTTCGCACCAATCCGCTTCGGCCCGTCCGGTTCGGACGCTGACGGGCAGGGTGAAAAATGCGGTCTTTTCGAGGGTTGAAATCTCTTTCGGTGGGGTCGGGGCAAGCCGCGACGGCGGGACTCTCGAAGGGCGGCGAGCGGCGGTGTGCCTATCAAGTTCAGCGTGTGAAGTCAAGATGATGCGCTGCGGCCGGGTGTCCGCGCGGGCAGCCGCGCGCGCCCTGCCAGCAGGCCCCTTCAGCCCAGCACCTCGCGGATCTTTTTGGAGATCTGTTCCATGCTGAAGGGTTTTTGGACGAAGCCGCGGCAGCCCCGTCCGAGGATTTTTTCGGCCTCTCCGCGCAGGCTGTAGCCGCTGGACAGCAACACCTTGACGTCGGCATCGATTTTCTTGATGTGGTCAAAAGTGGTGCCGCCGTCCATATCGGGCATGATCATGTCCAGAATCAGCAGGTCAATGTTCCGGCGATGCCGGGTGAAGACCTCGATGGCTTCGGCGCCGCTGCGGGCTGTGAGGACGTTATAGCCCATGAGGCCCAGCATCTGGCGGGTGACTTCGATCACCTGGTCTTCGTCATCCACGATGAGGACTGTTTCGCGCCCGTGTACCAGGTCCCTGGCCGGTGCCGCGGCATCCTCGGCGGGGGGGGTGTGGGTGGCGGGCAGGTAGATGACAAAAGTGGTGCCGATGCCCTCTTTGCTGAACACCTGGATGATGCCCCCGTGGTTTTTGACGATGCCGTAAGCGGAGGCCAGCCCCAGGCCGGTCCCGCGGCCGCGCTCTTTGGTCGTGAAAAAGGGCTCGAAAATGCGGTGGCGGATGCGCTGGTCGATGCCGCTGCCGGTATCGCTGACGGTGATTTTGACGTAGTCGCCGGGTTTCAGGGGCAGACTGGCGTGGTGGTCGCGGGTGACCTTGGCGTTGGTGGTTTTAAGAATCAGGTCGCCGCCGCCGGGCATCGATTGCCAGGCGTTGACGAAGAGGTTGATCATCACCTGCTTGAGTTGGCCGGGGTCGGCCGCCACCGGCCAGGTCCCCGCATGGAAGCGGGTATAGATCGTAATCTCCTTTTTGGTGCGGCCGAACATGGTGGCGCATTTCGCGATCAGGCCGACCGGATCGATGACCGCGACATCGATCTTGCCGCCCCGCGCAAAGCCCAACAGCTGCCGGGTCAGCTCCGCCCCGCTCTGAACATGCTCCTCGATGTTGATCACCTTCTCGTAGCTCGGGTGGCTGTCATCCAGGCTCATCAGGGCCAGGGAGGCGTATCCCTGGATGCCCATCAGAATATTGTTGAAGTCGTGGGCGATGCCGCCGGCCAGGGTCCCGATGGCTTCCATCTTCTGGGCATGCCGCAGCTGGCATTCCAGCTGCTTGCGGTAGCTGATGTCCCGGGCGACGCCGTAGGTGCCCGCGACATCGCTGCAGTCCTCGTAGGATGGCAATTCGAGGAAATTCTCCTGGGTCAGCTGGGTGAGGGTGTGCTTGACTTCACATTCCAGAAATTGGTCGGCGTCGGCCGCGGTCAACAGGCGGATTTCGATGCCGGCCGCAACCCGCTCGCCGCTGCGTCGGTCGCTGAACAGCCATCGGGCCCTTTCGCGATCCGAGGGGTGCACGATCTTCATGAAGTCCTTGCCGGCGATTGTCCGGTGCCCATAGCCCAGCAGGCGTTCAAAGGCGTCATTGACGAAGATGAAACGCATCTGGCGGTCAAGGGTGTAGATCATGTCGGGGGAGTTTTGGACCATGAAGCGGTAGCATTTTTCGGATGCTTCGAGGCGCTTCTGGATGAGGTGGTTCTCGATCTTGAGGCGCTGATGGTCCAGGGCGTTTTTGATGGACTTTACCAGATCTTCGGATTCGAAGGGTTTTTTGATGTAATCATAGGCGCCGTTTTTGAGGGCGCTGAGGGCGGAGTCGACCGACACATTGCCGGTCATCATGATCACCGGTGACTGCGGGACTCGCAGGGTGATTTCCGCCAGCAGCTCCATCCCGCCCATCAGCGGCATGCCGATATCCACCAGAAAAAGATCGCAGGGGGTTGCGGCCAACAATTCAAGCGCATCGCCGGCGCTGCCCGCTGTGCTGACCCTGTAGCCTTCCTGCTCCAGCAGCAACTGCAGGCTGCGGCACATCAGGGGCTCATCGTCGACGACAAGAACGTGGGGCGAGTTGGCCATCAAAGTCTCCATGAAATACCGACAGGGCACACCTGTCCAATCGGAGGCAATCGTCGTCAGTGGGCGAAGATCCCCGCTAAAAGGGCGAAAACAAAAAAAATTGGCGATGATGCCGGAGGTTTTCTAGAAACCAGGGTGATGTGGCTGAAATTGGAGATCAGCAGTGCGACCCGGAGGCCCTGGGGGTGGGACGAGTAAGCGCGCTTGAGTTTGAAAAGATAGAGATCCACCGGTTCCTTGATGGTGAGCAGGGTTTTTTGCGCCGGCACTTTTGGGTCTTCGCTTTCCCGCCGGGGTGCTTTTGGCGTACCGGGGGCAAGACTGATGCAGAAAAACTCCGGCGGCCCCGGAAAAACACGTCGGTCGCCGCGGCCTGTCTGACCCTTTATCAGACTTCACCCCGCAACTCAAGGACCCACTTGCTTGGCGTGGGTCGCGTCTTTTTCGCCCCCGGACTGAAGTATGCGGACCATGGTGGCCGCATCGATGTTGCCGCCGCTCAGGAGGACGCCGGTGCGGCCCCGGGGCCTCACGGCGCCGCTCAGCAGGGCCGCGGCACCCAGTGCGCCGGAGGGCTCCACGACCAGCTTCATCCGGAAAAACAGAAACCGCACGGCCGCCATGATGGCATCTTCCGAAACGGTCCGCATATCGTCGACGTGCTCTCGGACAAGCGGGAACGTCAGATGCCCCAGGCACGGCGTGCGCGTGCCGTCGGCAATGGTGGGAGGATTGTGGACGGTGTGCAGGCGGCCGCTGTGAAAGGAGCGGGTGGCGTCGTCGGCCAGCGCCGGTTCGATGCCCACCACCCGGCAGGCAGGATGGATGCCTTTGGCGGCGATCGCCGATCCGCTCAGGAGGCCGCCGCCGCCGCAGGGTACGAGCAGCATGTCCAGCCGCTCCAGCGCTTGCAGGAGTTCCAGGGCGGCCGTGCCCTGTCCGGCAATGACGTCCGGATGGTCGAAGGGCGGAATCAGGGTGCAGCCCTGGGCGGCCTCCAGGCGCTGGGCGATTTCTTCGCGATCGTCGCGGCCGGGATCGTAGGCGATCACCGTGGCGCCGTAGGCTTCGGTGGCGGCGCGCTTGATCGCCGGCGCGTCGACCGGCATCACGACGGTGGCGGCGATGCCCAGCAGCCGCCCGGTCAGGGCGACCGCCTGGGCGTGATTGCCGGACGAAAAGGTCACCACCCCGCGGGTCTTCTGCGCTGGCGACAACCGCGAAATGGCGTTGAAGGCGCCGCGGAATTTGAAGGACCCGGTGCGCTGGAAGTTTTCGCATTTGAGAAAAACGGCCGCCCCCACCCGCTGGTCGAGGGTGCGGGAGGTCATCAGCGGGGTGGTGTGGGCATGGCCCTGCAGGCGCTGGGCGGCTTCCTGGATTTGGGCAAACATGCGCGGGTCCTTTCGAGGTTTGGCGGTCGATGGGGCGGGTCGGCGGCGGCCGTCCGGGGTGCTCATCGGCGCCTGGGGACGCCGCAGGCCGGCTGCTTCGCTCGGCTCAGCCGGTTGCTTCGCCCGCTGCGACGATGATGTCGAACTCCTGGGCGCTGACCGGCATCACGGACAGCCGGTTGCCGCGGCGCAGAAGAATCATGTCCGCGAGCCCGGGGATGCGGCGCAGCTCGGCCAGGGGCAGGGGGCGTTTGAAGCGCGAGGCGAAGCGGATGTCCACCATAAACCAGATCGGGTTTTTGGGTGTGCTTCTGGGGTCGTAATGGTCGCTGTGGGGATCCCAGGCGGTGTGATCCGGGTAGCCGGCACGCGCCACCGTGGCCGTACCGACCACGGCCGGCTTGAACCGGCTGTGGTAAAAGAGGATCCCGTCGCCCACCTGCATCTCGTCGCGCAAGAAATTGCGCGCCTGGTAGTTGCGTACGCCGTCCCAGTGGTCGGTCTGGTCGGTCTGGCGTGCCAGATCGTCAAGGGCATAGGCCGTGGGTTCCGACTTGATCAGCCAGTAGCTTTTTTCCATATCGCCTCGCTTTTGGGTGGTTTCACCCTCCGCGGCGCACGAACCGTCGCGCCCTTGGCGGGGTCCTGGGAACTCGCGTCAGGCCGGTCTTTTGCAGTACCGCCTCGAGATCGTCCATGCGCTCCTGGCGCTTCTGCAGACCGAAAAGGTGGCGGGCAATCAGCCGGGTCGCCCAGAGTAGAAAAATGAAAAGGGTCAGCGGGAAGACGATGCAGTCGAAAATGTAGCCGGCGATCAGCTTGAGGCCCATGACCATCAGGGCGGCGGTCTTCTCCTTGATGGTCGCCGCCAGCCGGTCGATTTGTTTGCGGGTGTCGCTCCAGCGGGCCAAAAACCCCTTTTCGTCGGCCGCCTCCTCGGGGAAGAGAGTGGCACGCAGGGTCTCCAGGCCGCTTTCGGCTTCGGCCAGGACCGGAGCGGTGATCCGCGCCGACAGCATCCCCCCGCCGCTGACCGAAAGCGGCAGAACCACGTAAAAGGCCGCTGTCAGGACGGCCAGCAGCAGGCTGGCATCCCGCAGGGTCTGATGCAGGCCGGCCCAGCGCGGGAGCCACCAGCGCACCGCCAGGGTCAGCAGCAGCCCGGCCAGGGTCAAGGCCAGCAGCCAGCCGTCCACCAGCCGGGCGGCCTCCAGCAGGAAGCGCGTTCCCACCAGGATGATGCCGGCGCCCATGACCGTGCGCCAGGCAATGTCGACAAAGTCGTAGGCCGCTTGGACGACGTCGCCGATTTCAAGACCGAAGCCCACGCCCACCTCGGTGCCCTCCACGACCGCTAGCCCCACCTTGAGGCTGGAGAGGACCGCAAAGGTTTTGAGCGACTGGGCCAGGGCGTCTTCCAGGTAGCGCGCATTGGCGTGCGCAACCGCCTCGAGGCCGCAGGCGTCCATCGCCCGTTCGGCGTTTCCGCCGACCACCAGCAGCAGCGCCAGCCCCAGAAGCGCCAGGATGACCGTGCGGGCGAGGGGGCGGCGCATCGGCATCAGAAGAAAATTTCCGAGTAGACCAGGGACGCCGGAAAGCGCCGGTCCACGAGCAGGGTGACGTCGCGGATCATTTCGCTGCGTCCGCACAGATAGAAGTCATAGGCCCCGGGTGCCAGGTGCGCGGCAAGGTAGGCGGTCACCCGGCCTGCGAAGGCGTCTGGGGGCGCTGCGGCGGCTGCCGCTGCCTTGGAAAGACAGGCCACATAGCCCGCAGCGGCCGCGCGCAGCTCGGCCTGATAGTAAAGTCCATCGGCCGTGCGGGCGCCGTGGAGCAGCCTAAATCCCCGGACGCCCGAACGGGCCATGGCAACGAAAGGGGCGATGCCGGTCCCGCTGGCCACGAAAACCGCCGGGCGGGTGGCCGGCTGAAAGATGAAATAGCCGTGGGGCCCCGAGATATCAAAGCGGCTGTGGATGGCGGCGCGGGCCAGGCGCGGGGTGAACTGTCCGTCTTGCACAATGCGCACGCACACCTGCAGTTCAGCGGCGGCCGGGCCGTTTACGAGCGAATAGTCGCGCTCACCGGTAGGGTGTTCGAAGCGGATGCGTTGGCCGGCGCGGAAGCTGAAGCCGTCGGGGCGGCTGAGGGTGAACTCAAAGGTGCCCCCGTCCAGTCGTCGGCGTTTGAGCAGCCGGACCGCATAGACTTCCGTCGAGCCGTTCGTCGGAGGGGCGAGGCCGGAGTTCATTTTTGCCACATGCGGTCGGGGATGCCGGTGACATGGTTGAGGTAACGGGCCAGCACGAACAGGTAGTCGGACAGCCGGTTGAGGTAGACCAGGAGCCAGGCGTAATGGTCCTGCCGGGAGGGGTCGCCGGCGGCATCGGCCAAACCGACCACCCGGCGTTCGGCCCGCCGGCAAACGGTGCGGGCCATGTGGGCCCAGGCCGCGGCCGGGTGTCCGCCCGGCAGGATAAAGCTGCGCAGGGGGGGCAGGTCCGCATCCAGCTGGTCGATGGCGGCTTCGAGGGCCGCGGCATCCGCCGTCGTCAGCGCTTCGATCTCCGCCAGGGCCGGGGACCCCGGTGAGGTGGCCAGCCAGGCGCCGACTTTCATCAGATCAGCCTGCAGGCCAGTGATTTTCGGTCCGATCTCGGCGGCCTGGACCGGCAGGGCGGCTGCAAGGGCGCCCAGCACGGAGTTGAGTTCGTCCACGTCGCCGTATGCGTCGATGCGCGCATGGGCCTTGAAGACCCGTTCGCCGCTGAAAAGACTGGTTCTCCCCTGATCGCCCCCGCCGGTGTAGATCTTCATGCGTCATCCCGTTTGATTCTGGTTTGGTTTGCGGGGCAAAAGGCCCACCGCTCAGTTTAAGTAACCTTGAAGATTTTAAAAGAGACCGGTCGGCGGCGTCAACCTAAATCTTGGCGCCGGTCCCCGGGGGGGTAGATCCGGAGGGTCGGCAAGATCTCTGCAAACCCCTCGGCCAGGCCGCGGTCGACGGGGTGCGCGTAGACCTCGCCCTCGGGGGTAACCCCCCGAAGACGCCCATCGTAGAGGAACCAGCCGGCCAACCGGCGCCCCAGCTCCCGCCGGTCGGTGTCCGGCGGCAGGCTGCGCTCAAACTCGGCGGGCTGCGGCAGGGGCTCCCCGTCTGCCGCCAGGGCTTTGAGGAAGTTGAGCAGCCGGCCCAGGCGAAGCAGCGTAACGCCCTCCAGGCGGGTGGTGGTGTCCGAAAGGGGCAGGGCGGTGGCGCGAAAAAGCGACGGGTGGGCCGGCAGCAGACCCTTTTGCCGGCAGCGCGCGAAATCCAGGCTGCCGGGAGAGGGGTAAAAGAGCGAAACCCCGGCCAGGACCCGGCGTTCGGCCAGGTAGCAGAGGTCGGCCAGGCTTTCTGCGGCCCGCTGGCCGGGCGCGCCGACGATGATGTAGCCCACGGTCTCGAGGCGGTTGGCGGCGGCCAGCGAGAGGGCGCTGTCAAAGGCGCGGCGCACATCCGGGCGGCGAAAGCGCGCCAGCTGCCGGCGGTCGGTGGTGGCCAGGGCCAGGTTGAGCGACCGGAAGCCGGCCGCACGCATCGCTGCCACCATTTCGGCGTCCAGCGAAGGCGGGAAAAGGCCGTTCATGGCCCGCAGCTCCAGTCCCTGCCGGCCGAAGCGGGTCTGGATGCCGGTCAGCAGGGCCATCAACCAGGGTTTGTCCAGGGCCAGGTTTTCATCCTCGAAGTCGATGAAACGGGCATCATGGGCATTCACCGCCGTGTCGATTTCCGCCAGCACCGAAGCCACCGCGCGGCGGCGGTAGGGGATGCCCGAGAAGCGGCTCAAGCTGCAGTAGCTGCAGGCCATCGGGCAGCCCCGGCTGGCCACCACCACGGTGCTGCCGCGCCGGTGGCGGCGATAGAAACGGTCATCGATCAGGTCCCGGGCGGGCTGCGGGCAGCCATCGAGGTCGGCCACCACGGCGGGCGGGCTGACATGCAGGCTGCCGTCGGGCCGGCGAAAGACCACACCCGGCACGCTTTCCAGACCGCGCCCGGCCCGCAGGGCGCGCGCCAGCCGCGGCAGGGCAACCTCGCCTTCGCCCCGGATCACGAAATCCACCGACGGGCACGCCATGGCGTCGGCGGGCAGCGCCGTGGGATGGTGGCCGCCGAGAACCACCATGCAGCCGGGCAGAAAAAACTTGACGCTGCGGGCGGTTTCCTGGGTCTCATGGCTGTAGGCCGTGAAAAGCGAGGCGATTCCGACCAGGAAGGCGCCGGATTCGCCGGCCTTGCGGCCGATATGGGCAAAACTGTAGCCGTAGTGGCGAAAATGGTGGAAAAGGGCCATGGGCGAAACATCGGGCCGGCCGTAGAAGTCAGCCAGGTACGCCATTTCGGGCGGCAGGGGCGCGGGCCGGGTTTTGCGGGTGGCCAGGCCGTCCAGGATCCGGACCGTGAACCCCGCCTGGCGAACGGCTGCCGCCAGGGCGGCCAGACCATAGGGGACGGTGCGTTTGGCGGTCAGGTAAAAATCGCGGATGGGCGGCTGGATCAGGAGGATATCGGGCATGCAACTTCATTCTGCCGTCGTCGGCGGGCCGGAGGGTTGGGTCGGGGCGCAGGGCCTGCGAGGCCCCGGCGGGGCGCTTTAGACCCGGCCGGCCTGGACCAGGCGGGCGAAATGTTCAAAAGAGCGGTCGAAGGTGGCCTCGGCTTCTTTCGGAAAGCAGCAGCCCGGCAGCTGGCGCATCTTGAGGTGATACTGAAGGCACTCGCAGCAGATGCCCTTGCGGCTGCAGGGATCGTAGGTGCAGGTGCAGCGTTCCAAGTTCTTTTCTTTTTTGCAGTCCATGGGGGTCTCCAGCGCCGTCCGTGCGCGTCGGCCACAGGCGGCCAGATGGTCTGGCCAGGTGTTTGCCAAAAAAATTGGGTCCGCTGGTGCGGCCGGCCCCCTTATTTCTAAAAGTTTTTGCGGCCGGGGTCAACTGTTGCATCTCAGACTGTCGTCCCCGGTCACCCAGCGGGGCCTGCAAAGCGTTGGCATGCCACCGTCAAGGGCCGCCCCTGCCCGGCCGATAAAGGGCCAACACCAACCTCAAAACGGGAAATGACACACGTGAAGCGGATCGTGAAAACCATTTTGCTGTTGCTGCTGGCGCTGTTGCTCGATGGGCCGTTGCGGGCCGATGTGTTTATCTGGGTGGATGCCAAGGGCGTCAAACATTTCGGCGATGCGCCGCCCCAGGCGCTCGATGACCAGAAAAGCCTTGAGGTACGGCGGGCTTACCGCAGGCAGCTGGAAACCCGGCAGCAGGAGGCGGTGGTTTCGGGTATCAGCCGGCGCAATGACTTCTTCACCGGCGCTGGCACCCAAAACGGGCCCCGGCCGGCGGGCGGCGCCCGGGTGGTGATGTTCTCGGCCCCCGGCTGCGGCTACTGCGTCAAAGCCAAGGATTATTTCAACCAGAAAGAGGTCGCCTTCGAGGAACACGACGTCAATGCCTCGGAAGATGCCCGTCGCCGTTTCCAAAGCCTGGGGGGACGGGGGGTGCCCCTGATTCTGATCGGTGAGCGTCAAATCAACGGGTTTGACCCGCAGGCCATTCAGGCGGCGCTCGCAAAAGAGGGGCTGAGATAAGGCGTCTTTACCCTTCGCGCGTGCCCGTTGGCGCTCTTTTCCGGACCGCGGCTGGCCGGGGGCCTTATTCCTCTGCCGAAGGCTCCCACGGCGCCCGGTCCCCGCGCGCCTCCCATGCCGCTTCAAAGACCGTTTCGGCGATCTCAT
>Ga0105106_10001372_pt1 | contig 17511 bp, 19 predicted proteins | sample PPLLaktember2015_5_FD_79109 | JGI IMG/M metagenome (GOLD analysis project Ga0105106, IMG submission 79109) | Freshwater sediment microbial communities from Prairie Pothole Lake near Jamestown, North Dakota, USA - PPLs Lake P8 Core (1) Depth... | ecosystem: Environmental > Aquatic > Freshwater >...
CGCGCTAGCCGTCCTCGATCGCCACATCGGGAAGGCGCTCGATCAGGGGCGGTTGCTCCGCCTCGTCACACCGGGCGAGGATTTGCCCGCGCTCGTCTGGCAGCGCGAATACGCCGACCGCGCAGCCGCATCTCAGGATCTGAAGGCTTTGCGAGCAGACCTCGCCCCGCACGCCGATCGCGTCGAGGCGAGCATCTGGAAAGTCGAGTAGCTCAGCTCTTCCCGAAGCGCTCCGCCGAATACGGCGCGGATCGACGAAAGGCACTTCCCCGGTGATCATCTCGGCGAGCATCCGGCCGGTAACGGGGAACGCCGAGGTGAGCAGCGCAACCACGAAGCTCATCCTAACAGGCGGCAGTTCCGGTATAAGGGTCTAAAGCGGAGTCGCCTTGACACGGACGCACTGCGACGTCTAACTTGACTGGGTCTGGTCCGCGCTCACAAACCTGCTCTCTCCGAGGAGACCTGCAATGTTCAAGAAGCTCGCCTTTGCTGCGATCATCGCGCTCCTCGCGGCATTCAATGCCCACGCTGCGACCACATTGAGCGGTGATCTCACTGCGGACGATTCATTCACGGCTTATCTGAGCACCGACGATTCCGTTCTCGGAGGACTGATTGCCTCAGGCGCCAGCTGGCCGACTACGTTCAGCTTCGCCGGGGCTGCCTTGGCGCCGGGCGTTACGAATTATTTACATGTGATCGCGATCGACGGCGGCGCGCCGCACATGTTCGTTGGCGACTTCACGCTCAGTGCCGCGGATTACCAATTCGTCAATGGTTCTCAGACTCTGGAGACCAACACGACTGATTGGAAGTCGTTGCGCGGCACCGGGATCGCGTGGACCACGCCGACTGGGACGCCGATCCCTCTGGGATTTAACTCAGGCGGAGCAGTCTGGTCCGGGCGCGCGAGCATCCCTGGCACCGCCGAGTTCATCTGGGCAGCGGGTGCAACCGATCCGGCAGGCGAAGTGGCGTTCTTTTCTACGCCGATCACCTTCACTGCAGCAATTCCGGAACCTTCCACCTATGCGCTGATGCTCGCGGGGCTCGGCTTCGTCGGCTTTGTCGCGAATCGCAGAAGGAAATCGGGCAACGCTGCAGCGTAACGCCACCCTGCTTGTCGCTCATGCTGCAGACCCGCCGAAGCGCTCAGCCGAGTACGGCGCGGGATCGACGAAAGGCGCTTCCCCCGTGATCATCTCGGCGAGCATCCGGCCGGTAACGGCGCCGAGCGTCAGCCCGTGATGCGCGTGGCCGAAGGCGAACCAGAGATTGTCGTGGCGCGGCGCTTTCCCGATGATCGGCAGCATGTCCGGCGTGCACGGACGCGCGCCCATCCACGGCTCGGTGTCGAGGCGCTCGGCGAGGGGAAAGAGATCGCGCGCGATCGGCTCGGCGCGGCCGAGTTGCCCCGGCGTCTTGATCGCATCGCGCAGCGCGAACTCCGCGCCGGTGGTAAGCCGTATACCCTGCCGCATCGGCGCGAGGAAATATCCGCGCTCGGTGTCGAGCAGCGGGTGGTTGAGCCGCGCTTCTCCCGCCGCGCGGTAGTGCATGTGATAGCCGCGCTTCACCGCGAGCGGAAGGTCGTAGCCGAGCCCCTGCGTGAGGACGTCGGCCCACGGCCCCAGCGCGATCACCGCCGCTGCGGCGGATAGCGGGCCGCGCGCGGTGCGCAGCCTCCAGCCCGCGCCGTCGGCTTCGAGACTATGGGCGTTGCCCTGCACGAAGCTGCCGCCGAGGCGCTCGAAAAGCCGCAGGTAGACGTGCGCAAGGCCGTGGGGGTCGTCGACGCTCACCGGATCGGTCCAGTGGATCGCGCCTGAAAGTACGGGAGCCAGGTGGGGCTCTAGGTCCTGCAACGCCCGCGCATCGAGGGCGACGTGGTTCACGCCGAAATCGCGATAGAGCAGCTCGGCTTCGGCGAAACGCCGGTCGCGCTCGCGCGGACTGCGAAAAGCCTTGAGCCATCCCTTCCGCTTGAAGAACCCCGCCGCGCCCGCTTCGCGCGCGAGCGCGTCGTGCTCGGTCACGCAATGTTCGATCAGTTTGGAATACTTCCGCGCGACTTCGGCGTGGCGCGCGGGCCGCGAGTGCACCCAGTAGCGCCACAGGAAAGGCGCGATGCGCGGCAGCGCCGTGGGGTGGTAATAGGCGTCGATCGTGCGGTTGAAGCCGTAGCGCACGAGCGCGCCGAAATCGTGGGGAAAACCGTACGGGTAAATGCCTTCGCGCTGGATCAGCCCCGCGTTGCCGAACGACGTCTCCTCGGCCGCCCCGCGGCGATCGACCAGCATGACCGCGCGGCCGCGCTTCTGCAGGTGCAGCGCGACGCAGATGCCGACGATGCCCGCGCCGAGGACGACGATGTCGCTGCGCATCGAATCAGGAATGCGCAAGCACCTCGTCGCGGGCCCTCTCAGCGGCGCGTTGCGACATCGCCACCGCCGGCGTGCCGTTGGTGAGCGTGGTACGGCGCAGGTCGCGCGGGAATTTACGGTCGTCGTAAAGCCGGGCGCGGTGCATCGTAGTGCCGTTGTCCCACATCACGAGGTCGCCGACGCGCCATTGGTGGCGGTAGACGAACTCGCGCTGGGTCGAGTGCTCGGTCAGCTCGCGCAGGAGCAGCAGCGCCTCGGGAACCGGCCAGCCGACAATGCGCCCGCAGTGCGAGGCGAGATAGAGCGAATGGCGGCCGGTGCGCGGATGGAAGCGCACCAGCGGCTGGCGCACGGGCTCGAACGCGCGCACTTCGTCTTCGGTGAACGGAAACCCCAGCACGCCTTTGGAAAAGAGACGGCTGTGCTCGCACACCAGGTCTTTCACTTCGTCCTTCAGGCTCGCGTCCAGCATGTCCCACGCCGCGCGCATGTCGGCGAACTCGGTTTCGCCTCCACTGGGCGGAATGACGTGCGCGCACAACAGCGAATACTTCGCGGGGATGGGCTTGTAGCTGCTGTCGCTGTGCCAGAGGCGGTTGCCGAGGATGAAGAGGCGCTTGCGATCCTCGCGAGGCAGGATGTTGCCGTCGGGGCCGAGGTTGGACTGGTCCGCGAGCGCGGCATTGTCCAGGCGCGTGCCTTTGTCGGAATCGATCCGGGTGTACGGCGGCTCGAGCTCGCCGAAGCTTTTGGTGAACGCGATCTGCTGCTCGGTGGTGAGCGGCGTCGCGCGCCTGAAAACCAGCACCGCGTAGCGATCCATGCCCTCTTCTATCGCCGCGGCGACCTGCGGCGAAAGCGGGCGACTAATGTCCATGCCGGAACATTCGGCGGCGAAAACAGGGTGCAGCGGAGTGAACGTGACGCTCATGTGTCGGCTCGATGACGTGAGGCTACGATGCTATTGCATCACGGCGCCGCACGCCACACCGTCGCGAGCCAGGGCCGCTCCTGGATCGGGACGCCGTCGGGGCGAAAGTAGTGTTCCAGCTCGACGAAGCCCGCCGCGCTCACGTAGCGCCGCCACGTCTCGAGGTCCCAGTAGGCCCCGTAGCGCTCGTGGCTCCAGCCTTCCTGGTTGCTGCCGCGCGGGTTCGAGCTGAAGAAGACGCCGCCGGTCCTGAGCGTGGCGCGCAGCACCTCCAACACCCGCGGCAGCTCCTGCGTGGGCACGTGAAAAAGCGACGCGTTCGCGAAGACGCCGTCGAAGCGCGCGCGAGGGAGATCGAGTTTCAGAAAATCCTGCTCCCAGACTTCGCAGCCGCTGTAAGCGCGGGCCATTTCAGCGAAAGACCGCGAACCTTCGAGGCCGACCGCGACGTGCCCGCGGTCGACAAAATCCTTCAGGTCGCGCCCGGGTCCGCAGCCGAAGTCGAGGATCTTGTAAGGCGCATCGGCCGCGATGTGGCGCAGCAGCGCTTCGATGTTCTGGGTGACGTCGTGATCGCGCGTGCCGCGCCAGAAGCTTTCGGCCGAGCGCTCGTAATGATCGAGCGTGCGTCCGGTGATCGCGCCGAGGTCTTCTGGTTTGAGCTTCACGGTTCGGATTGTAGGCGGTGGGGCAAAAAAACGGAGAGCCGAAGCTCTCCGTTTTTCGAGACGACTTTGCCTTAGTACTTGGCCGAGCCGCTCGCACCGCTCTTCATTTCGCTCGAAGCGCTGGGCCGGCTTTCGGTCGAAGCGCCCGCGCTACCCTGGGCCCCCGCGGCGGAGGTCACGCCCGCGCCCGCAGTCGCGCCGGTGCCCGACGCCACGCCCAGCGCCGCCAGCGTGCGCGCATCGAGCTGGCCCGTGGCCTCGATGCCTTTCGCCTGCTGGAAATCCTTCAGCGCCTTGGCGGTTTTCTGTCCCAGGATCCCGTCGGCCGAACCGGCATCGTGACCGGCGGCGGAGAGTTTCTGCTGCGCCTGCTTGATCACCGACGCGCTCGCGGTTCCCTGGCTCTGCATGCTCGAGCTCGCGCTGCTTTCCACCCGCTTGTCGTGGCTCGCTTTGTTGCCTTCGGCGAGAGCGCCAAACGACAGGAACGCGGTGCTTGCTGCGATGACGATATGAGTGAGTTTCATAGAGTATCCTTCCTCGGTGGTTGAAAGATTGCACGCGGCTCATGCGCATCACGTGCACAAGGAGATGCTCGCAAACGGCGTACCGGTTTCTGCGGAATTCGAGCACATTCGAGGTATGGGCGATACACCACTGCAATCGCTGGCGAATGACGGTCGCGAATTCCCCGGAGCGCAGCGAGGGCTTTGTTCGCAGTGCAAGATTGCGTCGCCCTCGGGCGACAGCAAACTGTCATCGCGAGGAGCGGCAAATGCGACGCGGCGATCTCGGGGATCCCCGGGATTGCTTCGTCAATGTTCTCCTCGCAATGACAACACGGGCGGGTGCGGTAGCATCGCCGGATGAACAACGCCGAGCTCATCGTCGCCACGCTGCGCGCCGCAGGTATCGTGCGCGGCTTCGGCGTCCCGAGCGGCAACGTGCTGCCGCTGATGGAAGCGATGCGCGAGGGCGGGATCGACTTCGTTCTCACCGCGCACGAAGGCTCGGCGGGGTTCGCCGCCGACGTGACGGCGCGGATCACCGGTAAGCCGGGCCTGTGCATCGCAACGCTCGGCCCCGGCGCCACCAACCTCGCCACCGGCGTGGGCTGCGCCTGGCTCGACCGCTCGCCGCTGATCGCCATCACGTGCACGCTCGTGCAAGTGCAGCTCGGCCGGCGTATCCAGATGTGGATCGATCACCAGGCGCTTTTCAAGCCGATCGCCAAAGCGAGCTTCATGCTGCGGCCCGGCGAAATCGCGTCGACCGTCGCCGAAGCCTTGCGCATCGCGACGGCCGAGCCCCAGGGCCCGGTCCATCTCGATCTGCCGGAGGACGTCGCGCTGGCGCTCGCGCAGGAGCCGGCGGCCCCCGTTCGATCCTTCGACTCCGCTGCGCTGTGCTCAGGACGAACGGGGCGTGAGCGCAGCGCAGCCAGGTCCAAGGATGAAAGCGCAGCGCTCGACAAAGCCGCCGACCTCCTTCGCCGCGCTGAACGTCCCGTCGCCGTGATCGGCGCGAGCGCGATGCGAATGCAGCATCCGCAACTCTTGCGCGAATTCGTCGAACGCCACCGCCTCCCGTTCGCATCGACGACGATGGCGAAAGGGCTGATCGGCGAAGAGCACCCCTTGTCGCTCGGCTGCATCGAGCGCGCGAAGCGCCAGCTCCAGCGCCGCTTCATACAGGCGGAGGCCGACCTCGTCGTCGGGCTCGGCTACGACACGATCGAAGTGGAATACGAAGCGTGGGCGGGCAAGGTTCCCGTGCTGCACGTCGATCTGCAGGCGGCGGACGTGGACTCGTCGGTCACCCTGGCGCACGAGGTCATCGGCGATCTCGACGTCTCGGTCGCGGCGCTCGCCGCGGCCGGGCCGGGCGGGCATGCGTGGCCCGAAGGGCTCGTCGAGTCGCACCGCGAAGCGTTTCAGCGCGCGCTGCGTCCGAGCGCGAGCGCCGGGCTACCGAACGCCCTGGCGCCGCACGAGGCGATCGACGTCGTTCGCCGCGTGCTGCCGCGCGCAGGCGTGCTCGCTTTCGACGTCGGCGCGCACACGCACCAGATCGCAAGCCAGTGGACGACCCATGCGCCGCGCACTTTCCTCATCACCAACGGCTGGTCCGCGATGGGATTCGGATTGCCGGCGGCCCTCGCAGCGAAGCTCGCGCGGCGCGACCTGCCGGTCGTGTGCATCGTCGGCGACGGCTGCTTCCAGATGACGTGCGGTGAGCTCGCGGTCGCGCGGCGCGAAAAGCTCGCGATTCCATTCGTCGTGCTCGACGACGGCTGGTTGAGCCTGATCAAAGTGAAACAGGAGCGCCGCTCGCTGGCGCATTACGGCACGGCGTTATCCGAAGGCGGCTATCGCGATCCGCCGGCACACTACTTCGGCGTGCCCGCGGTGGGGGTGCGCAGCGTCGCCGCGCTCGAGCGCGAGCTCACGCGCGCGCTCGCAGCGAGCGGGCCGACGGTGATCGAAGTCGCCGTCGACCCGGGCTCGTATTCGGAAACAGTTTACGACTGAAGCATCCGTAGCTGTCATCGCGAGGAGCGGCAAGTGCGACGTGGCGATCCCGGGGATCCCCGAGATTGCGTCGTCAGAGCCTTCCTCGCAATGACATAGGGTGCGTCATCGCGACGGGACGCAGCCGGTGGTCTTACCCGATGTGTTTCTTCAGGAACTCGAGCGTGCGTCCGCGCGCGATCCCCGCGGCTTCCGCGTTGTAGGAGCCGCGCTGGTCGGAGTTGAAGCCGTGTACCGCGCCGGGATGAAAACGATGGATCTGGCCCTTGTGCGCCGCCGCCACTATCTTCGCTTTCTCCAGCGGGCCGATTATCGCTCACGTCCCGGCCTCATACATCCCGCGCCTGTTGATGCAGTCCTGCAGGATCACCAGCGTGACCGATTCCCAGTTGGCGCTGGTCGTCCACAAGGATTCGAGATTGCGCAGCATCAGCGCATAGATGCTCGAGGGCGTTTTCGCATCGAGCATGACGAGCTCCGCCCTTGCCTTCTCCTTGTCGGCGCCGAGGTCGCGCGCCCACACGAGGTTGCCCGACCAGCTCGCATACGTCTGGCAAGCGCGTTGGCCGAGGCGTATCTGCGCATCGGCTAACGGCGAGGCGAAGAGGGCGCCGAGCGCCAGCACGGCGAGGAAATTGGAGCGGCTGAACGAGATCATTTTCGGTCTCCATCGATTACTCGACCTCGGGCGGCCTAAGGCCGCCGACGTAAGCCATCGAGCTAATATTTTTATCGTCACCCGATCAATAAGATGCCCCTCAATCCAAGCCGCGAGAGTGCGGCAGAAGATCGGGCCTCGGCGAGTTGAAGCGCGTCTCTCGCAAGCCCTGACGAAATAGATAAAGGCGCGCACTTGATCGTTAAAGGAGCTCATCATGAAAAGCAAATCACTGTTGGTGCTGTCGGTCCTGGCGCTCGGCCTCTCGGGCGCGCCCATCGGTAACGCCCTCGCGCAACTCACGGCGACCGGCGAAATCGTGCATACCTCGCCCTACCCCATGGACGGTGAAGCGAGTTTCGACCTGCCGGCGCTCGAAAGCTACGCCGAGCGCATCGCGCGCGTCGGTGAGAGCCCCGAAGTCTGGGGCGTGAGCAAGCGCGAGGTCGAGGCGCATGATCCGTTTCCGTTCGGCGGCGGCCCCGTCGACGACTAAGCGGCTTTCGGTGCGGCCCGCCAGGGCCGCACCGAACGGTTCCGCAGCATCGCCCCGCCTGCACGCTTCACGCGATCACACTTCCACGACCGAAGGCTGTCCGGACTTCTCGCCCACCCGGTCCCGCCATACCAGATACACGGCTTCTTCCTCGTCGGTCGCCACCGCGGTGTGCACCATGTTCGGCGGTATGTGGAGGAGACAGCCTTTCGGCACCAGAAACTGCTGCCCGTCCATTTCCACTTTCAGCGTGCCCTGCAGCACGTAATTGAACGTCTCGTCGGGATGGTAGTGCGGCTTCGAGCCGGTACCCGGCCGCTTGGTCACCAGACCGCAATAGATGCGCTCGCCGGTGAAAGACGAGCCTTCCGAGGTCGAGGTCTTGCCGATCATGGCCTCCTTCTTCATGGTGCGGAAGTCGTGCACGTACTGCCGTTTGTCCTGCTGTTGGGGATTGGCCATGCGTTCTCCTCTCGTGCCGCCGCTCTCACTGCACCTTGATGTTCGCGGCCTTGACCACCTTGCGCCAGTTGGCGGTCTCTCTGGCGATGCGGGCTTCGAACTCCGCGGATGTGCTCGTCAGCGACTCGATGCCCACGGCAAGGAACCGCTTCTGCACCTGGGGCGATGCCAGACGCTTCCGAATCTCGGCGTTCGCTTTAGCGACAATCGGCCGCGGCGTACCGCCCGTGAATACGAGGCCATACCAGACATCGAAAGCGTAGCCCGGCGCACCGGCCTCCGCGACCGTCGGAATGTCGGGTGCAATCTGGGCGCGCTTCGCTCCCGTCACCGCCAGCGCCCGCACGCGTCCACTCCTCGCATGCGGCAGAATAGTGGCGAGGCCCGCGAGCGCCATGTCGATCTCTCCGCCCATCACCGCCGTCAAAGCCGGGTTGCTGCCCTTGTAGGAGATGTGCTGCAGCTTGATGCCCGTCCGCATCTCGAGCAGGGCGATCCCCACGTGCGATGCGGCGCCGACACCGCCCGAGCCGTACTTGATTGCCCCCGGCTTCGCTTTGGCGAGCGCGATGAATTCGGCGACCGATTTCGCGGGCAGCGACGGAGAAACGGCCATGAGAAAGGGCTGTACGGCCGCCAGCGAAATCGGCGTCAGGTCCTTCTGCGCATCGTACGGTAGCCCGGGCCGCACGATCGGCGAGAACGTGAGATGGCCGACGCTGCCGAGGCCCATCGTATGGCCGTCCGGCGACGCGCGGGCGACGATCGCCATGCCGACGGTGCCGCCGCCCCCGCCGCGGTTGTCCACCACCACCGTCTGACCCCAGCCGTCGCTCACCGCCTGCGCGATGATGCGCGCGATGATGTCGGTGCCGCCGCCGGGCGCGCTCGGGACGACCAGGCGTATCGGCTTGTTCGGATACGCCGCTGCAGCGCCCGGGCCCCCTTGCGCGTGCGCAGCGCTCATGAACGTCATGGCGGCCGCGACCGCGCACGCCCCACCGATGCTGCCCGCTCTCGACCACATCATTGATCCTCCGCGCGTTTGTTCTGAATTACGGCAGCGATGCAAAGTCATATTAGCAGAGTGATGAGGCGCACGATTTTGCGATCGCTGTGCAATAAGGCACTACCGGCCGGGGTGCGCGATATCCATACTGCGTCCTGCGGTGCGTGCCGTGACTTCAGGATCGACAAGCAACGTGACTACAGCGAGCATGTCCTCAGACGAAAGCCGCCCGACGGCGCCGGTGCGACGGGGGGGATACGGCACAGCCGCCGCGTGGGCGAACCGCTACCTGACGCCGTTCCTGACGGCGATCGCGGTGCTCGCGCTGAGCGCCGTGCTGGTGTTCACGATCTATTTCACCCAGCTCGATCTGCAGTGGACCGCGTTCCTGCTCGGCGTGCTTTTCGCGGCCGTGCTCTCGATGGTGACCCAGAGCGTCAAGGCGCAATGGCGGCTCGTCCGGCGCAGCGCACAGTTGAGGCGCAGCAAGGAGCTCCTCGCGGAGGAGGTGGCGCGCCGCGAGCGATCGGCGCAGGCGCTGAAAGTCGCCGACGTGCGCTTTCGGACCATACTCGACGCGCTTCCGGTGATGGTTTTCTTCGTCGACCGCGAGGAGCGCTGCCTGTACTACAACGCTGCGTTCCAGGAAGGATGCGCGGCCGGCGCGGCCGACATGAGCGCGATGCCGCTGCGCGAGCTCGTCGACGACGCGATGTATCGGGACCTGAGCGCGCGCGGCAAGGAAGCGCTCCTCGGCAGGGAGACCCAGTTCGAGGCGCGATGGCGCCATCCTGCCGGCGAGAAGCCGGTCGCGGTAAAGCTCCTGCCGTACCCGGTGGGCGCGCAAATGACGAGCGGTTTCTACGTGTTCGTCACGCCGACCGCGGACAACGCGACGCCGGGCGCCGCGCCCGGCATCGCGCCCGAGGCGGCCGGCGAGGCGGTTTATTTCGGCGCTATGGAGCGGCAGCTCACCACGCACGAGGACCCGCGCGAGTATCTGCTGCGAGCGATCGAAGCCGACCGGTTCATCCTGCTCGAGCAGAAGATCGAGCCGCTGAGGGCCGACGCCGCCCATCCCAGCTTCCGCGAGATCCTGGTGCGCCTGCGCGAAGAGGAGGAGCGCATCCTCGCGCCGGGCGGGTTCTTCGAGGTTGCCGAGCGCTACGACCTGATGCCGGCGATCGACCGCTGGGTGATCCGCAAGCTCCTCCGCTCCTGCGCGGCGATGAAGAGCGCCGACCCCGCGTGGCGCATGCCGCTCTATTGCGTGAACCTGGGCGGCGCGACGCTCTCCGACCGCGGGTTCGCGAGCCACGTGCAGGTGCAGCTCAAGCACTGGGACATCGCCGGGCACAGGATCTGTTTCGAGGTGAACCAGGGCGAGCTCGCCGAGCGCGAGGCCGATATCGTCCTTCTGATGGCTCAACTGAAGCCCCTCGGCTGCCGTTTCACCGTCGACGGTTTCGGCAGCCAGAAAGTGTCTTTCGCGCCGTTCAGGAACCTGCGCTTCGACTTCCTCAAGATCGACGGCAGCATCGTCTCCGAGATCCTGAAGAAGCCTTCCGAGCTCGCCAAGGCGCGCGCCATCGTGCTCGCCTGCGACAAGCTCGAGGTGCGAACGATCGCGCAGTTCGTCGAAGACGAGGCGACGCGGGTGAGGCTGCGGGAGATCGGCGTCGACTACGTGCAGGGGTTCGGCATCGACAAGCCCGGGCCGCTTGCCGTCATGGCGCCGATGGCCGGCACCACCGCCGTATAAGGGAGCGTAGGGCAGCGTAAGCGCGACTGGGCCCGCAAAATGCATTGCATCGGTCAGGATGACATGACCGGGCGGCAATGTGAGATCGAAGCTGAATATTCCGTTTACGGCCGCGCTCGCGCTCACCGCGACCTGTGCCCTCGCGCAGAAACCGATAGGCGTCGTGAAGCGCAGCCAGGGCCACGTCGTGATCGAGCGCGCGGGCGTCCCGATCACGCCCGAACACGGCACCGTGGTCCACCGCGGCGATCGCCTCGTCACGGGGGCGGACGGCTATACCAGCATCAGCATGCGGCGCGCCGCGTCCATCAGCGTCGGCCCACACACCGTGGTCGCGCTCGACCGCTACGCGGCGGAGGACAAGCCGGTCGCGAGCCGCACCGCGCCCCGTATCCTGCAAAGCCTCGCGTCTTTCCTCGCAGTTAATCGCCAGCGCTGATCCCGCTTCAGGCCCCGCTTCGTCCAGCCGCAAGCGCGATGACAGCGCCCGCGTCGTCGGCCGTCTCCAGCGACCAGATCGCCTCCGCGAGCGCACCTCCCAGCGCGCCCTCGAAATAAACTGCGCCAGGCGCGCCGTGATACCTTCAGCGCCGGTCGTGTCGCTCATCCCGCCACCTTTCGTTCATCAATCGACCGGAGTCATCGTAGCAAATGAAAAAGACGAGCGGACCATCCGCCCTCTCCCCGCTTTGCGCGCGCGCCGCCCGCGCCCTCGTGCTCAACCGCGAGGCGCGGCTCAACTTCCCCGGCATTTTCATGAATCTGACGGGGCACAACGTCGGCGACGACAACATCACGCTGGAAATGAAGGACGATCCGACTTTTCGCGACGCGCAGGGCGAATTGAACTGGCTCGCGCTCGGCGTGCTCGTCGACGTCGCGCTGGGTGCCGTCATGCGAGACAAAGCGGGGCCAACGATGCGGCCGGCGACCGTCCAGCTCCAGATGCAGATGACCGGCGCGTCGACGCGCGGCGACGTCGCCACGCACGCGAAATTCGTGTCGTTTTCGGAAGGCGGCGGCCTCATGCAGGCTCTCACGAGCGCGACGATCGAAGCCGGAGGCGCGCTGATCGGCCACGCGTCGGGGGCCTTCGCGATGTTCGAGCTCCCTCCCGGCTCGACGCAGAAAGCCGAGCCGTGGCTGCCGCAGGAGCTCGCGAATGCACCGCTCGGCGACGTGGAGCTGGATAAGGACGAAACGGAAGCCGTCCGGCTCTGCCGGCGCGCCGAACGCGCCGCCACCGACGCGCATCCTTTCGTCGATCATTTCTGGAGCGGTCTTCCCCAAGCGGGGGCGGGTAAATCGCGGCTCGCTGTGAAGGTCACGCCGCATCTCGGCAACCGCATCGGGCACGTCCACGGCGGCGTCCTGCTCGGCCTCGCGGCGCGCGTCGCGAGCGCCGCACTCCCGGCGAGCATGCGGCTTTCGAACATCTCGTCGTGGTTCGTCAGCCCGGGCCAGGGGCCGCGCCTCACGGTGCGCTCCCGCGTCGTCCAGCAGGGACGGAGCCTCGCCGTGGTGCGCACGCAGATCGTCGGCGCATCGGGGAAGCTCGTGCTCGAAGCGACGAGCCAGCACGCGGCGACGGAATAGAATCGCTCACATGATGCCTGCCATCTCCTGCGCGTTCGATTCGGGCGCGGTCGAAGTCGTTTCGTCCGAAGTGACGGGCGCGGCCGCTCGCTTCACGCTCGGCATCCGCAAGGACAGCCGGGCGGATTTCCGGCAGTGGTTTCATTTCCGGCTGTCCGGCGCGCGGGGAGTCGCGTGCACGATGCGCTTCGAGAACGCCGGCGCGTGCACCTATCCGGAAGGCTGGAAGAATTACCGCGCGGTGGCCTCCTACGATCGCGAGCGCTGGTTCCGCGTGCCGACCCGCTACGACGGCACGGTGATGACGATCGAGCACACGCCGGAGCGCGACGCGGTGTGGTATGCGTACTTCGAGCCTTACTCGTGGGAGCGCCACCAGGCGCTGATCGGGCGCGCGGGTGCTTCCCCGCTCGCGCGGGTCGAGCGGCTGGGCGCGACGGTCGAAGGGCGCGATCTCGATCTCGTCACGATCGCCTCGACCGTGCGTGCCGAGCGCAACGACGTGGAGTCGAAGCGTGAACCGAAGAAAACCGTCTGGATCATCGCGCGCCAGCATCCCGGCGAGTCGATGGCCGAATGGTTCGCGGAAGGCCTGGTCGAGCGCCTGCTCGACGGCGCCGATCCGGTGTCGCGGCGCCTGCTCGAGCGCGCCGTCTTTCACATCGTTCCGAACATGAACCCCGACGGCAGCGTCGCAGGCAACCTGCGCACCAATGCCGCGGGCGCGAACCTGAATCGCGAATGGATGACGCCCAGCATGGAAGCGAGCCCCGAAGTTTTCCGGGTGCGCGAGCGCATTCAGAAAACGGGAGTCGATGCCTTCTTCGACATCCACGGCGACGAGGCGCTCCCTTACGTTTTCGTCGCGGGCGGCGAGATGCTGCCGGGCTTCACGCCCGAGCAGGTGCGGGACCAGACCGGGTTCATCGCGCACTTCAAGCGCGCGAGCCCGGACTTCCAGAGCGTGCACGGCTACTCGGTGGGCAAATACAAGGAGGATGCGCTCAAGCTCGCCTCGAAATGGGTCGGCCACGCCTATGGCTGCCTGTCGCTCACCCTCGAGATGCCTTTCAAGGACAACGCCGACCTGCCCGACGACGAGGTGGGCTGGAGCGGCGATCGGAGCCGCAAGCTCGGCGCCGCCATGCTCACCGCCTTGCTAGGCCACTGGAGCGAGCAGTAGCGAGCCGAAGGAAGAGAGGTTACGGAGAGAAACCTGGGTTTCTCTCTGTTCGTTTACCGAGCCGCGGCTATGGCGGCGCAATGCGGCGCCATCACGCTTTATTGCCGCGGCGCGGTAGACTTCCGGCATGACCACTGAAATAAATCTCTCGAGTGCGACCTACCCCGTCGCCGACCCGTTTCAGGCGAACGAGCTTTTCCAGACCAACGGCTGGACCGATGGCCTCCCCATCGTGCCGCCGACTCCCGCGCTGGTGCGCACCTTTCTCGAAGCGGCCGGGCTCGCTCCCGACGCGCTCGTCGGCGTCGAGCCCGTGCGGCGGCGCCACATCACCGCCGAAAAAATCGCGATCGCGGCCGTCATGGCGGGCTGCCTGCCGGAGTACATGCCGGTCGTCCTCGCGATCATCAGGGCGATGTGCGAGACCGAGTTCGGGCTGCACGGCAGCACGGCGAGCACCGGCGGGAGCGCTCCTTTCGTCATCGTGAACGGGCCGATCCGCACGGCGCTCGGCATGAACGCGACGCACAACGTCTTCGCGAACGGCAGCCGCGCCAACGCGACGATCGGACGCAGCATCAGGCTTTTCGTGATCAACGTGCTCGGCGGAACGCCCGGGCACCTCGACCGCTCGACCATCGGCCATCCCGGCAAATTCACGTTCTGCATCGCAGAGGACGAGGAGGACAGCCCGTGGCTTCCGCTGTCGGTCGAGCGCGGCGTTCCCGCAGGCACTTCCGCGGTGACGGTGCTCGCGGCCGAGTCGCCGCACCAGATCATGAACGAGTGGACGCACGCGCCGAAGGAGATCCTCGATACCTACGCCGCCGCGATCCGCGGGAACATGCTCACCTACTCGATCTGGGAAGGCAATTACGCGATGGTCGTTCCCAAGCAGCACCGGCAGATCTTCGCCGCGGCCGGCTGGAGCAAGGAAGACATGCGCGAGTACGTTTTCGAGACCGCGCGCGTGCAGCGCAAGGAGTGGCGCACCGTCGGCAAGGCCGCCGTCGCCGGCCGCAAGGATGAAGATCGCGTGTATACCGCGCTGCGCACGCCCGACGATCTGCTCGTCGTGGCGGCCGGCGGGCCGGCCGGCGGCTTCGGCGCGATCGTGCCGCCGTGGTACGGCAAGAAGTCGCTCGCGGTCACCATGCCGGTTTCGGCGCCGCAGTACCCACTGGAGGAAAGAGCATGACGATCGAAGTTCTGGATCCGCGCTTGAGCGCGGAAGGCGCAGCGGTGCGGCCCGCGCCCGCGCTGCGCTCGCTCGAAGGCACTGTGGTGGGTCTTCTCGACAACGCGAAGATCGGCACCGAGCGCTTCTACGATTTCGTCGCCGAGATACTGCGCTCGGAGCACGGTGTGCGCGAGCTCATACGCAGGCGCAAGCCCGATACCACGCGGCCTGCGCCGAAGGAGATGCTCGCGGAGCTGAGCGGCGCGGACGCCGTCATCTCCGGCGTCGGGGATTGAGGGAGCTGCTCGTCGTGCAGTCTGCACGACGCCATCGAAGCCGAGCGGCTGGGGATACCCGCGGTTGCAGTCATCACCGACCGGTTCGTGAAGAGCGCGGAAGTGGTGGCGGGCGTGAACGGCCTGCCCGGCTACCCGTTCGCGGTCATCGCGCATCCGATCGCGAACAACGACGACGCGGCGCTGCGCGCGAAAGCGCAGAGCGCAGTGCAGCGCATCGTGGTGCTGCTGACCGACCGCGGCGCGTGAGACCAACGGCATACGTAGTTAACGCAAAAGTTCACGCAACACACGTTGAACCATCATAGAACGGGGGGAGGCGCATGATGACGAGTCTCGGGCGAGCGGCAGTCGTTTTTTTCGCAGGTGCACTGGCGGCCGGCGCGGGCGGTGTGGCCGCACAGTCTTATCCCACCAAACCCATGCGCATGATCGTGCCTTTCCCGCCCGGCGGCGCAACCGACATCACCGGCCGCTACCTCGCGCAGAAGCTGACAGAAGCGATGGGCCAGACGTTCGTCGTCGAAAACCGCCCCGGCGCCAACGGCACCATAGGTCTGGACGTCGCCGCGAAGTCGCCGCCAGACGGACACACCCTCGTTCTGGGCCAGACCGGCAATCTCGCAATCAGCGTGCACCTCGCGAAAGTCGGTTACGACCCGCTGCGCGATTTCGCGCCGGTGACGCTGGTGGTCTCGTCCCCACACGTCGTTGCGGTACATCCGGCGCTGCCGGTGCGCTCTCTGAAAGAGCTGATCGCGCTCGCTCGCGCGAGGCCCGGGCAGCTCAATTACGCTTCGACGGGCAGCGGCAGTGCCGGCCATCTCGGCGTCGAGCTTCTCAAGAAGAGCGCGAAAGTGGACATCCTGCACGTGCCTTACAAAGGCGCGACGCCCGGATTCACCGACCTCGTCGCCGGCCACGTCGCGATGATGTTCACCTCCGTGCTCTCGACGCAGCAGTTTGCGAGAAGCGGCCGCGTGCGCATGCTCGCCGTGGCGGATGCACGACGCTCACCTTCAGCATCCGAGATTCCCACGATCGCCGAAGCCGGCATCCCCGGCGTAGAGGTGACTTCATGGTGGGGCGTGCTCGTGCCCGCAAAGACGCCGAGCGACATCGTCGCGCGCCTCAATACCGAAGTCGTGAAAATCATGACTTCGGCGGACGCGCGTCAGCGTCTCGGCTCCATGGGCGCCGATCTCGTCACCAACACCCCGCAACAGTTCGCCGACTACATCAAGCTGGAGAACGCGAAGTGGGGCAAGCTCGCGCGGGAAAGCGGCGCGCGGGTCGATTGAGGCGGGAGGTGCGATGACTGCCGTTCGCAAAGGCCAGGCGCAGGACCTGATGCCGCGCGAGGAATTCGCGCGGCGTTTCCGCGAGCTTTTCTACGATCCCGCGTACCGGGCGCACGATGCGACGATCGAGGAGCTCGAGCGAATCGCGTGGGACGCTTACAAGGAAGGCCGCAAGGCGCCGCTCACCGAGAAAGCGGGACCCGGGTTCGCGGACCCGGACTACGACCTGTCGGTGCAATGGCGCGAGACGCGCGACAGGATCCGTGCCGCCGATGCGCGGCAGCGCGATCCGGCGACGGCGTCGAGGGTGCTCGTAGTGTGCGCAAGCTCGCGCAACGACGGCACCTGCCCGGGTGAGATATCGAAGACGTTTCGACTGGCGCAGGCGGTGTGCGAGCAGTTGCGCAGCGACGACGTCGAAGCGGACCTCCTCGACCTGAGTCGCCTCACGTCGGACCCCAGGCGCCACATCCATCCGTGCAAAGGCTGCGTGTCGACCGCCATGCCGCTGTGCCACTGGCCGTGCAGCTGCTATCCCAACCACTCGACGGGCCAGGTGAACGACTGGATGGGAGAGATCTACGAGCGCTGGAGCGCGGCGCACGGCATCGTGCTGCTCACGCCGGTGTACTGGTACCAGGTCGCGAGCCCGCTCAAGCTGATGATGGACCGGCTGGTGTGCGCCGACGGCGGCAATCCCGATCCCACGCGCACCGGCGGGAAGGACCCCGACAAGGCGAAGCAGATCGAGCTCGCGGGCTGGGATTATCCCAAGCACCTCGCCGGCCGCGTGTACGGGCTCGTCGTGCACGGAGACGTCGCGGGCATAGAAGGCTCGCGGCGCGCCCTCTCGGACTGGCTCGACTGGATGGGGCTGATCGACGCCGGCTCGCACGCGCGGCTCGACCGTTACGTCGGCTACTACGAGCCTTATGCGACGAGCCACGACACGCTCGATGCCGACGCGGGCCTGTGGGAGGAAGTGCGCAACGTCGCGCGCGCGGTCGCGGTCGCGGTCACCGACGCGCGCGCCGGAAAGCTTTCGAATCCG